>Ga0070680_100000220_pt1 | contig 37754 bp, 22 predicted proteins | sample KBSC73BmetaG_FD_64672 | JGI IMG/M metagenome (GOLD analysis project Ga0070680, IMG submission 64672) | Corn rhizosphere microbial communities from Kellogg Biological Station, Michigan, USA - KBS C7-3B metaG | ecosystem: Host-associated > Plants > Roots > Rhizosphere | place: USA: Michigan...
CGCGTCAATATCAGCGCTACCGGTCGATCGCGCGTTTCCAGCGCGACGCGCCAGGCGACGGCTGTTTCGTTGGCGTCGGCGGGACGGATGACGATGAGGTTCGGAATGGCGCGCAGGCCGGCGAGCTGCTCGACCGGCTGATGCGTGGGCCCGTCCTCGCCCAAGGCAATACTGTCGTGGGTGAACACATAGACGACGTGCAGTCCCGCCAGCGCGGCGAGCCGCATCGGCGGCCGCATGTAGTCGGAAAAGATCAGAAATGTCGCGCCGAACGGCACGATGCCGCCATGCGCCGCCAGGCCGTTCATAATGGCGCCCATGGCGTGCTCGCGGACGCCGAAGTGCAGATTGCGGCCGGAAGCACTCCAGCCGCCGCCGTCGGAGCCTTGTCGATCGCGGGCGCTCATGCCGGGTGCTTCGAAGTCCCCCAGTCCTTTCAGCGCGGTGTGAGTCGAGGGATCGAGGTCGGCCGAGCCGCCTATCAAGCCGGGCACGCGCGAAGCGATGGCATTCATCACCTTGCCGGAGGCGACGCGGGTCGCCATGCCTTTGGCGTCGGCGGGAAAGACCGGAATGTCGGCGCCCCACTCGGCCGGCATTCCGCCGTTAACGAGCTGCTCAAACTCCCGCGCAAGATCGGGAAACGCTTTCGCGTACGCGGACATTCTTTCGTTCCAGGCCGCTTCCGCCTGCGCGCCGCGTTCGAGGGCCTGTCGAAAGTACGCCAACGCCCGGTCGGGAACGAGAAACGCCGGTTCTTCGGGCCAGCTGAGATTGCGCTTGGTCAAGCACACTTCCTCTTCGCCTAATGGCGAACCATGCGCTTCGAAGGTGTCCTGCTTGTTCGGCGAGCCGTAGCCGAGATGGGTGCGCACCAGGATCAGGGAGGGACGCGCGGTTTCCGCCTGGGCGGCGCGCAGCGCCTGGTCGATCGCGGCCAGGTCGTTGCCGTCGCCGACCCTTTGCACGTGCCATCCGTAAGCCTCGAAGCGTCGCCCGCGGTCCTCGGTGAAGGTGATACCGGTTCCCGCCGAAAGCGTGACGCAATTATCATCGTACAGATAGATCAGTTTGCCGAGCTGCAAATGCCCGGCCAGCGATGCCGCTTCCGACGCAACGCCCTCCATCAGGTCGCCGTCGCTCACGATCCCATACGTAAGATGATCGATGATCTCGAAGCCGGCGCGGTTGTAACGTGCGGCCAGCTCTGCCTCTGCTATCGCGAGGCCCACGCCATTGCCGAAGCCTTGTCCGAGCGGCCCGGTGGTCACCTCCACACCAGGGGTGAGGCCGCGTTCGGGGTGTCCGGGCGTCATGCTGCCCCATTGGCGAAACCGCTTTATCTCTTCGAGCGATAGAGGGTAGCCGGTGACGTAGAGCAGGCTGTATAGCAGCATCGACCCGTGTCCCGCAGAGAGGACGAAGCGATCACGGTCGAACCAGCGCGGATTGGCTGGATTGTGTTTGAGAAACCGGCTCCACAACACATGCGCCATCGGCGCGGCGCCCAAGGGCAATCCCGGGTGACCGCTGTCAGCCCTCTGCACCGCATCGACCGACAGGAAGCGCAGAGTATCGATGCAGGAAGCGTCTAGTGCGGAGGTACGGGGCATCGCGCAGAACTTTGGCCGGTCTTTATTTTCCAATGACCGAGCGGCGCATGCTTGGTTCAATGTCGTAACCGCCGACTACCAGGACTTCGCGGGAACTTGACGTTTTCCGGACGCGAGCGGTCGCCTAAACGCTGTGAGTGACTGCCCAGCAAATTTCAAAAACCGCGAGTGCCGATGCGGCCATTGTAGCTTTTACAGATCAACGATTCCCTACAGCGGCTATCCGAGTTTCCCGGCAGCTGACGGCTCCCTGAAGTCACTAGAATCATAGCTCCACAGCGGCTCATTGCGATGAGGGGCCCGTTCTCGCACTCGCATCCGCAGCCGTCTCGAGACCTACAACGATGATTGCCAATATCCGAGAGGCGCAGGCACGCACATTCGGCACGAACACTCCCATACCTGAAGTGCAGTTGCTTTCGAACGGCAGATACCACGTCGTGATTACGAACGTGGGCGGCGGCTACAGCCGTTGGCAAGAGCTGGCGGTGACTCGCTGGCGCGACGATGCGACCTGCGATAGCTGGGGATTCTTTTGCTACGTCCGCGATGTCGTGACCGGGGAGTTCTGGTCCACGACCTATCAGCCGACGCTGGTGCGCGCGGAGCCTGACGAGGCGGTTTTCTCGCCGGGGCGCGCGACGTTCCGCCGTCGCGTCCACGACATCGAGACCCGTACCGAAGTCGTCGTTGCACCAGAAGACGATGTCGAGCTACGTCGAATCCACGTTGCCAATCGGGCCTCGATACGCAGATCTCTCGATATTACGAGTTATGCGGAAATCGTACTCGCACCTCCGGCGACGGACGCGGCACATCCGGCGTTCGCCAAGCTCTTTGTCGAGACCGAGGTGGTCCGCGAGCATCAGGCGATTCTGAGCACCCGCCGCCCGCGTGCCCCCGACGAGCCGACGGTTTGGATGTTTCATCGGCTCGCCGCGTACCGGCCGGCGGGCGACGATGTCTCGTATGAAACGGACCGCCTGCGCTTCATCGGTCGCGGGCACTCGGCGGCGGATCCGCAAGCGATGCGCGATAGCGCTGCCTTGTCGGGAAGCGCGGGTCCCGTCCTCGACCCGGTGGCGGCGATCCGCACCCGGATCACGCTCGATGCGGGTGAAACCGCGACCGTCGATCTGATCAGCGGCGTCGGCCAGTCGCGCGCGACGTGCATGGCCCTGATCGCGAAATGCCAGGAGCGCAACTACGTCCATCACGCTTTCGATGCGGCAGCGGACAAGGGCCGAGCGATCCTGACCAAGCTCGGTGTCGCCGAGCCCGACACGGAGCGCTTTGCGAGCGTCGCGAGCTCGGTCATCTACGCCAACGCGTCGTTGCGCGCCGCCCCGGGCGTTATCGGCCGGAACCGCTTGGGCCAGTCCGGCCTGTGGGGCCACAAGATCTCCGGCGATTTGCCGATCGTTCTATTGCAGATTGCCGATCCGGCAAAGACGGAACTGCTGCGTCAGCTCGTCGCTGCCCACGCTTACTGGCGCTGGCACGGGCTGGCGGTGGACCTGGTAATTCTGGTCGAAGCGCGCAGCGGCAGCGAGGCGCCGCGGCGCGAGCAGGTCAGCAAGCTGATTGCCGCCGCCGACGGCGCCGGACGGCTCGATCAAGCGGGCGGCATATTCGTGCGAACCACCGACGAGATCGACGATGCCGATCGCATCCTGCTCGAGAGCGCAGCGCGCGTCGTGCTCAGCGAAGACGATGGTTCGCTGGCGCAGGCGCTCGAGCGGCGGCGCACCGCAGCGATCTCGATCCCGGCATTGGCGAGCGCGGGCAAACCTGTCTACGGGTCGCCGCAGGATGTCGAGTGGCCTCGGCGCGACTTGATCTTCAGCAACGGTCAGGGCGGTTTCGCTGCGGACGGCCGCGAGTACGTCATCACGTCGTCACGCTCACGGATGACGCCGGCACCCTGGGTAAACGTCCTGGCCAATCCATCGTTCGGAACGCTGGTCTCGGAGAGCGGCAGCGCCAGTACCTGGAGCGAGAATGCGCACGAGTTCCGTCTCACGCCGTGGTCGAACGACCCGGTCGGCGATGCCAACACCGAGGCGTATTACCTTCGCGACGAGGAGAGCCGCCGCGTCTGGTCGCCCACGCTGCTTCCGCGCGGCGGCGCAGGTCCATACGTCGCGCGGCACGGCTTCGGTTACAGCGTCTTCGAGCACAGCGAGGAGGGAATCGATTCCGAACTGTGCACTTATGTAGCGATCGACGCGCCGGTCAAGTTTGCCGTCTTGCGGCTGTCCAATCGCTCGGGTCGCGCGCGCCGCCTGTCGGTCACCGGCTACCTCGAATGGGTGCTCGGTGACGAGCGAGAGAAGACGATGATGCACATAGTCACCCAGCTCGATGACGACAGCGGCGCGCTGTTCGCGCGCAATCCCTATAGCGCCGACTTCGGCGGCAGCGTCGCGTTTTTCGAAGGCGGCGATGATCGGGAGCGGAGTTTCTGTGGCGATCGGACCGAGTTTCTCGGGCGCAACGGCACGCTCCGCGATCCCGCCGCCATGGCGCGCTCGCGGCTTTCGGGCACGATCGGCGCAGCGCTAGATCCGTGCGCCGCCATCCAATTGCCGTGCGCATTGGGCGCTGGCAAGACGCGTGAGATCGTCTTCCTGCTCGGCGCCGGCCGCAGCGTCGAGCAGGCCCGCGATCTGGTTCGACGCTGGCGAGGATCCGCCGCCGCGCACGATGCGCTGGAAGCGGTGCGGCGCTACTGGCGGCAAACGCTCGGCGCGGTGCAGGTCAAAACGCCGGACGCTGCCCTCGACATCCTGGCCAACGGTTGGCTGGTGTACCAGATTCTGGCCTGCCGGATGTGGGGACGCAACGCGTTCTACCAATCGAGCGGCGCGTTCGGATTCCGCGATCAGCTTCAGGACGCGATGGCCTTGATTCATGCTGAGCCGGAGCTGGTGCGCGAGCACCTGTTGCGCTGCGCATCGCGCCAATTCGCCGAAGGCGATGTCCAGCATTGGTGGCATCCGCCGTCCGGCCGCGGCGTGCGCACCCGTTGTTCGGACGATTACCTGTGGTTGCCATTCGCGACGTGCCGATACGCGCTGGCCACCGGCGACACCGGCGTACTCGATGAGACCGTCCCTTTCCTGGAGGGCCGCGCGCTCGCGGCGGGCGAGGACTCGTACTACGATCTGCCCAGGCAGTCGCCGGACGCGGCCGATCTCTACCAGCATTGCGTGCGCGCCATCGAGCGCGGGCTCTCGTTCGGCGCGCATGGCTTGCCACTGATGGGCACCGGCGACTGGAACGACGGCATGAACCTGGTCGGCGCCGGCGGCAAGGGCGAGAGCGTCTGGCTCGGCTTCTTCCTTTGCTCGGTGCTGACCCAATTCGGCGAGCTGGCGCGGCGGCGCGATGACGTCTCGTTTGCGCAGCGTTGCGGCAGCGAAGCGGCTCGCTTGCGCGACAGCATCGAGCGGAGCGCCTGGGATGGTGCCTGGTATCGCCGCGCCTATTTCGACGACGGCTCGCCGCTGGGCTCAGCGCAAAACGCCGAGTGCCGGATCGATTCGATCGCGCAGAGCTGGTCGGTGCTGTCGGGCGCCGGCGAAGCGCAGCGCGCGCGCGCCGCCATGGACGCCGTGGACCGCCGGCTCGTCGACCGGGAACACGCCCTGGTCCAGTTGCTGGCTCCGCCGTTCGACAAATTCGAACCCGATCCCGGTTACATCAAGGGATACCTGCGCGGTGTGCGCGAGAACGGCGGCCAGTATACCCATGCCGCGGTGTGGGCCGCGATGGCGTTCGCGGCGCTCGGCAACACCGACCGCGCGTGGGAATTGTTCACCATGATCAATCCGATCAATCACGCGAAATCGGCGGATACGATCGAGCGCTACAAGACGGAGCCTTATGTCCTCGCGTCCGACGTCTACGCGCTGCCGCCGCACGCCGGCCGCGGCGGCTGGACCTGGTACACCGGTTCGGCCGGCTGGATGTACCGCTTCATCGTGGAATCGCTGCTGGGCTTGCGGCTCGATGTGGACAAGCTGCACTTTGCACCCTGCCTGCCGGCGGACTGGACCTCGTTCAAGCTCGACTACCGGTATCGGCAGACGCTCTATCGCGTCAGCGTCCGGCAAATCAGCACCGCGGACGACGCGGTGCGAGTGACGCTGGATGGGGTCCGCCAGGTCGACCACGGTATTGCGCTGGCGGACGATCGCCTGGACCACGTCGTCGAAGTGATCATCCATCGCGCACGCGATCAAGCGAGGAGATGAAAATGCAGCTCGGCATGATCGGATTGGGACGCATGGGATCCAATATGGTCCGTCGCCTGACCCGGGGAGGGCACGGATGCGTGGTCTACGACACCAGCGCCAATGCCGTCGCGGAGGTGGCGCAGCACGGCGTCGTCGGGACGGCATCGCTCGAGGCTCTGGTCGCGGGCTTGGCCAAGCCGCGCGCCGTGTGGCTGATGGTGCCGGCGGCGGCAGTCGATCAGGCGCTGGCGCAGCTAACCCGGTTGCTCGAGGCCGGCGACATCGTCATCGATGGCGGCAACTCCTACTACCGCGACGATATCCGGCGCGCTGCCGAGCTGAAGGCAGAAAAGATTCACTACGTGGACATCGGCACCAGCGGTGGCGTGGCGGGGCTCGAGCGAGGCTACTGCCTGATGATCGGCGGCGAAAGAAGGATCGTCGAGCATCTGGCACCGATCCTGACGACGCTCGCCCCGGGTCGCGACGCCGCGCCGCGCACGCTCGGGCGCACGAAGCGGGACAGCACCGCCGAGCAGGGCTTCCTGCATTGCGGGCCGCACGGCGCCGGCCACTTCGTCAAGATGGTCCACAACGGCATCGAATACGGATTGATGGCCGCGTACGCCGAGGGACTGAACATCCTGCGCAATGCCGAGGCCGGCAAGCGCGCGGGCACCTCCGATGCGGAGACGGCGCCGCTGCGCGACCCGCAGTACTACCAGTATGAGTTCGACCTGCCTGACATCGCCGAGGTGTGGCGCCGGGGCAGCGTGATCGGCTCGTGGCTGCTCGATCTCACCGCCAGCGCGCTCGCCGCCGATCCGGGTCTTGCGAACTATAGCGGCCGCGTCTCTGATTCCGGTGAAGGGCGATGGACGATTGCGGCTGCGATCGACGAAGCCGTGCCCGCCCCGATTCTGAGCGCCGCGCTGTATGAACGCTTCAGCTCGCGCAAAGACGCGGATTTCGCCAACAAAATATTGTCGGCCATGCGGCATGAGTTCGGCGGCCACGTTGAAAAGCCCGCCAAGCAAGCGAAGGCCTGAAGATGGCGGAGCCTGCTTCGGATGCGCTGGTCTTTTTTGGGGCGACCGGCGATCTGGCCTACAAGCAGATTTTCCCGGCGCTGCAGGCGATGATCCGGCATGGCCGCCTCGACCTGCCGATCATCGGCGTGGCAAAGTCGAGTTGGAATCTCGACCAGCTTAAAGGTCGTGCGCGCGACAGCCTGCAACACCACGGCGGCGTGGACGACGACGCGTTCGCGAAGCTCTCGGCGCGACTCCGATACATCGATGGCGATTACGCTGACGACGCGACGTATCGACGCCTGCGCCAGACCTTGGGCGAGGCCGCGCGGCCGTTGCACTACCTGGCCATCCCGCCGAGCATGTTCGCCACCGTCGTCGAGGGTCTGGCGAAGGCGGGTTGCGCCAGGAGCGCCCGCGTGGTCGTCGAAAAACCCTTCGGGCGCGATCTCGCCTCCGCGCAGTCCCTCAACCAGACGCTGGCGCAGGTCTTTGCCGAGTCGGCCGTGTTTCGCATCGACCATTACCTCGGCAAGGAACCGGTCGAGAATCTGCTCTACTTCCGCTTTTCCAATAGCTTTCTCGACCCGATCTGGAACCGGCACCATGTCGCCCGCGTGCAGATCACCATGGCCGAGAACTTCGGCGTGCAGGGGCGAGGCCGCTTCTATGACGAAGTGGGCGCGATTCGCGACGTGGTGCAGAATCACCTGCTGCAGATCACCGCGTTGCTGGCGATGGAGGCGCCGGTGGGGCGCGGGCCGGACCGCCTGCGCCAGGAGAAGTTGCGGGTCTTCAAGGCGATGCGGCCCATTGCAGCGGACGAAGTGGTGCGCGGCCAATTCCGCGGCTATCGCGATGAGAAGGGCGTGAAGCCCGACTCGCAGGTCGAGACCTTCGCCGCGCTGCGGCTTCATATCGACACCTGGCGCTGGGCGGGCGTCCCCTTCGATATCCGGGCCGGCAAGCGGCTCCCGGTCACGGCGACCGAAGTCACGGTCGAAATGAAGCAGCCGCCCCACGCCGTCTTCGATCAAGGCCGGGTCGGCGAGAACTATTTTCGTTTCCGATTGAGCCCCGAGGTCCTTATCTCGCTGGGTGTGCGGGTCAAGGTGCCCGGCGAAGCGATGGTGGGCGAAGACGCCGAGCTGGTCCTGCATCGTCATCCCGGCGACGAAATGATGCCGTATGAACGTTTGCTGGGTGACGCGCTCCACGGCGACGCGTCGCTGTTCACCGGCGCCGAGTGCGTCGAGGAAGCCTGGCGCGTGGTCGATCCGATCCTTGGCGACGCGGCGCCGGTCGCCGAATACGAACCGGATACCTGGGGACCGGCGGCCGCCGGGCGCATCATTGCCGGCGAAGGCGGCTGGCACAACCCGGCGTCGACCGAGGCCGCGCCGTGACATCGCGCGACCGGGTCGTGTTCCTCCTGGACTGCGACAACACGCTACTCGACAACGATCGCGTCCAGGACGATCTCAGGAGCCACCTCGAGCGCGAGTTCGGCGCCGCGAGCAGCGATCGCTACTGGGCGATCTTTGAGGCGCTGCGCGCCGAGCTCGGCTACGCGGACTACCTCGGCGCCCTGCAGCGCTATCGCCTCGGCGACATGAACGATCCGCGGCTGCTGCTCATGTCCTCCTTTCTGGTCGACTATCCCTTCGCGGACCGGCTCTATGCCGGCGCGCTCGACGCGATCGCGCATCTCTCCCGTCTGGGCTTGCCGGTGATTCTGTCGGATGGCGATGTGGTCTTCCAGCCGCGCAAGATCCAACGCTCCGGGCTGTGGGACGCGGTCGCCGGCCGGGTGCTGATCTACATCCATAAGGAAAAGATGCTGGACGCTGTCGCACAGGCTTATCCGGCGCGGCATTACGTCGTGGTCGACGACAAGCTGCGCATCCTGGCGGCTATGAAACAGGCCTGGGGCGGCCGGCTGACGACGGTGTTCCCGCGCCAGGGTCATTACGCCTTCGATGCCAAGAACATCGCCGCCTATCCGCCGGCGGCGCTCACCATCGAGCGTATCGGCGAGCTGGTTCACTACGATCTGGCGGCGTTGCTTTCGTTACCGAGTCGCCAATTGCGCTGAATGAAAGATGCCCGGAATTCCAGGAGATGACTGATGAAACCCACACAAGCGCTGCACGATCTCGGCCAGAGCCTCTGGCTCGACAATATCACCCGCGATTTGCTCGCTCGCGGGACGCTTGGCCGCTACATCGGCGACCTCGCCATCACGGGGCTAACGTCGAATCCCACGATCTTCGATCACGCCATCAGGAACGCCGACACCTACGACGAAGCCATCCGCCGGAAAAGGCGGGAGGGCAAGTCCGGGGAAGCGCTGTTTATCGAGCTGGCTTTGGAGGATCTCACTCGGGCCGCCGATCTTTTCCGTCCGGTCCATGACGCGACGGGCGGGATGGACGGCTGGGTGTCGCTGGAAGTCTCGCCGCTGCTGGCGAACGACACCGCCGGCAGCATCAAGCGGGCAGCGGAACTTCACGCGCAAGGCAAACGGCCCAACCTGTTGATCAAGATTCCGGGAACTCCGGCCGGGCTTCCGGCCATCGAGCAGTCGATCTTCGCCGGTATTCCGATAAACGTCACGCTGCTGTTTTCGCGCGAGCAATATCTGGCCGCTGCGCAAGCGTACATGCGCGGGATCGGGCGGCGCCTCGCCGCCGGCCGCGACCCGAAGGTCGCGTCGGTGGCCTCGCTCTTCGTCAGCCGCTGGGACGTCGCCGTCAAGGACAAGGTAGCGCCCGGCCTGCGCAATCGTCTCGGCATCGCGATCGCCCAGCGCACCTACAAGGCATATCGCGAGCTGCTTGCTTCGCCGGCCTGGCGCAAACTCGCCGCGGCCGGCGCCCATCCGCAACGCCTGCTCTGGGCCAGCACCGGCACCAAGGATGCCGACGCGTCGGACACGCTCTACGTCGAGGCGCTGGCGGCGCCCGACACTATCAACACCATCCCCGACAAGACGCTGCTCGCCTTCGCCGACCATGGGCGGGTGAGCGGCGTGCTGCCAAGCGATGGCGGCGATGCCGAACAGGTGATTGCAGAATTCGCGGCCGTGGGGGTCGACGATGCGGCGCTGGCGGCGAAGCTCCAGCGCGAAGGCGCGCAGGCGTTCGATAAATCCTGGAACGAGTTGCTGGACTGTATCGCGGACAAGAGCGAGGCGCTCGAGAAGGTCGCTCGAGTGTAACGGAGCCGACGATGAGCGCCGCTCCGAAGCCGCAGGCCCAAGCGCTGACCGATCGCCCGGCGTGGAAAGCGCTGGCGGTGCATTGGCGAGCATTGCAGCACCGGCATCTGCGGCAGCTCTTTGCCGACGACCCGCGGCGCGGCGAACGCTTCGCCGCCGAAGGCGCCGGGATTTATCTCGACTACTCGAAGAACCGAATCAGCGAGGAGACGATCCGGCTGCTGGTGGATCTCGCCGAGGCGTGCGGCCTGAAGGCGCGCATCGCGGCCATGTTCGCGGGCGACAGGATCAACGTCACGGAAAAACGCGCCGTTCTTCACGTCGCCTTGAGGGCGCCGAAGGGCGAACGGATCGTCGTCGACGGCGTCGACGTCGTTTCCGAAGTGCACGCGGTGCTCGATCGGATGGCTGCCTTTTCCGACCAGGTCCGCAACGGCCAATGGCGCGGCTATACCGGCAAGCGCATCCGCAACATCGTCAACATCGGGCTCGGCGGCTCGGATCTGGGTCCGGTCATGGCTTATCACGCGCTGCGTCATTACAGCCGGCGGGACCTGGACTTTCGCTTCGTCTCCAACGTCGACGGCACGGATTTTGTCGAGGCCACGCGCGAGCTCGACCCGGAACAGACGCTGTTCATCATCGCCTCGAAGACGTTCACTACCCTCGGGACCCTTACCAACGCCCATGCGGCCCGCGCGTGGAGCCTGGAGAAGCTCGGCGACGAGCGCGCGATCAGGCGCCATTTCGTCGCCGTGTCGGCCAACGCGCCCGAGGTCGCGAAATTCGGCATCGACGCCGGCGCCATGTTCGGCTTTTGGGACTGGGTCGGGGGCCGCTATTCGATGGATTCGGCGATCGGACTTTCCACCATGATCGCCATCGGGACGGACAATTTCCGCGCCATGCTGTCCGGCTTTCATGCGATGGACCAGCACTTCCGCACCGCGCCGTTCGATCGAAACTTGCCGGTGCTCATGGGTCTGCTGACCGTCTGGTACAACAATTTTTTCGGCGCCCAGACGGTCGCGGTGCTCCCGTACGATCAATATCTCGAACGCTTCCCCGCGTACCTGCAGCAATTGACCATGGAGAGCAACGGCAAGCACGTCGCGACGGATGGCGCGCGGCTCGATTATCAGACGGCGCCGGTCTACTGGGGTGAGCGCGGCACCAATGGCCAGCACTCGTTCTACCAGCTCCTCCACCAGGGGACCAAGCTGGTGCCCTGCGATTTTATCGGCTTCTGCCGGACCTTGAATCCGCTCGGCCAGCAACACGACTTGCTGATGGCCAACCTGTTCGCGCAGACCGAGGCGCTGGCTTTCGGCAAGACCGAGGACGAGGTCGAGGCGGAGGGGAGCCCACCGTGGCTCGCGCCGCACCAGAGCTGCGAGGGCAATCGTCCGAGCAACACCATCCTGGCCGAGCGCCTGACGCCGGAAACGCTCGGGGTTCTGGTGGCGCTCTACGAGCACAGCGTTTTCACCCAGGGGACGATCTGGAACATCGATTCGTTCGACCAGTGGGGCGTCGAGCTGGGCAAAGTGCTGGCCAAGCGGACGCTCCCCGATCTCGAAAGCGCGCAGGCGCCGAATCTCCAGCACGACAGTTCGACCAACGCGCTGATCCGCCGTTACCGCCAGTACCAAAGAGGCCCGTCATGAACCTCGGCTACGACAAACCGCTTTACCTTCTGCCGTTCGACCATCGCCATTCGTACGTGAGCGGGATGTTCGGATTCAAGCCGCCGCTCACGCCGTCCCAGCATGACCGCGTCGCCGATAGCAAGCGGCTCATCTATGCGGGGTTCAAGCAAGCGCTCGCCCACGGTGTGGCGCCCGCATGCGCCGGCATCCTGGTCGACGAGGAATTCGGCGCCGACATTCTGCGCGATGCGATCAATGATCGGTACTGCACTGCGCTGTCGACCGAGCAGAGCGGATCGGACGAGTTCGAGTTCGAGTACGGCACGGCATTCGCGGAGCACATCGAAGCGTTCAATCCGGCCTTCGCCAAGGTGCTCGTGCGCTACAACCCCGAAGGCGACGCGGCTGTCAATCGGCGGCAGACGGCGCGGCTCAGAGAACTGTCCGACTACTGCCGGGTCTCGGGTCCACGGTTCATGTTCGAGTTGCTGGTGCCGGCGACCGAGGCACAGATGGCGGGCGTGCGGCAAGACAAGGAGGCCTACGACTTGCAGGTTCGGCCGCGATTGATGATGCAAGCGTTGTCGGCTCTGCAAGAAGCCGGCATCGAGCCCGATGTCTGGAAGATCGAAGGACTCGCTCGCCGCGAGGATTGCGAGCGCATGGTAGAGATCGCGCGGCGCGGCCACCGCAAAGAAGTCGGCTGCATCGTCCTTGGGCGCGCCGCCGACGAACAGAAGGTCGTGACCTGGCTCGAGACGGCCGCTTCGGTGACCGGATTCATCGGCTTCGCCGTCGGACGCACGACCTTCTGGGATGCGGTGGCCGACTACGAGGCAGGCGATGCCACGCGAGAAGAAGCCGCCGCGCGGATCGCCGAACGCTATCGCGAATGGATTGCCGTCTTCGAGCGGACCGGCGGCGTCCCCGGCGGGCGTACGCGAGCACGGGTCGATGCAACAGGGCCGGCCTGACTTGTCCGCCGGCGAAAGCAAGCAGCGAGGGACGCGACGATGAAGGTCAGCCCCCTGGCGGGGAAGCCCGCGCCGCCCGCGATCCTGGTCGACGTACCGAAGCTGGTCTCGCGGTACTACACCGATGCGCCGGATCCGTCGCTGGCTCTCCAACGGGTCGCGTTCGGTACCTCCGGACATCGTGGCTCGTCGTTCGAGCGCTCGTTCAACGAGTGGCACGTGCTCGCGATCAGTCAAGCCATCTGTCGCTACCGCAGGCGACGGGGCATCGACGGCCCGCTGTTTCTCGGCATCGATACCCATGCGCTCTCGGCCCCTGCGTTCGCCAGCGCGCTGGAAGTCCTCGCGGCGAATGCCGTGGAGGTCATGATCGCGCGAAACGACGAATACACGCCGACCCCCGCGGTTTCGCACGCGATACTGCGCTATAACCGGGGACGGAGCACGGGACTGGCCGACGGCATCGTGATCACGCCATCGCACAACCCGCCCGATAACGGCGGTTTCAAGTACAACCCGCCCGACGGTGGACCGGCGGGCGAGGACGTGACCGGGGCGATCGAAGCGCTCGCCAACAGGTTTCTCGAGCGCAAGCTCAAGGGCGTGAAGCGCACGTCGCTGGCACGGGCTCTGCGCGCGGCAACGACGCATCGCCACGATTTCCTGCGCGCGTATGTCGGCGACCTCGGCGCGGTCATCGACATGGACGTTGTTCGCGGTGGCGGCATCCACATGGGGGTCGATCCGCTGGGCGGAGCCGGCGTGCACTACTGGCCGGCAATCGCCGAGCACTACCGCCTGAACTTGAGCATCGTCAACCGGGAGGTCGATCCGACGTTCCGCTTCATGACCGTCGACTGGGATGGTCGCATCCGAATGGACCCGTCGTCGTCGTACGCGATGCAGTCATTGATCGAATTGAAGGATCGCTTCGACATTGCCTTTGCCTGCGACACCGACCACGACCGGCACGGAATCGTGACCCGAAGCGCCGGCTTGCTGCCTCCCAATCACTACCTGGCGGTGGCCATCGATTACCTCTTCCGCCATCGCCGGCGCTGGCCCGCGCGGTCGGCCATCGGCAAGACCGTCGTCAGCAGCGCGATGATCGATCGCGTGAGCGCAAGGCTTGGCCGCACCCTCTACGAAGTGCCGGTGGGATTCAAGTGGTTCGTCGATGGTCTGCTGGCGAGTTCGCTTGGCTTCGCCGGCGAAGAGAGCGCCGGCGCCTGCTTTTTGCGGCGCAATGGCAGGGTGTGGACGACGGACAAGGATGGCATCGTGCCAGCGCTGCTGGCGGCGGAAATCACGGTGAGCACCGGTCGGGACCCGTGCGAGGGCTACCGCGAGATCGCGCGGGAGCTCGGCGAACCCGTCGAGCGCCGGGTGCAGGCAGAGGCTAGCCCAAGGCAAAAGCAGCGGCTGACGCGCCTTTCGCCGGCGCAGTTCCGGCACACGGAACTGGCCGGCGAGAAAATCCAGCGCGTCCTCGATCGGGCCCCCGGCAACGACGCGCCCATCGGCGGCCTGAAGGTCGTCGCCGCCAGCGGGTGGTTCGCGGCGCGTCCCTCGGGGACCGAAGACATCTACAAGATTTATGCCGAGAGCTTTCGCGGCGAGGCCCACTTGAACCGCATCGTCGACGAGGCGCAAGCGATGGTCGCCGGCGCCTTGGCGAGCGCGGCGCCCAAACCGGAGCGCGCGAAGAAGTGAATGCTCGACCCCGCCGGCATTACGAAATCCATACCGCGCGCTGAATCGAGCGTTGCAGAAGGCAACAATCGGTCGAGACGATGAGCAGCGATAAGCCCGCCATTGATACGGAACTGGAAAGGCTTCAGAGCGACACCTTTCGCTACTTCGTGCACGAGACCAATCCCGCCAACGGACTGGTGATCGACAAGACCGCGCCCGACTGGCCCTCCAGCATTGCCGCCACCGGGCTCGCGCTGACCGCGTATCCGGTCGCGATCGAGCGCGGATTCATCACGCGCGATGCGGCGATTGCAAGAGTTCTCACCACGCTGCGCTTCTTCTGGAACAGCCGGCAAGGCACCGAAGCGGACGCCACTGGCTACCGGGGCTTCTACTATCATTTTCTCGACATGCGGACCGGCCAGCGGGCGTGGCGTTGTGAGCTATCGACGGTCGACAGCGCCATTCTGCTGGCCGGCGCGCTGACCGCGGGCGCCTACTTCGACGCGACCACTCCCGACGAACGGGAAATCCGGCACCTCGCCGACGCGCTCTATCGCCGCGCCGACTGGCAATGGGCGCAAAACGGGGGCGCCACGGTCACGCACGGCTGGAAGTCCGAGAGCGGATTCCTGCCGTGGCGGTGGGAAGGCTATGACGAAGCCCTGCTGTTGTACGTGCTCGGCCTCGGCTCGCCGACGCATCCGCTGCCAACCGAAAGCTATGCCGGATGGTGCTCGACCTACGAGTGGAAGGAAAGCTACGGCTACGAGTATCTGTACGCCGGGCCGCTGTTCACCCATCAGATTTCGCACATCTGGATCGATTTTCGCGGGATCCAGGACGCGTTCATGCGCGGCAAAGGTATCGATTACTTCGAGAACAGCCGTCGCGCGACTTATGTGCAGCAACAGTACGCGATCGCCAATCCACTCAAGTTCGCGGGCTATAGTCGAGATTGTTGGGGGATCACTGCGAGCGACGGCCCCGGCCCCAATACCATCAAATTGCAGGGAATCGAGCGCCAATTCTTCGATTATGTGGGACGCGGCGTACCGTACGGTCCCGACGACGGCACCATTGCGCCATGGGCAGTGGTAACGTCGTTGCCGTTCGCGCCCGAGATCGTGTTGCCTGCAATCGAATATCTTGTCCACGAGGTCGATTTGAAAGCGGGCAACCCCTATGGCTTCAAGGCGACATTCAATCCGACGTATCCCCACAAGTCCCACAATCCCTATGGCTGGATATCGCCGTGGCACTACGGGATCAACCAAGGACCGATCAATCCGATGATCGAAAATTATCGGACAGGCCTGGTCTGGCATTTGCTGCGAAAGTGTCCGTACATCGTTACTGGATTGAAGCGGGCCGGTTTCACCGGAGCTTGGCTATGAAGGTCTCGCTGCGTACGGACGGCGCCGGCAAGCAGCAGTGCCGTTGGCATGCGGCATCCGACCCGGCTGCGTTGCACCGGGCCGCGGCGGTAAGCGTCCTGGCGGCGGCCGATCGCGCGCTTCGCGCGCGGCGGCAATTCCGCGTCGTACTCGCCGGCGGAAACACGCCGCGCGGAACCTATCAAAGGCTCCGTGCCAGCGCAAGCGATTGGTCGGCCTGGCACATCTATTTTGGCGACGAGCGTTGCCTGCCTGCCGGCGATCCGGGACGCAACTCGCGGATGGCCGCAGAGGCCTGGCTCGATCACGTACCCATCCCGGGGGCCCAGCAACATCCGATTGCCGCCGAGCTGGGGCCGAGCGAAGGCGCGGAGAGGTATGCGACGATCCTGCACTCCGTAGGCGAATTCGATCTGGTGCTGCTCGGGCTCGGCGAGGACGGCCACACGGCAAGCCTTTTTCCAGGACATGACTGGGGGCAGCGGCCGGCGTCGGCGAGCACGTTGGCGGTATTCGACGCGCCCAAGCCCCCGCCGCAGCGCGTGTCGATGAGCGCCGCGCGGCTGAGCTGCGCCCGGCAAGTCATCTTTCTGGTCTGCGGCAACGATAAACGCGAGGCAATACGGCAATGGCGTGCCGGCCAATGCATTCCAGCGCGGGCAATTGCGCCCATGGCCGGCGTCGACGTGCTCGTGGAGTCGTCGCTGCTCGGACCACGCGGCGACTGACAGGAGACAAGAACCGATGCGATCTTCCGGCTGTTTCGCTGCTCATCACCCGAATCTTCGGCACAAGCCGGCCGCGCCGCCTCTAGAATGCTGAGCAGCGGCGAGAATTGCCCTTGGACAGGTCCGAGAAAATCGACGTACGAACCGCGGCGGCAGCGCTGAGCGCCCGGAGTAAGGAGGGTCTGCAAAAACTCCTTCGCCCGATCGCGCACGTCGGCGCTCGACTGGCCACGCCGGCCGTTCCCGTCGATGGCCCGCCTCTTCGGGCGGAGCTGTTCACCGCCGAGCAGATGGCGCAGCACGGTCGCGCGCTGGCCGCGTTGCACAAGCGGCGAGACTCGCCGGGACCCGATCGACTCCTCGCGCGCCTTGCCGACAATGACGCCATCCTGGCGAAGACGTGCGGGCTGCTGATGGCTACCGTCAAGGCGGACCAGCGCCTTACGCCGGCTGCCGAGTGGCTGCTCGATAATTTCTATCTCATCCAAGAGCAGATACGCACTGCGCGACGCGACCTGCCCAAGGGCTACAGCGAGAAGCTTCCGCAGCTCTCGACAGGTCCGTCGGCGGGGCTGCCGCGCGTCTACGATATTGCGCTGGAAACGGTGTCGCACGGCGACGGTCGCGTCGACTCGGCGAGCCTGCGTGGGTTCATCGCTGCCTACCAGACCGTGGCGCCGCTGATGCTCGGCGAATTGTGGGCCGTGCCGATCATGCTGCGGCTCGCCTTGATCGAGAACCTGCGCCGGGCGGGGACGCGCCTCTTCGCCGGCAGGACCGATCGCAGCCTGGCCAACGCGTGGGCCGAACGGATGATCGAAGTGGCGGCCGAGGATCCGAAGAGCGTCATCCTGGAGATCGCCGACATGGCGCGCACGCGGCCTCCGCAGAGCAGCGCATTCGTCGCCGAGTTCGCCCGCCGCCTTCAGGGGCAAGGTGCGGCGCTGGCGCTGCCGCTCACCTGGCTCGAGCAGCTCCTTTCCGAGTCCGGGCAGACGATCGAGAATCTGGCCCAGGAGGAAAATCGGCAGCAGGCTGCGGATCAGGTGTCGATCAGCAACAGCATCGGCAGCCTTCGCTTTCTCGCGGCGACCGATTGGCCCGAATTCGTCGAGACCATGAGTCTGGTCGAGCAGACGCTGCGCCGCGATCCCGCCCGGGTTTACGCAAACATGGATTTCACGACCCGCGACCGATGCCGTCATGCCGTGGAACGGATAGCGCTGCGCAGCCCGCGCTCGGAGCTCGAGGTGGCGCGACTCGCGGTTGAGCTGGCCGAAGCGAGCCTGCGCCGGCAATCGGCCGACGAACGTTATGGGCACGTGGGTTTCTACCTCATCGATCGCGGTGTCCCGGCTCTCGAAAGCGCAGCAGGAATGCGCGTGCGGTACCTGCACGCGCTCAGGCGCGGGAACTTCCCGTCGTCCCTGCCGATATACCTCGACGGCATTATGCTGATCACCGCCGTCTTCACGGCCGCGCTGGTGGTCAACGCCAGTGCGGAGGGCGTCCGCGGCTGGATGCTCGCCGCCACCGCGCTGCTGTCGCTTCTTTGCGCGAGCCAGCTGGGCGTCGCGGTGGCGAACTGGGTCGCGACCGTGCTGTGCGCGCCGCGCGCGCTGCCGCGAATGGACTACTCGAAGGGCGTCCCGACCGAGGCGCGAACACTCGTCGTGGTGCCTTCCATGCTGGCCAGCGCCGTTCATGTCGACGAGCTGCTGCAGGCGCTGGAGGTTCGATTTCTTGCCAACCGGAGCGCCAACGTCCACTTCGGTCTGCTGACCGATTTTGTCGACGCCGCCGCAGAATCGGTCCCCCACGACGATATGGTCCTGCAGCTCGTGCAACGCGGCATCGAGACGCTGAATGAAAAATACCCGCAGTCGGCAGCAGAGGGCGACGCCTTCTACCTGTTCCACCGCCCGCGGCGCTGGAATGGACAGGAAAAGCTGTGGATGGGTCACGAACGCAAGCGCGGGAAGCTCGCGGACCTCAATGCGCTCCTGCGCGGCCGTGGCGAGGGTCGCTTCCTGCGCATCGTCGGCGCCATCGCCGCACTTCGCGACGTCCGCTATGTGATTACGCTCGACACCGATACGCTGTTACCCAAAGATGCCGTCCGTGAGCTGGCCGCCGCCATGGCGCATCCGCTCAATCGGCCTCGTTACGACGAGCGGCGTCAATGCATCGTCGAAGGTTACGGGATACTGCAGCCACGCATCGCGCCCAGTCTCATCGGCAGCAACCGGTCGCGGTACGCGCGGCTCTGGGGAAGCGAGCCCGGTGTCGATCCCTATACGCGAGCGATCTCGGATGTCTACCAGGACCTGTTCGGCGAAGGCTCGTTCATCGGCAAGGGCATCTACGATGTCGATGCTTTCGAAGCCACGCTCAAGGATCGTTTCCCGGAAAACAGGATATTGAGCCACGATCTGCTGGAGGGATGCTATGCCCGCTCGGGGCTGGTGAGCGACGTCCAGCTCTATGAGGAGTATCCACCGCGCTACCTGGTCGATGTCAGCCGGCGCCTGCGCTGGATCCGGGGCGACTGGCAGATCGCCGGCTGGCTGCTCCCGCGCGTGCCGGTACCCGCGGACCAGCGGGCGCGCAATGTTCTTTCCGCGTTGTCGCGCTGGAAAATCTTCGACAATCTCCGCCGGAGCCTCGTCCCCGTCGGCCTGGTTGCGCTATTGATCTTCGGCTGGATGATCCTGGCTTCGTCTGCGCTGTGGACGGTCGCGGTGCTGGGTATCATCCTGATCCCGCCGCTGCTGGTCTCGATCCTCGAGATGCTGCGCAAGCGCGACGATGTCTTGTTGAGCCAGCACCTTTTCGCTTCGCTGCGCTCGATGGCGCAGCACTTTGCGCAAGTGGCGTTCAGCCTGTCATGCCTGCCGTACGAGGCGTTCATCAGCCTCAACGCCATCGTGCGGGCGGGATGGCGGATGCTGGTCAGCCATCGCCGCTTGCTGGAGTGGACTCCGTCGGCGCAGGCAAACAACGGCGCCAGCGATCTATGGACCTCGATCCGCGCCATGTGGATTGCGCCTTTCGTCGGATTGGCAACGATCGCGTATCTGTTTGCCTTCAACCGCGAGGCGCTGGACGTTGCGTTGCCCATCCTGTGCCTCTGGCTGGCGGCTCCGGGACTGGCCTGGTGGACAAGCCTGCCGTACCTTGACCGGCCGGCGCAACTATCCTTCGAGCAAGTACGACTGCTGCGCAAGCTGGCCCGCAAGAACTGGCATTATTTCGAGACGTTCGTCGGGCCCGACGACAACTGGCTGCCACCCGACAACTATCAGGAGCAGCCGGTGGCGATCGTCGCCCATCGCACGTCGCCGACCAACATCGGGCTGGCGTTGCTCGCCAATCTCGCGGCCTACGATCTGGGCTATCTAACGATGGGGGAAATGATCGAGCGGACGTCGGCGACCTTTTCCACGATGGCCGACATGGCGCGCCACAACGGTCACTTCTTCAACTGGTACGACACCCAGGCGCGGCAACGGCTTTCGGGGTACGTGTCGACCGTCGACAGCGGCAACCTCATCGCCCACCTGCTGACGCTGCGCGCCGGCCTGCTGACCTTGGCCGACGAGGCGATTCTCAGCCTCCGCTGGTTCGATGGCTTGCGCGATACGTATCGGCTGCTGGTCGACGTCGTCGGCAATAACGCGGTTGTGGGGCTCGCCGACTTCGAGCGCTGCCTGGGCGCCGCGCGAGCTGCGTCGCCGGCAAGCCTTGATTCAACCTGGTGGCACCTCAACGTCTTGTCGACCTCGGCGCGCGCCGTTGCCGCGGCAATCGACTCGTCGCCAGCTGCCCCGGACGAGGCGAAGCGTTGGAGCAAGGCTCTGGTCCGGCAGTGCAAGGCCGGCGTGGACGAGCTCGCGCTGCTGGCTCCCTGGGTGGCAAGCGGAGATGGCCAGGCACCGGAAGCGGCGCCTCGCGTCGTCGCGGCGTCCGCGCTGCCGACGCTGCGCGAGCTTGCCCTGCGCGGTAGCGATCCCTCGACGTCCGGCGAGCCAGCCGTCGCCGCCCGCGAGCGGATCGTCGCCATCGACGCTTTGATCGCACAGGCCACCGAGTTCTCGACGGTCGATTATGAGTTTCTGTTCGACCGCGGCCGCCGCCTCCTCTCCATCGGCTATGACGTCGTCGAGCAACGGCGGGACGCGAGCTTTTACGACTTGCTGGCCTCGGAGGCACGGGTGTGCAGCTTCGTCGGCATCGCGCAAGGCAAGCTGCCGCAGGAGAACTGGTTCGCCCTGGGTCGCATGTTGACGCGCGCCGGCGGCACGCCGACCTTGCTCTCCTGGAGCGGGTCGATGTTCGAGTACCTGATGCCCTCGCTGATCATGCCTTCGTTTGCCAATACGCTGCTCGATCAGACTTACAAGGCGGCGGTGCAGCGGCAGATAGAGTACGGCCGCCGTCGCGGCGTAGCGTGGGGAATCTCCGAATGTGCCTACAATACCGTCGACGTCGCGCTCAACTACCAGTACCGCGCCTTCGGCGTGCCCGGGCTTGGCCTCAAGAGCGGGCTCGCCGAGGATCTCGTTATCGCGCCGTACGCCTCAGCGCTCGCGCTCACGGTGAAGCCTGTCGAAGCGTGCGCCAATATCGAGCGGATGATCGGCGCCGGCTTTGCCGGGCGGTTCGGGCTCTACGACGCGATCGATTACACGCCCTCGCGCGTGCCGCGCGGGCAACCCTACGCCATCGTGCAGGCTTTCATGGCGCACCACCAAGGCATGACGCTGCTGGCACTGCTCCACGTGCTCGAAGACGGCGCGATGCAGCGCCGATTCGAGTCCGATCCCTTGTTCCAGTCGGCGATGCTCCTGCTACAGGAGCGGGTGCCCAGGGCAACCGGATTTTATGCCCGGGCCGCGGAGCTTGCCGACTTGCGGCCGAGCACGCCGATCGCCGGCGTGGCGCTTCGCACCATCGGCAATCCCGAGACGCGGTCACCCGAGCTGCAGTTGCTGTCCAACGGCCGTTTGCACGTGATGGTGACCGCCGCCGGCGGCGGCTACAGCCGGTGGGGAAACTTTCAGATTACGCGCTGGCGCGAGGATCCGACCCGCGACTCATGGGGTGCGTTCTGCTACATCCGCGACGTCAGCAGCGGCGCGTTCTGGTCGGCCGCCCATCAACCTACCGGCAAGCGCGCCGACCACTACGAAGCGATATTTTCGGAATCGCGCGCGGAGTTTCGCCGCCGCGATGGTGAATTCGAAACCCACACCGAAATCGCGGTTTCGCCCGAGGACGATATCGAACTGCGCCGCATCCGCATCAGCAACCGCGCGCGTTCGTCGCGTACGATCGACGTCACCAGCTATGCCGAAGTGGTCCTGGCGCCGCCCGCCGCCGATGCCCAGGCGCCGGCGTTCGGCAACCTGTTCGTGCAGACGGAGATTTTGCCGCAGAAGAACGCCATCCTGTGCACCCGCCGCCCGCGCTCCGCAAGCGAAGCCGTTCCCTGGATGTTCCATTTGATGAAAGTGCACGGCGACGATGGCGGTGCCGTCTCGTATGAAACCGACCGCGGCCGCTTCATCGGCCGTTGCAATACCACGGCCGCGCCGGCGGCGATGCTGCAAAGCGCGCCGCTATCGGGCAGCGCGGGCTCGGTGCTCGACCCGGTGGCCGCGATCCGCAGGGGCGGCCAGGTGAAGGCCGGGGCGTCGCTCACGATCGATATCGTGACCGGCATCAGCGAGACGCGCGAAGGGTGTCTGGCCCTGATCGACAAGTACCAGGATCCGAGCCTTGCCGAACGGGTCTTCGATCTGGCCTGGACGCACAGCAGCGTGACCTTGCGCCAGCTCAACGCCAGCGAAGCCGAAGCGCAGCTTTACAACCGCCTTGCCGCCGCCGTGCTCTACGCCAATCCCGCGCTGCGTGCGGATCCGTCGGTCATCAAGAAAAACCGCCGCGGTCAATCGGGGCTGTGGGGCTATGCGATCTCGGGAGACCTGCCGATCGTTCTGCTGCAGATCGAGGACGCGGCCAATATCGATTTGGTGCGGCAAATGATCCGGGCGCACGCCTACTGGCGGCAAAAGGGATTGGCGGTCGACCTCGTGATATGGAACGAAGATCATTCCGGCTACCGGCAGGCGCTGCACGACCAGATTTCCGGCCTGATTGCGGCGGGCGTCGAAGCCCATCTGCTCGATCGGCCGGGCGGGATATTCGTCCGCCGCGGGGAGCAGATCGCCGACGAGGACCGCTTGCTGTTCCAGACCGTCGCGCGCGCCGTCATCGTCGATCGCCTGGGCACGCTCGCCGAGCAGGTTGGCCGCCGCCTGCCGCTCGATGCGGCGATCGCGCGTCCCGCACCGCCGGCGGCACGTCGCCGTGAAGCAGCTCCGATCGAGGAGCGGCCGCGGCGGGCGCTGGCGTTCGACAACGGGCTCGGCGGCTTTACCGACGACGGGCGGGAATACGTCATCGTCACCGATCGCGACACCCGGACGCCGACGCCATGGTCCAATGTGCTGGCCAACCCGGATTTCGGCTGTGTCGTCTCGGAGAGCGGCCAAGCCTACACCTGGAGCGAGAACGCCCACGAGTTTCGCCTTACGCCCTGGCAAAACGACCCGGTCGGCGATGCGGCCGGCGAGGCGTTTTACATCCGGGACGAGGAGAGCCGCTACTACTGGTCGCCGACGCCGCTCCCGGCCAAGGGCGCGACGCCCTATACCACCCGGCACGGATTCGGCTATAGCGTGTTCGAGCACGCGGAGGAGGGCGTGGCGAGCGAACTGCAGGTCTTTGTCGCGCTCGACGCCCCGGTCAAGTTCGCCGTGCTGAAGCTGCGTAACGAAAGCGAGCGCAGCCGCCGTCTTTCGCTGACCGGGTACGTCGAATGGGTGCTTGGCGATCTGCCCGCCAAGACCGGCATGCACGTGATTACCGAGTTCGACGCGCGCAGCGGCGTTCTGTTTGCCCGCAACCCGTATAACAGCGAGTTTCCGCGACGAACGGCATTTTTCGACGTCGACGCGCCGACGCGCAGCGTGACCGGCGACCGCTGCGAATTTATCGGCCGTTCCGCAGCGCTCGACCACCCGGCGGCAATGGTCGCAGCGGATCTTTCCGGCCGGACCGGCGCGGCGCTTGACCCCTGCGGAGCGATCCGGGTTGCTTGTCAGCTTGGTCCCGGCGAAGCGCGGGAATTCGTGTTCCGTCTCGGCGCCGGTCGCGATGCAGACGACGCGGCCGCGATCGCGCTACGCCATCAGGGACGCGGCGCTGCCAGCGATGCGCTGGAAAAGGTCAGGCAATACTGGCAGCGCACCCTTGGCGCCGTACAGGTGTCGACGCCGGACAGCGGCCTGAATTTCCTCGCCAATGGCTGGCTGGTCTACCAGGTGCTGGCTTGCCGGCTGTGGGGGCGCAGCGGGTACTACCAGTCGGGCGGCGCCTTCGGGTTTCGCGACCAGCTTCAGGATGTGATGGCCCTGCTGCACTGCGAGCCGCGGCTTGCCCGCGAGCACTTGCTGCGTTGCGCCGCGCACCAGTTTATCGAAGGCGACGTGCAGCATTGGTGGCACCCGCCGCTGGGGCGGGGCATCCGGTCGCTGTGCTCCGACGACTTCCTCTGGCTGCCGTTGGCGGCATGTCGCTATGTCGGCGTCACCGGTGATGCCGGTATCCTCGATGAGCCGGTCCCTTTCCTCGAGGGTCGCCCGCTCGCCGCCGGCGAAGACTCGTACTACGACCTGCCCGCCCGCTCGGAAACGGCAGCGAGCCTGTACGATCATTGCGTCCGCGCCTTGCTCCACGGGATGCGCTATGGAGCGCACGGATTGCCGTTGATGGGCTCCGGTGACTGGAACGACGCCATGAATCTGGTCGGCGTCGAAGGCAAGGGCGAGAGCGTATGGCTCGCATTCTTCTTGCACACGGTACTCGAGGAGTTTGCCGAAATCGCACGCCAGCGCAATGACTCCGCCTTGGTCGAGCGCTGCGATCAGGAAGCGCAAGGTCTGCGCAGCAGCATTGCCGCGCACGGCTGGGATGGCGCCTGGTATCGCCGCGCGTACTTCGACGACGGTACGCCATTGGGCTCGGCGACCGATCCGGAATGCCGCATCGATTCGATTGCGCAGAGCTGGGCAGTTCTGGCCGGGATCGACGACGGCGGTCGCCCGCGGCTTGCGATGGAGGCCGTCGATCGACGGCTCGTTGCGCGCGGCGAAGGTCTGGTGCGATTGCTTGAGCCGCCTTTCGACGCCTCGTCGCTCGAACCCGGATACATCAAGGGATACGCGCCCGGGATCCGCGAAAACGGCGGTCAATATACGCACGGCGCGATCTGGGCGGCAATGGCCTTCGCCGCGCTGGGCGACGGCACGCGCGCCGAGGAGTTGTTGTCCATCATCAACCCGATCAACCATGCCAAGACGGCTGCCGCGGTCGCCGTGTTCAAGACCGAGCCCTTCGTGGTCCCCGCAGACGTCTACGCTTGCGCGCCGCACACGGGCCGCGGCGGCTGGACCTGGTATACCGGCTCCGCAGGATGGATGTACCGTTTGATCGTCGAATCCCTGATCGGGCTCACGGTTCGCGCGGACACGCTGTCGATAGCGCCATGCTTACCTCCGACCTGGCCGCGGGTGGAACTGGATTACCGGTACAAGAACACCCTCTACCATATTGAAATCTGCCGTGCTTCCGGAATGCCCGCCGATCTGCAGGGCCACAGGCTTCGGGTCGTCCTGGACGACATGGACGTGAGCGAGCAGCACATCAAGTTGGTGGACGATCGCCGGAGCCATCTCGTTCAGGTGACCTTGGTGTCCGCCGAAGACAGTCAGTGGCGCGAGCGAGACGTTGCCGCTCGAGGGGCAGCCGCAAGTGTCGAGCACAAGACCCACCGGGAAACGGGCGGTGACGCTGCCCGCGGTTAGTGTGCAGGTCTGAAGTTCCGACGATAAAGGAACGAGCGTATGGGGTCGGTAGGCAAGGCGCGTCCGGACGAAGCCGCCGCGAACCACCGCCCCTGTGTCGGTTTCCCGTACCGGTTTGGCGCGACTGGAAGGTGAACGGCGAAGACTTCGACTAACGGGCTGAATTACGGGTCGAATACTGGTTAAGAGCGACCGTCGGATGCTCTCAACTCGCCGACGTCACCTCGCGGACTTCGCGCGGCCATGTTTCAGGCTGATACTGATGAAATCGCGCATGAAGCTCAGCGTCGGCATCATTTCTCTGGCGTTGCCATTGCGTCAAGACTCAGATGAGATCGGAGAGGTATTTAATTTCATCACTGCGCAAAACGTGTCTATCCGGGCTTGCCGTCGAGGCGCGACCGCGACAGCACCGGCCAGTAACGAACCGCGTAGATAGTGAACGCAACGGACCAGCAACCGCCGGAAACGATGACGGTCGTTACGTAGGCGTCGGGTAAGAGCATGGCGCCCAGGACGCGGATCAACGCCGCGAGTTGAATGAGAACGAAGCATGCCACCTCGAAGCCGTCTGCCGCAAGCGAGCGCCCGGTATGGCCCCGTGCGGTGCGCGTCATCATACCCATCGTCATGCCACCGATGGCCCCGATCGTCAGCGCGTGAACAGCGAGCGGCTCTGCTACCCACCCAATCGCCGCAAGTCCTCGCAGCACGAGATAGACGACAATCCAGGCGTAAGACGCATGCAGAATCCACACCAGCGGTGTCCTGATGGTTTGCCACGGTTGCCACAGACAGAGCCGTGCGGCGTGCGCAGCGGCGACGACAATCGCGAGGATTGCAATTATTTCGGAGGGCAGCTGCAGAACGTCGGCTCCGAGCAAAACCAGAACGCCGCCCAACGCGAGTTTCTCGACGAGCGGGTTGCGCGAGGCTCGCGCGCCCGGAATGGCGTTGTTGGTGAACATCGGAATCACTCGGCCGCCGATCACGGCCATGATGAACAGGACGAGATCGAGACCGACCTGCAAACCGGCCCGCTCCGGCCACGCGAACACGCCCAGATAGGATAGATGCAGTGAGAGGACGGCTACGGCAAGGAGTAACAGCACCGCGACCAAGAAGTAGTTTCGACGGTTGCCACTGCGTACCAACGGGATCCCTATGCCCACCGCCACCGCTACCGGAAAAGCTGCGTTTACCAACGCAGCGGCGCTCTCGTAGGGCGTCAGTACCAGCGCTCTACCGGCGATCCAGAGCAACGCGAACGCCACGAGCGTTGCCCCGGTCGGCGTGGCTTGGCCGGTCCAGGTGCGAACGGCGGTGAACAGAAATCCGGCGATCACCGCCAGCGCGTAACCGAACAACATCTCGTGGCCGTGCCAAACCTGGCTGCGCAAATACGCAGCGGGCAGATAGCCCGCGTATTGGCAGACCCACAGTGGAATCGAGACGGCGGCGAAAATGCTGGCGAGCAGATAGAACGGCCGAAAGCCCAGGCTCCAAAGCGCAAAACGGGATGCTAGCGCCGTCGGCCGCAGCGCGGTCGGGCCGCGGTGCATGATCTCAGGCACGAATCGAGCCCCTTAGCGCTGTCGCCGGGCGAAGCATCAAGGCTTTTTGACCCACGCGCTACACCATCCCTTCGATGCAACGAGCTTGTTCTGATAAAGCGGGCACGGGCCGGCCGCGTCAGTCGGCTTCCCCTGATAAAGCTGGCAGGTACTGCATGTCTGGCCGGCCGCGTACTTCGGAAATTTCGCCTTATCCGCCTTCGTGGCGTCGGCCTTGTAGCCCAAGGCCTGCGCCTGAGGATCGCTCTCGGACAACGGCGTGCCACCCTGGGCGAAAGCAAAGCGCGAAGCCGCGAGAGCAGACGCAGCCCCCGCGGCGCCAATCAGGAATGTCCTACGTTTATGCTGCATGATGACTCCTTAATGCCGCAACACGCGGCTGAAAATTGTTGCCGGCGCTTCACGGTTGACGGCGGCTAGCCTCCGCCAGGTTGCGTGACCGATAATGGATCACTCGCCGGAAAAGTAGCCTCCAATGCCGCATCCAACATATTTTCGCGTGCCCGGTCTGCCATTGACGATTCGCGGTCTTGCCCTGATGGGCTAAATGTCGAAAGCAGTGGCAGACTGAAGAGAAATTCACTCCCCCGGCCAAGTCCTTCGCTGAAGGCTTCCACGCGACCGCCATGCATTTCGACCAAGCTTCGGACCAGCGACAATCCAATTCCAAGACCACGCTCAGCGCGGTCGGATGCACTCTCCAACTGGTAGAACAGGTCAAATATCTTTTTTAGCTCCGAAGCTTCCAGCCCGCGGCCTGTGTCGCGCACTCGGATTACTGCCTCCTCGCCGGTCGTCTCGGCGGTAAGCCTGATACGGCCGCCGGGATCAGTATATTTCGCCGCGTTGCTGAGTAGATTTGAGATCACCTGGGCCAGCCGGACGGCGTCTCCCCTTACGGGAATGGGTTGCGGAGGATGCAGGACCGTCAACTGATGCCTTCTTGCATCGATCATTGCCCGATTCCACACCACCGCCTCAGCGATCACAGAGACCAGGTCGAGCGCTGCCACTCTTATCTCGAGCTTGCCGCGCGCCACACGCGATAGGTCGAGCAAATCATCCAACAGTCGCGTTATGGTCGTTACTTGCCGGCTGACGGTGTCGCAAATATCCTGCAGTACCGGGTCGCCGGGACTTCGCATCTGTAGGATATGCACCGCATTGCGAATTGGCGAAAGTGGTCCGCGCAGCTCATGAGCAACCATCCCGAGGAATTGATCCTTGCGGAGATCGGCGTCGCGTAGTTGCGCCTCGCTTATCCCCAACGCGCCTTGGGTCCGTTCTTTCTCCGTGGCGTCGCGCCAACTGGTTATGGCGCCTCGCACGCGGCCGTCCGGGGTCTTGACGGGATCGCTGCTTACCAGGACGTTTATTCGAGTGCCATCCGACCGCGCGACGACCCATTTCTCGTTGCGTATGGTTTCGCCAAATCGTGATGCGCGATAAAGCGGAATCTCCTCAAGGCTCGGTTGGGTGATGCCGTCATCGAGAAACCATCCGTGACTGTGCGGGCGTTCCGTTGGCCGTATCTGGAGCAAATCATGGCGCGAGATGCCCATGAGCTGCTCAGCCTGACGACTATTCGCCATGATCGGAAAGTCGGGAGGGCCGTACGCAATCGTGATGGCCTCAGGTATCCTGTCGATTAGCGCTTGCAACAGCGCGTGATCGCCGTCCATGTCCCTAGCAGGTTGCTCGAAAGCGAATCCAACGCCAGCAGAAGATACGCTTTCGACCTGCACGCAGTCCGAAAAGTCAGCCGGCACATCGTCCATCGTTCGCTCCCCGCTCAGCTGTTGATTCGAATCGTATTGATCCTTCAACCTTTGTGACCGACCGGCTCCGACCCAACCGTCCAGTCCGACGACCCGAACGATTGCGGCGATCGCACATCAGTTCGCGCAGGCCGTAGTCAAAAAAGGATCTTTCCTGGCTTGTTTGGGCGGCAGGAAACAATGGGCTCGGCAAGCGCTCTAAGAGTGACCGGAAGGAGGCTCATTGTGATATCGCGCCCGGCGCCACATCATCGGGAGACTCTGATATTTTCTGTAGGGCTCTCTTGACTGGCGGCCGTTGTTTCGTCGGGCACCGTTTTTATGCGTTGGAGCAGCCGATGCGGGCCCGGCGGAAGGTCAGCGACGGGTCCGAACGCGGTGCAGAAGAGCGAACAGCCAAACCGCTTGATTCAGCTACGAAAGTGGCTCTGGGAGCGCTAGGCGGCGGCGACCGATAAATCCTGCAACCGGCGAACAGGAGCGTTGCTCAGGTCGTGCTCATGCCACTTCGCGCGTGCCAGCGTCGATGCGAAAGTCGTCCTCGTCACCGGCACCGATGCGATACGACCCGGAGCTAAACAAAACCACGGTTGAAACCGTCTCATGGCGCATTGGGAAGCTGGTGAGCGACCGCTCGTTCGTGGACGTTATCAGTAGTGCATCGGTTTCAATCGTCAAGAGCATCTTACGGGAAATGTCGTAGTTTCCCGACAGTAATTGCACGAGGACAACGACATGCTTGTTATCGGAGTGCAACGAAGTCGGTGACGTTTTCTACCTCCATAGGCGCGCTAACCGACGTTGCAGCCATCGCAGAATACCGAATGGCCAAAGCCACACGAAATTCGCGACGTGGGCGATGGATGCGATCGTCGCCACAACTGATAGGAGAAGAGGCAATGCCAACCAAAAAGACAGCAACGTTCGAGACGATTCCTGTGGGGACGCCGGTGACATGGCACTATCGTAGCGCGATTGGTCACGGCACCGTTAAGGGCGTTCATAAGAAGGGCACTACGACAGCCAACACCATGTACTCCGTCGCACAGCATGACCATCACCCCGGTGAGCCACCGATTGTGGTGCACTCTGGTGCTGCCTTGACTCGCACGGATAAGTAGCCCCTGATCTACACCCACACCGGCAGGACGGCAGCGCGCCTCACGCGCGTGAATGTCCCGGCATCAACGTCAGAGACCGGCTGCTACAATGCCACGGGTTGGAGGCCAAAGGCGGTGGCATCGCGCCTGACCGCACTGCGTCGAAACTCGATCCGCAACAGATGCTCCGGACAATCCACGACGGGCGTCCAGAGACCCGGATGCGGTCCTGGGGCAACCAACTTGGCTCCGATGAGATCTGGAAGGTCATTACCTATCTACGGAGCTTGCGACAAGGCGTTTAGGGTGTTCAGGCGTGCGAGCGTCGCCGTCGTCCGTGTACGCAGTTCGGTATCGGCAGGTGGAGGGCAACGTCGTCTTCTCTTTCCTCAATGCATTTGAACCGGATACGCAGCGTCTGGCTGAACTGAAGCATCATTATCAGTCGGGCGGCTTAGCCGACAGCACGCTCAAACGTTTGCTCGAGGAGCGTCTCCAAGCGCTCATCGAGCCGATCCGCCTGCGACGGCAACGCTTGGCCATGGACCGCGGCGAAGTCGTGGCCATCCTGAGACGTGGGACGGAACGAGCCCGGGACAAGGCCGCCACAACTTTTGCAGCGGTCAAGCGCGCCCTTGGTCTCGCCTACTTTGTATGAGCGAGCAGAAAAGCCACGCGGCGGTTGGCTTAGGCTCGCCAAACGATAGACAAGGGAGCGCATCATAAGCGTTGCAGCGCAACCGTTGACCGACGACGACCCCGCGCTTTCCCCCTGGTGGATACGCAGCGTGATGTTTGTGATGCTGCTTGGCTTCGTGGGGCTTATCACGGTCACCACGCTTGCCTACCGCAACGCACCGCCGATCCCGTCGCAGGTACTCGACGCGCAAGGCGTCGCGCTGTTCAGCGGCGAGGATATCAGCGACGGACAGACGGTATTTCTCAAATATGGCCTGATGGACAACGGCAGCATCTGGGGCCACGGGGCCTACCTCGGGCCGGACTACGCGGCCGACGCGCTGCATCGCATGGGCGAAGACACCGCCGAAGCCATCGCGCAACAACAATATCGGCAGCCTTTGGCCGCTTTGACCCGTTCGCAGCAGGCGGCAGTGCACGCCGAAACGACCGTGGAGCTCAAGACCAATCGATACGATCCGGCCACCGAAACGTTGCATTTGACCGCGCCGGAAGCGGCGGCCTATCGCCAACAGATTAACTACTGGACCGATTACTTCCGGCATCCGTCGCGCAATGGCGGTCTGAAGACTGACCTCATCACCGACCCGACCGAGCTGCACCAATTCACCGCCTTCGTCACTTGGGCGGCCTGGGCATCGGTCGCCGCCCGCCCCGGCGAGGATTATTCCTATACCAATAACTTTCCGTACGATCCGAGCGTCGGTAATCAGCCCACACCGGGCGCTGTGTTGTGGAGTGCGCTTAGCCTGATTGTGCTGCTGGCCGGCACGGCGGCGGTCTTGCTGGCGTTCGGAAAGTTCGACTATCTGGGCTGGATTTCTAGGGGCCACCACGTGCACCCGCACTTGCTGCCGGGACAGGCCAGCCGGGGCCAGTACGCGCTGGTGAAGTTCTTTGTGGTCGTGGCATTGCTGTTTCTGGCGCAGACGCTGGCGGGCGGCGCAGTTGCCCACTACCGCGCCGACCCGAGCAGCTTCTACGGTTTCGAGCTGGAGCGAATTTTCCCCAGCAACCTGGTGCGCACCTGGCACTTGCAGACGGCGATCTTCTGGATCGCTACGGCCTACGTAGCCGCGGCGCTGTTCCTCGGCCGTTCGCTGCGCGTCGACGAGCCACGCTGGCTCGCCGGCTGGACTAACGTGCTGTTCGCTGCGTTCGCGTTGGTGATTGGCGGCAGTCTTCTGGGCGAATGGCTCGGCATCTCGCAAATACTCGGTCGCTCGTGGTTCTGGCTCGGCAATCAGGGTTGGGAGTATCTGGAACTCGGCCGACTGTGGCAGTACCTGCTGGTGATAGGCCTTTTGGTGTGGTTCGGGCTGCTATGGATGCTGGTGCGGCCGCGCGCGCTTGCTGAAGCGGCTTCGAAGCCAATTGTCAAAATGTTCCTGGTGGCTGCACTGGCGATACCGGTTTTCTATATCCCGGCTCTATTTTTCGGTGCCAGGACCAACTATACCGTGGTCGATACTTGGCGTTTCTGGATCATCCACCTGTGGGTAGAAGGTTTCTTCGAGTTCTTCGCCACGACGGTGGTGGCGCTGACGTTCTATCAACTCGGCCTGACCCGCCGCAATGTTGCGCTGCGGGTAATCTACCTTGATGCCATCCTGTATTTCCTCGGCGGGCTGATGGGTACCGGTCACCATTGGTATTTCACCGGCCAAACCAACGTCAACATGGCGCTATCGTCGCTATTCTCGGTTCTCGAGGTGGTCCCGCTGACCTTGTTGACGCTAGACGCATGGGACTTCGTACGAACCACGCGCGGCGACTGCGACATCTGCGGCAAGGCGATTGCGATTCCACACAAGTGGACGTTCTATTTTTTAATGGCGGTGGGCTTCTGGAACTTCGTCGGTGCCGGCATTTTCGGGTTTTTGATCAACCTGCCGATCGTCAGCTATTACGAAGTTGGCACCTTGCTGACGCCCAATCACGGCCACGCTGCGCTGATGGGTGTTTTCGGCATGCTGGCGATTGCGCTCATGGTGTTCGTGCTTCGGCAGACCAGCGACGATACGCGCTGGGCCGGCACTGAGAAATACGTCAAGCTCGCATTCTGGGGCACTAACGTCGGCCTCGCGATGATGGTGGCGATGAGCTTGTTCCCCGGTGGCGTGCTGCAGGTTTGGGACGTGATCCAGCATGGATACTGGCACGCCCGCAGCCTTGACTACATCGGGAGTCAAAGGTCGCGTTTGATCGAATGGCTGCGCTTGCCCGGCGACCTGGTGTTCATCATCTTCGGCGCCGTGCCGTTGGTAATCGCGTCGATCAAGGGTTACCTCGGGGTGCGCGCCGCGATAGCGGACACGGCTCCGCGCGCAGGCTGAGCTATCGTTATGAGGAAGGAAATGGACCTCGAAGTGCAGATCCAGAAGGCACGAGCGTTGAGAAAAATGCACGATCGCTCGGATATCCTCGTGCTGCCCAACGCCTGGGACGCGGTCACCGCACGCTTGTTCGCTCGGTTGGGGTTCGCTGCCATCGCCACCACGAGGGGCGGTGTAGCCTGGTCGCTCGGCTATCCCGACGGCGAGCAAGCGCCGCTACGCGAGGTTGTCACCGCCAGCGGGCGGATCGCGCGAGCGGTCGATCTGCCGGTGACCGTGGACATGGAAGCTGGTTATGGCACGACGCCGGAAGCTGTCGCTGATGCGGTGCGCGCCGTCATTGCGGCGGGCGCCGTAGGCATCAACCTTGAGGATGGGTTGCACGCATCCGCCACGCTGCGAGCGCTCGGTGCGGCGGTGGAGCGGCTTCGCGCCGCGGTCGACGCAGCAGCTGTGGCAGGCGTGCCGATCGTGATCAACGCTCGCACCGATACCTATCTGTTGAAGTACGGGGCCAGCGACGGCGAGCGCTTCGAAGAGACCGTTCGGCGCGCGAAGGCTTATCTCGCGGCGGGTGCGGACTGCATCTATCCCATCGGCCTCGGTGATGCCGCGACAATCGCGGCGCTCGTGAAGACGCTCGATGCGCCCATCAACGTCGCGCCGAGGCCGGGCGTTCCCGCAGTGGCGGAGCTTGCGCGGCTCGGTGTCGCACGCGTGAGCACGGCGACACGTTTTGCGACCCTCGCGTTGTCTGCGGTGGAGAGGGCGGCGAGGGAACTTCGCGCAAGCGGCCGGTTCGAATGTCTGGACGCCGCGCTTACGTACCCGGATGTGCAACGGTTGTTCGACGAGGCCTGACGACATCGATCCGACAACAGTTGTTTTTCAGAGAAGGCAGGCAAATGAAAGAACGCATCGATTACAAGAAGGTTGCTCCGGGAGCGTATAAAGCGATGCTTGCGGTCGAAACCTACGTGCTCAGCTCGGGGCTGGAGCACTCGCTGCTCGAGCTGGTAAAGACGCGCGTCTCGCAAATCAATGGATGCGCGCATTGCCTCGACATGCACACCAAGGAAGCGCGAGCGAACGGCGAAACGGAGCAACGATTATATGTCCTTGCGGCGTGGCGCGAGGCACCGTTTTACTCTGACCGCGAGCGGGCTGCGCTCGCTTGGGCCGAGGCCGTCACCCAGATCTCTACGCAGGACACTCCCGATGAGCTCTACGAGGAGATGCGTCGACATTTCGATGAGAAGTCGCTTGTCGATCTGACACTTGCGATTATCGCCATCAACGGGTGGAACCGTCTCGCGGTCCCGTTCCGTACTGAAACGGGCAACTATAAGGCGAAGACAGCGCGCGCTGCATGACATCCCGCCGTGCCTTCGCTGCTCGCGGAACCGAGCTATATGCTCCATCTAGGAGCACATCGACCTCGCCGCAGTCGGATCGGGAACTGGACTGTAGCCAGTTTGCGTAACCGGCGTGTCTTCGCGCGTCGCAGCGCGCCGCTCTAGGACGCGGCTTTGCTCGTTCCTTCTTTCAACACCTCGCGCTTGGCAGCATCAGCGGACGCTGTATCAGGTGCCTTCGCCGCAGCCTCCTGCGCCTCGACATAGAGATGCTGGTCTGGACCATTTTTAAGGGGCTGCGTTGGCAGCGGTTCGAGGTGCTCGTTGGCGAACGCTTCCGAGGCATTCGTACCCGGCGCCGCAGCGTTCGCATTGGGCGGTATCGGCCCGCGTTCCGGGGGCGCAGGTGGGGCCACGCCGCCCCACGCGACCTTAAACGCTGGATTGGCGCTGGATGCTTGACTCGTGTCGCGTTGGCCGCAGGCACTCAGCAGTGCGATCGCGGCGATGGCAATTACGATTGATGATTTCATGGTCTATTGGTCACAAAGAGATGGTTTCCAATCACACCCCGAGTATCGGGTGTGCCAAGGCTTGTAAGCACGTTGGAATCTCGGTCTGATCGACCCCTTTTCATTCGAGCGGCGTCAGACTGTGTTGGACCGAAAACCGGACGAGCGCCGCAAAGTTGTCAAGACCGAGCTTCTGCATCATGCCGTTGCTCGCCTACAGATTGGACAGCCGAGCGGGCCGATTGTTGCTTGCCGGGGTCACGCCGCCGGGGCAACGTCCCGGCTGGTGGTGGCATGTCCGGTTCTGGCCGTTCAGCGCAATTCGCGAACGCCCGCTTTCCTATCCAAGCGACCAGTTGGACGTGTCCGTTCCTTGAACACGCAGTTCGACGGGACCAGACAACGGTTTACATGGCTACCCATCGGCAATATAACGTGGGTGTCGGTTCGCAACCAGACGGAAAGCTTGATAGTTCCGGTAGGGAGTACTGGACTGTTCCACATCTGGAGTCGAGTTCTGCGGCCGAGCCAACGCCCGTTTCCCGGATATTGAACTCCGCGATCCGCGTCAACGCCCCTGTTTATTGGGCCTCGTCGGCGCACGCTTGGGTAGCAGCTCGGATGTGATCAGCGGACGGCGCTTACTCGATTGCCGTTCGCATTCTCGTGCTTGCTCCTGCTGCTAAACGAGGCTTCCGTGTGGAGGACCTGATCGGTCTGATCCATCGCGCGATATCCGGCCAGGTCTCCCTGAGGATGCGCGATCCCATGAACAGCCCGATGTGGCCGCCGGGAACGAGCTTCTTCTCGATCTTGCGTGCCGGCGTGCCAAGATACTTCTCGGCGTTGAAGACTTGCTCCTTGGTCGCAATGTCGTCGGACTCGCCGGCAAGAAGATAGACCGGACAGGCCACGTCCTTGAGGTTCAAGCGCTGCCCGAGGCCGATGAAACGGCCTTCGGCGAGCCGATTCTCCTTGAACAACTCGACAATAGCCTGGAGATACCAACGACCCGGCAGGTCGATCGGGTTTTCATACCAGCTGCGGAATGTCTCTTCCTTTCTCAAATAGGCCGGATCGTCGATGTGCTCGTAGAGGTCAATGTGCTGCCTGATGTAGTGCTTTTCCGGGTGCATGCCTTTCCATCCCTGCAGCATGAAGTTGCCGAGCATGAGACCGCCCCCCATTGCAATCAGCTCTTCGAAGAATGACCGGGGATGGGTGTGCGCCATGCGCCTGACCGGGCCGTTTCCCGCATCGGTGTCGATCGGCGCACCGGCGAGCACCAGGCGCGCGACTTTGTGCGGGAAGCGCGCGGCGTACATCGCCGACATCCAGCCGCCCTGGCAAAGCCCCACCAGATTGACGCGTCCACCGAGATCATCGACGCACACGTTGATCTCGGCGAGATATTGATCGATCTCCAGGTCCTTCATGTCCTCGGTTGCCGACTTCCAATCGGTGAGAAAGACACGCTCCAGGCCGTTCGCGAGCAGCGTTTCGATCAGGCTCTGGCCCTTGTGGTAATCGGCGATAATCGCAGTATGCCCGGCATAGGGCGCATTGACGATTGTCGGCACGCCCGTGGCCGCAGGCGTCGAGTAATCGCGAAACACCATCGTCCGCAAGTCGAGCGTGATGCGGTTCGCGGTCGCAAGCTTGGGCCTCAATTCGTGATGAATCTTTTCTTCTTCCGCTAGGAACGCGAGGTTCTTCCCGACGAGTTCGAGGCCTTGTTCAGCGATCTGCTCGGCTGCCGCCAGCGGCCAGAACAGCGGTACGCCGATGCCGGAAAGCTTGTGGGGAGCAACATGAGAAGAATGGACCATGGCGAGCCTCGACAAGGATGAGGTAAGGGTTGGCACACGTCTAAAAGCAAAGCGGATCCGTTGCGAGTGGCGCACAGCGCTGGTTAGGCTCCGAGGTAGGCCCGCCTTACTTCCGGGTCTTCGGCAAGTTCGGAAGCTGCGCCCTCGCGAACGATGCGACCGGTTTCCATAACATACGCCCGATCGGCGACCTGGAAGGCCGAATGCACATCCTGCTCGACGAGGAGGATCGTGACGCCTTCACTGCGGATGTCGACCAGCACATCGAGCAGGAGATCGACAACGGTTGGAGCGAGGCCCAGGCTCATCTCGTCGACCATCAGAAGTTTCGGCGCGGCCACGAGCGCCCGCGCCATCGCGCACATCTGCTGCTCGCCCCCGGACAGGCTTCCGGCCAGTCGCCCGCGTCGCTGCTCGAGGGCGGGGAATAGCGCGTACGCGCGCTCGATGCTACCTTGGACACCCGCCTGGTCGGTGCGGCGAAACGCACCCATCAACAGGTTGTCCTGCACGGTCATGCGGTCGAAAAGCTGGCGTCCCTCGGGTACCTGGACCAGCCCCAGATTGAAAACCTCGTCCGCCAACATGTGGTTAATCTCGCGTCCGCCAAACCAAATCCGTCCGGTACAGGGAATCACACGCGACAGCGCACGCAGCAAAGTCGTCTTGCCGGCCGCATTGCTGCCGACGATGGCTACAATCTCGCCCGCGAAGATCTCGAGGGAAATTGCCTGCAGGACCGGCATTTCGCCGTAGCCGGCGCCAAGCTCGGTCACCAGCAGCAATGGATCGTTCACGCGCGCCGCCGTCCGAGGTAGGCTTCGACCACCTGTGGGTCGCGAAGTACCTGCTCCGGTGCGCCCTCGGCAATCTTCTCGCCGTGGTGCAGCACGAGCAGTCGGTCTGACAGGCTCCGGATCGCTTTCATCACGTGTTCGATGACCAGGATGCTGATGCCTTGATCGCGTACCTTCTTGATCATTGCGATCACCGCTTCGATTTCGACCAGGTTGAGACCTGCCATCACCTCGTCGAGCAGTAGCATCCGTGGATTCATCGCCAGCGCCTTGGCGAGCTCGAGCCGCTTGCGATC
>Ga0070680_100000223_pt1 | contig 37567 bp, 46 predicted proteins | sample KBSC73BmetaG_FD_64672 | JGI IMG/M metagenome (GOLD analysis project Ga0070680, IMG submission 64672) | Corn rhizosphere microbial communities from Kellogg Biological Station, Michigan, USA - KBS C7-3B metaG | ecosystem: Host-associated > Plants > Roots > Rhizosphere | place: USA: Michigan...
CGTGAGGATCGACATGAGGCCGTCGATCTGGGCGGAGAGGTTGAGCAGCAGCGTCGGCTCGCTGGGCGACACGATCTGCACCGACATCGGCGAGATCGCGTGGCCGTCGAGCTCGAGGTTGACGTCCGCGAGGTCGTGCCAGGTCGAGGACAGCGAGTCCACGAAGCTCGCGACCGCGCGGCGCGCCACCGTCAGCTCGACGTCGGTCAAAGAGGCGGGCTGGCCGGACGGGCCGCCGTGGCCGCCGAGCAGGCGCGCCACGAGTGCGAGCGCGAACGGCAGGTCCATGATCAGCGCGATCTCGGTGTCGAGCGGCTGGACGCGCAGCAGGTTGACGAGGGCGGCGCGCGGCACCTCCTCGGCCATCACCACGCCGTACGGAAGCTGGTCGGTGTTGAGCACGCCGAGCTGGAGCTCCGTGCGGAGCTCGGCCGACATGCGGCTCGACGCCGACTGGCAGAAATTTTCGTGCGCGACCTCGATCCGCCGGACCTGCTCGCGGTTGAACTTCGACGGGCGCCGGAAGTCGATCTCGCGTACGCGTGGGTGTCGGGTGGGAGTCATCCGTTCTCGTTAGTCGGCAGCTAGACCGCCAGATGGAGGGGTGGGATCGCGCTCGGGCCGGGGGCTATGGGCTCGGGCTGGACGTCTTCCCAGGTGTCGGGTGCCGGGTGCTGGGTGTCGGGCACCGATCCGAGCTGCATCAGCAGCTCATCCGCCTCCTCGGCGGTGCTCGGCTCGTCCACGCGCTGGCGCAGGAAGTCGTTGATCGGGTCGCGCTTGGCGATGGCCAGGTCGGTCAGCGGGTCGGCACCGTGCTGGTAGGCGCCGATCGCGATCAGGTCCTCCTTCTCCTTGTAGGCGGCCATCATGCGGCGCACCTCCTGGCCGGCCGCGCGCACCTCGGGCGTGACCACCTCGCCGACGAGTCGCGACACGCTCGAGAGCACATCGATCGCCGGGTAGTGGTTCGCGTGGGCCAGGTCGCGCGAGAGCACCACGTGGCCGTCGAGGATCGAGCGCACCGCGTCGGCGATCGGCTCGTTCATGTCGTCGCCGTCCACCAGCACCGTGTAGAGGCCGGTGATCGAGCCGTTGCGGTTGTTGCCGCTGCGCTCGAGCAGCTTGGGCAGCAGTGCGAACACGCTCGGCGTGTAACCGCGGGTGGCGGGCGGCTCGCCGATCGCGAGGCCGACCTCGCGCTGCGCCATGGCGAAGCGCGTAACCGAGTCCATCATCAGCATCACGTTGCTGCCGCGGTCGCGGAAGTACTCGGCGATGGTCGTAGCGGTGAAGGCTGCCTTGATGCGCACGAGCGCCGGCTGGTCCGAGGTGGCCACGATCACCACGCTGCGGGTGAGCGCGGAGCCGAGGTCGCGGTCGATGAACTCGCGCACCTCTCGGCCTCGCTCGCCCACCAGGCAGATCACGTTCACGTCCGCGGAGGTTGAGCGGGCGATCATTCCGAGGAGCGACGACTTACCCACGCCGGAGCCGGCGAAGATGCCGAGGCGCTGCCCGCGGCCGCATGGCACGAGAGCGTCGAGCGCGCGCACGCCGAGCGACACGCGCTCCTTGATCGGCGGGCGCTCCATCGGGTCGGGGGCGGAGGCGATCGTGGAAACCGCGTGGCCGTCGGGCGCCTCCCCGCGCGTGTCGAGCGGGCGGCCGAGGCCGTCGAGCACTCGCCCGAGCAACTCGTCGTCCACCTTCACGCGGAACTGCTTGCCCGTGGGCGTGACGGCGCGGCCCGGGCCGATGCCGTGCATCTCGCCGAGCGGCATGAGCAGCGTGCGCGAGTCGCGGAAGCCCACCACCTCGGCGGGCACGGACTCGCGGTTGCGGCCCGTCTCGACCTCGCACACCTCCCCCACCTCGGCCTCGAGACCGGTCGCCTCGATGATCAGGCCGATCAGGTTGATCACGCGCCCGCGGCGCGCATGAAGGTCACTCCACTTGAGGGCCTCGAACGCCCCCTCGAGCAGGGCCTCGCTCATGACCGTAGCTCGCTTTCGAGCACCTCGCGGGCGCGCGCGAGCTTGGTCTCGATGGTGGCGTCCACCTCGCCGGCGGCGCTGCGCACCAGAGCCCCGCCGCGCGCGACGCGGCGGTCTTCCTGGACGTCGATGTTGTCGATGCCGCCGAGCGTGGACGCGATCGGCTCCACCGCATCGCGCACGAGCTCGAGGTCGAGCGTGTTGACCTGCACGGTCACGCGTTCGCGGTCCACAAGGCAGCGCAGTGCGCCGCGCACCACGTCGACAACTCGCTCGGGCTGCACCTCGAGCGTGCCGGCGAGCACCTTCTCGGCCAGGCGGAGCGACAGCTCGACGGCGCGAGCCTCCACCTGGTCGGCGGCCTCGGCGCGCAGCTGCTGCGCCTCGGCCAGTGCGTGGGCCATGGCGGTGGCCGCCGGCGCGAGCTCCTCCCGCGCCGCGGCTATGCCGGCCTGGTAGCCCTCTTCGTACCCCTGCTGACGTGCTGTGTGGCGAAGGTCATCGGCCTCGGCGCGAGCCGCGGCCATGAAGTCCTCTGCCATTGCCCGCGGGTCGGCACTCGCACTGGTGATGCGCGCGCCGGCCGGCTCGGGCGGAAGCTGATCGAAGGAGAAGGCGGCCGTCGGCGCCTCGGCGACGCTAGACAAGTTCCTCGGCCTCCTCTTCGCCGTCGTCGCCGCGCGCGATCACGATCGCGCCCGAGTCCTCGAGGCGGCGGATGGTGGCGACGATGCGGCCCTGCGCCTCCTCGATGATCGAGCGGCGCTGCGGCGGCTGATACTCCATCTCCTCGATGAGCATCTCGGCCCCGCGCTGCGACATGTTGCCGAGGATCTTCTGCTTCACCTCCTCGGACACGCCACGGAGGGCGAGCGCGAGGTCCTTCTGGTCGACGTCCTTCAGCACGAGCTGAACGCCGCGGTCGTCGATCTTCACGATGTCCTCGAAGACAAACAGCAGCATGCGGATCTCCTCCGCCAGCTGACTGTCCTTCTGCGCCAGGGTCTCGATCACATTGCGCTCGGTGGCGCGGTCGGCCGAGTTGAGGATGTCCGCGAGGCCCTTCACGCCGCCTGACGCGGCGTAGTCCTCGGACTTGACGAGGGACAGCTTGTTGCGCATCACGGCCTCGACGTCCTTGATGACCTCGGGGCTCGTCTCGCTCATCTCGGCGATCTTGATCGCGACCTCCGCCTGCTGCTCGGGCGGTAGCTGCGCGAGCACCTGGGCGCCGATCGACGTGCTCATGTTCGCGAGCACGAGCGCAAGGGTGTGGGTGGACTCGCCGGCCAGGAACGCCTGGATCTGCTCCGGCGGCGTGCGGCGCAGGAACTCGAACGGGCGCAGCTCGATGATCGCCGAGAGGCGGCCGATGATGTCCTTCGCGCGGTCCTCGCCAACCGAGCCCTCGAGCACCTCGCGGGCAAAGTCGAGCCCGCCCTGGGCGATGTACTCGGCCGCCATCAGCTCCTCGGAGGCCTCGCCGAAGACGGCATCCACCGTCTCCGCCTGCACGGACTCCATCTTCGACATCTCGAGCGAGAGCTGCTCGATCTCCGACTCACGCAGGTGGCGGAAGATCGCCGAGGCGCGCTGCGCGCCGAGCGACACCAGCAGCACGGCTGCCTTCTGGCGGCCGTTCAGCTTCGCGGCCGGCGTGGTGAGCGCCTTGCTTTCGATTGGGGGTGCGAGAGCTTCGGACATGGCGGGTTACGCCTCGTTCATCCAGAGCCGGACCTGCTGGGCCACGCGGTCGGGCGACCGGTCGGCCAGCTCCTCGAGTCCCTTCTTCTGCGACGACTCCTGCGGCATGGGCATGCCGCCCCCGTTGCCGGCCTCGAGCTCGGCCACGGTCGTGGGCGCCTCGATCTCGGTCAGCCACGTGGGCTTGCGCATGAGCGTCTCGTCCTCGCGCTTCTTGAGGTGGCGCATCATGAAGAACAGGAAGCCCATGAGCCCGAACGCGAGCAGCACGTACTTGGCGTAGCCGACCGGGTTGAGCGGGGCCTTCGGCGCGGTCGCCGGCGGCTGCTTGGCGAAGGCCACCTGGCTCACCGTGATGGTGTCGCCGCGCTTGGGCGTGATGCCCGCGGCCGCGCCGAGCGCGGATTGGAGCTGCGCCACGGTGGCGGGCGGCACCGACTTGTCGACCAGCACGGCCACGCCGAGCTTGTTGATCGCGCCGGGCGCGACCTTGGTGTGCTCGACCGTCTTGCTCACGCCGAAGGTCGTGTCGCTGGAAGTGTTGTTGTAGTTGTTGTTGCCGCCGCCGGCGCCCGCACCCGAGTAGCTCGGGATGTTCGAGCCCGTGCCCGCGGTGCCGCTGGCGCCGCCGGAGCCGGCCAGCTTCTCGTTCTGCTTCTTCTGCTCGAGCGGCACGCCCTTCTTCGCGTAGAGCAGGGCGTCCTTGCTCGTCTGGTCGACGTTCAGGTCGGCGTTCACCTGCACGGTGCCCTTGCCGACGCCGACCGTCTGGTTGAGCATGGCCTGAAGCTGCGCGCCGAGCTGCTGGTTGTAGCGGTTCTGGGCGGCCTGCTTGAGGCTGGCGCTCGGGCCATTGCCGAGCGTGTCGCTCGTGGGCCACAGGAGCTGGCCGGTGCTGTCGGTGATCGACACGTTGCCCAGCTGCAGGCCCTTCACGCCGCCGGCCACGAGCTGCGCGATGCCGCGCACGGAGTTCGGGTCCATCGGCTGGCCGCCGGTCGAGAGCAGCACCGAGGCCTTGGACTGCGAGTTCTGGTCCGAGAAGAGCTGCTCCTCGGGGAGCACCAGGTTCACCTGAGCGCTCGTCACGCCCTGCACCTGCTCGATCGTCTGGGCGAGCTCGCCCTCGAGCGCGCGCTGGTAGGTGACCTGCTGCTGAAGGTTGGAGGCGCCGAGCTTCTGCTTGTCGAAGAGCTCGAAGCCGGCCTGGCCGTTCTGCGGGAGTCCCTGCTCGGCGAGCGCGACGCGGGCCTCGGCGGTCTGGCCCGAGTCCACGGCGATGCCGGTGCCGTTGTTCACGAGCTTCCACTTGACGCCCTTGGTGTCGAGGGCGGCGGTCATCTTGCCCGTCTGCGCCGGATCGACGCCGGTGGCGACCGTCGAGTAGCTCGGCGACGTCGCCATCTTCATCAGGAAGATGGCCACCAGCACGACGCCGATTGCCGCCGCCGCCATGCCGATCTTGCCCTTCGTGCTCGTGTTCTGGATGAGGGAACCCATTTACCTATACCTGTGTGTGGAAGATGTCGTTTTCGGCCTCGATGGCCTTGGTCCGGATCTGTGAGGCCAGCTGCATCGAAAGTCGTGCGCGCTCGACGGACATGACGACCGACGAGGGGTCAGTGGCGGCTCCGGCCGCGAGCGACTGAGCCGCATCCGCCGCCTGGGTCTGCGAGTCGGCAAGGCCCTGGATGGCCTGCGACAGCGCGCCGCCGAAGCTCTGGCCGCCGCCCTGCTGCTGGCCGGGCGTGGCCGTGGGCGACTGGATCTGCCACTCGGCGCCCTTGGCCAGGAAGCTGGGATCGATCGGGAGAGCCATCAGCGCAGAAGGTCGAGCGTCTTCGTGTACATGGACTTGGCCGTCTGCATCGCGGTCACGTTGGCCTCGTACGAGCGCGACTCCGTGATGAGGTCCGTCATCTCCGTCACGGACTCAACGTTGGGCATGCGCACGTAGCCCTGCGCGTTCGCGTCCGGGTGGCTCGGGTCGTACACCAGCTGCCCCTGGCTCTGGTCCTCGACGATGCCGGCCACCTGGACGCCGCCGGGGGTCTCCCCCGAGCCTGCGCCTCCCATGACGCCGGCAAGCGTGGCGCCGAAGCTTGAGTTGCCGCCCATCTCCTGGAGCACGACCTCCTTGCGGCGATACGGCTGGCCGTTCGCGCCGCGCGTGGTCTGCGCGTTGGCGAGGTTCTCGGACGTGACATCCATCCGCAGGCGCTCGGCGCTGAGCGCGCTGCCCGAGATGTCGAGTGCGTCGAACATGCCCATCAGGAACCAGCCCCGATCGCGCTCTGGAGAATCTCGATGCGGCCCTTGGCCACGCTCACGAGCGACTCGTAGGTGAGCCCGTTCTCGGCGAGCTTCGAGGACTCCACGTCGATGTCCACGCTGTTGCCGTCCGGCTGCATCGGGCTCGACGGATCGGTCGTCACGTCGAACTGCACCGAGTCCGGGTTGGTGCCGTCCGCCATTGCCGCGCGGAGCGAGGACTCGAAGTCCACGTCCTTGCGCTGGTAGCCGGGCGTGTTGGCGTTGGCCACGTTCTGGGCGAGCGCCGTCTGGCGGAGGCTCGAGCCCCGGATGGCGGCCTGAAGACTGAGGTCAGTGGTATCGAACAGATTCATGGATGCGCCTTTCGGTCAATCCATCCATGGATCGATCACGGTTCCAGTCCGTGGAGCCAACCGGGGTGATCGGCAGAAGGACGGGCTGCTTTAGGCACTACGTCCACCGTCCACCGTCCACAGTCCACCGGTCCGTCGGTTCACCGCCCTGTGGACGGTGGTCGGTGGACGGTGGACGCGCCGGTGCTAACCGGCCGAGTCGACGAGCCGGCGGCGCTGAACCGGCGGTGCGTAGCCCGCGGCCGCACGGCGGCCGCGGTCGAGACGCCCGGCGCCCTCGCGGGCCAGGGCGATCGACCGGGCCAACTCATTCGACACGCGCTGCTGCAGCTCGGCGGCCTTCTCCAGGGGTCCCCGGGCGGTGTGCGGAGGCAGCGGCGGCAGGCTGGCGATCAGTTGCTCGCGCTCGGCGCCCAGCTCGGCCAGCTCCTCCCAGCGCGCACCCTGCACGAGCTCCAGCTCGAGCTCGCCGAGCTCGAGGATCCGCTCGTACGGGTCGGTCAGGACCCGGCGATCTGACGCCATGCGTCACCCACCGTGTCGAGCAGCTTCGCGGCTTCCTCGATCATCTCCGGGCTGCGCTTGATGCGGGCCTGGAGGAGGTGGCGCTTGGAGAAGTTGTAGAGCGCGCGCAGGCGCTCGGACACCTCGCCCTGGGACATGTCGAGCGTGGCGTTCAGCTCGTCGATGATCGCCTCGGCCCGCTGGAGACGGTTGTTCGTCATCTCGATGTTGCCCTCGCGCATGGCAACGGTGGCCTGGAAGAGGAAGCGCTGGATGCCGTCGTACAGCATCACGACGAGGCGCTCCGGCGGCGCCGTGAGAATGGCGCTCTCCTTGTAAGCCTGGGGGGCGAGGGTCGGGTTCATCGAGCGGTCTCCATTTCGGGGAGGGATCGCCCTGGTAATCGACCGGAAGCGCCCCGCTTTGAGGGGCTATTTCCCTAGCCGTTCTGGAGGCTGGCGATCTGGCCCGTGAGCCAGGACTGCGTGCTCTGCGACTTCGAGAGCGCGAGCTCCATCGCCGAGAACTGCGCCTTCAGGCGGTCCTGCTGGTCAGAGAGCCGCTGGTCCCAGTCGGCGATCTGATCGGCGTAGTCCGACACCTGGCTGTTGGCCTGGCTGATGAGCGTGTCGAAGTCGCCGCCCGCCTGCACCTCGGGATCGAGGGCGGCATCGAGCGCCTGGGCGAAGCCGTTCGTGCCCACCGTCGCGCCGAGCAGCTTCTTCACGCCGTCGGGGTTGGAGGTGAGCATCGCGGTGAGCTTGTCGTCGTCCACCACGAGCTTGCCGTCGATCGAGTCCTGGTTCACGGTGCCGCCACCGGTGGTGGCGCCCGTGGAGATGCCGATCTGCGACAGCAGGTTGAGCGACGGATCGCTTCCGATCGGGCTCATCATCACGTTCCGAACCCGGCTCTGGATGTTCGTGAGCATCCCGTCGCCGAAGAAGAGGCCCTTGAGGTAGTCACTGTCCTGCTGCGGCGGGATCACCGGCTGCTCGGAGATGCGCGAGCTGAGGTCGCTCATCAGCGCGTTGTAGGAGTCGACGAAGTCGTGGACGGCCTGCTTGATGGTGTCGACGTCCGGCGCCGGCGAGCCGACCGTGATCGTGACCGCCGTGGTGCTGGCTGCCTTGAGTGTGAGCGACAGGCCGGGCACGGCGTCGGTGACGATGTTCGAGGTGGCGTAGCGGGTGGGGCCGCCGTCAACGCTGTAGGCCGCGTTCAGGTTGGTCAGGGTCGAGTCCTGGCCGGCCGCCGAGCTGTTCAGCGTGAACTGCGTGCCACCCGCCGTGAAGCCGCTGCCGGAACCGGTGGTGTTGCTCGTGAGCAGCAGCCGGCCATTGGCGTCCTTGCTGGCGGTCACGCCGGTGCTGGCGCCATTGATCGCCTGCACCACGTCGTCGACCGTCGAGCCGGCCGTGATGTTCACGGTGGTGCCGTTGATCGTCATCGAACCGTCGCTCGACGGGTCGTAGTCGAAGGTCTGGGTGGCGGCCGTGGCGGCATGCGCCTTCGCGTCCGCCGTGATCTCGCTGAGCCCGGTGGTAGTGCCAGACGCGAGCGAGAAGTCGCCGCCCGAGCCCGGGACCTTGCTCGACAGCACGAGCAGCTTGTTCGTGCCGGAGGGGTCGTTCGGGTCGGTGACCGACGCGGCGTACACGGGCGAAGCGCTCGAGGAGTTGATCAGGCTCACCATGTCGTCGATCGTGGAGCCGGCCGCGATCGTGAGCGTCTTGCCGCCGCCGAAATCGATCGTGGTGTCAGAGCCCGAGTCGGGAGTGAAGTTGTAGGTGCGCTGCTGCGAGCTGGCCAGGCGCTGCACCACGATCTGGGTGCCGCCCGTTCCCGCTCCAGACAGACGCGTGGCGGTGATCTTCGAGGTGTCGCTCGAGTCGACCGTCTGCGTGTTGGCGAAGAGGCCCGGCGAGCGCAGCGCATCAGCCAGGCCCTTCACGCCGTTCAGCTCTGCCTTGATCGCCCCGAGCGCGGTCGCGCGCGCGCTCGCCTGCGCCTTCTTGTGGGTCAGCGCCGTCTGCGGCTGCTTGGCCACGTTCATCAGCGCGTCCACGACGGCGCTCGTGTCGATGCCCGACGCGAGGCCGCTCAGGCCCATGTTCAGCGGATCGGTTACAGAGGTGCTAGCCAACTTGGATTCCTAGTGGGTCAGTCCAGCTTGTCGCCGGTTGCGACGGACAGAGCCTTAGACGGGGGAATCGTCCGGAGCACGTTTCCCTTGAGGTCGCGGACCTCGATCTGAACGCGCTTGCTCTCCTCGTTGAACGAGAAATGCAGTTCACGACCCTCCGACTTGAGCTCGTCAACCCGCATGGCGGCGGCGTCGATCTGGTCGTACAGCTCCTCGGGCGGGCTCGAGGGAATCATGTCCAGCTGCACCGCGTCGACATCCTTTCCGTTCACGGGCTGCGGCTTGTCCGTGCGCTCCACCGGCTGGGCGGCAGGCACCGGAGTGCTGCTGACCGGGGGCACTTCAAAGCTCATCTAGATCTCCTCCTAATGGAGTTCACTTCGGGGGCCCGGATGTGATCCGGGCTTTGCCGGGTCTATTCGGCCTTCCCGGGAATAACTTGAATGGGGGATGGCTCACGCGGCCGCGGCCAGGGCGCCCAGGAGCTTGCTCGCTCCCTCGTGGCCTGGATCGAGCGCGCGGGTCTCCTCGGCGAACATCTGAGCGTCCTCGAGAAGACCGCGTGCCGCCGCGACCTGAGCCAGCCCGAAGAGGGAACGAGCGTCGGGGCCGCTTTCCTGCACCGAGGCAATCCACTCGTCGCCGGCCGAATCGAGGAACCCGCGACGCAGGTACATCGAGGCCAGGAGCTCGCGGCGCTCGCGCGCGGGAAGGGTGAGGCGGTCGAGCAGCGGGAGCAGCTCGGCGAACGCCTCGACCTCCTCGACGCGAAGCAGAGCCTCGAGGGTGAGCGCCAGCAGCGCGCCGGACTCGAGCGGGAGGATCGAAGGCAGGGCGCCGCCCGAGCGGAGCGCATCCCAGGCGCGGAGCATGCGCAGGTCGCCGTCGGCCATTCCGATCTCCTCGGCCTGGGCCAGCGCGCCCTGCGTGCCGTCGTGGTCGCCGTCCATGATGCGGGCGAACAGCTCGCTGCGGCGGGCCGTGGCGGCGTAGCCGCTCGTGTCCTCCACCGCGGCGGCCGCCTCGGCCGCCTCGGCCCAGCGGGACTGGGACAGGAGCGTCTCGGACAGAGCCACGCGCGCGGGGTCGCTCGAAGGCTGCTTGGCGAGCACCGCGCGGAACTGCTTCTCGGCGGTCTCGGCGAACTTGTGCTCGTAGAGCGCGCTGCCCACCATGAAGTGGGCGCTGGGCGTGAGGGTGCCGACCGTGGACTCGACGGTGGCCACCATCGCCTCGGGCTCGAGCCCGCGCATGAGCATCACGGTGGCGAACGGGTGCACCGCGCCGAGGTAGCCCGGATGGCTGCTCAGGCACTCGCCGAGCAGGCGCTCGCACGCCAGGTAGTCGCCCTGCTCGCGGCGGATGTCGGCCAGCACGCCGAGGGCGAGGTAGCTGCCGCAGCCCACCATCGGCGAGTACCGCGCCGGAGCGTCGCCCATCCGCAGGCACTGCTCCACGATCTCGGCGGCCTTGTCGAGGTCGCCCTGCTCGCGGGCGCAGTGCGCCTGCTCAAGCAGCAGGTCGGTGAAGCCCTCGAAGATCTCGAGACCCTCCTTCGCGCGCTCGATCGCCTCGTCGTAGAGCTTGTTGGTGCGCAGCGCCTTGACCAGGCGGTTCGTCAGCGAGGGCACGAAGCCGTACGAGCTCATGTTGGCGTCCTGGCCGAGCATGCCCCAGGCCAGCTGGAACTGCGTCAGCGCGGCCTTCTCGTCGCCGGCGGCGGCGTACTCGGAGCCGAGGTTGAAGCAGAGGAACGGCGACATCTCGCCGTCCGCCTGCTGGCGCTCGAGCAGCTCGATGTTGCGGCGTGACTTCTCCTTGGCGTCGCGCACGGCGCCCAGGTAGCCGTAGTGCTCGATGCGCACCGAGGGCTGCTCGATGCGCTCGGGCAGCCCGCTCGGCAGGGTCTGGGCGATCTGCTCGTGGATGCGGCCCTCGAAGCGGTACTCGGGGCGGTTGCGGAACAGGCGCAGCGTGTTGTGGTTCACGGCGGTGCCGTCCTCCACGTCGCCCGTGAAGTTGGTCTCCGTCAGGAAGAAGGCCTCGCGCCACACGTGGCCGGCCAGCTCGCGCAGGCGCGGCGCGTCCTCGCGCACGAGCACCTCGTCGGCGTCCAGGTAGAGGAACCAGTCGCCGGTGGCCGCCTCGAGCGAGATGTTGCGAGCCTCGGCGAAGTCGCCGGTCCACTCGTGGTGGAGCACCGTGGCGCCGAAGGACTCGGCGATCTCCACCGTGCGGTCGGAGGATCCCGTGTCCACGATGATCATCTCGTCGACGGCGTCGTGCACGGCGTCGAGGCAGCGCGGCAGCATCTCCTCTTCGTCCTTGACGATCATCACGAGGCTGATGCGCTTGCCCTCCGCCGGCTTGGCGCGGCCCACGATGCGCTCCACGCGCTTGGCCAGCTCCCCGAGCTCGAGCCCGACCTGCGCGGGCAGGCCGCGCAGAACGTCGACGCCGGTGCGGCGGCGGCGAGCGAGCTGGTCGAGGTTGGAGTTGACGTGCGCCAGGTCGCGGTCGAGGCGCTTGGCGGCCTTGAAGAGCTGCTCGGCCGGCTTCAGCGCGCCGAGCTCGTAGAAGAAGACGCCCGTGTAATTGAGGAGGAGCGGCTCACGCGCCTCCTGCTCCAGCATCTCCACACCGCCCTGGGCGGCCGCGAGCAGGAGCTTGGGAGTGAGCTTGACCGAGCCCAGGTGACCCATGGCCACCTCGAGCAGAGTCTTGCGGCCGCGGTAGCGGCGGTGACGATCGGCGTCCTGGGCGACCTCGCCGAACAGAGCCCTGTAGCCGGCCACATCCCCCCGGCCAACAAGCGTGCGAGCCAGAGCACCCAGCTCGGCGGGCGTGCGGGTGACGGTCTTCGGAGCGGATGCGGTGGTGAGGCGAAGAGCCATAGCTAAAGCGATCTCCTACGAGAGGAACGGATGTCCCGTTCATCGACCACCCGGGTCAAAGCTGAACCCTGGACAGAGTTTCGAGAGCAATTACCACGATCGTGGGATGCAGGCCGGGTACATCACGACCGATACAGCCTTGTCTCCGGCAGTCAAGGGGATTAGCGCGGCCCGTCGTCAGGGCCAATCCACTTTCTCATCCGTCCCTCTGGCAGGGGAAAACTGGACCCTCTAAGGAGTATTTGAACCCATGCAAACTGACGGTAAGAGCCGCCGCCGCATCTCTCCAGACGACGCTCTCAAGCTCTGGCAGGAGTACCGCAAGTCCAACGATCCCCGTCTGCGCGACCGGCTGATCATGACCTACGCGCCGCTCGTGAAGTACATCGTCTACAAGAAGATCCGCGAGCTTCCGGCCCGCTGCGAGGTTGAGGACTTCATCTCGTGCGGCCTCGAGGCGCTGATCAACTCGATCGACCGCTATGACCCGGAGAAGGGCGCCACGCTCGAGCAGTTCGCGTGGACCCGTATCCACGGCGCTGTGCTCGACGAGCTCCGCCGCCAGGACTGGGCGCCTCGCTCGCTCCGCCGCTGGGAGCGCGACATCGCCCGGGCGCGCGAGAGCTTCATCGCGATCCACAACCGCCGTCCCACCCGCGAGGAGCTGGCCGACTCGCTGTCGACCACTCCCGAGGAGCTCGCCACCCGCGAGCACGAGATCTCGGCTTCCGAGGTCACCTCGCTGAACACGCTCGTGATCAGCGACGAGGAGACCACGGTGGAGCGCATCGACACCCTCGTGTCTGACGACAACCGCCTCGACCCGGAGCGTGCCTCGGCCGCCACCGAGGCCAAGGAGAAGTTCCGCGTGGCGTTCGCAAAGCTGCCGGAGCGCGAGCGCGAGGTGGCGGTCCTGCTCTACGTCAACAACCTGACGCTGCGCGAGATCGGCGACGTGCTCGGCGTCTCCGAGAGCCGCGTCTGCCAGATCCACGGGCACCTGAAGCGCAAGCTGAAGGATCAGCTGTCCGGCGAGGCCTCGCTGTTCAGCGAGGTTGCGTAGTTCCCAGTTCCCAGTTCCCAGTTCCCAGCAAGGGCCGGCTCAGCCGGCCCTTTTGCTTTCTGTGGCGTCCAGTTTGTAGGCCCAGGCGAGTGCTTGGGCTACTGCCACCCACAGCTCTTCCGGCACCTCGGTTCCCATCTCCAGGCCGGACAGGGCTTCTGCCAGTGCCTTGTCCTCTTTGATCGGGACGCCGGCTTTCTTCGCCTCCTCGAGGATCTTTTCGGCGATCAGGCCTCTCCCTGCCGCGGTAACCGATGGGGCCCCGGTGCCCGAGTAGCGGAGGGCTGCTGCTCTCTTCGGCTCGTCAGGCATAGGCGTCGAAAGGGTCGTGGCGTGCTGTCACGGAGAGCTGCACCGGCCTGCCCGTGGCGGTGTGCAGCGCCTCCTGCAGCTCTGTTGCCTGCGTTCGGGCCAGCTCATACGGTGCTCCCTCCTTAGCCATTACCTGTGCAGTGAGAGCACCGCCATCGAGCGCCAGCCGGAAATCAAGCGCGCCGAGCTGGGGCGACTGGTAGGTGATCGCCACCTGCCCGCCGCCACCCGCCGTCTGCCCTCCCTCCCCCTCACGCTCGTTCACATACACGTGCGCGAGCTGCCCGCCGGGCAGCGGCACCGGCACCACGGTGGGCTGCTGCTGCACCTGCTGGGCGTCGCTCTCCATCCGCATCACGATGCGGTCCGAGCTCGCCTCCTGCACCCGCAGCCGGAGCGTGTCGCCCGCCTTCACCCCATCCGGCAGCTCCGCGGCCAGCGCGGCATTGGCGATCATCAGAAGGCCGCGCGAGCCGTGCGTCTCGGCCACACGGGCGGCGAGAGTCATGCCCGGCCGGATCACCAGCATGGGCAGCTCGGCCTTGAGCAGCGCGGGGTCTACGAAAACCTGCACCTCAAGGATGTTGGCAAAGCGCCGACTACCCAGCCAATGGAGCGAGGGCTCTACATCGCCGCTTCGGGGATGCTCGCTGAGCAGGTTCGGCAGAACCAGATCGCGAACGATCTCGCGAACGCCTCTACGCCCGGCTACAAGGCCGACCGCTCAAGCCAGCGCAGCTTCAGCGACGTGCTGCTCCACAACACCTCCACGGGCCAGAACATCGGCGCCCTGGGCACGGGCGTGACCATCGCCCAGACCACCACGGATCTCACCCCGGCGTCGCTGCGCGACACGGGCGAGCCGCTCGACTTCGCCGTCGAGGGCACCGGCTTCTTCGCCGTGCGCACGCCGCAGGGCATTCGTTACACGCGTAACGGTCAGTTCATGCGCTCGGCGCAGGGCACGCTCACCGACTCCCTGGGCAACCAGGTGCTCGGCCAGAACGGCCGGCCGGTCAACGTCCGCCCGGACGGCACCGCCGCCACGAGCCCGGGCGTGTTCAACGTCAACGGTCTCCGCAAGGCCGGCGACTCGCTCTTCACCGGCACACAGGCCGGCCGCGCCACGGGCACCGCCCGCAGCGGCTCCCTCGAGGCATCGGGCACCGACCCGGCTCGCGCGATGATCGACATGATCAGCTCCGAGCGCTCCTACGAGGCCGGCCAGAAGGCCATCCGGACGATCGACGAGACGCTCCAGAAGGCCGTCCAGTCGCTCCCGGCGATTCAGTAGCGAGTATCGGGCATCGGGTCTCGAGGACCCTCATCCGAAACTCGATAGTCGACACTCGAAACTCGCGCTAAAGGCCCGCACCTTCCGGCCGATTACCCAGGCCGACCTATACGGATTCACGGCTGGACCGCTATGCGGAAGCCGCAATCCGATTTCTTCGACTAAGGAATCGAGATGCTGGAGGGCTTGTACTCCGCCGCCGCAGGAATGGCGGCACAGCAGCAGCACATGGACGCGGTGGCCAACGACCTGGCCAACGTCGACACGACGGGCTACAAGAGCCTGCGCACCGGCTTCCGCGACCTCCTCTACACGCAGGCGGGCAAGGCCGCGGGCAGGAACGTCGACGCCGGCGCCGGCGCCGCCGCCACCCAGCTCGGCCGCTCGCTGAGCCAGGGCGCTCTCCAGACCACGGGTCGCATGCTCGACGTCGCGATCTCCGGCCAGGGGTTCTTCCAGGTCCGGACCGCCAGCGGCCAGACGGCCCTCACGCGCGACGGCAACTTCCATCTTGATGCGAATGGGCGCCTGGTGAACAGCACCGGCGACCGCGTGCAGCCGGCGATCACCGTCCCCGCCGGCACGTCTGAGGACCAGGTGTCGATCGCCAGCGATGGCACCGTGAACGTGGCCGGCCGCCAGGTCGGCCAGCTCCGGCTCGTGACCGTCCGCTCGCCGGAGGGTCTCGCCGCCGCGGGCAACAACCTCTTCACCGCCACCGCCGCAAGCGGCCCGACCAGGGCGGTGAACGGGGCCAACCTTCAGCAGGGGTACCTCGAGGGCTCGAACGTGGACATGGCCGACGCGATGGTCGGCATGATGGACGCGCAGCGGGGCTTCGAGATGGCCAGCAAGGCCATCCAGATGCAGGACGAGATGGCGGGCATCGCCAACCAGGTGAAGCAGTGAGCGTCGATCCGCTGAACTCGCTCCCGGTGGTGCCGGACGCGGTGCTTCCCGCCGACGTCCGCAACGGCACCACGCAGGACAAGCAGGCCTACACGGCCGCGCTCGGCTTCGAGCGCCAGCTGCTCACGCAGCTGACCCAGGCCATGGTCGGCACCACGCAGGACGACTCGGACTCGAGCAGCAGCTCGGATGACAGCGACGCGGGCTTCGGCTCGAGCGACGCCGTCACGCAGGCCTACAACCAGATGCTCCCCGACCAGCTCGCCGATGGCCTCATCGCCGCCGGCGGCACCGGACTCGCAGAGAACCTCTACCGCGCGCTGCGCCAGGAGCAGTCATGACCGGCACGCTGATTCCGCAGAACGCCGTGAACCCCTTCGAGCGCGACGTGCTCGTCCACCTCGAGGCCCAGATCGACTCGGCCCGCCGGCTGCTCGGTTCGATCCTCGGCCAGGGCACGGCGATCCGCGACCGCGACGTGGACACCGTGCTCGCGCGCCTGGCCGACATCAAGACTGAGATGGACCTGCGCTCCCGCCTCGAGAGCGAGCGCACCGACCTGCTCGTCCGCGCGGGCGCCCAGCTGGGCGTGCCGGCCGCGGCGGTCACGCTCGAGGCGATGACCGGGCTGATGAGCCCGGGCGTTGCCGAGCGCGCCCGCGAGCGCAGCGCCGAGCTGCGCGGCCTCCTCGACGAGGTGAGCCGAGAGCACGGCATCAACCGCGCGCTCATGCGGCAGGAACTCGCCTTCCTCGACCACCTGGTGCGCATGCTCGCCAAGGAGCCCGACGCGGGCTACCGCCCGGGCGGCCCGGCCACGCCGGCGGCCAGCCACCACGTCCTCAACCTGCAGGCCTAACCGATGCCCGCTATCTCGACCTTCTTCGGACTGGAGACCACGCTACGCGGCCTCATGGCTCAGCAGGGCGCGCTCGACGTGACCTCCCACAACATCGCCAACGCGAACACGATCGGCTACTCGCGCCAGCAGGCGGTGTTCACATCCTCCGATCCGCTCCAGGTGACCGACGGCGCCCGCCTCAGCACGCTCGCCTCGATGGGCACGGGCGTGGACATCCAGTCCTACTCGCGTGTGCGCGACCAGTTCCTCGACGCCCAGTACCGCGGCCAGAACATGGTGCTCGGCCAGCAGTCCACCACGTCGGACTCGCTGAACCAGATCGAGGCGGCGCTGCAGGAGCCCAGCAGCTCCGGCCTCTCGGCGCAGCTCGCCAAGTTCTGGAGCGCGTGGTCGAACGTCGCTCAGGACGCGACCTCGAACGCCGGCCGCCAGTCGCTCGTGGACCAGGCCAACACGGTGGTCGAGACGCTCCACAGCCTCGACTCCCAGCTCACCGATGCAGCCAACCAGGCGAGTGCCGAGTACACGTCGCTCACCCAGCCGGGCGGCGACATCGACCAGAGCCTGCAGCAGATCGCCAGCCTCAACAAGGCCATCCAGACCGCGGTGTCGAGCGGCGACCACCCGAACGACCTGATGGACAAGCGCGACCAGCTGCTCGACAAGCTGTCGGAGCTCGGTCAGGTGTCGGTCACCGACCTGGGCGACGGCTCGATCCAGGTGAACTTCGGCGACGCCGCCACCCCGGTTGTGAGCGGCGCGACGGTCACCTGGCCGCAGACGCTCAACAACGCGGGCCCGCCGCCCACCACTTCCGGCGGCAAGCTGCAGGCCCTCAACGACATCTTCAAGACCGGCGGCACGGTCGACTCGCTGCGCACCGATCTCAATGGCGTGGCGAGCGCGCTGGCCACCTCGGTCAACGCGATCCACAACACCGGCGGACCGACAGGCGTCGACTTCTTCAGCGTCGGCGCCGCGGGCACCGAGGCCGCATCGATCTCGGTGAACGTCAACTACGCCACGGTGGTCGCCAGCTCGGCCACCGGCACCGGCGACATCGCCGCGCAGATCGCGAACCTCCGCGGCGGCACCGCCGACGCCAACTACTCGACCTTCGTCACGCGCATCGGCTCGATGGCGCAGGACGCCACGCGCAAGGAGTCGACGGCGCAGGCGCTCGTCAACTCTGTCGACTCGAGCCGCCAGAGCAACTCCGGCGTCTCGATGGACGAGGAGATGACCAACATGGTCAAGTTCCAGCGCGCCTACCAGGCCTCCGCGCGAGCGATGTCGACGATGGACGAGCTGCTCGACATCCTCATCAACCGCACAGGAAAGGTGGGCCTCTGATGAGCACCCGCATTACGCAGTCGATGGTGTCGCGGAACGTGCTCAGCGACCTCCAGGACGTCTCGAACCGCCTTTCGCAGACGCAGGAGAAGCTCTCGTCCGGCCGCGAGATCACGAAGCCCTCGGACAACCCCTTCGGCACCAGCAAGGCGCTGTCGCTCTCGAACTCGCTCGAGGCCACCCAGCAGTACGAGCGCACCGTCAGCGACGCCACCGCCTGGACCAACCTCACCGAGACCACGCTCGGCAGCGTCAGCGACGCTGCCCAGCGCGCGCGGGAGCTGCTCGTGCAGGCGGGCAACGACACGAACGGCACCACTTCCCGCTCGGCGATCGCCGACGAGATCGACCAGCTGATCGACTCGATCAAGGGCGACGCCAACGTCAAGTACGGCGGCCAGTACATCTTCTCCGGCGCGAACACCACGCAGGCGCCGTACGTGGTCGGCGGCTCGCCGGCCAACGACGCCTACCAGGGCGACACGAACGGCGTGTTCCGCACGATCGGCCCCGGCGTGTCCGTCCAGGTCAACACGATCGGCTCGAGCGTGCTCGGCTCCGGCGTGCCCGGCGACGGCGGCTTGATCTCCGTGCTCCGCGGCATCTCGCAGCACCTCCGCAGCGGCACCACCGCAGACGCCGACACGCTCCGCACCACCGACCTGTCGTCGCTCGACTCGGCCATGGACAACCTCACGTCCGCCCGCGCGGTCAACGGCGCCACGAGCAACCGGCTGAGCAGCGCGTCGGACCGCCTGTCTCAGATCGAGCAGTCCACCACAAGCCTTCTCTCAGACACCCAGGACGCTGACATGGCGAAGACGATGATCGATTTCTCCATGCAGCAAACCGTCTACCAGTCCGCGCTGCGTGCCGGCGCGAACATCGTGCAAGCCTCGCTCCTCGACTTCCTGTCGTAGCGCGGGGGTTAGTTACCAAGGAGGTTCAATGCCCCTCACAATCGACACCACGCGCTTCGGCCCCCTAGAGATAGAGGGCGAGGCTGTGATCGAGTTCCCCGCCGGCCTGATCGGTCTTGGCGGTTCTCGCTACGCGCTGCTGGCGAACGACGAAGGCGCCGCCATCGTGTGGCTCCAGTCGATCGACGATCCGTCGCTCGCGCTGCCCGTGGCCAACCCGTGGCAGTTCTTCACCGACTACGAGGTCAAGCTGTCCGACTCCGAGGCCAAGCGCATCGGCGTCACCGACCCGGCCGCCGCTGACGTGTACGTGACCGTGCGCGCCACGCAGCCCGTCGAGGACTGCACGGCCAACCTGCGTGCGCCGATCGTCGTGTCGGCCGGACGTGGCTGGCAGGTCATCAACGAGGCGGACAACGCCCCGATGCGTGCCCCGCTGTTCGCCAACGTTGCCCAGCCTGCGACGGCGGAGAGCGCCGCTTAGGCGAATCGATCCGATCCGTCCCCACTTCCAAGGAGGAAGACCGTGCTCATCATCACCCGCCGACCCGGAGAGCGAATCATGCTTGGCGACGACATCACGATCCACGTGATGGAGATCGTCGGCAACAGCGCCCGCGTCGGAATTGAGGCACCCAAGTCGCTGCCCGTCTACCGCGAGGAGATCTGGGCGGCAGTCAAGGAAGAAAACGAGGCTTCGGCGCGCGCCGAAGCGGATTCGATGCCCCGCCCGGCCCCTGATGCCGGAGCGCGCGTCTAAGGAGAACCAACACCAATGTCACTCAGGATCAACACGAATATCGAGGCGTTTGACGCCCACCGTCAGTTGCAGGGAACCCAGGACAAGCTTCAGAAGTCGATGGAGCGTCTGTCGTCTGGCTACCGGATCAACACCGCTGCTGACGACGCGGCCGGACTCGCGATCAGCGAGAAGCTGCGTGCGCAGATCAGTGGCCTCGCCCAGGCCACTCGCAACACCTCCGACGCCATCTCGCTCGTGCAGACGGCCGAGGGTCAGCTGAACGAGGTCCACTCGATGCTCCAGCGCGTCCGCGAGCTGGCCGTCGAGTACAAGAACGGAACGCTGTCAAGCCAGGATCAGACGGCGATCCAGTCCGAGATCAACCAGCTCGCGTGCGAGATCGAGCGCATCGGCACCAGCGCCCAGTTCAACAACATCCCGCTGTTGAACGGCGCCGTGACGATCACGTTCCAGGTCGGCGCGAACGACGGCGAGACCATCGCGGTCACGACCGCCACGCTGTACGGCTCGGCCATCCCGACCGCCGCTTTCGACCTTGCGTCGAACAGCGCCAACACGCTCAGCGAGATCGACAACGCCATCGACGGCGTGAGCACCCTGCGCGCCACCTACGGTGCCGTGCAGAACCGTCTCGAGCACGTCGCGAACAACCTCGGCGTGTACCAGGAGAACCTGACCGCGTCTGAGAGCCAGATCCGCGACGTCGACATGGCGTCCGAGATGGCGAACCTCACGAAGCTCCAGGTCCTGCAGCAGGCCGGCACGAGCATGCTCGCGCAGGCGAATCAGCTGCCGCAGTCGGTGCTTAGCCTCCTCCGCGGCTAGGCCCAGTAAGCAGTACGCAGTAAGCAGTAGGCAGGGAAATCAGAAGCGGGTCGTGGGACTGTCCTCCCCCACGGCCCGCTTTCTGCTACCACCTGGGCGAGTCTCCCGTTATTGCTGCCGTAAGCGCCCCGCAACTACTACGCCGCGGCGAGCAGCGCTTCCGCCTCGGCCAGCTGCTCAGGTGTGTTCACGCTCATCATCAACCGGGCGGGGAATGCCACGCGGGTGGGGTTGAGCGATTCCACGGTGTCGGTCAGGCGTGCGTTCGCCGGCGCCGCCCGCAATGTCTCGAGGGCCTGCGGCGCGTAGACGCCGAAGGTCGGCTGCAGCACACCGTCGCTGGCGGCCACCACGGCCACCGACTTGTGCGGCGCGGCCAGCAGCGTGCGGCATGCGTCCGCCGTGACGAACGGCATGTCCGCCGCACACACCAGCACCGGCTCGCCTCCTGCCTCCGAAAGCGCGTGCACCATGCCGGTCAACGGGTGCCGCGGCTTGTCCGGCTCGTCCCAGCGCTCGGCGCCGTCGAGGTCCGGCAGGAGGGTGCCGCGCTTGCACACAACCGCCACGCGATCGCACACCTCGGCGAGGGCCGCGAGCGGATACGACACGAGCGGGCGCCCCGCCAAGAGCGCCGCCGGCTTGCTGTCCTTACCTAGGCGCGACCCTTTTCCCCCAGCGAGCACCGCGCCTATCACGGGCTCCTCCGTGCCACCGGGCTATGCTGCCACACCCGTGGGAGTTGGGACCTTCATCTCGGCGGGCCGCTCACTCGAGACGGCTCTCCAGCGAGTGGAGCGGGCGGAGGCGCTCGGGTACGAGTCCGTCTACACCACGCACATCGCGGCGCGCGATTCGTTGATCGTGCTCGCGGCGTACGCCTCGCGCACCGAGCGGATCAGGCTCGGCACCGGGGTCCTCCCCATCTACTCGCGAACGCCGGTGGCGACCGCGCAGGCCGCCGCGACGATCGACGAGCTGTCGGCCGGCCGCATGGTGCTTGGGCTCGGGGTGGCGCACCAGGTGACTGTGGAGAACTGGTTCGGCTCGACGATCGGCAAAGCCGTGCCGGAGATGCGCGAGTACGCGGGCGCGGTGCGCGCGATGTTCCGCGGCGAAGATCCGCCGGCGGGCGAGAAGTTCCCCACGCGCTTCCGCTTCATGGGCTACCAGCCGCGCGCGGACCTGCCGATCTACATCGCTGCCCTTTCCCCCGCGATGCTCAGGCTCGCCGGACAGATCGGCGACGGCGTGATGCTCTGGCTCTGCAACCCGGACTACATCCGCGACGTCGTGGTGCCAGAGGTCACGAAGGGGCGCGAGCGCGCCGGCAAGACGCTCGAGGGCTTCGACATCGTGGCCGCGGTGCCCGCGGCGGTGACCGACGACGTGGACGTCGCGCGCCAGTCTTTGCGCTCCGACCTGATCCCCTACTTCACGCTGCCCTTCTACCGCGCGATGATCGAGCGGTCGGGCTACGCGGACGAGATCGGCGCCTTCGACGAGGCCATGCAGCGCGGTGACACCGAGGCCGGCGCCGCCGCGATCTCGGAGCGCTTCCTCGAGCAGCTCGCCGCGATCGGCTCCGCGGCGGACGCGGAGGCGTCGGTGCGCCGCTACATCGACGCGGGCGCGAACTCGCCCTGCCTCGGCGGCGTGCCGAAGACGGACTTCGACACCACGCTGAAGACGCTCGCTGGGCTGACCTCGGGAGCGCCTACTGCGCGAGCGCACTGACGCGGTAGCGCCCGTTCTCGAACACCATCCGGATCACGCTGTTCACGGCCGCCTGGCCGCGCGCGGTGCTGACCACGTTCACGGTGGCCGAGCCGTTCCGCACCACGATTCCCGTGACGCGGATCCGCTCATCCCTCAGATGGGCTGCCCCCTGCCGGACGAAGTCGGGACACGACTCGTTGCCCGCCTGGGCCCGCGCATCAGTGCTGAAAACCTGCTCGCAGACATCCGACCAGTTCCGGGTAAGCAGGTCGTGCTCGAGCGCCGTAATAGTGTCGGCGATCTGCTGCGCGGGGCCTTGAGCGTGCTTCTGGCGGGCATTCGTGCCGCATGCCACAAGCACGAGCACGGAGCAGACGGCGGCCGCTGCGCTAGTCGCCCGCATTGACCACGAGCATAATGGGAGACATGGAAGGTTCAGCGAGGGACTCGATCGGCACTGCCTCGAGCTGGCTGCGGTGTTACCGCTGCTGGTCGCAGAACCTCGAAGTGCAGGTGCATTACGAGGGTGTTTTGAAGGTGGATCCGGAGACGGCCGAGGCCGTCGACCCGGTCGAGGAGGTGCAGGAAGCGGTGGTCCAGTGCCTCGACTGCCTGCACGACCAGCCCCATCTCAACCTCACGTTCTACGAGGAGAACGGCCGGCGCATCAGCCGGATCGAGGCGGTCGAGGACCGCTGGGAGCGGATGGTGGCGGGCACCCCGTGGGTGGCCTCCTGCACCGTGACAGTCGACGGCGAGCAGGTGGAGAGCTGCTCCGGCCCGGACGCCGCCGACTCGCTCGCGTTCGGCGCCTTCGGCGACCACGGCACGCGCGAGTTCTTCACCCACGTGCGCTTCCACAAGCACGAGGGCGACGCGATCGTAATCCACATGCTCGTGGAGCTGTACGCGCGCTCCGCCGAGGAGGCCGCCGAGGTGCTTGAGGACGCGGCCCGCGGCGACCTGGCGATCACCTCGCTCGCCGAGGAGTCGCGGCCACCTGCCGCGGCCACCGGCTCAGACGGCCAGCACTAGCTACTCCAGGAAGCCCTCGAGCCTGAGCAGGAACTCCTTGCGCTCGGGACCGCCGCCGTACCCCCCGAGCGACCCGCCCGTGCGGAGGATCCGGTGGCACGGCACCACGATCGGGATCGGGTTGGCGCCCAGCGCATTGCCCGCCGCCCGCACCGCCTTCGCGTTGCCGGCCTTCGTGGCCATCTGGCGGTAGGTGCTCACCTGGCCGTACGGCACCTTGGCGGTGGCGCGCAGGATGCGCTGCGTGAAGCCGTGGGTGAGCGTCCAGTCGAGCGGCACGTCGAAGCCCTGCCGCTTGCCGCTGAAGTACTCGTCGAGCTCGCGGCGCACCGGATCCAGCCGGGCGGGCGCCTCGAGGACCCGCGGAGAGAGCTTCGCGCTCAGCGTCGTCAGATACAGATCGAGCCGCTCGTCGCCGTCGAAACCGAGCTCCACGAGCCCGCGCTTGGTCGACGCGAGCAGCAGCGGCCCTACCGGAGAGTCCTCGACCGTGTACGCCACGTCGATCAGGCCCTCATCATCGGCGCGCGCCGCGAAGCGCTCCGCCAGGACGCGCGAAGCGTCCGCGGGCAGGCTCTGCGCCAAAGCCTTCTCGATGTTCCTCATGCCTTCAACGCCTTTCTCAGTGTTCTGATCCCTTCGCTCACCCGCTGGCGTGCCGCGTCCTCGCTGGTGCCGAGGGCCACCGCCACGTCGCTGTAGGGCAGGTCCGCCGCGAAGCGGAAGAGCAGAGCCTCCCTCTGCGAAGCCGGCAGATCCCGGGCCGAGGCCCACACGTCGTGGTCCTCGGGCCGCCCATCTCGAACCGCCACCTCTGGCACTTCCTCGACCGGCACCGCCCTCCGCTTGCGCGCGCGGATCGTGTCGATCGCTTTGCGATTCGCGATCGTCAGCGCCCATGCGCGAAGGTTGGAATCCGGACGCAGGCGTGGGTAAGCACGCATCGCCGAGATAAACGTTTCCTGGAACGCGTCCTCGGCGTCGTCGGGCCCGATCATCGCCACCAGGTAGCGGAAAACCGTCTCCCGATGAGCGTCGAGGAACGTTTGAAATGGAGGCAGGCTCACTTACTGTCTAACGCTAGGCATGGTGGGATTGTGAGCCGGGCACCCTAGGATTCACGCGAGGGCGTCCGGTGCTCAGCGGAGCATTGCGCCTCCCGTTCATGGTTGACTCCCCAGTCAACAGCAACCTTGAAGGAGTAGAACCGATCGTGCCTGACACTGCTACCGCGCCAACAAAAAACCAGCAACTGCTCGACTGGGTCGGAGAGGTGGTAGCCCTCACCGAGCCTGCAGAAGTGCACTGGTGCGACGGTTCCGACGAGGAGTTCGACAAGCTCTGCCAGCAGCTCGTGGACGCGGGCACCTTCACCCGCCTGAACGAGGAGAAGCGGCCCGGCTCCTACCTCGCGCGGTCCGATCCCGACGACGTCGCGCGCGTGGAGGACCGCACGTTCATCTGCGCTCCGACGGAGATCGAGGCGGGGCCGAACAACAACTGGCGCGACCCGGATGAGATGCGCGAGCTGCTCACGGACCTGTTCCGCGGCTGCATGCGCGGACGCACGATGTACGTCGTGCCCTTCTCAATGGGCCCGATCGGCGCGCCCGTGGCCCAGATCGGCGTGCAGCTCACCGACTCGGCCTACGTGGCCGTGAGCATGAAGCTGATGGCGCGCATGGGCACCCAGGCGCTGGAGGCGCTGGGCGACGAGGGCGAGTTCGTCCCCTGCCTGCACTCCGTCGGCGCGCCGCTCGAGGATCCGGCAGACGACGTCGCATGGCCGTGCAACGCGGACAACAAGTACATCGTCCACTTCACGAAGACGCGCGAAATCTGGTCGTTCGGCTCGGGCTACGGCGGCAACGCGCTGCTCGGCAAGAAGTGCCTGGCGCTCCGCATCGCGTCCGTGATGGCGCGCGACGAGGGCTGGCTCGCCGAGCACATGCTGATCCTCAAGCTCACCTCGCCGGAGGGCGAGACCAAGTATCTGGCGGGCGCTTTCCCGTCCGCTTGCGGCAAGACCAACCTGTCGATGATGGTGCCCAAGCTCGAGGGCTGGAAGGTCGAGACGGTTGGCGACGACATCGCCTGGATGCGCTTCGGCGAGGACGGCAAGCTCTACGCGGTCAACCCCGAGGCCGGCTTCTTCGGCGTCGCGCCGGGCACCGGGGCGAACACGAACCCGAACGCGGTGAAGATGCTCGAGAAGAACACGATCTTCACCAACTGCGCGCTCACCGACGACGGCGACGTGTGGTGGGAGGGCCTGACCCAGGAGCCGCCCGCGCACGCCATCGACTGGCAGGGCAACGACTGGACGCCCGACTCGGACAAGCCCGCGGCGCATCCCAACGCGCGCTTCACGGTGGCTGCCGCGCAGGCGCCCTCGATCGCGCCCGAGTGGGACGACCCGGCGGGCGTGCCCATCGATGCCGTGATGTTCGGCGGCCGCCGCTCCACGGTGGTACCGCTCGTGACCGAGGCGCGCGACTGGGATCACGGCGTGTTCCTCGGCGCCTCGATGTCGTCGGAGAAGACCGCGGCGGCGGCGGGCAACGTCGGCGAGCTGCGCTTCGACCCGTTCGCGATGCTGCCCTTCTGCGGCTACAACATGGCCGACTACTTCGGCTACTGGCTGAGCCTGAAGGAGCGCGAGGGAGCCAAGCTGCCGCCTCTCTTCTACGTCAACTGGTTCCGCAAGAACGCCGATGGCAAGTTCATCTGGCCGGGCTTCGGAGACAACATCCGCGTGCTCGCCTGGATCTTCGCCCGCGTGGACGGCAAGGCCGAGGCGGAGGACTCGCTGCTCGGGCTCGTGCCGGCCGAGGGCGCGATCGACACGGGCGGCCTGGACATCGGCGAGGACGAGATGCGCGAGCTGCGCAGCGTGGATCCCGATGACCTGCGCGGCCAGCTCCCCCAGATGAAGCAGCACTTCGCCCAGTTCGGCGACCGGCTGCCGAAGGGGATCGACGAGCAGATGGCGGCGCTCGAAGAGCGCGTAAGCCAGGCCTAGCCCGCCGACCTACACTCGCGTCAGATGCGCGGTGTCTGGCGCTTCATCGCCTCGGTGCTGATCGTGAGCGGCGTGCTGCTGCTCGCGGACGCGGCGATCACGCTGCTCTGGCAGGAGCCGGTCTCGGCGTTGATCGCGCACCGCGAGCAGTCGCGGCTGGCCGACCAGCTGCGCACGCTCGACCGCCTCAGCGCCGAGGACGCGCGAGCGCTCGCCGCGGTGCGCAGCGGCCGCCTGGCCGAACTGGCCCGGCGCGAGCAGCGGCGGGTGGGTGCCGGCCACGCGCTCGGGCGGATCGACCTGCCCACCCTGGGTCGCTCCTATGTGATCGTGCAAGGGACGAACTCGGGCGACCTGCGGAAGGGCCCCGGCCACTACCCGAACACGCCGCTTCCCGGTGAGGCGGGCACCGTCGCGCTGGCCGGGCACCGCACCACCTACCTCGCGCCGTTCAAGACGATCAACGACCTGCACGCGGGCGACCCGATCGTGCTGCGTATGCCGTACGCCACCTTCACCTACCGCGTGCAGGAGAGCCGCATCGTGCTGCCGAGTGCCCTCTGGGTCACGCGCGACGTCGGCTATCCGCGCCTCGTGCTGAGCGCTTGCCACCCGCTCTACAGCGCGGCAAAGCGAATCGTGGTGTTCGCCAAGCTGGCGGCGCCGATCGAGGCCGCGTCGCGCGACGACAGCAAAAGCACCACCGCCACGAGCACCGCCAGCGCCACGATCACCACCGCGAGCCAGTAGAGGACCCTCCGAACCACCCGTCCGCAAGGTTACGATGCGCCGCGCCGTCCAACTCGCAAGCGGCCCTTCCAATGATCGACCTGCATTCGCACGTGCTGCCCGGGCTGGACGATGGCCCCGACCTGATTGAGGGGAGCATCGAGTTCGTGCGCGCGGCAGCCGCGCAGGGCACAACCGTCCTGGCCGCCACGCCGCACCTGCGCGACGACTATCCGGACATCCGGGTCGAGACGCTGGCGGACGACTGCGCGTGGCTCAACGAGCAGATACCGGCCGGCGTGAACCTGCAAGTGGTGCCCGCCGCGGAGGTGGACGTGTTCTGGGCGCAGCGCGCGACCGACGAGCAGCTGCGCCTGGCCTCGTTCGAGCAGCGGGGCACGGACCTGCTGGTGGAGACGCCGTACGGCCCCGTGCCCGCCGGCTTCGACGACCTGCTCTTCCAGATCAGCATGCGCGGTTACCGCATCCTGCTCGCGCACCCCGAGCGCAACCAGAGCTTCCAGCGCGAGCCCGAGCGGCTGCGCAGCATGGTGCAGCGCGGGATCCTGCTCCAGATCACGGTGCCTTCGCTCTTGCGGCGCGACAAGGCCTCGCGCTCGCGCAAGCTGGCGATCGAGCTGGTGCGCGAGGGGCTCGCCCACAACCTGGCGAGCGACTCGCACTCGGGTGGCAGCTTCCGCCCGCCCGCGCTGCGCGAGGGCGTGAGGGCGTTGGGCGACATCGCGCCCGCCTACGCCGAGTGGATGGTCACCGAGGCGCCGGCGGCCATCCTCGAGGGATCGCGGCTGCCGTCCGCGCCACACGACCTGACGCCGCCCAAGCGCGGCCTGCGATTGCCCGGCTGGCTCGGCGGCCGCGGCTAGGCGCCGGGCGAGGGCGGGAAGCCCTCCGCGAACACGTGGTCGAGGATCGGCTCCGGATCGGAGACGTCGAACGCCGTCCTCAAATGCTCCGCAACCTCATCGCGCGAACGTCCCGCCACCGCCATTTGAAGCGCGACCAGCCGCGCGTCGTCGAGGCGCGAGTGGGATCCCTCGCCCGAAGGCGCGTCCTCCGGCGGCACCGGCCTGAGAAACCGTCGCGGCCGATCCGGATCGCCGGGAGGCCTGAGCGGCCGAACCTCATCGGCCATCGGATGCTCCTCGTCCTCGTCCTCAGGCTCTGTGGCCGGTGGCCGGTGGCCGGTGGCCTCCTCGTCCGCGAGCTCCCCCACCATCCGCTGTGCAGTCTCACCAAGCGCCTGCGTAAGCGACTCGAGCCGCGCCTTCACCTCATCCGCCTGATCGAGCCGGTCGAGCACCGTGTCGGCACGCTCGATGATCCGGTCTGACAGCCGCGCTATCCGCGACAGGCGCTCGGCGATGAGAGCGTCGGCCTGCTCGCTCGCCTCGCGCAGGCGCCGCTGCGCCTCCTCCTCGGCCTCGCGCCGGCGTTTCTCGGCGTAGGCGTCGGCGTCGCTGCGCACGGCCGCGGCCATGCCCTCGGCAGCGGCAACGAGCGCTCGAACGCGCTCGCCGAGCTCGCCCGACACCGACTCTTCGCCGCCTGCAAACTGCTCGGTCAACCCGGAACCCCTACTCGTCGAAGAGAGGGGCGAGCGTACCACCGATCGGGTAGGCCGCTCAGTCGGTCGGCTGGCGCGGAACGAGAACTGCGCGCTTGAAGGTCGCCACGAGCGTGCCGTCCTGGTTGTAGACGTCGGTGCGCACCTTCACCACGCCTCGGTCGGGCTTGGACTGGGACGGCCGCACCTCAAGCACCTCGCTCTCCACATACAGCGTGTCGCCGTGGAAGACGGGCGCGGGGTGCGACAGCTCCTCGGTGGCGAGGTTGGCGATCGCCTTGCCGGACACGTCGCTGACGGACATGCCGAGCGCGAGCGAGTACACGAGTGGACCCACCACGACGTTGCGCCCCTGCTGGGACTGCTTGGCGTACTCGTCGTTCAGGTGCAGCGGGTGGTGGTTCATCGTGATCAGGCAGAAGAGGTGGTCGTCGGCCTCGGTCACGGTCTTGGCGGGCCAGTGCTTGTACACGGCGCCGACCTCGAATTCCTCGAGGTAACGGCCGTATTTGTGGGCTCCGCTTGCCTCCCTGGAGGCCTGGTCCTTCTGCAGCTCGTGCGTGGCGGTGTCGCTCATCAAGTCCTTCTGGTCGCTTCCGGTTAGAAAGTTGACTGGTGAGTCAACAACTGGGCATCTTACGGTAGATTCCTCGCCCCTGGGGAGGGCGCCGCTTGTGGGCGCCCCCGTCTCCCCGCGACGACTGGAGCACCTTTGCGCAACCCTCGCGACTTCTTCAAGCCATTAGCGATCGACGCGCCTGAGCCGCTGCGCGAGATCCCCGTGGTTCCCTCACGGATGATCCATTTCCTCGACTTCTCCAACGAGAAGATGGTGGCGAAGGTCCCTGACATCGCCCCCACCGTGGACATCCTGCTCGGCAACCTCGAGGACGCGGTACCGGTGGACCGCAAGGAGGCGGCGCGCGCCGGCCTGATCAAGGTGGGCAAGGAGATGGAGCTGGGCGACACGCAGCTCTGGACGCGGGTGAATGCGCTGGAGTCGCCGTGGGTACTCGATGACATCACGCAGGTGGTCGGCGAGATCGGCGACAAGCTGTCCGTGATGATGATCCCCAAGGTCGAGGGGCCGTGGGACATCCACTACGTGGACCGGCTGCTGGCACAGCTCGAGGCTCGGGCCGGCATCGACCACCCGATCCTGATCCACGCGATCCTCGAGACCTCGCTCGGCGTGTCCAACCTGGAGGAGATCGCGGCGGCCTCGCCGCGCATCCAGGGGATGAGCTTCGGTCCGGCGGACCTGGCGGCGTCGCGCCGCATGAAGACCACGCGAGTGGGCGGCGGGCACCCCGGGTACCGCACGATCGCCGACCCGGATCCGGACGACCCGGAGGCGCCGCGGCCCTCGTACCAGCAGGACCCGTGGCACTACTCGATCGCCCGCATGGTGGACGCGTGCACCGCTGTCGGCGCGCTCCCCTTCTACGGCCCGTACGGCGACATCAAGGACGTGGAGGGCTGCGAGACGCAGTTCCGCGCGGCGTTCCTGCTCGGCTGCGTGGGCGCGTGGTCGCTGCATCCGGTGCAGATCGACATCGCCAAGAAGGTCTTCTCGCCGGATCCGCAGGAGGTGGCATTCGCCCGCAAGGTGATCGAGGCGATCCCCGATGGCCGCGGCGTCCACATGATCGACGGCAAGATGCAGGACGACGCCACCTGGAAGCAATGCAAGGTGATGGTCGGCTTGGCTGAGCTTCTTGCGGCCAAGGACCCTGAATTGGCTGAGGCTTACGGGATGGTGTCGGCGTGAGGTTCTTCGAGTACGAGTCGCGGCAGGTGCTGGAGCGCGAGGGCGTTCCTGTCGCTCCTGGGGGTTTCGCTACTACGGCTGATGAGGCTGCGGAGATCGCTCGTCAGGTCGGCGGACCTGTGGTCATCAAGTCGCAGGTGCTCACCGGCGGGCGCATGAAGGCGGGCGGTGTGAAGTTCGCCGACACGCCGGAGGAGGCGCGCGAGGCGGCCGCGGCGATCCTGCAGCTCGAGATCAACGGCCACATGCCGCGCGGCGTGCTGGTCGGCGCCAAGGCCGAGATCGCCAAGGAGTACTACGCGGGCGTGATCTACGACGGCGTGCGCAAGCTGCCGACGTTCGTGTTCTCCGACATGGGCGGCATCGACATCGAGGAGGTGGCCGAGCAGCACCCGGACCACATCGGGCGCGGCCACTTCTCCACGCTGCTGCCGCCGATGGACTTCCGCGCCAAGGACGCGATCGCCTCGATCGGCATCACGGGATCCGAGCTGAACCGGCTCACGCCGATCCTGGCGGGGCTCGCGCAGCTGTTCGTGAAGTACGACATGACGCTGGCGGAGATCAACCCGCTCGCGCAGCTCGAGGACGGCACCTTCGTGGCCGTCGACGCGCATATGGACATGGAGAACGAGGCGCGCCCGCGGCAGAAGGAACTGCTGACCGAGCTGGGCATCGCCGACGAGGAGACGCGCGAGGCGCGCGAGCCCACGCCGTTCGAGATCGAGGGCGAGAAGATCGACTCGGTCGACCACCGCGGCGTGGCCGGCAACGTGACGGAGTTCGACGGCAACCTCGGGCTCGTGATCGGCGCGGGCGGCGGCTCGCTGACCCTGTTCGATGCGGTGCAGAAGAACGGCGGCAAACCCGCCAACTACTGCGAGATCGGGGGCAACCCGAGCGTGTCGAAGGCCTGCAACCTCACCAAGCTCGTGCTGTCCAAGCCGGGCGTGGACAAGATCGCCGTGATGATGTCAATCGTCTCAAACACCCGCGTGGACATCGTGGCCCGGGGCGTGATCAAGGCGTGCGTCGAGCTCGGCTTCGACCCCGCCGAGAAGATCGCGATCTTCCGGATCCCGGGCGCCTGGGAGGACGAGGGCTTCAAGATCCTGGAGAAGTACGGGGTCGAGTACTGCGACCGCAGCGTGTCGCTGCATGAGGCCGCCCGCCGGGCTGTGGAGAAAGTGGGTGTTGCGGCGTGAGCGCGCATCTCATTGACGAAACGACGACCTTCATCGTCCAGGGCATCACCGGCCGTGAGGCCGTGAATTTGACCCGCGAGTGCCTCGACTACGGCTCCAAGATCGTCGGCGGCGTCACGCCCGGCCGGCGCGGCCGGGAGGTGCACGGCGTGCCGGTGTACGACTCGGTGGCCCAGCTCGTGGAGGCCGAGGGCGGCAACCCGCCGGACGGCTCGGTGGTCACCGTGCCGCCGGCGTTCACACGCGACGCCGTGTTCGAGGCGATCGAGGCCGGCATCAAGCTGATCGTGATCGTGACCGAGCGCATCCCGCGCTACGACGTCGCCCAGATGGTCGAGCTCGCGAACCTGCGCGGTGCGCGCATCATCGGCCCCAACTGCCTCGGCATCATCCGGCCGGGCGTGGCCAAGATGGGCGGGATCGGCGGTCCCGCCAAGGACGCGGCCAAGTCGTACCAGCCGGGCAACGTGGGCGTGATGTCGCGCTCCGGCGGCATGACCACGGAGATCTCCTCCACCCTCACCGCCGCGGGCCTGGGCGTCTCCACCGCGATCTCGATCGGCGGCGACGCGATCATCGGCTCCACCTACGCCGAGCTGATGCCGCTGTTCGAGGCCGATGAGCAGACCGAGGCGATCGTGATCTACACGGAGCCGGGCGGGCGCATGGAGGCCGAGCTGGCGCGCTACGTGACAGAGAACGACTCGCGCCTGCCGATCGTCGCCTTCATGGCTGGGCGCTTCATGGACGAGATGCCGGGCATGAGCTTCGGCCACGCCGGCACGATCGTGGAGGGCAAGGCCGACACCGCGTCGGAGAAGATCGCGCGCCTGGCCGAGGCGGGCATCACCGTGGCCGAGGACATCGCCGACATCCCGGACCTCGTCAAGCAGAAGCTCGGCAAGGAGGTGGCTGCCTGATGGCCGGCTTGTTCATTGACGTCGAGGTGGACGACCAGATCCGCGACCAGGCGGACATCGCGCAGAAGCTCGAGGACGCCTGCCCCGTGGACATCTACAAGAACGCCGACGGGCACGTGGAGATCGTCGAGCAGAACCTCGACGAATGCGTGCTCTGCGAGCTGTGCCTCAACGCGGCGCCGAAGGGCACGGTGCGCGTGAAGAAGCTGTACGACGGCAGCGTTCTGCAGAGCTAGCCGCGTGGACATCAGCGCCGAGCGGATCGCGGAGCTCCAGAAGGGCACGCTGCCCGATCAGCTCGGCATCGAGCCGCTGGACGTGGACGACTCCGGCGCGCGCGGGCGGCTGGTGGTGGAATCGCGCCACCTCCACCCGTTCGGCTACCTGCACGGAGGCGCTTGGGTCACGCTGGCCGACACGGTCGCCGCGTGGGCCACGATGCGGCACCTGCCGCCTGACACAGGCTTCAGCACGGTGGAGCTGAAGACCAACGTATTCGCGTCCGCGCAGGAGGGGAATGAGCTGATCGCGGTCGCTTCACCGCTCCACATCGGGCGGCGCACGCAGGTGTGGGAGGTGCGGATCTACCGCGACGAGCGGCAGATGGCCCATTTCACCTGCACTCAGATGGTGCTCTGAGCCTCCACCCTTCCGAGTTTTGGGTGTTATGCACCCAAAAGTTCGAAACGTGGGTGCAAACGAAGAGCCCCGCCTGCTCCAAGGCGGGGCTCTTCCACTCGGACCGGTTGCTGGGTCAGCCGGTGAAGCGCGGCGCCGCCACACGGCGCGGCTTCGGCTTCGCGCAGCGCGTGATCGTGCGGCGCGCGCTGGTGCGGTTGCCCGCGGCGTCGGTCGTCACGATGCGGAGCACGTGGCGGCCTGTCGAGAGCTTCTTCACGTTGATCTTCAGCGTGAAGCGCGTCTTGTTCTTCGTGTGGATGCGCTTGCCGTCCAGCGTCACGCGCGTGGTCTTCACGCCCGAGGCGTCGGTGGCCCGCACGCGGATCGACACGGTGCCCTTGGCCACGCACGCGCCACGCACACCCGCCACCGTCACGCGCGGCTTGGTCTTGTCCGCTGCGGCCGGGGCAGGAGCAGGAGGCGTCGCCGCGGCGGGCTGCACCTCGAAGGCGCCGATGTCGCAGCCGGCGAACTGGGGCCGCGGCAGGTCGCGCTGATCGGTGGCCGGGCAGGTCGCGGCGTCGGCGTGATCGATCGCAGCCGAGCCCGCGAGCAGCGCCTGGGTATCAGTCTCACCGCCGTTGTTCGCCAGACCACCCACACCGGGATCCGCGCTCTGGATATCGCCCGCCGCGGTGAAGCCGCAGTCGGTGCCGCCCTCCAGGTTGTGGTCGCCAGTGAGCGTGTTGTCGTTGTTCAGGCAGTTGTTCTCCACGCCGTCGACCGTGTTGCGGGCGATCAGCGTGTTCTGGAACTTCATGTCGTCGTTGATGAAGATCGCGCCACCGGCATCTTCCCCCGAGGCCGAGTTGCCGGTCATCGTGACGTTCGTGAACGTTGTGTCCTGCTCGTTCACGAACACGCCGCCGCCCTGACTGTGTGGGAATGAGGACTTGATCAGGGAGGGCTTGGCGGCGTTGTTCGACACCGTGACGTTGATGAGCGTCAGGGGCTCGTTGCCGAAGATGCCGCCGCCCTGGCCGCCGCTGAAGTCGGAGTTCGAGCCATCGGCGATATTGCCGTTCAAAACCGAGTTGGTAATCGTCATCGCCTCGTTGGCGAAGACGCCGCCGCCCTGGCCGCCGAACGTGGGATCGCCCAAGGCCTGGTTGCCCGCCACGGCCACGTGATCGAGGGTCATGTGCTGGCCGTTGAAGAAGATGCCGCCTCCCTGGCCTGGATCCGAGGGGTCGTCCTGGGCCGCGACGCCGCCCGTGATGGTCACGTGCGAGAGGTTCACGATCCCGTCGTCCACGAAGTACACGCGTGACTGTCCGTTGGCGTCGATGATCGTGTCGCGGGCGCTGTGGCCGATCACGTTCACGGTGTTGTCGATGTCGTTGGTTTGCAGCTCACCGTTCGTCAGGACGTAGTGGCCGGCGGGGATGTTCACCGTGTCCTCGCCGCTGCTCGTCTCCGCGGCGGCCAGCGCCGCGCGGATCGAGCAGGCGCTCGGTGTGCACGGATCGCTGTTGTCCGCCGTCGTGGTGACGTTGAAGATCTGAGCCGAAGCAGTGCCCGCAAAGGCCAGGAACGCCACGCAGGCCAGTGCGGCGATGGGGCCGAGTCTCATGTGCAACCTCCGTTCGGGATGACGGAGGCGAAGCTATGCGGGAGCGCTCACCGAATCCTCACAGCTCGGTCTGAGCGCGGTCTGGACACGGCCCGGGCAGGTGGGTATCGTCGCCGTGGGGCACCAATCTGGCTCGGCGAAGCCGTGCTGGCCGCTGGTGCATCGAGGATAAGAGGAGGATTCGTCAGATGACAGCGGTGACCGCTTCATCCACCGGATGGATCATCGGCATCGTTCTCGGCGTCGTAGTGATTGCCGTGGCAGCCGTGATCGTCATCACGATCGTGATGCTCGCGCGACGGATCGCCGCCCAGGCCACGACCGCCGAGGGAGCGGTCGAGGTGGTGCGGGATCAGACCGCGGAGCTTCCGGGGATCGCCCGTATCAACGACTCCGGCGTGCGCATCCTGCACGCCGCTCGTGCGCTCAGAAAGGTGGCGGTGGGCAAATGACCGTGATCGCAACTTCGGCCCACACCTACTGGGCCATCGCGCTGATCATCGGCCTCGCCGCGGCACTCGTCGTGGCGGGTCTCCTGGTCCTGCTCGTGCAGGCCGTGGGCAGCATCGAGAAGTCCGTGGACAACCTGCTCGGCACGGCGGGGCAGGTGGCGGCAAACACCGGCTACATCCCGCAGCTCGAGGCAACGGCGCCCGTGCTCGGGAAGATCGTTGACGAAGCTGTCGTCCAAGACGGCTATATGAACGCCCTGACCGACGGGTTCGGTGATGCGGCATGAGCTCGAACGACGTACTCGTGCTGCTCAGCGTGATCCTCGCCGTCGTGGTGGTCGCGGTGCTCGTGGTGGCGCTCGTGATCGTGCAGCGCGGCCTGACACGTATCTCCGCCGGGCTCGCCACGCTGGACACAGCGCTGGAGGGTGTCGAGGCCGAGCACCTGCGCCCGCTCGAGGGCGCTGTTAAGGCGATCAACGCCCAGTTCGACGTCATCCTCGGCGCGCTGCCGGGGATCGGGCGCAAGGCCGCGATCGTGGCCGAAAGGAGGCCGCGATGACGCTCTGGTGGATCGGAGACGCGGTACTGCTGCTGATCGTCGCGCCCATCGCCGTCTACCTCCTCGACGGCGTGCTGCGCGCGGCCAAGAGCATCGTGCCGACCGTTCAGTCGATCGCGCGCACCGCGGCGGCCGGGTCGAAGGACCTCGACGCCGTGCCCCTGCTGCTCACCACGCAGGAGCAGGTGCGCCAGACGGTCGCGGGCGTGGCCGGCTACGGCTCCTCGCTCGACGTGATCCTGGATGACGCGGAGGAGGTGGGGCAAAGCCCCACCGTTCACGCGAGACCGGAGGTCGAGCAAGGCAATCAGGACGCGGGGCTGGAAGCCCCGCGGGGGTATTCAGCATGAGTGCTCCGGCCGTAGTGATGATCATCGCCGTCGTGGCGATCGTGCTTGCCCTCGTCTACTACCTCGTGTCCGTGATCGTCGAGCTGCGCAAGATCGCGAACGGGCTCGACGACGTGATCGCCGGCGTCGGCGAGATCCTGCAGAAGAGCGAGCCCGTGAACGAGGTCGTGAAGGACATCAACAGCCAGCTCGACGCGGGAGTGGATCTGCTCGAGGGGCTGCTCGTGAAGAAGGCGGGACTGCTGGACTCGATGGGCCTGATCGACGGTCTCTACCCGGGCGCCGCGGCCGATGGCCTGCGCAACTTCCCGGACAGCGACAAGGTCGACGCACCGCGCATCGGCGAGGTGTACACCAAGGGCACGCTCACGCTCGCGCGGCTGGGTCGCGAGGCACCGATCGCGGCGGCCAGCCCGGCGGGCCCGGCACTGCGCGCGGTGGAGTACGGCAGCAGCGCCGCGCGCGCCCTCTATCCCGACGGGCGCCAGGGCCGGCCCGAGCTGATGCCGCGCTCGCCCGTGATCGGCACGGACTCGCCGGAGCAGTACGAGCGGCGCGAAGACATCGGCAAGCCGCGCAAGCGGATGCCAACCAGGTCAGAGAGCTAGAGAGGAGCGCACGTTGCAGACCCCCGCGTCCTTTGAGTACGAGCGTGCAACGAGCGTGGACGGCGCTATCGCCTCGCTCGCCCGGCTCGGACCGGAAGCCCGCGTGATCGCCGGCGGGCACAGCCTGCTGCCGATGATGAAGCTGCGCCTGGCGCAGCCGGAGCACCTGATCGACATCAACGACCTCGAGTCCGAGCTCGCGTACATCCGCGACGAGGGCGGCGAGATCGCGATCGGCGCGCTCACGCGTCACGTCGACCTGCTGGGGTCCGACCTCCTGGCGCGGCACTTCCCGATCTTCCGCGACGCCGAAGAGGTGATCGCGGATCCGGTGGTGCGCAACCGCGGCACGATCGGCGGCTCGCTCTGCCAGGCGGACGCCGCAGAGGACCTGTCCGCCGTGTGCACGGCGGTGAAGGCCAAGGTGGTCATCCGCGGGCAGAACGGCTCGCGCACGGTGCCGATGGAGGAGTTCCACGTGGGCCCGTACGTGACCGCGGTGGGCGATAGCGAGCTGCTCACCGAGATCCGGCTGCCGCTCTTCCCCGGCGCGGGCAGCGCGCACGAGAAGGTCGAGCGGCGCGCCGGTGACTGGGCGATCGCGGCGGCCTCAGCGGCCTTGTGGATCGACAGCTCAACGATCTCGCAGGCGGGCATCGCGCTCAGCGCGGTGGGCCTCACCACGATTCACCTCACGCGCGCCGAGGAGCTCCTGCGTGGCAAGCCGCCGTCGGAGGACCTGTTCGAGCAGGCGGGGCAGATCGCATCGGAGGACTGCTCCCCCAACGCCGACGGCCGCGGCCCGGTGGACTACAAGCGCCACCTCGCGGGCGTACTGACCAAGCGGGCGCTGACCCGCGCCGCCCAGCGAGCTCTCAAAGAGGAGGCCTGATCCCGCATGGAAGTCACGATCAACATCAACGGCCAGCAGGTCTCCCGGGACGTCGAGCCGCGCACGCTGCTCGTCCACTTCATCCGCGAGACGCCCGGCCTGACCGGCACCCACTGGGGCTGCGACACGTCCAACTGCGGCGCCTGCGTCGTCACGATGGACGGCAAGGCCGTGAAGTCGTGCACGATGCTCGCGGCGATGGCCGCGGGTCATGAGATCCGGACCGTCGAGTCGCTCGAGAAGAACGGCCAGCTCGACCCCGTGCAGCAGGGCTTCCACGAGAAGCACGC
>Ga0070680_100000226_pt1 | contig 37297 bp, 26 predicted proteins | sample KBSC73BmetaG_FD_64672 | JGI IMG/M metagenome (GOLD analysis project Ga0070680, IMG submission 64672) | Corn rhizosphere microbial communities from Kellogg Biological Station, Michigan, USA - KBS C7-3B metaG | ecosystem: Host-associated > Plants > Roots > Rhizosphere | place: USA: Michigan...
AGCCATCGGCATCTGGGACTGCTGCGGACCCATCATTTTCATCATTTCGGCAGGTTCCATGAATACCCAGTGCTCTGTTGCCTTACCATCTGCAAATTTTGAAAGTTCCAGCATTTTCATATCGAAGGAATCTCCGGCCTTATGTCCCTGTCCATCTGTTTTATAAGTGCCGGTAAAACGTTCCCAGGACATCACATAATCATCGTCTGCCAATTCCTTGATGATTTCTGTTTTTCCGTTGCTGACGCTGGCGGCATACCTGGTGAATTCTACTTTCAGGCTGTCGAGACCTTTAATATCGCCATGTTCACCGCCATGATCCACGGCGTCCACCGCAATGTAGTCGCCAAGTTTACTAAAATCGTTGGTTTCAAAGCAGTGGCTGATAGCATGACTGACATCCAGGTTTTTTTGGGCTTTGGCCGAAAGTCCGCCTTCCGGTTTGTTATTACAGGACAGGCAATAGCAGGTTATTGCCAGAACAGGCAGTAGTACATACTTTTTCATATACTGTTATTTAGGTTGAAAAATGAAAACAGGATTTGATATCAGGCAGGGATTGAAAAACTAAAATGAAAGAGTTGCGGATAAATTCCTCAGACGTCCGTATTTTTAAAGAGTGCGGGATTACCGTTTTACAGTGTTTCAAATCTACTGATTTTAAGGATATCAGGTATATATTCTGGAACTTATTTCCCCAATAACGATTTAGCCCGAACGCCCTACCATGGATATCTTACATCAACGCCTGGTCAACCAACAGATTGCCGTTCACCGGTTCAGTAAAGCCGGGGAACTGGTACAGTGGCTTGCCGCCATCCAGGCGCAGGATTATGCAATGGCGAAATGGGCCATTGGGTGCAGGCTGGAAGGGATTACGGACCCAGAGGTGGAAAAGGAATTTAATGAAGGAAGGATCTTACGAACGCATCTGCTGAGACCGACCTGGCACTTTGTTTCTCCAAAAGATATCCGCTGGATGCTGAAACTTACTGCGCCGAAAATAAAAATGTTTACAAAGAAACATCATCAGGATTTGGGAATTGACGCCGGGATTTTAAAACGCAGTAAAAAAATTATAGAAAAAACGATGAAGGGTGAGGGGCCGCTGACCCGGAAGGAGATTCAGCAGGCGCTAACGGGTTCACACATAAAGACGAACGAAAACCGCCTTGGCTTCCTGCTGATGGATGCAGAACTGGATGGCCTTATCTGCAGTGCGGGAAGAAGGGGAAAACAGTTTGTTTACGGCTTGCTGGATGAAATGTTGCCGGACTACCGAATACCGGAAGGAGATGAGGCCATTGCCCTGCTGGCCGGAAGATATTTCACGGGACATGGCCCCGCTACCGTGCCGGATTTTGCCTGGTGGTCCGGCCTCTCCCTTAAAGAAATAAACAGGACCCTCCCGGGGATGAAATCAGTATTGTTGTCTGAAAATATCGGAGGTCAAACCTACTGGTTCTCCAAAACAATGAAAGAAATAGCGGACAAACCCAAAGGCTGCTATTTTTTACCCGCGTTTGATGAGTATCTTATTGGATACAAAGACCGGAGTCATTCCCTGGATCCCGCGTTTGCGACAGGGGTACTTAGCTCCAATGGGATTTTCAACCCCGTCATTTTAGAAAAAGGAAAGACTGTCGGTACCTGGAAAAGAAGGGAACAGCGTTCCGGTTTATTGATTGACCTCTTTCCTCTTTCTTCTTCTGTTGCACTCCCGCAAAGAGGGATAGCGATTGCCATAAAAAAATATTGCAGGTTCGCGGGCAGGGAAGGAAGGATCGTTAAACATTAACCTGAATAAAAAATTTATGATGGAAAAACAGAAACCCATTTTCACAAAAAGAAGGATAAAAACCTTATCGGGTTTCTCCTTTTGCCTTTTCCTCGTTTCATTTATTGTTCAAACTGTACCGGTTCAGGATCATGCTGAAAATGCATTCCGGATTAATAATCGGGTTACCGAATCGAAACGCAGACCCAATATTCTCTGGATCACAACGGAAGGAGTTCCACTAAAAACATTAAGCTGCTATGGCAGCCACTTAATTCAGACCCCGAATATTGACCGGATTGCGAGGGAAGGCATGCTGTTCCGGAATTCTTTTTGCACCAATGCGCTTTGTGCACCCAGCCGGGCAACCCTGCTGACGGGGAAATACGATCATCAGAATGGCATGCTGACCAATCCGGGCAATACAACGCAGGGTCAAACCCAAAGTTTTTTTGATCCCAGCCAGGAAACGTTTGCCAGATTATTGCAGCAGAACGGATACAAAACCGGTATAGTCGGTAAATGGCATTTGGTTGATCAGGACGGCAGGCCCTCCAATCCGGGCATTGCCGGTTTTGATTATTTTGCTTTCAAGATGGGGGCGGGTGGACCCTACTACGATTCCACCGGTTATTTGCAGAATCCTGTTCTGGGAAGCAAAGAAATACAGAAGCGGAACTATTCAGGCTATATCACCGACAATATTACCGACCTGGCAATTAAGGGGATGGAGCAAATGAAGGGCGGGCCTTTTCTGATGGCAATACAGTATTTTAATGCGCATCGTCCTTTTGATCCGCCGCATAAATATGAACACTTGTACGACAGCGTACAGATTCCGGAACCTGCAACCTTTTGGGACGACTACCATTCACGTTCGGCAGCAGCGCGGGAAGCGCATATGCGGATAGAGGATATGATGGATTTTAATCCGCCCAAAGATTTAACCAGACGCCAGCGCCGGCAGTGGAGCTATCAGCAGCTGATGAGACATTTTCTGGGTACCCTGAAGGCGCAGGATGATAATATCGGCAGGTTGCTGGATTATCTGGATAAGTCGGGGCTGGCAGAAAATACGATTGTCGTGTTTACCGGTGATCACGGATTTTTTCTGGGTGACCATGGCTGGTTTGACAAACGGTTTATGTATGAGGAAGCGCTGCGGGTTCCCTGGCTGATTCGTTATCCGGGCTTAATAAAACCGGGCAGTAAGAGTGATGCCTGGGTAGTGAATATTGACAATGCCCCAACAATACTGGATATGGCGGGGATTAAAATTCCGGAGGACATGCAGGGTAGAAGCCTGTTGCCTGTTTTTGCAGGTAAAACGCCATCAGACTGGCGGCATTCGATGTACTATCATTATTATGAATTTGCACCACCGCACTGGGTAATGCCCTGCTATGGTATCCGGACAGAGCGGTATAAACTGATCTATTATTATACGGTGAACGAATGGGAGCTCTTCGATCTGCAAAAAGATCCGGATGAAATGGAAAATCTTTTAGTAATGGAAGGGATGGATGTAAAACCGGGATATGAAGATGTGCTGAAAGATCTGTTAGCACAATTAACCGAACTTCGAAAAAAATATAAGGACGATACAGGGAATCCGGTAAAGTTCTGGCCAAGAAAATCTTACAATTAATCGTAAAGGCACGGATCTGATAGCCACCAGTACAGGCAACCTGAGGCTATTCGAATAACCAGTAATTTTTCATTCCCTTCCTGCAAAATGACTGGCCAGCGAGCTTGCCAGATGAGATAACACAGAGCGGAAGTTAAAACGATCCGTCCCGCTTTTTTCCGGTATAAACGCCTCTGTCCAGGAATTCAAAAATGCTTCCGCGTTACGAACGTTCGGATGAATGATGGGAATGCTGATCCGGTTTTGCTCAGGTGTGGGCATATAAAAACTGATATTTATAAACGCTTCAAATGGCGCTTTATTATAACGGCAGCATGTTTCAAAATCCAATGACCGCTTAAATGTGATTCTGTCCGTCCCCTTCTTTTTAATTTAAAAAGCCCATTATTAATTATTTTTAGGCTAAGGGTAAAACAACCGGGAAAGCCTGCGCCGTAGATCGGGATGGTATTTATTTCCGGATATAAATTTAAAAAATCAATAAAAATGGAACTGATCAAAGTGATCCCCAATATTTTTTATTCAGATATCCGGGTTGGATTAAATCTCTTTGTAGACTGTCTCGGCTTCAAAATTATATATAATGATGAAACCCTGTATATTATTGAACGGGATTCAGTAACCCTTCATCTGAAAGAGGATGATGAATTTGCTAAAAAAGACCGGCCGGAAATACGAATTGAAACAGATGATATCGAAGCGCTGTATCAGGAGATCAAAAATAAGGACATGGGTTTATTTCATCCCAATCTTTCGAAAATAAAGCTGCAGCCCTGGGGCCTGAAAGAATTTGCGCTGCTGGACGAAACCACAACCTGCATTATCCTCTTTCAACGATAAAGTCGTAGTAAAAAGAGGCATACAACCGCCAATTTACCGGATTTCAGAACCAAATCCGGTAAATATTTGTAATCTGAAGAACCAACGCAGGGAACACCCGATGAGTAAAATGAACGAAAATAAAACCTGGACAATCGAAGAGGATCTGAAAGTAAACCGTTTTGGATACGGCGCCATGCGCATCACAGGCAAAGGGATCTGGGGCCGGCCGGAAAATGAGGAGGAGGCTCTTCGTGTTTTGCAGCGGGCAGTTGACCTGGGAGTAAATTTCATCGATACGGCAGATAGTTATGGCCCGGAGGTTTCCGAAAACCTGATCGCCAAAGCGCTTTTTCCCTATCCGAAGGACCTGGTTATTGCTACCAAAGGAGGATTTGAACGCACGGGGCCTTACGAATGGACAATAAACAGTCATCCTGATCACCTGAAAAAAGCGCTGGAAGGGAGTCTGAAAAGGCTTAAACTTGACCGGATAGATCTCTATCAATTGCACCGTTTGGACCCGAAAGTACCCTTTGACGAATCAATCGGTTTTTTGAAAGAGGCACAGGAAAAAGGGTTGATCAGATACGTCGGTCTTTCAGAAGTAAGCATTGAAAATATAAAGACAGCCAAGCGGCAGGTGAAAATTGCATCTTTGCAAAACAAGTATAGTCTCGATCACAGGATCTGGGACCCGGAGCTGCAATATTGTTTTGCAAATGATATCGCTTTCATTCCATGGAATCCGATAAATGCCGGTAAATTAAATCCGGATAAAACGGTGAAAGACATTGCCCGGAAATATAATGTTACAGAACAACAACTGATGCTTAAATGGCTTTATGATTATTCCGGGAATATTTTATTGATTCCCGGAACGGGGTCTCTCAGTCACCTGGAAGAGAATATGCGCGCCCGGGATATTTCTTTCAGTCAGGATGATTTTGATGCGATTACACAGAGCGGGTAATTTTCACGTTGAAATAAACATAACTGTTATGAATAAGATTTTCCCTGGCTTGGTTTCAGTCCTTGCGCTTACGGTTATTTCCTGCAGTGCAAATAACAATAAGCCTGCAGCGTCTGATACCAGCCTCCTGCCTGTTGAAACCAAAAAACCGAATACGGATTACAAACCTGCTTTCGCCGGTCAGACCCGGATTGCCGGAGTTAAAACGCATACGGTTTATGAAACTAAAATACTGACCAAAAAACTCAATAGTCCCTGGGCCATTGCCAGCCTTCCGGATGGCAGATTTTTGATTACCCAAAAAGGAGGAACGATGCGAATTGCATCGCAGGATGGAACGCTGAGCGAACCCATTACCGGGTTACCCCGGGTTAACGACGACGGACAGGGAGGGCTGTTGGGACTGACCCTTGATCCGGCATTCAGCAGCAACCGCATGGTTTACTGGGTATTTTCCGAAAAAACGCCAGAAGGGAATTTGACTGCTGTCGCCAAAGGCAGATTGTCCGCCAGTGAAAAAATGATTGAGAATGCCCGGGTCATCTACCGGGCAACACCTGCACACAACAGCAGCCTGCATTATGGAGGCCGGATCCTTTTCGATAAAACCGGAAATCTTTTTGTCAGCACAGGCGAACGTTCCGATCTGGAAACCAGGCCCCAGGCGCAGTATCTGAACTCCGCATTGGGAAAAGTGATCCGTATTACGCCGGAAGGAAAACCTGCGGCCGGCAATCCATTTGAACACAAGGCAGATGCGCGGCCGGAATTGTATTCTTATGGTCACCGGAATGTACAGAGCCTTGCATTGAATCCGGCTACCGGCGATTTGTGGGAAGCAGAATTCGGACCGAGAGGAGGAGATGAGTTAAACCTGATCAGGCCCGGTAAAAATTATGGCTGGCCGGTTATCACGTACGGAATCGAATACAGCGGACCGAAAATCGGTGATGGCATTCAGGTGCATCAGGGCATGGAACAACCGGTCTATTACTGGGATCCGGTAATATCCCCCAGTGGAATGGCTTTTTACAGCGGCGATCTGATTCCGGAATGGAAGAACAACTTATTCATCGGGAGCCTGAGCGGGACGCACATTGACCGGCTCCTGATCAAAAACAACAGGGTGGTGGGAGAAGAAAGATTGCTTTCCGGAGAAGGGCAGCGCTTCCGGGATGTCACCCAGGGCAGGGACGGAGCACTGTATGCGATTACCGATCAGGGAAGATTATACAGGATCGGAAAGTAATTACCGGAAGATATAATTCATCAAAGGAGGAAAGTAGCGGTCACAGATTGGCTTGAGATGCCTTTCCCGATTTTATAAAGGGCGCATTATCATTATAGTTGAAACCGGCCGACATCTGTCAAATTCCATTGTCAATAAGAAAAAAATAAAACATCATCCCGGAAGCGGATCAATGATGGCAGAATAAAAATTTAAAAATCCCGGTTTTGGATAGGACTAAATCTCCGTTTTAGGTATTATATAGATAGGAGTACGCAGGAAGGAGTAAGGGTAAGTCAGGAAAATCGTGTTGTTCTTTTTGTGACGTTGAAAAATAAAATTATTTGGGGAATAAGCCGGAATCTTATAAAAACGGATTAAGATATTGTTGCAACAAATCTGTTTGCATCCTCTCCGCGGAAGGATACGAACAGAGCACCGCTTTGTTTTCATTACAGGCGGCATAATCCTGACCTTTTATTGAAATAAGATCCTTTGGGACGTACGACAGATATCCCTGGCAATCTTTTGTCCAACTGCCTCCCTCGTAAGAAAGGGAGTATAGAAGAAAAGGATGATGTGTATAAATTAAATGATCTGGATTTTTAATTTGTTAATGATGAAACCTAAAGTTCAAAGCAATCAGGGTTTCGTAAAAATTTTACACCATGCAAAAAAGAAGAATCATACCTGTGCTGGCTGCTATAGCCGGCCTGGTATTAACTATTGGAATAAGTGCTTTTAGTCGTGTGCATAACCATAGGGCAAAACCGCACAGCACAACACGCTATTTTCAATTCGCGGCTGTTGAATCTGAAGCGAACCTTGAAATTTCGACTAATTGGTCAGATCTTGGTGTCACGGCTCCTGGATCAAACCCCTGTTCCCCGGGTATGACCTCGGTTTGTGTTGCTGCCATTGACGATGCAACTTTACAGGCGCAAAGCGGATCTTCTAACGCGACAAAATTCGCGAACTTCCTTATCGCGCAACCAAGTTCCGTCACCTATGTTGATAATAATTCCACTTTCAGGAAACTGCCCTAACAGGGGGTCGCAATTATTTTAAAGCCGGTTAAAAAATTAACCGGCTTTAAAATAAATATAGATTCATGAATTTCTATCTGGGATTCTGTTGCATTTTTGAATTGGCGATAACGTCGGCAGGAATAGCCAGGGCATATCTCGGATCATTTGGAGGCAGGGTATAAAGCTGTCCGTTTATTATTCTTTTTAATACGATATTGGCGCCTTCTTTATTCAGGCGTTTGATATCCACCCATCGGGAGCCCCTGAATAATAATTCTTTTCTTCTCTCTGAAAGGATCTTGTTTAAAGCATCCGTTGCGTCGGTTGCAGTAAAGGGAACGAATAGTCCGCTTACCCATCTTTTTATCATCAACGTATTCAGATCATTCATCGCAGAGCTCACATCGCCCTTCCGTGCATAACATTCGGCCCTTGTCAGGTAATTCTCATCCGTTGCAATGCCGTTAAAAGGGTAAGCAATATAATCTGATCCTGCATAGCTTCCCTGAAAGCTAAAGGTTCCGTCGTGGTTATCGGAAAAACAAATGATCTTCCTCAAATCATTGTCGTCGTAAGAAGCATAAAGGGTTGAATCCATTTTGGCTGTTGGATTAAACAGAACGGCCCACGCAGCAAGCTCGCTCTGAAAAATGACTTCCGGATTGAAATTAGCAATGGGAGGATACGCTGAGGGGTTCAGGGTATTATAATCCAGTAAATGGTTATCTAATTGAAGGCATTGATCTGCATACAGCCAGGCGCTGTCATATTTCCTCATAGAAAGATATGCCCGGGCAAGCCAGCCGTAAGCGGCTGATTTCGAAGGCCGCACCAGGTGTATCGGTGTAAGCGGGAGTAATGGAATGGATGCCTTCAGATCGCTGATCACCTGATCATAGGTTTGCTGTACGGTGGCCCGGACAGAGGGTTTGTTGAAATCCGGATCAAGTCTAAGCGGAATTCCCAGGTCTGTTGAAGCGGTGGTTTCATCATAGGCAAGCGCCCATACCCAGGCAACCTGCAGAAAGGTTTTTCCTCTTAAGAAAAGGGCGGATCCTTTGGCGTTGTTCCAGTCGTCCTGGTCGCCCGGGGTCCTGTTTATTTTGTCTATATTGTCCAGCACCGTATTTGCGCGGTACACATTATTGTAAGCCAGGCTCCAGTCATTGAAATTGCCGGGTCTAAATAAATTATCCTTCTGCCAGGAATAGATGTTGCGGGTATAATCATCAAGCCCCGACCAATCTGCATCATGCACATAATAGTTATCGGCGCTTATTTCTCCGGCACTGGGATCATAGGTATTGACGGGATAAAAATTATCGAGCAGGGATTGCAGATCCTGAACGCCTGATAAGGAGGTCAACGACTGATTTTGTTTTTGATCCAGGTATTTTTTGCAACCCGTAGAAAGAACCAGAGAACATGCAAGTATGCCTGCTATCGATTTGATTTTTATAAGTGCTGACATAATTTTCGTTTTAGGAATTAGAAACTGATTTTAGCACCAAATGCAATACTCTTTGACGGGGGTATGGACGTATTGCTGTAATCCGGATCAAGTCCGTATGGATTTGCCCTCCAAAGGATCCCCAGATTATTCAGCACGATATATAATTGAATATCATCGAAAGGCAGTTTGTTTAGATGATCTTTGTTGAGATCATAGTTGATATTGACGTATTGTAAACGGATATGATCTCCTTTTGTGGCGAGTACTTCTGAACCGTGGTAAAAAATATCTCTTGCTGTATTTGACGGAAAAATGAACGAGGGGATGTTGGTGGTTTTTTCATCGCCGGGCTTTTGCCATCGTTGGGCGTAGTCGGAATAACCGCCACTATAGTTGTAGACCAGGTTACCGTAACTTGCGGATTCACGCCTGAAAAAATATCCGAATTTATAGGTCAGTTGTGCAGTGATGGATATTCCTTTCCAGCTGACGGTATTGCCAATGGATCCGAAAATGGTCGGAAGAAGACTTCCGATATTTTTTACATCAGAGATTGTTGTTCCGGTTCCGGTTATGCCATAATAGTCCTTGCTGATCTGATTATTGATAAAGCCTTGCGGGTCGCCGGTAGAGGGATCGAGTCCGCCCCACCGGTAGGCCAGATAAGCAAAGGGAGGATAACCTTTCAATCCGAGAAACCCGCCTCCAACAGATGAACTGCCGAAATAGGATGAATCCAGTAGCTGCGTTACCCTGTCTTTATGGGTGTTAAAAATGAAACTGGTTGTCCATCTGATCCCCCGGTTAATATTTACGCTGTTGAGCGCAATGTCAACGCCATTTCCTTTCATAGCGCCGACATTTTTGGTAATCGAAGTGCCGCCGAGTCCGGTCGTAACGTCTATGGCGCTGGGCCCATACAGATCATCCATTTGTTTCTCATAGAACTCGATGCTTCCGGAGATGCGGCTATTTTTGGTCCTGAAATCAAGACCAATATTCAGCATGCCTACCTGTTCCCATTTTAAATCGGGATTGGAAAAATTCTGAATCCGTCCGTAGGGCGTAAAAATATAAGGATTAACTCCGGTATAAGCAAAAGTTGTTATGGCCACTTTACTGGGGTCTATGTTTCCCTGGCGTCCGTACGTTATTCTCGCCTTTAAATAAGGAATGAGACTGAATTTATAAAAGGGCTCGCTTGAAATATTCCAGCTCAAACCGGATGACCACAGCGGCTTCCATTTGTCGTTGATGCTGACCCCAAAAAGATTGGAGGCATCCCTGCGGCCGCTGATGGAGAAGACATATTTATTTTTATACGCATAGGCTGCATTGGCAAAGAAGGACGCAAAGCGGGTGTTTGTTTTACTGAGACTCAGGTTCGAAGCAATGGAATTAGAATTACCGGTTGCGAAATTGGGATAAAAACGGGTATAATCCACGTTGGCAAAAGTCAGGATATTATCATCATACCCGTACAGACGATAGCTATTACCATGGGCGATGGTTTCGCTGATTTCCGACCCTCCCAGGATGGTTACGTTATGCGGACCCCAGCTCTTATCAAAATTGATCTGTCCTCTTAAATTTTGCGCTGTAATGGAATTATCTGCTAAATCCAGGATACCACCCTTTGGAATGACATAGGTTATTTTTCCGGAATTTTCATCTATTTGCGAAAAGCCATTGATCAGATCCCTGGCATAAAAACTCTGCTGATCGTATAAAATGTGGTTCTCCGAAGATTGTTTTTCATACCTGTATTTTACGTTAAGATTTAAAAAGCCGAATATTTTATAGTTTATTCCCAGCACTGCATTCAGATCCTCCAGCGAAGTCGTATTGTGAACATGCTTATAGTCATCCAGCGGATAATAATTCCAGTCCAGCAGCTTCCCGGCTCCTGCAGTGTCTATATAACCCTGCCTGTATTGGTTGGTAACGGGCAAAGGATTTCCCTTTGAATCAGCAATCTGCGTGTAAGGCTGCAAAACTGTTGAACCGGGCATTACTCCGAAGGCCTGACGTCCCGCCCTGGTTTTGCTTTGGGTATAGTATAAAGCCGTGCTGATTTCCAGGTTCCGGGCAGGTTTATAGGTATTGTCCGACCTGATGTTGAAGCGGTCATATCCTGCTGCCAGCTCGTTCAGATTTCTGTCGGCGCCGGCGGATAAAATCCATGCCAGGTTATCGGATCCGCCATGTACATTGACTGAATATTGCTGGTTAACCATTCTTTGATAAACGTATTGCTCATATTGGTTACGGGAATCAATATTCCTCAGTGCATCAATTTGCGATTTTGCCGCTGCGGCGGTAATCTGTCCATTTTGCTGTTTGAACAGGATCTCATACACGGCCGGGAAAGCGGGATGCCTTGAATCCGAGGTATCAGAAAACTGATATCCCTGGCTGAATAAAAACTCCTGCAGATCAATCATATCCCCGGAAGAAATATTTTTATCGTAAAACAGGTCTGGCTTATCAGCAATAGTAATGTTCGAATTAACCTCAACATGAATTCGTTCATTCAACCGCCCTTTTTTCGTTGTAATAACGATTACGCCGTTTCCTGCTCTTGCTCCCCAAATGGAGGAAGCTGCGGCGTCTTTTAAAACCGTCACGTTTTCAACGTCATTTGGGTTTATGTTATTAATGTCTCCCTCATAAGGGAAATTATCCAGGATGATCAGCGGTTTCGTGATGGTCATCGTGAGCGTGCTTAACCCCCGGATGATAAAACCACTGCCGCCACCAACCCTTTCCGGAAATGCAGTCAGCCCGTTTGTGATATACGTGAGACGACTGAGTGCATCTGTTCCCACCTGCTGATTGTACAGACCGTTGCTAATCTGGGTGAAAGATCCGGTCGCTCTTTCCTTTGAAATCTGCTGATAGCCTGTATTTAAAACAACCTTTACTTCGGCCAGCTCTTTCTCCGATTTATTTAACCGGATCAGCAGGAATGCAGGCGACTTTGCAGTAATTGCTATTTGCCTGGATTGATAGCTGACATGGGATATGATCAGCGTATCGGGCAATGTGCGAAATGCGATAGAAAATTCTCCTTCTGCGCCCGAAGTTACTTTTATCTCATTGTTCTTTCCTGATATCGTGACCCCTTCTATCGGAAGATTGTTTTCAGCGGAAACTATTTTCCCTTTTACGGTTTTTAAGGAATAAGGCATTTGTGACGCCGATGGCAGCCAGGTCAGAAGCAAAACGACCAGGCAATACTGTATGTTTCTCATAACTGTTCATTTGACGAATGGAATAATTTTGATTACGGACTTTTAATAAAATGTCCCGGAATGATTTTCCGAGATGATGTACGTGGTTTTCTGACTATCGCCGGCTGAGTCTGTCCGCCTTGCTATCTGAATACCCATTATACTTAGCCAGTGTGTTAAGTCCTGTTTCACTGTGCTTTTTATTTCACCATCGGATAGTCCTAACGGCAGCCGGATATAATAACAGTAAGTATTATTCTGTCTCCAGGATTCGTAGTAATTATTATCCGGCATAATGTATTTTGCTGTGTCTTTAACCTGGAGGATAAATTGATCCCGTTCTGCTCCGACACTATAATCAAGCGCGGTCTGGCAAAGAGCCAAAAGATCATAATTATAGAAGCTGGTAAACGTTGCGTGAGAGCTACTATCTACAAAGGTTCCTGTTGGAGGAGCGACACCATCCAAATAGCCGGTAAAAGTGGAATAATATAGAAATCTGGGATTTGCCAGACCGGTTTGAGCTAACCCCAAAAGAGGAGATTTGTAATCAAACCCGAGTATATCCCTTTTCACGGGCCAGTTAACCAGCTGTCCATCCAGAATAGTTTGAATATTGCTTTCTGTAACATAATCCGTTCCTGTTATCGCTTTTACTTTACCCGTCTTGTCTATCCATACGACATGCGAAACCAGCAAATGAGGAAATAACCCTGACAGGGTCTTATTTGCAAGCAGAACCGGTAGCTTAAGATCTCTTGTCTTAATAAATCTGTTGAGTGTTTTTTTCAAAAGACTGGTTTGTGTGAAATCGGATACGGTTATTATCCGGATTTGATCTTTATATCTCCGCTGAAGGCTATCCAGTTTAGGAAGTTCCTGAATACAGGGAGCACAATATTGCCCCCAGAAATCAAGAATAACTAGTTTGCCTTTCAGATCGGATAAATGGATTTTAGAAACGGGGGAATTGATGACATTTGTAAATTCAATATCCGGAACGCTGTTGCCGATATTCAGTGGATGAACTTTACCTGGAAGGTTTTGACAAAAGCATGTAGCTGCCGCCCAGAGAAGGGCCAGCACGCAATATATTCGTAATCGCATTGCAGTAATTAGTTGAATGGAATGTTTGCCGGGAATATAGAGGCAGGCAGGGGCTATGATTCACATGAGAAAGCCCCGGCTGCCAATGAAACTAAAAGAAATTTTTAAACCGGATTCTTGGGCTTACACGCAAAGAGGATTCTGGAATGCAGAAAGTAGATAAAGATGGTTGCTTGTTTTTTCATCCCTGCTCCGTTGGTTGATCTTATATAACAGGAAATACATTGCGGGGAAACAGATTCGGAAAGCCTGATTTTCGGAGTCATTAAACACCTGTTCCGGAGCGAATATAGGAAATCCTGCAAATAAAGTACATTATAATATGTATATTTTATTGGGTATATTATAAGAGGTTGATTAATAAAGATCTATCATGTTACTTGCCGTATGGCAAAGGCAAAGAACAAGATATTGCGTAAGAAGGCGACTCTGGGACATTTTAATCATGATGATTTTCTGGAGAAACTCAGTAAGCGGATTAAAAACCTGCGCAAGAAAAAGGGATTCAAGTCTTATGAACATTTTTCCTACGACATAGAGATTTCGAGGGCAGGCATGGCAAATTATGAATCCGGAAATTTTTCCGATATCCGGTTAAGGACATTGCTCAAAATTATTGACGGACTCGAAATGACCCCCGCTGAATTTTTTTCTGAAGGATTTAATTAGTGTGAAACGAGTATACAAAGTATTGGAAGAAACCATGCAGGGTCAGCAGCTTTCAAAAGGAGAATTGATGGCCCATTACCGGAAAAGAAGCTGAACACAGTAAGCAAACCACAATGTCCCGATAGCGACGCGGAAAAAAAAGGTCAGGCTATTGCGGGAAAGGGCGACAGGGGCCGGGCTGGATTTTGGTTTCCCTGTTTATTTACTTTCGATAAGATGGTTTCGAGTAAAGGCAGCATTTTATTCAGACCCCTCGTCCTGATCATAAGATTCCACAAAGGTTCAAACTTTTTCCATCCGCCGGCATAAGCAAAATGTTTAACGATATGTTTGAGGCTGTCGTGTTGCATGCTGGCGCGAAATATATTATTCCATGAGTAAAATGAACGATAGGCCCAGTCGTATCCATTCTTCAATTCTTCGGCGTTCAGGCCGGCAGTTTTATAAACTACCTGACGGGTGTCGTACTGATCCCAGTTCCTGTGCAGGATCCGGTTCGCTGCCTCCATATTGCTGAATAGGCGGGTACCAGGATAAGGAGTAAGAATATGAAAGGTACAGGTAGTGAGCGCATTCCGCACGGCCCAGTCGGTTGTACGTTTGAAAACATCTTTATCATCTTCATCCAGGCCGAAGACAAAACTTCCGTTGATCATGATACCCAGCGAATGAAGCCGGCGGATGGCCTTTTCATAATCCTTGTCAAGATTTTGTCTTTTATTACTTTGCAGCAGGTTCGCACGGCTCAGTGTTTCAAATCCGACGAATACACTGCGCATACCGGCTTCCGCGGCTTTTTCAATCAGGTCGCCGCGGAGAATGGCATCGATTGTGGAAGCTCCCTGAAATACGCGGTTCATTCCCTTCATTCCTTCGAACAGCGCGGTGGAAAATTTTTGATTACCCAGCAGGTGGTCGTCCAGGAAGTACAAGTGACGCCCTGGCAAACGGTCTATTTCCGCCAGTGCGGCATCGGCTTTTTGCGTGTAAAAGGATTTCCCTCCTTCGAAGAAGGCATCTTTATAGCAAAAATCGCAATGATGCGGGCATCCGCGGGAAACGACAAGGGAATTCGGCACCAGGTATAAATGTCGCTTAATCAGGTCGCGGCGGACCGGCGGAATATTTTCGATGTCCCGTTTCCTGTTTACATATATTTTCTTTGGGCATTTATTGCGAAAATCCGACAGGAACTGCGGAAAAATATCTTCTCCCGGACCAATGAAGATACTGTCTGCATGCAGCATGGCTTCTTCAGGCAGCGAGCTAACATGCAGGCCGCCAAGACAAACATAAGCGCCCCTCATACGGTAGCGATCCGCCAAAGCATACGCGCGAAACGCGGAAGTAATATAAACCTGGATAATTACCAGTTCTGGTTCGTCCGCTTCATTCAACTCCTCCACATGCTCGTCCTGCAAATCAATCTGGTCCTCTGCTGAACAAAAAGCAGCCAGGGTCGCCAGCCCCAGCGGGGGAAACAGGGAGTATTTGATCGGACGCCAGAATGGACTTTTCGCTTCGGTGAGTGCAGGTAAGATCATTTTAATTTTCATCTGACAAGATTTTTGCGGTGGAGAGATCTTCTTATACCATAATGATGGCCAGGACATCTTCCCGGGTCGTTTTTGACATAATTAAAAGTACTTTGAAATACAAAGTAAAAAGAAAATTCCGGTATTTCCAAATACTGATTATCAGTGACAGCCAACAGGCTTTGATAGCCACAATTTCCGGGGGTGAAGCGTGAAAGGGCATCAGACTTGATATGGACGAATTCCGGCAGGCGTCAGGGCCTTAGTATTACAACCTGTCCGCCTCCGTTCTGCAGGTTAATGGTTAAATCGTCAGATGAACTGACCTCCCGGATTTCTTTTATCAAATGATTTGGATTCTCTGCAACATCCGGCGCATCAGCATAAATCTCCGCATGGTAATTACCCGGCAACAAAAAATGCAAAGGTATGTGCACTGTTCTGATTTTACTGTTGTTAATGATTCCCAGGTACCAGTCATTTCCTTTTCGTCTGGCTATGCTCACCCACTCACCGGTCTCTGCACCGGGCACGACCGTCTGATCCCATACTGTCGGCACCCTTTTTAAAAAGTCGAACCCATCCTGGCCTTCGTAAGCTTCCGGTTCATCGCATACCATGGACAAATGATTTTCCAGGATCACATACATCGCCAGCATATGACATCGCGTGGCAAGTACATGCGGACGGCTCACCTGGATCTTGAACCGGGAAGCCGGCATTGCCCTGAATCCGCCGAGGTGGTAATCTGTTGGGCCCGCCAGACCTCTTGTAAACGGAATTTCGATATCATCGTCCGGCGTAATCAGGTTTCCCCATTTGTCATTTTCATAGTTGAGTGTACCCTCCCGGGTGGATGCATTGGGATAGGTGCGGCTAAGACCGGTTGGTTTATACGCTCCGTGAAACTGGATTTCGAGATGATGTGCTGCAGCTTTCTGCAGAATTTCTTCCTGTATTCTGACCATCTCCTGATCATCCCGGTCCATAAAATCAACCATCATTCCCTTCGCGCCCCATCGTTGAAATAAAGTGAATGCTGAATCCAGTTTGGGATAAAGCGCTTTCCAGTGAACCCAGAAACGGATGCCTACGCCCTTGGTTTTTGCATAATCGCATATTGCCTGAATATCCAGTCCCGGCCTGGGTTTGAGGATATCTGTATTCGGACCGGGCTGATACTCAATGCCGTCGTTCTGATACCAGGCAACGCCCCGGTTGCCGATGATGGTATGGTATTCAATACCATTGCGGGAGGCAAAATCGATATAATATTTATTGAAATCGAAATTAATCCCGGCTTCGAACGTGGTGTCGGGCAGTACATCGCCGTTCCACCAATGAAAAGTAGCTTTGCCGGGTTTCAGCCAGGAGAGGTCTTTTATTTTGCAGGGCTCACTGAGGCTGGTGAGTATGTTGGATTCAATAAGTGCCCCGATGCGATCACTGATCATGAGTACCCGCCAGGGCGTATGATGCGGCAATACTGCTTTCACCTTGATTTCGCTTTGGCCGGGAAGGGGACTTAGCTGACTCACCAGTATACCCTTGCGTTTAATCAGGGACATGCCTGCATAGTTGACGAGATTTGCTTCGGTAATGGCGAGGTATATTTTTTCCGGGAACTCAAACAGTGCCGGCATATCCATCAGCGTATCATCTTTGATATCTGCCAATGGTAAAACATTGTACCGGTGCTCATGGGAGGTAGTGAAATTTTCGAGGAAGGCGACCCTCGCCTTGGGATTGCCTGACAGGTTAAAACGGGTATTCTCATTGGTCAGCGCATAGGCATTCCAGTTATCCTGTGCCGGAAATTCATAACGGAAAGCGACGCCGTCATTAAATGCCCGGACCCGCAAAATGACCAGTCTCTTTTTTCCGCTTCTTTCGTGTAAGGATATCTGTACTTCTTTATAGAAATCCTGTACGCGGCTGGTCTTTCCGGCAGTTAGTGTGTAATCATCCGCTCCGTTAATGAAAACGGCATGGTCTGCCCGTAAGTCTTTACCCCATTCATCTTTATTTTCAAAGGAAAGGCTAAGGGTGCTGTGTTCAATCAGCATCCGCTTATTGAACCGGACCGAATATTCCGGTAACCCCTCCGCGAGTTTAAAAGTAAAAAGGATTTTTTTATCGGGAGAGCTTAGACTGATTTTTTTTTGTGCTGAAAGGGGGGCGGAAATAATCAATAAATAAAAGAGAAAAATATTAGCGATCCGGTTCATGTAGCTGCGAATTAGACAACAAATAAACGAAATTGGCAGCTCATTATCCCAGACCTGGCAGCAATAAGTCCTTTTAGCATCAAAACAGATGATTCAATGTATGCCCAGGTAACAGGAATGCCCGTTGGGTAAATACAAAATAAACAATACATTCGTCAGGCACTAAAAACCTGAACTCATCATGCACAGAAGACAATTTGTAAAATTTTCCGTTTTGGGATCAGCTGCTGCTTTGTCGGGGTTTTCACTCAGTAAGGCAGAAAAGGAATCGGGACTGAAAATTACGAAGATCAGATACTATAATGCGCCAGGGTACATTAAACCATTGTTTAACCAGGCGCGCGGAATAGTGGAGATTGAAACCGATGGCGGCATCATCGGGATCGGGGAGGGTGGCGGCTCAGTGGACATGATCAGGCAGTGTGCTGAACTGCTGATCGGAGAAGATCCATTCCGGATCGATCATCTTTGGCAGAAGGTTTACCGCGGTTTGTTTTATCCCCCCGGAAGAGAAAAATTGCATGCAATGGGCGCGCTGGATATGGCCCTCTGGGATATAAAGGGCCGCGCATTAAAGGTGCCCGTTTATGAATTGCTGGGTGGTGCTTCGAGGGATTATGTGGAATGTTATGCGACAGGTTATTCTCCTTCAAAAGGTAAAACAGAAGGAGAAAGGGCAAGAGATTGTATTGAATCCGGATTCAGGGTTTACCGTATCGGACCTACCGGCGGAAACGGAGAAACGCCTTTTGATTTTTATGAGAACATTGATAAGACCGTTGCGCTTTGCAGAATGGTGAGTGATGCGGTTGGGAAAGGAGGGAAGTGGGCCATTGACCTGCACACGCGTTTTGAAATGCCGGATGCTATCAGGATTTGTTCCGAAATAGCAGGGATGGAACCTTATTTTGTCGAAGATCTGATCCGTTCAGAAAATCCGGGCGTATACAAAACCCTGAGACCGATGGTAAAAGTGCCGATTGCGGTAGGTGAACAATTCGGCGACAAATGGGACGTCAATGAGCTGATCGAAAACCAGCTGATCGATTATACCCGCGTTACCTTGCCGAATACCGGCGGCATTACCGAATTCATGAAAATTGCGACACTGTGCGAAACCCATTATGTGGGAATGATCCCGCATTTCACCGGACCACTGGCTACCGCTGCCCTTGTACACGCGCTGGGCGCCTGGGAAGGCAGGGCACTGATGGAAATAGCCGGCGGCACACCGGAAAGACCTGCTTATTTTAATGAGGACATTGTCAATTTTCAAAACGGCCGGCTATACCTGAATAACAAACCCGGTCTCGGTGTTGCGTTCAATCCCAAAAAAGCGGAATTTGTCGCCGAAATAAAAGAAAGAAATCCATTCAAACACCCGCTGCTTGCCAGGCCCGATGGTTCTGTAAATAACTGGTAACAACAAAATACAACAACTGTTCATGCCGGGCTTCAAAATCAGGAATTATCGCTGGCTTATTGTGTGTTTGTTATTCTTCGGCACAACTATTAATTATCTCGACCGGCAGGTGATTGGTTTATTAAAACCTTTACTGGAAAAAGAATTTCAGTGGACGGAAACTGATTTTGCACGGATCATCATGGCTTTTACGGCCGCCTACGCGACCGGGCTTTTATTTTTCGGCCGCGCAATTGATAAAATGGGTACCCGGCTCGGCTTTACAGTTTCCATTGTTGTCTGGAGCCTGGCCGCCATGCTGCACGCGGTTGTGAAAACAGTATTTGGATTCGGGATCGTGCGGGTAGTGCTGGGACTTGGTGAATCAGGCAATTTTCCGGCTGCGATAAAAGCAGTGGCGGAATGGTTTCCTAAAAAGGAAAGGGGAATTGCTACGGGTATACTGAATGCAGGGACCAGCATCGGCGTGATAGCTGCATTGTTTATTGTTCCCTGGATCCTGCACTATTATCGCTGGCAGGAAGTGTTCTGGATAACCGGTGCCCTGGGATTTGTCTGGCTGGTTTGCTGGTTGATATTTTATCATATCCCTTCAAAGCAGAAATGGATAACAGAGAAAGAATTTCAGCTGATAAGCAGGGAAAAGGAGCGGGAAAAAGAAGATTTCGGGAACCTGACGGAAACAAATAATGGCGCACCCATAAAATGGTCTCAGCTGTTTATGCTTCCGCAAACCTGGGCCATTATTACCGGCAAATTCCTGATTGATCCCATCTTCTGGTTTTTTCTTTTCTGGCTTCCCTCTTATTTTTCTTCTGCATTTCATCTCGATATGACAAAGCCGAGTCTTCCGCTCATGATTATATATACGGCCACAACTATCGGCTGTATCGGGGGTGGATATCTTTCCTCGGGGCTGATAAAAAAAGGGTGGCCGGCAGTAAAAGCAAGGAAAGCCGCCCTGCTGATCTGCGGTGTCTGCGAATTATCTATTCTGTTTGCACCGTTTGCCACAAATATCTGGGCCGTTGTCGGACTGATCAGCCTGGCAGCCGCCGTTCACCAGGCCTGGGCCACGAATATATTTACCCTGGCATCGGATCTTTTTCCGAAACAGGTGGTCAGTTCGGTGGTTGGCATCGCCGGAATGGCCGGAGCCGTAGGAGGTATCCTTTTTCCTGTTCTGGTCGGATATTTACTGGATGCTTATAAACTGAAGGGAAATCTCACCGGCGGATATAATATCTTATTCGTGATCTGCGGTTCAACGTATTTAATTGTCTGGACGATCATTCATCTGCTGCTCCGGGGAAATAAAAAGCATGCAAGATAATTGTGCTCCGTAAAAATATATTTATAACGGAAGAGAATTCCCATGGGCCGGGAACAGGGGCCGGTCATTGCGTGAAGAATGATTCACTTTAGCTTCCGATTGCGCGGAAATATCAGTTTGACGATGCGCAGGTAATCGATCATGGCCTGATTTACCTCGCCATTCATATTGTCGTTAAAATCCTCGAAAGACAGGGTAACCACATGCCTCCCTCTTCGAAGAAATACGCGGACGGAATTACTATAGCCCCAGTTGCTCCATTCACCGGAGCCCCGCTGGGGAAATACAAAGCTGCCTTTTTGCTGGTCGTCTATCTTAAGTGTTCTCATCGCGCATTTGTTCTCGGTATTGGTCGGTCCGTTCCCGTTTGCATAACGGAAATCCAGCGCGTACCAGCCTGCATTTTCAATTTGTACAGGAATTTTAAGAACCCTGTTTACCGTCTTGCTGATTTCAACAAATCCGTCCCCGCTAAAGCCTTTGTACGAATATCCCGTCTTTTTTGAAAATCTTTCTGCCTCGTAAATGGCAACGTCCTGCCCGGCGCGGATCGGTAATGGTTCGCTGGCAAATGAAGAGATGTTTTTTTTATCGACAGCAACCACCTGGTATTCCGCGGCCATTCCGGTTTTTGCAGGGAAAGTATTTTGACTGATGGTTATGAGTGGTCTGCCATTTTTCAAAATACGATAAGCGATAGCACCCTTTACGGGCCGCCAGCTCAGGTGATTGTTCAGGATCTTCACATCCGGTGCAGGCGGGCTGAAGCGAACTTGCTGGTTATTGATGGTATTTTTTTCAAACGGGTCATTTGCGAGTTTAATATAAACATTGTGCGCTCCGCTGAGAGAATCAGGGATTGTGGATCCGGTAAAAGGTCTCCCGTCCATACTGAGGGAGATAATTTTATTACCCCATCCTTCCATGGTAATGTCGAGCACGGCATTCCGGTATTTGAAATTGGTGAGAGTTCTCGTACCGGCCCACGTTTCCGGTATGAATGGCTGAAAGGAAAGATTATTGCGGTCAAGGCTTATCCCGAAAAGAACCTTTTGCACGATGCCGATATTTCCGGAAAGGCTCCAGAGCATATTGCCTGAATTGATTTGCGTACCATTGAAATCGCCGTTTTCCGCAACTAGATTTTCCTTGTTTGTCAGGAACATCGCGGCCGGGCGGTAAATATCGCCGATGCTTTTTACAACCGAAGTTTCATTCCCGGCCTTCGCCGAAGCGATGAGCCAGAAAGTCTGCACAAAGGGCCATACGGCATTGTTGTGATAGGGAGGTATGTCCGGGATTTCGGGATAAATGCACGGAATGCCAAAATCTGTTACCGGTGTATGCGCCACGATCTGCTTTGCTCTTTCTTTTCCTGCTATATCCCAGATCACGCAAAGCGCCTCGCCCAGGGCCTCGGCGCGGGGGGAGATGATTTTATACTCCCTGCCATACAGGTACTGCGCGTAATAGCCTTTATCAGGCATCCAGAGATATTTGTTGATCCCGCTTTTTATCCGGATTGCAATTGCCCGGTGTTTTTCCGCTACGGTTTTGTAGTTTAAAATATCCGCCATATCCGCCAGCACTTCATTGCCTTTATAGTGAACGGCGTTCGTTCCCAGGCATTCGCTTTCGAAGATGTCTGCGGGCTGCATCCATGCAGGATAGGTCTGTTCACGCCAGTCCAGGAATGAGGATTCACCTTTTACCAGCCCTGTTTCCTTATCATAGATCACCTGCAGGTCGTCGTCAATGGAATTTTTGATAACCGGGTACACTTTCTCCAGCCAGTTTTTATCGCCGGTTGCCTTATACACTTCCCAGGCCGCAACCGCCCAGATCATTCTGTCCGTCGAGCAGGGGTAAGCGCCTCCCGTGCCGGTGTCCTGGATAATGCGTCCCTTCCCGTTAACTTTCCGGAGCAGGCTTTTCATTGCTACGCGGGGTTGCAGCCAGGCCATGGAAAGAATGATGCTGTAGCTGATGTCTCTTGTCCACACACCTGCCCATTCCTTGCCGGTCCGGAAAGTGCTGTCGGGTTCAACCGCCCGGATCATTTCTTCCAGCGACATATTATATATTGCATCCGAGATGGGAGCGTCAGATTTATATTGCGGAAATGCGGAGATGTCTTTTGTGAGCTTCCAGTGCGCACTGGTCTTTTTTTCATCCTCCTGCCTGTTCAGAACAAGTGTTGTTTCGTAAACATGATCGCCATCACTGTCCTGCAATTTAAGCTGGGGATGGTTCACCAGGTTATCAAAATCCCAGATCAGTGGATCCGTGCTGCCGGCAATATAAACCCCTTTGAAATCTTCTTTGTATATTTTGTCGCCCCTGAAGGAAACATAATAGCCCTGCTTTGCAAAAGCGTCGAACACATCTCCGAGATCGACCCGTATCCTGATCTTTGTATCGGGAGCGAGATAGGAAGACCCTTCTTCCGGCCCGGGATCCCTGAGCTGTGTTCCGAATTTGATAACAGGGGTTTCGCAGATCCCGTTCTTTGCATGACAGGTGAAATGATGGTCGGTTCCGGAAGGCATTTCATTATCCTTCCCGTTGATGCTGAATTTGAAACTGATTGCGGCGCTTTTAAATGCATTGGCCGGACTCCGGTAATCGGATAACATTTCGCTGTCTGAAACGGCCCGGGAAGTGAATTTATCCTGCTGCATCACGCGATCCCGGTATACGATATATTTCCCGGCCCGTACAAGCGCCGGAGAACCGGTTTGCGCATTTGACCGTATCAAAAAACAGGGGGTCATAATTATATAAAGGATAAAGACGGATCTTTTCATCAGCGTTGAAAATTTATTGATACTCTGCTACCACCATATCCCAGTATTGCAGGGAAGGCAGCTCAAAGGACACGGAACTGCCGGATTGGGTGAATGAAATCTCCTGAAGCGTTCCGCTTTCGATATCCGGCGAAGCCATCCATAATTTTGTTATTTTTTTTGCAGTGGTAAGGATGAAAGAGAGATGCTGGTAGGTTCGCGGTGTTGGCTGGGTCCCGTTTGTATCCCGCCAGTCTAAAGAGGAGGCATTGGCGAAATTGATCAGGTGGATGACCTGTTTGTTCCCCATGTCCCTGCCGATCACGGAAACGCTTCCGTTCTGCGGGGGCCATTGGTTAAGCAATATTTTCCCATCGGCAGATAGGATATCCGGCTTATTGAGATTTCCCCCGTCGCGGAGCAGGTTTTCGTAGCCGGTCAGGAAATCGTAATAACAGGTGATCGCTTTCTGAAGATCCGGTTTCATCTGAAGATTTGCATTCGGGAAATATTCCTTGCAAAGCATGTGATCCCCCATTTCCATGTGTGCTCCGCCGAAGGCAAAGATGACGGCATCGGTCAGCAGCACGCCGGGTGTGTTAAAATAACCGCTACTGTTGGCGAGGTTATAATCCATGTAGGCCGTCAGCACCGTCTTTTTCGTGTTATTGCTCCAGGAATCATTGTTCGCAATGATGACGGGCAGATCGGCATAGCGTTCATTGGGCGCCCATACTTCTGTGTACAGAAAATCTACCGGGGATGCTGCTATATTCCCCTGCTGGCCGAACTGGTTTACGGCATTCATCACGAGACGTTTTGCCGGCGCGTCATTCTTCATCGATTGAAGAAACGAACCAAATGCTGAGGGCACATCGATTTTTGTTCCGTTGTAATTATACATGGCTCCCAGATCGCCAACCTGGTCTACATGATACCCGTCAAATGCATACACAGAATATACGTCCTGTGTTTTTCCGGCGATGTACTGCTGCCAGGATGTGTTGGAGGGGTCCAGTAAATAAATATTGCTTTTGAATGGCGCATTCAGCTTTAACACTACTTTATTGGTATGCGTCTGATCGGCATACATGTACCACTGATCAGCAACGCCGTCTGCCGCCGCGTCATTTAAAGCACCGTAGCACAGATTGTACGACATGGCGTTCATATTACGTGCATGGGCAGCCGAAATATAATAGTCGACGGTGGATTTATACGTATCCCGGCCGGCAATATCTTTCCAGCTTGGTTCGGGAGCGGAAACTGTTCCGGCAAGCGGCTGATGGTGGTCATAGGCCCAGTCGTAAAACTGTAATCCGTTGATATGGAGTCTGCCGAGTACATTCATCACCGAATCCATGTGGTTGCCGGTAAATTGTCCGTACTCAGAGAGAAACCCATAGCGCGGGAACCTCGACCAGTCCGATGAAACATCAACCGCAATGCTGCCATAGATTTTTTCCGAGCCGTCTATGATCGCGTAAATATCCACCATATAACCCGTGAAATCGGGGGAGGGGGCAGTCCAGCCCCAGGTTTTACCGGATACATTGGTCTCGCCGATAACACTGCTCAGATGCCGGTACCGCACTCTGGCAGAAGCGGGAAGGGCTTTATCGATTGTAAATGCAATCTGTTCTCCGGGTTTATAAGCGGCTTTATCCGTTGTTATTTCAACCAGGGTATCTCCGGATGGGTTGTTGCCCCGGCTTTGTTGCGCAATATTTTTTTTGCAGCCGAAAAGAACCAGGCCCGTAAGCAAAAGAATACCATTTCCCGTTATCATCAGTTCCTGTTTCAGCGTTTGATTATTGTTTTATGATGGAAATAGTCTCATGCAGCTGGTCGAATGTGATGGCATAATTACCTGCAACGGAGACATACCACTTATAATCGTCGTTGTCCGCGCTTCCTGAAGCGTGTGCAACGAAAGGCGCATTGGTATCGCTGATATCCGGATGGTTCATTACCGGCCGGAAATAATCGCAGCCAAAATCCCCGGTCTTTACGGGAATCTTGAACTCCCCGACGGTCAGCGGCCCGTTGTAAGTGAATTGATATGGATTACCGGGTACCGGGGTCAGCGGCGTCGGGTTGTCGATATTCCATCCGGTGGGTGTTGCATCGCCCACCAGCCATAGGGCGCTATACGGAGTGAACGGACTGATATGAATGGAATTGGAAGAAATGTTCAATGAAATCTTATAAGGGCCGGCGGTACTGATCTGCCATTTATTATCCGGGGGATTAGAACTGCCCAGGACCAGGGCGGCAGTCGTGTCGGTGATGGGCGGATGATTCGTTAAAGGCCTGTAGAAATCGGCGCCCCAGTTACCTGTAGTGGTTGGCATTTTAAATTCGCCCACATTCAGCACTTCATTATAATGAAAAACATACGGATTGAAAGCATCTACTTTCATCTGGTTGGGGGCGTCGATATTCCAGCCGTTCGGCGTGCCATCTCCAACGATCCATAGTTCCGAGTATAGCGGAGCAGATAGCTTTTCAACCTGAATGCTGAGCGCAATAAGGTTCACATCAATGGAATAAACATTTGTTGAATCGATCGTGAAGTCATTGTCCGGATCACTGTCCGCAGTCCGGTAGAACAGGTGTGCATTATCCGCTCCCTTGTTGTAGGAAGGCAGCAGGGAATCCCGGCTGACTATAAACTTTAACTGTCCCGGCGTGAGGGTTCCCGTGTAATGGAAAAGGCCCGGTATCGCCGGATCGGGCGTCAATGAATCGGCTGTAGCAGCATCCCATCCCTTCGCTGTGGCATCGCCGATGATATATAAAGTGGCGGAAACGGGTTTGTAAGGTGTGATGGTAATAGTTACAGGCCCGGAAGTATCCCCTTTCACGCTTTCGTCCCCCGGGATCGTGTAAATCCTCGCCTCGAGGATGAAAGCCGTTCCTGCTTCGGCCGACCAGTAAGTGGACAACAGGCTATTGAGACTGCCGGTTGTATAGCTGACAGCATAAAGACCCTGCCCCAGGTTGTTCTTAAGGGAGTGCGAAAAATTATTTCCCGCTTTATCGAGCTCCAGAACATAGTTGATGGCTGCGTCTGACCCGTGATTTGATCCGGTGGTCCAGTTAAGGGTGAGCGCCGTATTATTTTTATCCGTTTCGTTTAATTGCAGCGTGGACGCCGAAGGCGTGACTGCCAGCGGGCCGTTGTGATCGAATGGTGTAAAATTTTCAGTTTTTCTGCAACTGAAAAGGAAGGCGCACAGCAATAGAAAACCGAATATGAACAGTCGTTTTATCATCAGGGGTAACCGGGACGCTGTTTTAATTATCGCTGACTGGTAAGGAGATTGCATGACCGTAGTTTTTAAAATTAATAGCCGGGGTTTTGACTCAGGTTGGGATTGGCATCCCGCTCAACCTGCGGAATCGGAAGCAGCAGGTATTTCGAGCTCGCATTGGTTTTGCCGATGGAATGCAGAAAATCGAGCCCGTACTGTCCGTTATCTATCCTGACCAGGTCGAACCACCGCTGCCCTTCAAATGCAAGCTCCATGCGCCTTTCGTGCAGCACGGCGTCCCGGAACGCCGTTTGGGAAAGCCCGGTTTGAATATCCGGTAAACCTGCCCGGTGGCGGATTAGGTTCAATGCAGTCTCCGCCTGGCTCGTCTGTCCCAGTTCGTTCAGCGCCTCCGCCTCCATCAGCAAAACATCCGCGAAGCGCAGTACGGGGAAGTCTTCGGGGCTGGTATTGTACTGTGGGGACACGGAAGTGGGAACCAGGAATTTCCTTACGTTATATCCTGTTGTTGAATAGGTGGCTGAGTAAACATTGCCGGCAAAGTCCGGACAGCCCGGATACAGTATCGTAAGATCCTTTCTCAGGTCGCCGGGTTCGTAACTATCTGCAAATTCCTGTGTAGGCTGGTTCCATCCATAGGCGCCGGCGACAAAATTGGTATTGCGGGGGCCCATAAAAGTGCTGGCCCAGGAAGCCTGGTTCAGATCGTCAAAGAATCCGTAGGTGGTGCTTCCGCTGTACTGTACTTCAAAAAGGGATTCGACGGAATTCTTATGAGCGGGATCGAAATTATCCGCATAGTTGGCGTTCAATGCATAGCCCATATTTGCAACCTGCTGGCATAAAGGCGGCACTTCGGAATAGTTCCCGAGCGTCAGGTAAACTTTTGCCAGCATGCCGATGGCTGCTCCTTTTGACGCCCTTCCGACGTCGGCGCCGCTGTAGCTTTCCCTGGGGGGCAGCAGAGCGATCGCATCCTTTAAATCCTGCACGATCAGGTTATAAACTTCGTCCTTTGATGCACGCGAGGGGTAGAGGTCATCGGAAGGCGTCTGGGGTTTAGTGATTAGCGGCACATCGCCGAAATATCTCACCAGGATAAAATAATAATTGGCGCGGAGGAATTTTGCTTCACCCACGATCCGGTTGCGGAGCACGGTATCGATATCCATCCCCGGCACATTGGCAATGACCAGGTTGCAATAAAGGATACCGGGGTAGGGGCCGCGGTAAAGATCCAGAACACCTGCATTGCTGGGGTCGGTCGTGAAGTTGGCTTCCTGTACGGTTTCTATTCCGTCGGTTCCGCCACCTGCGCCCACCACGCTGTTGCCGGCAAAAATATCCGAGGTCCACATGCGCAGGTTATACAGTTTAGGCCTTTGCAGCGGCTGGTAGGCGGCATTCACGGCATTAATGGCATCCTCCGTTGTCTGGAAAAAGTTTTCCGAATTAATGGAATCCAGCGGAGCCTTATCGAGGTATTTCTTACAGCCGGGCGAGAAGAACAACAATAAGGCAAAGCATATCGGTTGAAAATGTTTCATGATTTTTCGATTACAGGTTTAAGTTTAAGCCGATGCTGAAAGTCCGGGTTACCGGATACACGCTATAGTCAACGCCATTCACACCCACTTCCGGATCAAAACCACTGTAATGTGTGAATGTGAAGGCGTTCTGACAGGAAGCATAGAGCCTCAGCGATGAAAGCTTCACAGGTAGCGTCAGGCGCCGGGGGAATGTATATCCCAGTGTGATATTTTTTATTCTCAGGTAAGACCCATCTTCAATATACCGGTTGGAAACCCTGTTGTTCTGATTCGGATCGCCATAAATGGCCCGGGGCATATAGTTGCTGCTGCCTTCGCCGTTCCAGCGGCCTAATGTGCGGGCTGTCTGGTTTTCGGCAACGGACATTCCCTCCTGGTAAATATTATTGGCGTTGAAAATTTTATTGCCATACACGCCCTGCAGGAAAATGTCCAGGTCGAAGTTTTTATACCCGAAAGTATTGTTCATGGCATAAATGAATTTCGGGTTGGGATTCCCTATATAGGTTCTGTCGCCGGCATTGACGACGCCGTCACTGTTCATATCAACAAACCGGATATCGCCGGGAGAAGTGCGGTTATAGGATTCCGTTCCGGGTTGCTGCAAAGCATGGGCGTCAACTTCTTTCTGGTTTTGAAAAATACCATCGCTGACATAGCCGTAAAATTCGTTCGCCGGATGCCCTGCCTGGTCTATGCCGAAATTTGCATTGAGGCCGTAGTTGTCGACGAACAGGGGCGTACTGTCATTCAGGCTTTTGATCGTATTCTGATTAAAGGAAATATTCAGATCTGTATTCCAGGTAAGGGCCCCGGTCAGGTTCTTTGTTGAAAGGGATATTTCAATTCCTTTGTTCTGCATGCTGGCTGCATTTACGGAAGGAACTTGCGTGCTGGAATACCCGGTTGTAACAGGCACAATGGCCGGCACCAGCATTTCCGTTGTGTTCTTTAGGTAAGCATCCACGGAAACGCTTACCCGGTTATTCAATATCACGGCATCTATGCCGATATTTGACTGGGCCACCTGCTCCCACTGCACATTGGGATTGGGAAGCACGAGGGGATAAACGATCCCGACCACATTATTGTTAAAATTGTATTGGGCGATCTGAAGGGCAGAGGCGAATGAATAATTACCGATATTCTGGTTGCCGGTCACTCCGTATCCGGCCCTTAATTTCAGGTCGTTTATAAAATTTGCATCTTTGAGGAAATCTTCCTTCGAGATCCGCCAGGCCACCGAAGCGGAGGGGAAGGTTCCGTATTTATTATTTGATCCGAAACGGGAGGAACCATCTCTTCGCAGGGTAGCAGTGATCAGGTATTTATCCTGGTAAGCGTAGTTGATCCTTCCCATGAAGGACAGGAGAGCCCATTCGGATGCATCCCCGCCGGTATTCGCAGTGCCGGTGCCACTGTTCAATTGCTGCGTCACATTGCTCGGAAAATCCGTTTTGTTGCCATTCAGATAATCGTAGCGGTTATTCTGGGCGCTGCTGCCGGCGAGGAGGCTGAGGTGATGGTTTGATCCGAAGGTTTTGTCATACGTAAAGTAGTTATCCCATAAGTAGGTCATGCTTTTATTGAACTGCTCCGACAGGTAGGCCTGGGTCTGCGGGTTTGGTTGAAAATTATAGACCGGCGCCCAGTTCCTGCTGTTATAGAACAATGCCTGGATGCCGCCGGTGCTCTTGAATTTCAGGCCGGGTAAAAGAGTCAGTTCTGCGTAAATATTGCCAAGGATATTATTCCCCTTGGTGTCGTTATTATTAATATTCGCCGTTCCGATCTGGTTGGTGATATCGCCGTACCATAAAGGATTTCCAAGCACATTTGAATAGGTTCCATCATTATTGTAAATGGGCTGTACCGGGTTGGCGGCCATCGTGCTCCGGATATCGAATGAACCGCTGGGCTTGTCGTCGGAAGTAAGCGTCAGATTATTGCCGAAGCTGAGCCAGTCCAGCACTTTAGCCTGACTGTTAAACTGCAGCGTGTATCGTTTGTAAGCGCTGCTGATGGCAATGCCCTGCTGATGCAGATATCCTCCTGAAACATAATAATTGTATTTGTCGGAACCCCCGGAATAGGACAGGGAATAGCTTTGCATGCCGGCTGTTCTGAACAATGCATCCAGCCAGTCCGTGCCCACGCCCAGCGTATCCGGATTGCCATAAGCAGGGTTGGTTGCCTGGTTTCCATTGCTCAGCATTTCGTTATTTAATGCTCCGAATTGCTGCGCGTTGAGCATCTTCACTGTCTTCGCCGCTTTCTGCCAGCCGGTAAAGAAATTGAATGAAAGATGCCCCTTTCCGTTAGCGCCTTTTTTTGTACTGATCAGGATCACACCATTCGCCCCGCGGGATCCGTAGATAGCCGCTGCCGATGCATCTTTCAGCACGTCGATGGAGGCGATATCGTCGGGATTCAGGTTGTTTAAAGGAGCATCCGTGGGTACACCGTCAACAACGATCAGGGGATCTGCATCGTTGATGGTGCCGGTCCCCCTGATCCTGAACGTTACATTGCTTCCCGGCGCGCCGGACGAGATCACCTGAACGCCCGCTGCTTTCCCTTCTACCGCTTCCCCGGCGTTTGAAACCGGAAGGCTGTTGAAATTCCTTGTGTCGACGGAAGCCACCGAACCGGTAAGGTCTTTTTTCTTCACGGAACCATAACCGATAACAACTACGCTTTGTAATTTATTATCGGAGGCCTGCATGACAATTTTCAGTCCATTACCGTTGTTTACCGGGTATTCCGTTTTGTCGTAACCGGTATAAGTAAGAACCAGGATGTCCGATCCGGTTGCATCCACCGAGAATTCACCATTGGCACCTGTCCTGCTTGTATTTGCCGGCCTGCTTTTTACTTCAACGGTAACACCCGCGAGGCCGGCACTATCGTATGCCGAAATGACCCTGCCCGTAACCCTGCCGGTCTGTGCCGGGGTCAGTAATGGCGCGATCAGAAGAAATAAAGAAGATATCAGAAGTTTCAGAGCATGGAGGCGAAAGAAGTTCATGGTGCAATCAGTTTTGATAAAATTAACCCGGGGTAAAGAAACAAATTGTCCGGAAAGAACCAGGTTCTGAGCGTTTCAACTTGTTTTCAATGCGTATCATTTTTTATAATCAGGGGCCAGCCAACTAATTACATTTACATTTGATTCCGGACAATAAATGAGGATCGCCTTGCTGAAAAGAATTCTGTTTATATTATTTGCCGGTTGCGCCACATATCCGCTCGCAGCACAATCATACTACTTTCGGAACTATCAGGTGAATGATGGTATCTCGGGCAATACGATTACCTGCATCATCCAGGACAAAAAAGGGTTTATGTGGTTCGGAACCCGCAATGGCCTGAACAGGTTCGACGGAACGGTATTCAAAGTATTCCGGAATGATGTTAATGATCCGCAAAGCATTGGAAGTAATTCCGTGCTTAGTTTATTTGAGGACAGGAAGGAACATCTATGGGTGGGGACTTACAAAGGAGTTTATATTTATAATGCCACACAGGAAACTTTTTCTCTTTTTATGAAAATACCTGCCGGCGAAGTGCGGTATATCGCTGGTGATCTACACAATAACATCTGGCTGGTCGCCAACTATGTGCTGTACCGGTATAATACGGTAACAAACAGCATTCGGTCCTATCCGTTTCCCAATACGCAGGCGATTGCTGTCATTGTTGCGGAAAACGGCACGGTATGGTGTGCTACCTCCGCCGGACAGGTAAAGAAGTATGATGCTGCGGGAGACCTGTTTATCAATTATTCGATCGCTTCACTATTTAAGGACCGGGATACCGCTTTTATTCAAACCATTTATCCTGTTACGGATACGACCATACTGGTCGCGACTTTGCAGCAGGTGCTCTTATTCAATGTCAGATCCGGAACGCTCAGTAATGTTTTCAAGGGTAATTCCTGGGAGAATAATGTACAGGTGCATAAAATCATCCGGCAGTCGCCCGGTTCTTACTGGTTTGGTACGGAAGATGGTTTATACATCCATGATTTTGCGACAGGTGCCAGCCAGCAGATACAGAAACAATACGCGAACCCCTATTCCATTGACGATAATGTGATCACAGATTTTTACAAAGACCGGGAGGGAGGCACATGGGTCGGCACATTTTTTGGCGGCATCAATTATTATTCAAAACAGCTAAACCGGTTTAAGAAATATTTTCCCCTCCCGGGCCGAAATAGTATCAGCGGGAACCTGGTACATGAAATATGCACTGACAAAAACGGAAATCTCTGGATAGGCACCGAAGACGCGGGACTAAATAAACTTGATAGAAGAACCGGAAACATAAAGCATTTCATGCCGCAAAGCGGAAAGGGAAGCATTTCGTATTCCAATATTCATGGACTGCTGGTAGATGGGGATGAACTGTGGATCGGCACTTATGAGCATGGCCTCGATGTACTGGACCTGAAAACAGAAAAAGTGATCAGGCATTATGAAAAAAGCGAAAAGCCCCATTCGCTTAGCAGCAATTTTATCGTAACCCTGTACAAAACCGCGGAAGGAGATATTCTGGTCGGTACCTGGGCAGGCCTCTACAAATATGATAAACGCAACGACAATTTTATTCTCATGCCGTATTTCAACCGGCAGGCACAGGCCATTCACGAGGATGAAGCAGGCACTTTGTGGGTCTGCAGTTATGGCAACGGGGTTTACTTTTACAACGAGAAGACCGGCCTAAAGGGAAACTTCAAATATGATCCGAAAAACAGGAACAGCCTTTCCAATAATTATGTAAATAATTTATTCGAGGACAGCAGGAAGAATATCTGGTTTTGTACAGAAAGTGGTTTGTGCAGGTACGACTACAAAGAAAAGACGATCATACGCAGCAGTGCCGAACCCGTCTTACGGGATAACCAGGTATTCCGGGTGATGGAGGATAACGCGGGAATGCTTTGGGTTTCCACTTCAAAGGGTCTTATTGACCTGGATCCCGCCAGCGGGCAAACAAAATCATTTAACACCGGCAATGGCCTGCTGAGTGATCAGTTTAATTACAATTCAGCCTGCAAGGATAAAGATGGTACCATGTATTTTGGAACGGTGAAGGGTATGATTAGTTTTAACCCGGCCACCTTCACGGAAAACAGTTTTGTTCCGCCGGTTTACATAACCGGTATCCAGGTAAATAATGAAGAGTTGAAGATTGACAGTCTTCGTTCCCGGCTCAAACGGTCAGTTATTTATACGTCATCCATAACCCTTCCATACGACAGTTCAACGGTAAGTATAGAAGTTTCCGCACTGAGCTATGCCATGCCCGACCGGAATGAATACCTGTACCGGATGGAGGGGCTCGATAAAACCTGGAACCATCTAAATAGCAATGGAAAGATTTATTACACTAAGTTATCGCCCGGAAATTATGTTTTTAATGTGAAAGGGTCGGCCGGCGGGGAAGTATGGAATAACAAGGTGACCCAATTAAACATTCAGGTTCTTCCTCCCTGGTGGGCGGGCTTTTGGGCCTATGTCCTATATGCTTTGGCCTCTTTAAGCATTATCTTCGTAATACTCCGATATTATTATATTGCGCTCAGGGAAAAAAATAAAAGGAGGATTGAAACGCTTGAAATTGAGAAAGAACGCGAGATTTATAATGCCAAAATTGATTTTTTCACCAATATAACCCATGAGATCAGAACCCCGCTGACGCTGATTAAATTACCGGTCGAGAAACTTTTAAAAGCAGTCTCAACGGATTCCGCCTTTCGGGATAATCTTAACATGATAGACAAGAATACCAACCGGCTCATTCATTTAACAAACCAGCTGCTTGATTTCAGAAAGGCGGAAGCAAATAATTACAGCCTGAATTTTGTAAAAACGGACATCAACGATTTATTGAAAGAACTGTTCGCCACCTATAAGCCTGCCGCGGAGGAAAAGAAGCTTTCCTTTAAACTGGAATTGCCACGCATTGCATTGCTCGCGTATGTCGATCCGGAAGCCTTCAGGAAAATACTCGGTAACCTTTTCAGCAATGCAGTCAAATATGCAAGTCAGTCCGTTGTCGTAAAGCTTTTGCCTTTCAATAGTTATGATAATGTCTTTCATATTGAGTTTAAAAATGACGGCTATCTGATACCCATGGAAGCCAAAGAAAAAATATTTGAACCTTTTTACCGGCTCAAACAATCGGAAAAGCATACCGGCACCGGTATCGGGTTGCCACTATCCCGGTCGCTGGCCGAATTGCACAAGGGAAGACTAGAACTGAAACAGTCTGTGGACAATCAGAACATTTTTTTATTATCCATTCCAATCCACCAGGAAAATGAGATCAGCCTGGGTGAATATGAGACTATTGAGAACGATATCCGGCCGGTTCAGGAGAGCAGCGCTGTTAAAACAGGTAATCTGCATGATATCTCGGTGCTGATTGCAGAGGACAATATGGAAATTGTCAATTTCCTCCAGAAGGAATTGGGAGGCCTGTATAATATTTACAAGGCTTCCGACGGGCAGGGAGCGCTGGATATTTTGTTGAAGGAGCATATTCATCTTGTCATCAGCGATATTATGATGCCGGTGATGGATGGAATAGAACTTTCGAGAAAAATGAAAACCGACCTGCAGTTCAGCCATATTCCAATCATCCTGCTCACGGCGAAAAACAGCATAACCTCAAAAATAGAGGGACTCGAAACCGGCGCGGATGCCTATATTGAAAAACCTTTTGTCATGGAATATCTGCAGGCGCAGATCAGCAATCTTTTAAGCAACCGTAATATCATGAAAGAATATTACGCGCATTCGCCCCTTGCCCACATAAAGGGAATTGCTTCCACCAAAGCCGATAAAAGCTTTTTGGAAAAGCTTCATAAAGCCATCAACGAGAATATCACCGATAAAGATCTCGATGTGGATTCGCTTTCAAAAATGATGAACATGAGCCGGGTCACGTTTTACAGAAAAATTAAGGGCCTTTCAGATCTGACACCCAATGAACTGATCAATCTTTCGCGACTGAAGAAAGCTGCGGAGCTATTGGCGGAGGGGCGATATATGATTAACGAAGTCGCCAATATCATTGGCTATAATCTCACCAGCAATTTCTCCCGCGATTTTCACAAGCAGTTTGGTGTTACGCCTTCCAACTATGTTAAAAGCCTGCAGAAGGAAAATTAAGTGCCTGATGGGCAGCTGTCCCAGCCCGGTTATCCTTCTTCAATAAAGTATTTTACCAGTTCTTCCCATTCCAGGTCCATGCTTTGCGCGGGCCAGGCGATTCCGGCCCTACGATACCAGTACATGGCATTTGATGCATCCCCTTCTCTTCGATGAAGATAAGCATGGACCCGTGCAGCTTTCCTTTCCTCCAGATGATCCACCAGGCCGTGCGCCTTGTCCCATTGCCCCTTACGTTCATGCCAGAGGGATTGCAGGTAAACCGATACCTGTTCCGGTGGCCTGTCTGAATGCAGACTATGTTTGAAGGTTTCAACCGTCGATTTCATTCGGCAAAAATAAGCAGATCGGATCAGCCGGAGGGCACGCTACAACCTTGTCAACCGGGATTATAAAATAATGAAAGATTTATACGAGGTTGTTTAACATTTATCTAACCATAATATTCCTATCTTAAATGTGCAATGACCAAAACGATTTTCCTGATTCTTGCATTATTTTATTGTTTCGGTATTTGCGCCCAGAATGGATATCTTCTCCTAAAAAAGGGAAAAAAGGACATGCGGCATTACTGGAAGGATATGCATTTTACTTTTCAGACCAGAAACCGGCAATGGATCACCGGGATCATCACGAAAATCAGCAATGACTCCTTTGCCTGACCCAGGAAATAATCCACTACCATCTGATGGGATCCGGCACGCTGCATTTCAGCGGTTTTCATTGTCGGGAAGCTATTCTGAGATTTTAGTAAGTGCGGTCCCTTTATGCACAGCTATATGATTTGATTTGCTGCTCCTGATCTCATATTGCGGGTCTGGTTTACTGGCATGATGGGTATACCCTTTATAATCAAAATCTGCGGTATGTATTCTGATAATTGTTCCGGACACATGCCCGGCTTCTGAATTCCAGGTTACGTGGTCGCCTACTTTAAATTTGGTCTTCATATTATGCATTTTAATTGGCCGGCTGCTGTAATTCGCGGAGTTGATGCTACCTAAAGTTAAGAGCCGGGGCCCTTAATTTATTTTTTTGAATTTGGTTGTTGGATTAAAAAAAATAGCACATCTTTGCAAAGTCAAAAACAGAAACATGCGCCCGATAGTATTACATATTGAATTACAAAGCCTGTTTAGTCAGACGAAAGACTATACCCGGTGCGGGGCGTGTTATACTATGGTGTGAATTTTTAACTTATTCAATAGAACACAGGCCCCGCAAGAGATTGCGGGGTTTTTAGTTATAAGGGATCAGTCATCCGATTTTTGAAGAGAAGATGCGAAATCATCAAAACATATTATCTCGTATGCGAAGAACTTTGGATCAATACAGTATTTCGGCCTTGTGCAGCGGAACAGGAATCACGGCTCGACCGGACAATGACTGGTGTTATTTCGGTGAGGATAAAATATATCCTGATACAGAACCTGGTGTTTATATGCGAAGTTAAAAATGATTTTAACAAAGCTGGCCCGGTTTGATCAGACCGGGTTTTTTGTGTGCGGCAGGCATAGCAAACTCGAATCCGGCCACGCACACCAGGGAGAGTTGACAGAAGGGTAATGTGCAAGCCTGCTAAGCTTTGGCTGTCTGACCTGATCGGATACGAAGGTTCGACCCCTTCACTCTCCACAGCATTGCTTGTAAATAACCGGGTATCCTGGTTCAATGATGAAGAAACAGGTTACAGATCAGGGAATACCCGGTATGGGCGAAGAACGAATAGCTCCAATGGAAGAGCAGCGGTTTGAAGCGCCGCCTGTGCAGGTTCGAATCCTGCTTCGTCCGCAAATCGGGAAAGAAAATGTATTGCTGGCAGTACAATTCATTTAGGATTTAGAAAAATGACGATGGACAACTTAAACCAACCGAAAGTAATCAATGCAAACAATGTATTTGATAAACGCTATCTGGATATAAAGACTTGAGATACCTGATTGGAAAGATGAAAAAAAGAGTGCTGTTTTTGTCGCCCGCAGTGGCGGGTAACCTGATGAATCCTGATTTTATCGAACTGATTATGGATAATCCGGATACCGTGTTGA
>Ga0070680_100000244_pt1 | contig 35934 bp, 28 predicted proteins | sample KBSC73BmetaG_FD_64672 | JGI IMG/M metagenome (GOLD analysis project Ga0070680, IMG submission 64672) | Corn rhizosphere microbial communities from Kellogg Biological Station, Michigan, USA - KBS C7-3B metaG | ecosystem: Host-associated > Plants > Roots > Rhizosphere | place: USA: Michigan...
TTCCTAGCCCATTCCGAAGGCGCCGGCGAAGCACTGATTTTTCCTTAAAATTCAGACCGCATTCAATGGGTGGTGAGCAATCGGAAATTAAACTCCGGCCGCGCGTTTCGCGGGTTTGGAGATAGGCGAGAGAACGGGGTCACGAATGTTCTGGAATCGTTGGTTCAAATGGATGTCGCACGACATGGCGATCGACCTCGGGACCGCCAATACGCTGGTTTACGTGCGGGGTCGCGGGATCGTCCTCAATGAGCCGTCGGTGGTCGCGATCGAGACGATCAACGGCGTCAAGAAGGTCAAGGCCGTAGGCGAGGACGCCAAGCTGATGATGGGCAAGACGCCCGACCAGATCGAGGCCATCCGCCCGCTTCGCGACGGAGTCATCGCCGACATCGACGTCGCCGAGCAGATGATCAAGCACTTCATCCACAAGGTGCACGGCGGCAAGATGCGCGCCTGGCGCTTCCCGGAAATCGTCATTTGCGTGCCGAGCGGATCGACGTCGGTCGAGCGCCGCGCGATCCGCGACGCCGCGTCGAACGCCGGTGCCAGCGCGGTCTACCTGATCGAGGAGCCGATGGCCGCGGCGATCGGCGCCGACATGCCGGTGACCGCCCCCATCGGGTCGATGGTCGTCGATATCGGCGGCGGGACGACCGAGGTCGCGGTGCTGTCGCTGCGCGGGCTCGCATACACCACCTCCGTACGGGTCGGCGGCGACAAGATGGACGAAGCGATCAGCTCCTACGTCAGGCGCAACCACAATTTGCTGATCGGCGAAGCCACGGCGGAGCGGATCAAGAAGGAAGTCGGGATCGCCAAGCCGCCGGTCGACGGAATCGGCAAGACGGTCCACATCAAGGGCCGCGACCTCGTCAACGGCGTGCCGAAAGAAATCTCGATCAACCAGGGCCAGATCGCGGAAGCGCTGTCCGAACCGGTCGGAACCATCGTCGAGGGCGTGCGCATCGCGCTCGAGAACACCGCGCCCGAGCTTGCGGCCGACATTTGCGACCAAGGGATTGTGCTCACGGGCGGCGGTGCGCTCCTCCAGGGCCTCGATGAAGTACTGCGCGACGAAACCGGGCTTCCAGTGACCGTTGCCGACGACCCGCTGACCTGCGTCGCGCTCGGCACCGGCCGCGCGCTGGAGGAAGAGCAGTTCCGCGGCGTCCTTCAGACGGCCTGACGAGGTTATAAGCGGTGGCGACCGCTCGCCCCGGCTGGTCACGTAGAGCGCAATACGGGCTGTTCTTCAGCTTCCTCGCCGTCATCGCCGGGATCATCGTCGGCCTCGTCCTGCTCGTCGTCTCGCTGGTCGCGCCGGACGAGTTCGGCAGGCTTCGGGGAGCAGCGCTCGACGTCACCGGGCCGGTCGCCTCGGCGCTCCACGAAGTCACCGAGACGGCCCACGGGTTGGTCACCGGCGCCGACGATTATTGGGATGCGGTCAGCCAGAACGGCGAGCTCAAGCGCGAACGCAAGGCGATGCTTCGCCGAATGGTCGAAGCCAAGGCGATCTATCAGGAGAATTTGCAGCTCAAGGCCGCGCTCCAACTGCGCCAGCAGACGCACGACGCGATCGCTGCCGGGCGCATCGTCGGATCCTCGTTCAACAGCCCGCGGCGATTCGCGATTTTCTCGGCTGGAGGCAGGGACGGCGTCCGCGTCGGCATGCCGGTTCGATCGCCCGACGGGCTGGTCGGGCGGATCATCGACGTCGGCGAGCTGGCCTCGCGCATCCTGCTCGTTTCGGACCGGACGAGCATCGTCCCCGCCCGGCTTCTTCGCAATGGCATCCCGGTGATCGCGCAGGGCAACGGTGACGGAACGGTCGAAGTCCGCCCGCTCGAAGTCGGCCGCAATCCCTTTCGCCCGGGGGACCTCATCATCAGCTCGGGTACGGGCGGGCTTTATCCTCCGCTCGTGCCGGTCGCCCGGGTCGCTCGCCTCAAGGGCGACGAGGCGATCGCGATTCCGCTCGCCGACCCCGCGACGACCAGCTTCGCGATCGTCGAGCCGCCTTTCGAGCCCACGGCGATGGCTGCCGAGGGCCAGTCTTCGACGACCGCCCCCTGATGGTCCGCGCCGCACTTTCGCCGCAGAAGCGGTTCGGCCACGGCCCCAGCCGCTACGCCTTGTTCGTTCCGGCAATGACGGTGGTTGCGGCATCGCTTCTGGCGGCCTTGCCGATCATCTCGACGAGCGGTTGGTTCCCCGACTTCGGTTATCTTGTGCTGATCAGCTGGCGACTGTTGAGAGCGGACCCGTGGCCGGCCTGGTGGGCGGCTCCGCTCGGTCTCGTCAACGACCTGTTCACCGGATATCCGGTAGGCTTTTCAATAGCTTTGTGGAGCGCGACGATGCTGGTGCTCGATCTGATCGATCGCCGCACCATGTGGCGCGACTACTGGATCGAGTGGATGGTTGCGACGGTGCTGATCGCTCTTGACGAATGGCTTCAATGGCGGGTCGCGCGGTTGTCGGGCGCCGATATTCCGTTCACGATGATGCTTCCCCAGCTGCTGATCTCGATCTGCGCATTTCCGTTGAGCGCCTGGGTCGTCTCGCGCGTTGACCGGTGGAGGCTTGGCCGATGAAGCCGATCCGGATCACCAATACGCACCAGTCGATCACCTTCTCGCGGCGGATGCTTGTGCTCGGTGGGGCTCAGGCGGCCGTCGGCGGACTGCTGATCGCCCGTCTTGGCTGGCTATCGATCGCCGAGAACCAGAAGTACCAGCTGCTGAGCGAGAGCAACCGCGTCCAGCTGATCCCCGTGCCGCCGCGGCGCGGCTGGCTCATCGACCGCTACGGCAAGCCGATCGCCATCAACAAGGCGAGCTTCCGCGTCGACATCATCCCGCAGCAGCTCGACAAGAGCCGCGACGTGGTCCCGCAGGTCGCGCAGCTGCTCGACCTCGACGAGGATGACGTCGACCGGATCCGGCGGGACCTCGTCCAGTCGCGGGGCTTCCAGCCCGTGTCGGTCGCAGACAATGTCCCCTACGAGCAATATGCCGCGATCACGGTGCGGCTTCCGGACCTCCCGGGAGTGGCCGCTTCGCAGGGATTCACCCGCTTTTATCCAGGCGGCTCCACGGTCGGTCAGCTGGTCGGCTATGTCGGCGCCGCGTCGGCGGAAGAATATGAGAAGGAGAACAAGAACCCGCTGCTGCTCGTCCCGGGTGTCAAAATCGGCAAGGAAGGTCTCGAGAAGACGCTTGAGCCCGTCCTTCGCGGGCAGCCGGGCGGCCAGAGGGTCGAGGTCACCGCGCGCGGCAAGATCGTCAAGGAACTGGATCCCAAGCCCGACATCAGCGGCGGCACCGTCCAGCTGACGATCGACTCGGACCTCCATCAATATGCGGCGCGGCGCATCGGCGACCAGTCGGCTTCCGTCGTCGTCATCGACGTCGCGACCGGCGACATCCTCGCCATGCCATCGATGCCGTCCTTCGACCCGAACGACTTTTCGGACGGGATCAGTCAGGCCGAGTGGAAGATGATGTCGTCGGACGACCACCTGCCGCTCGTCGACAAGACGCTGGAGAGCCTCTACCCGTCGGGATCGACGATCAAGCCGAGCATGGCGCTGGCGCTTTTGAACGCCGGCGTCGATCGCAAGCAGATCGTCAATTGCAGCGGCGCCTTCCAGCTCGGCAATCACACCTTCCACTGCGACAAGCGGCACGGGCCGCTCGATATGGACGGCGCCGTAGTCCACAGCTGCGACGTCTATTTCTACACAATGTGCCTGCGCGTCGGCGCCGAGAAGCTCGCGCCCATGGTCCGGTCGATGGGCTTCGGCGAGAAGTTCGACCTGCCGTTTGACAACCAGCGCTACGGGACCATTCCCGACCCCGACTGGATGATGCGCAAGTATCATCGCGCATGGCAGGGCTACGACACGGTGAACATGTCGATCGGCCAGGGCATGGTGCTGATCAACCCGATGCAGCTCGCGGTGATGGCGACGCGCCTTGCCACGGGCAAGAGAGTCATTCCTCGCCTGATCAAGAGCAAGCCGGTCGTCCCCCAGACGCAGCTTGAGGTCGACCAGGATCATATCGACTTCATCCGCAAGGCGATGTGGGGCGTGGTCGACCATGGCACTGCCGCCGCCGCCAAGTTCCCCGTTCCGGGAATCCAGATGGCGGGGAAGACCGGCACCGCCCAGACCCACAACCTCAGCGCGGGCGAGCGCGGCAACTACACGGCGGCGAGCTGGAAGCTGCGCGACCACTCGCTGTTCATGGCCTTCGTCCCGTTCGACAATCCCCGCTACGCCTGTGGCACGATCGTCGAACATGGCGGCTTCGGCGCCGCAGTCGCAGCGCCGCTGGTGCGCGACACGCTGACCTTCCTCTTCGACAAGCAGAAGGCGATGGACGCACTCAACACGTTCGAGCAGAGCATCGGCGGGCCGCTCGAGCAGCGGATCGCGCGCAAGACCGCCGCCTGGCGGCAAGCGAACGGACTTCCGCCGCTACCACCAACCAAGCAGGCATGATCACCTCCGCCATTATCCCGAAGCCGCTCGCGCGGCTGCCGTGGCGTTTGATCTTCATGGTCGCCGCCATCGCCATGTTCGGGCTGGTGGTGCTTTATTCGGCCGCCGGCGGCTCAGCCCAGCCCTGGGCAGTCAAGCAGGCAATCGTCTTCCTGTTCTTCCTTGCCGTCGCGATCGGCATGTCGTGGATGAGCGAGGCGACGATCAAGGCGATCGCGTTTCCGCTCTACGGGATCACGATGGTGCTGCTGATCGGCGTGGAAGCGTTAGGCTTCGTCAGCAAGGGCGCTCAGCGCTGGCTCGAGCTCGGCCCGGTCAAGCTCCAGCCCTCGGAGTTCATGAAGCCGGCGATCGTGCTGACGCTCGCCCGCTTCTACGAACTGGTGCCGGCGGGCGAGATCCGCAAATGGCGAGCCGTGTGGCCGGCCTTCGTGCTGCTCGGAGTGCCTGCGCTGTTGATCCTGGTGCAGCCCGACCTCGGCACCTGCATCGTCGTCGCGCTGTGCGGGATCACGGTCATGTTCCTCGCCGGCCTGCCGATCTGGATCTTCCTCGTCCCGGCAGCGGCGGTGGCCGCGGCTGCGCCTGTCGCCTACCACCTGATGCACGGCTATCAGCGCAAGCGCATCGACGTGTTCCTCGATCCCGAAAGCGACCCGCTCGGGGCCGGCTACCACATCGCCCAGTCGAAGATCGCCATCGGCTCGGGCGGAATCTGGGGCAAGGGCTTCCTTCACGGCAGCCAGAGCCACCTCGACTATCTGCCGGAGGGGCACACCGACTTCGTCTTCGCCACCATGGCCGAGGAATGGGGCCTGGTCGGCGGCGTCCTCCTGATCCTCGCCTTCGCGATGGTGATCCGCTGGGGGATGACCGTCAGCATGAATGCGCGGAGCCGCTTCGGCCAGCTCGCCGCAGCCGGGCTGTCGGCGACGATCTTCTTCTACGTCGCGATCAACCTGATGATGGTGATGGGCCTTGCCCCGGTGGTCGGCGTGCCGCTGCCGCTGGTCAGCTTCGGCGGGTCGGCGGTGATGACCGTGATGCTGTGCCTCGGCCTGCTGATGGCGCTGGAGCGTCAGCAGCGGACGGGCTCGAGGTTCAGTTGAATTGTGCGCGGTTGCGCCCCATTTGAGGCCATGCTACCGGCGCGCCGCTCAAGCGCGGCGACATAGCTGCCGGCGCATCCGAGAAAGCGTGGACGCATAGCTCAGTTGGTAGAGCAGCTGACTCTTAATCAGCGGGTCCTAGGTTCGAGCCCTAGTGCGTCCACCACCTTTTCGATTGAAATCACAAGATAAAAGCGGTTGTCGGGATCGCGCCGCCATTGAGCATTGGCTTCTAGGCCGTTGAAACTACGCGCCGGGCGTTGCAGGTCGTCATGATGGGAACATTTGAAAAACCTGAAGCCGCGGTCGATCAGCTCGCGGCCATTTACGACCAGTCGGTCGACAATTTGCGTCAAGCGCTCGCAGCTTATGTTCGTGACCGGACGCTTCCCGAGCAGGAGTCCCGATCGCGCGGCGACTTTGCCTATCCCGAGCTCCGAATCGAGTATGCCGGTCGCATTCCGCCGCCCGCCGTCGGACGGGCATTCGCCCGCTTGTCCGAGAATGGAGTTTACGCGACGAGCATCGCCCGGCCAAACCTCTTTCGCGATTATCTCATCGAGCAGCTTGAGCACCTGTGCAGCGACTATGGAGCGATCATTTCGGTCGGCCGGTCGGCAAGCGAAATCCCCTATGCCTATGTGATCGAAGACAGCGGAATCGAGATCGGCGAGATCGGGACCGCGGAGCTGTCGCGCTTCTTTCCCTCCAACGAGCTGGTTCATATCGGCGACGAGATTGCCGACGGGGTGTGGAAGCGCGGCGAGACGCGCCCGCTTGCGCTGTTTGATGGTCCGCGGACAGATTTCAGCCTCGCACGCCTGCAGCATTACACCGGTACCGCGCCCGAGCATTTCCAGAACTTCGTCTTGTTCACGAACTACGTACGCTATGTCGACGAGTTCGTCGCCGTCGCAGCCGACTTGCTTCGGCAGCAGGACTCCCGCTTCACCGCGCTGTCAGTTCCGGGTGGGCTCTACGAACGTGGCGAGTTGAACGGCGCGGAGGCGCAGATCGCGGCCGGCCAATGGCGCCGCCACCAGATGCCGGCCTATCATTTGATGGCCGAGGGACGAACCGGCATTTCGCTGGTCAACATCGGCGTCGGCCCGTCCAATGCGAAGACGGTTTGCGATCACGTGGCCGTCCTGCGCCCGCATGTGTGGTTGATGATCGGCCATTGCGGCGGCCTGCGCCCAAGCCAGTCGATTGGCGATTATGTGCTCGCCCATGCCTATCTTCGCGACGACCATGTGCTTGACGACGTGCTTCCGCCGGAAATCCCGCTGCCTGCAATTGCGGAAGTCCAGCAGGCGCTCTTCGATGCTGCGATCACGGTCACCGGCGAGGATGAGGACAGCCTCAAGCGAAGGCTTCGCACCGGCACAGTCGTGACCACCGATGACCGAAATTGGGAGTTGCGCTTTGCCGCATCGGGCGTGCGATTCAATCAAAGCCGTGCGGTTGCGATCGACATGGAATCGGCCACGGTCGCAGCCCAGGGCTACCGGTTCCGCGTTCCCTACGGCACCTTGCTATGCGTATCGGACAAGCCGCTGCACGGCGAGCTGAAGTTGCCGGGGCAGGCGAATGCCTTCTACGAGCGCGCCATCAGCCAGCATCTGCGTATCGGCATCGAGGCGCTCGGCCTGTTGAAGCAGGAAGGAGATGCCCTCCACTCGCGGAAGCTCAGGAGCTTCGACGAGCCGCCGCTCCGCTAGCGCGGCGTCGAGTCGGTGATCCGCCCGACCGCCGGCACGGCCGGGTTCGTGCCGAGCCAGGCCTCCAGCGCGTCGAGGTCGATTCCGGCGTCGAATGGATCCGTGCCTTCGGTCAGCACCGAATAACCGTCCCCGCCGCTCGACAGGAAACTGTTGACGGTAACCCGGAAGCGCCCCGCGGGCTGAACCGGCTTTCCATCCACTGTCATCGCCACGATGTGCTCCCCCATCGGACGCTTCAAATCATAATCGAAGTGGAAATTGGCCGACGGGACAAGAATCGAATCGTTGAGCTTCGCGACGCCATTCACCAGCTTGAACTGCTGCTCGAGCAGTGCCTTGAGCTGCGTCCCCGTCAGCGTCTTCACGACGAGGTCGTTCCCGAACGGCTCCAGTGCGAAAATGCGCTCATAAGTCACGCTGCCATCCGCAGCCGGCTCGAGCGCGGTCCGCGCGCCGCCGGTGTTGATGAACGCCAGCTCGGCACCGCCCCGGTTCTGCGGCCGCGTGGCCGCGAGCTGCGCGTCGGCGATGAGGTCCGCGACTGGCGATTCCTGGTCGCCCGGCCCTTTTGCCGCAACGCCCGCGAGCCGTCCGACAATCCGCTCGGCGGCAGGCTGCACAGCATCGGCGTACCGGTGGACGAGAGCAGCGACGTTGGCGTCCGCACCCAACTCGCCCGTCACTGGAACGTTCACCGCCCGCTCAGCGGTCTGCTTGTGGGTTGTGGGATCGAACTCGAGCCGCAGGTCGGTGTAAAGGTAGCCATACTTGCCGGCACTGGTCAGCCACCGCGCCGCACCGCCCCTCTGAAGCTCGCAGGCGTACGCTTCGTGCGTGTGGCCCGAGATCACCATCGTGATCGCCGGATCGAGTTTGTCGAGAATAGGCAGGATGTCACCCGAGAGGCCGCTGCAGCCTTCCTCGACGTAGGTTTCGGGCAGCCTGCCGCCCTGATGGAGCAACAGAACGATGGCGTCGGCACCTTCGGCCTTGAGCTTCGGCACCAACGCGTTGGCAGTCGCTGCTTCGTCAGCGAAGTGCAGCCCGGCGACGCCCGCGGGAGTGACGACGATTGCAGTGTCCCGGAGCGTCTCGCCGATGAAGCCAATGTGGATCGGGCCGATCTGCCGGATTGCGGTTGCCGGCAACAGCGTGCTCCCGTCTGCTCTGAGGACGTTCGCGGCGAGATATTGGAAGCGTGCTCCGGCGAAGGGCTCCAGCCGGCAGGGCACGCGCGTCGTGTTCTTGCCGCAACCGCCCGACTGCATGCGAAGCAGCTCGGCCGAGCCCTTGTCGAATTCATGATTGCCAACCGACGCGACACTCAATCCGAGCAAATTCATTGCGTCGATGGTCGGTTCGTCGAGGAAATAGGCCGAGGTCAGCGGCGACGCGCCGATCAGGTCACCGGCGGCGACGGTGATCGTATAAGCGTGGCCCTCGCGGGCCTTGGCGAGAGCGGAGGCGAGCTGCGCTGCGCCCCCTAGGCGAGCGGTCATCGCGCTGCCGTCCGGCCGGACGACCTTCACCGGATCGGGAGGTGTTTCGAGATTGCCGTGGAAATCGTTGATTGCCAGGATCTGCACTTCAACCGGCGGGATCGGGCCAACCGCCCTGGGCGTGGGGGTGCAGGCCGAAAGGCAGATGCTGCCGACCAGCAGTGACCGTTTACCGAGCATCAGTGGGCGATTTCCGCGTGCGGCTTCGTCAGGGGCTGCGGCTCGGCGAAGATCGCGTTGAGGTAAGCTGCTAGCCGCACGCCCGCCTGGCTCAAGCGCCGCTCCATGACGGGCGTAAACTTGTACACATAGCCGTACGAAAGATCGGGAAGCGGCGCCTCGCCCTTCTTCATCTTTCCCCGGCGCACGTCCTTCGGCTTGTCGGCCGCCGTCGGGTACAGGGTGTCGCGGATCTCGGCGCTTTCGCTGATCCAGTCGCGCGGATTGATGTCCCACCAGCGGATCTTGTTTTCGTTGCTCATGTGCCGCTCGAGCTTGTCGGCAAGCTCGGAGAAGGACAGCTGCTCGTCATCGACGAGCTGCGAGTCCCACACCGCGTGGAGGTTGGTCGGCTTGCCGAACCAGGTGACTTTCACGTCGTTCGCGCCGCGGTCGCAGCATTTGCCGACGTGGAGGGGCTGATGAAGGTCGCCGACCAGGTGAACGATGAACCGCAAAGCGAGCTGCTTGTCGGCGAGGCTGGCGTTCGGGTCGTGGAGAGTCTTGCTGAAGCGTCCGAGCGCCTCGAGCGCATCGCCTTCCGGCGGCGCATGGTCGTAGATGATCCCGTTGAGAGTCACATAATGCCACGGCGTCGCCGTTTTCTGCCAGAAGACTCCGGGGGCAGACCGCATCTCGTCGGGCCAGTTCGCGACGTCCGCGAGGCTCTGCCCGGGACCGAGGATCTGCTCGATCTGAGCACGCGCAAGACCGCTCAGCTCAGTGTCCGCGATCGCCGCGACGACCCGGTGCCCGGTCTTTCCCCACGCGAGCGCGGGAGCCGGCACGCAAGCAGCGGCTAATGCGAGGGCGGCAATGATTTTTCTGCGCATCGACTCGGCCCTTCCTGATTGGGTCACGACTGGCGCATGCCCTGTCCCACCGTCTAGAGAAAGGCCATGACGGATGAACAATTGCTAGCGCTCGCCCGCGAAGCCGCGGCTGCGGCCTATGCTCCCTATTCGAAATTCAAGGTGGGCTGCGCCATTGAGTCGGTCGACGGGGAGGTAGTCAGCGGGGCGAACGTCGAGAACGCCTGCTACCGGCTTGGCTTCTGCGCCGAGCAAAGCGCCCTCGCCGCCGCGCAGCGCAAGTTCGGCCTCGACAAGGTCGGCCGCATCGCCGTCGTCGGGGGAACCGACGCGACCGTGTGCACACCCTGCGGCGGCTGCCGGCAAGCCATCCTCGAAGCGGCGCAGCTCAGCGGCCGGGATATCGAGATTCTGTGCGGCAGCGGCGACGGCTGCGCGGTCGACCGTCACAGGATCGGCGAGCTGATCCCGAATGGGTTCGGCCCGGCGAACCTGGGCCTTCTTCCATGATCGGCCTTGCGATTAGACCAGCTTGATCTCGCGCAGGCGTTCCTGGAGGTAATCGTTAGCGGTGATCGGCGGCCATCTCGGCTGCTCACCAGCGGGCACCGCCTCCGGCAGCGCTTCAATCAGGAAGTCGGACCGAAAGTGCAGAAAAAACGGCATCGAGTAGCGCGCGTGGCTGGCGCGATCGGGTGTCGGATTGACCACTCGGTGCGATGTCGAGCGGAGCACACCGTTCGTGAGCCGCTGCAACATGTCGCCGATGTTGATGACGAGCTCGCCTGGGCTGGGCGACACGGGAATCCAGCGCCCGTCGCGGGTCAGCAGTTCGAGGCCGGCTTCCTCGGCGCCGAGCAGGAGCGTGATCGCGTTGATGTCCTCATGTGCGCCGGCGCGGATATGCTCGCCGGTGGGCTCCTTCTGCGGCGGATAGTGCAACGCGCGAAGCACCGAATTACCGTCGCGCACCGCATCTTCGAAATAGTTCTCGTCGATGTGGAGGTACCGCGCGACTGCGTTGAGAATCCTGACGCCGGTCCGATCGAAGGTTGCGAACAGCTCCTGGAAAGTGTCTTTGAAGCTCGGCACCTCTGATGGCCAAAGGTTGTCCGGCATGTGGTCGCGGAACGCATGTCCCTGCGGGAGGTCGCGGCCGACGTGCCAGAATTCCTTGAGATCGTGGGCCGTGGCGCCCTTGGCGGTCTCGATTCCGAAAGGCGTGTAGCCGCGCGCGCCGCCGCCCCCTGGTATGACGTACTTGCGCTTCACCTCCTCGGGCAAGGCGAAGAACGCCTTCGCCTTCTCCTCGGCGCGGTCGATCAGCGCTTCGCGGATCCCGTGGTCGGCGACGATGGCGAAGCCATATTCCTCGAAGCTCCGCCCGAGCTTGTGGGCAAAGCCCTCGGGGTCGCGGTCAGCATCCTTGAGCGAAACTGACGCAATCTTGTCGGCGGTGGTCGTGGCCATGTCCTGATCCTAGCAGACGAATATAATCAGGGCAGCATCAGCGAGGCCAGTGCGGCGCTCATCAAGTTCGCGAGACTGCCGGCCAAAAGGGCGCGAATGCCGAGGCGCGCGATGACCGGGCGCTGGTTGGGCGCGAGGCCGCCGGTCACCGCCATCTGGATTGCGATCGAGCTGAAGTTGGAGAAGCCGCATAGGGCAAAAATGACGATCGCGCGGCTGTGGTCGCTGAGAGTCGCGGCGTTCATCTGCCCGAGATCGATAAAGGCGACGAACTCGTTGAGCACGAGCTTGGTCCCGAACAGGCCGCCAGCCGTGATCGCCTCTCGCCACGGAATGCCGATCAGGAACATGACCGGCGCGAAGCAATAGCCGATGATGCGCTGGAAGCTGAGGCCGGGGACTCCAACCGCATTGCCAAATCCTGCGAACAGTCCGTTCGCCAGTGCCACGAGCGCGACGAACGCAAGGACCATCGCGCCGACCGCGACCGCCAGCTTGACGCCGGTCTGAGCACCCTGTGCGGCGGCCATGATGATGTTCGCCGGCTTCTCGCCTTCCTCGAACGTCTCGGCGACGTCGACCTTGGCGTCTTCGGCGGCGTCCGTGTCGGTCGGATCGTCGGGCATGATCATCTTGGCCATCAGGATGCCGCCCGGTGCGGACATGAACGCGGCGGCGAGAAGATATGGAAGGTATTGGGCGCCGAGCAGGCTCGCATAAGCCGCAAGGATCGTGCCGGCGACGCCCGCCATGCCGACGCACATCACCGTGAACAGCCGCGAGGGCGGGAGCGCTGCGAGATACGGGCGCACGACCAACGGCGATTCGGACTGGCCGACGAAAATGTTCGCCGCCGCGGAAAGCGATTCGACCCTGCTGATTCCGGTGACCCAGCCGATCGCGCCCCCGACCCAGCGCACGACCCGCTGCATGATGCCGAGATAATAGAGAATCGCGACGAGGCTGGCGAAGAAGATGATCACCGGCAGGGCGGCGATCGCGAAGGTATTGGCCAGCGGGTTCTTGTCGGCCGGACCGAACAGGAACTCGGTCCCCTGGTTGGCGTAGCCGAGCAGGTTGGCGACAGCGAATGACATGTCCTTGATCGTCGCCACGCCGACCGCCGTCTTGAACACGAACAAGGCAATCGCCGCCTGGAGCGCGAACGCGGCGCCGACGACGCGAATCCGGATCGCGCGGCGCCTCGTCGACAGGAGAAAGGCTATGCCTAAGATCACGACAATCCCGGCGACGCCGAGCAGCTTTGAATTCATGAAGAGCCCCTCCCCCGAGGCGCAGCCAACTTCTTACCAGACCATCCCCTGCGTAGCGGCTGCGGCGGCTTCGTCCAGCAATTCCAGCGCTTCGTCGGGAGTCGCCGCGACGAGCAACTGCCTGCGACGCCGGCCGGAAAGGAACCCGCTCTCCGTGGCGTGATCAATGAAGTTGACCATGCCGTCCCAGAAGCCGTCGACATTGAGCAGACAGAACGGCTTCTTGTGGTAGCCGAGCGCGTTCCAGCTCCACGCTTCGAACAACTCGTCGAGCGTCCCGACCCCGCCCGGAAGCGCGAGGAAGGCGTCGGCGAGCTCCGTCATCTTCGCTTTTCGCTCGTGCATGGTTTCGACGCGGTGAAGCTCGGTCAGCCCGGGGTGCGCGACCTCGAGATCGACGAGCGCGCTCGGAATGACGCCATAGACCCGGCCCCCCGAGTCAAGCACAGCGTCTGCAATGACGCCCATGAGGCCGAGGCGCCCCCCGCCGTAGACCAAGTCAACTCCGTGACCGACCATGGCATCGGCCGTTTCACGGGCGGCATCCGCAAAGCAGGGCCGGCAGCCCGCCGCGGAGCCACAATAGACTGCGACACGCTGCACATGATTCACAGACCCACGAGCTCCTTCAGGTTGGCCTCAGGTCGCGCCCCGAAGTGCGAAATCACCTCCGCGGCAGCAAGAGAGCCCGTCTCAAGACAGGCCTTGAGCGCGCGTCCCCTGCACAAAGCGGCGAGAAAGCCGGCGGCGAACAGGTCGCCTGCCCCGGTCGTGTCAACTACGTGCTCGACGTGGGCCGCGGGCGTTTCGACCCGGTGATCCCCCTCCGCCGCAATTGCCCCTTGCGCGCCTCGGGTTATCACCAAAGTGCCAACGTTTCCTGACAGGAACTCCACGCAGTCGGCGAGCGGACCGCAGCCCGTGAGGTGCCGCACCTCCTCCTCGTTGCCGAAGAGGATGTCCACGACATTCGACTGGATCATCCCGAGAACGCCTTTGCGCCGATCGCCGAGGCACAGGCTCTCGGACAAGGTGAATGCGACGGTGCGGCCGGCCGCGCGAGCGATGCGCGCCGCCTCGAGCATGGTCTCCCGCGGTTTCTTCGGTCCCCACAGATAGCCTTCGAGGAAGGTCACGCTCGCGGCCCGGATAAGTTCGGGGTCGAGCGACGCCGGACTGAGCTCGTGGCTTGCTCCGGGACAGGTGTTCATCGTCCGCTGGGCGTCCGGACTGACCAGGATCAGGCATCGGCCGGTAGGCGGCGGGGGCTTCAGCGGCGGCGTCTCAAACGCGACTCCAAGCGATCGCATGTCGTGCGTAAAAATCGCCCCGAGCTGGTCGTCGGCGATTTGCCCGACAAAGCCGACGCGGAGGCCTAACGCCGCAGCGCCGGCCATACTGTTTGCCGCCGAGCCGCCGCTGATTTCGCGTGCGGGACCCATTGCGGCATAGAGATCGTCCGCCTCTTCGGCTGTCAGCAGCTGCATGCCGCCCCTCGGCAGCCCGCGCTGCTCAATGAAGGCGTCGTCCGTCGTCGCAATGACGTCCACAATCGCATCGCCGATCGCCAGGATGTCGAGGGAGGAGGACGGCACGGGGCGTCGCTAGCCGCGCGCGCAAGCCGCGGTCAACGGCGGTTGCGCAATAGCTCAAAGCCGTTACGCATCGGCGCGCCATGAGCGACCAAGCCATCGACCAGCCGCGCCTTATCCCCTTGTCCCTATTTGCCCTGTCGATCTTCTATGGCGGGATGGTGTGCATCGCCGGCGTACTCGGCAACAAGCAGGTGGCATTGGGCCCGCTCGCGGTCGAGGCGGGCATCTTCGCCTTCTTGCTTCTGGTAGTCACCTCGAGCTCGGTTGCCGAGCTTCACGGCCGGTCCGTCGCGAATCGGCTGGTACTGATCGGCTTCGTCCCGCTGCTGGTCTCCCTGGCGCTGAGCCTGGTCGTGCTCAGGCTTCCGCCATCCCCGCAGATGGATCCGGCGCGGCTCGGCGCGTTCAACACAGTCATGGGCGGGACGCCGCGAATCTGGATTGGCGGAATCCTCGCCTACGGCGCTTCGACTTTCCTGAACGTAACGATCTTCAGCCGCCTGAAAGGACGCGAGGGCGCACATCTTTTGTGGCTGCGCGCCGCTGTCGCGAGCGTGCTCAGCCAAATCGTGGACACGCTGATTTTCATCACCATCGCGTTCTATTCGGTCTTCCCCATCGGCGAGCTGCTGCTCGGGCAGATGCTGGCGAAGGTGACGCTCTCGGCTGTGCTGGTGCCGCCGCTGGTCTATGTCTTCGTTGCGCTCGGGAGGCGCCTCGACAGTCGGCCGTCCGACATCCGATAGTGGCATAAGTGCAACGCTTTCCAGAAACAGCGCTTAGGCCCTTCCGTTCTCCCGACTCTATCATAAACGGGGGTTAGCCGCGTTGGCGGTTCACCACTTTGCGTGAGTTTCCGGGGGGAGAGTTTTCCGTGAAAAAATTCGTGCTGTTTTGCACGACGGCCATGCTGCCGTCGGCCGTTCTTGCCCAATCGACCGGCACCAAGACCTTTGAGAACGACACGATTGTCGTCACAGGCAACCGTGCGCAGGACGTCGGCGGCGTCAAGGTCACCGACACGACGAAGGCGCGCAACGTTCTCACGCAGGAATTCATCAGCCGCCAGCAGCCGGGTCAGTCGATCGACGACATCATCAACTACCTCCCGGGTGTAAGCTTCCAGAGCAACGGCCCGTACGGGGACGCGGGCGGCACGCTCACGATCCACGGCTTCGACTCGAGCAGAATCTCGCAGACGTTCGACGGCGTGCCGATGAACGACTCGGGCAACTACGCGCTTTTCTCGCAAGAGCAGCTCGATCCGGAGCTGATCAGCGAGGTGAACGTAAGCGTCGGCTCGACCGATCTCGACAGCCCGACCGCGTCCGCGACAGGCGGTACAGTCAACTACGTCCTGCGCGATCCGATGCAGGACATGCATGCGCGAATCCAGGGTTCGCTGGGCTCGTTCGGCTTCCGGCGCCTGTTCGGCGTGTTCGACACGGGTGCGATGACGCCGTGGGGTACGCGCGCGTTCATCGCGGCGAGCAACCAGAAAGATTACAATCCTTTCGATTCGAGCTCGAGGATCAACAAGAGCCAGTTCAACGGCAAGGTCTACCAACCGCTGGCCGGCGACGATTTCGTGTCGATCAATGCCTTCTACGTGAAAAACCGCGGACGGAGATTCAACGACGTCACGCTCGCCACTTTCCCGACATCGTCGACGCACACGTCGCTCAAGCCGCCTCCTTGCAAAACGACGGTGCCTACACCGGGCAAGAAGGACACGGCCGATCCCAAGTGCGGTCTCGCGTCGGCGGGATATTTCGGTTACGGATTCAATCCCGCCACCATCTTCCGCTTGCACCTGAATTCTCGACTGACGCTGGCGCCGGGCCTGATCCTGACGCTCGAGCCCAATTACGAGCACACCGAAGCGAACGGCGGCAGCGCGGTCATCGCGACCGAGGGCAATTTCCTCCTCGGGAAGACCCCTATTTTCGGCTTCATCGGCGGCAAGCCGTTTTTCGGCGGCGTCGATTTGAACGGCGACGGCGACAAGCTCGACACGGTGACGGTCGATGCGCCGTCGAACACGGTCACCCGCCGCTACGGAATCATCGCGAACCTCATCTACCGGATGAGCGCCACGCAGCAGTTCCGACTGAACTATACGCTCGATCATGCCCGACTGCGGCAGACGGGCGAGGTAGGACTCGTTGGCCCCGACGGACGGCCGCTCAGCTTCTTTCCGGCCCACAGCGGGGCTCTTCGCGACGCATCGGGCAATCCGATCGAGAAGCGCAACCGCCTGTCTTATTCGATCCTCAACCAGGTCTCGGGCGAGTATCGCGGGGAGTTCTTCCACCAGCGGCTCGTCGTCGATCTCGGCGCGCGCGTGCCTTTCTTCTCGCGCGACCTGAATAATTTCTGCGTCGCGGAGTCGACCGGCAGCGGATTTGTCGATTGCTTCAACGACCCCGCCTCCCAGGCTGCTTTCCTGGCCGCGCATGCCAAGGATGCCGCGGGGCCGTTTCAGCCGCCGCAGTCACGTGACAAGAAATACAACAGGATCTTGCCGAGCGCTGGCTTGACGTATCGCCTGACGCCGGCAACCCAATTGTTCGCCAATTTCTCGGAAGGTCTGCAGGTCCCGAGTACGGATGCGCTGTATGACGGTTTCGCATTCCCGGTGAGTGATCCGGGGGCATCGCCGAACCCGGAGCTGAGCAAGAATTTCGAGGGCGGCATCCGCTACAATACGCGCAAGATCAAGGCGCAACTTTCAGGCTGGTACACGGCATTCCACAACCGGATCGAGAGTTCGCTCATTGCCGACCCGCAGAACCCGGGTCAGTTCATCAGCGTCTTCACCAACCTCGGAGACGTCAACAAATATGGTCTCGACGGAAGCGTCGCGTACGCGCCCGAACGTCACCTGACGCTATATGCTTTCGGCTCGTGGCTGCATTCGAAGATCCTGGACAACGTGGTTGGCGGCACGTGCAGCAGCAACGACGTGAAGTTCGGCAACCCGGCAGGCGGCTTGACGGTTTGCACCGCGGTTGGGCAGCCGATCATCTTCCAGACCGCCGGCAAGCAGGAGTCGGGTTCGCCGACCTACACGTTTGGCGGGCGCGTACAGGGTAACTTCGGCCCGCTCGAGGTCGGGGTCCAGGCGAAGCGCACAGGTCCGCGTTTCGTCAACGATCAGAATACGGGAGTCTTTTCATTCCCGGCGCCGGCCAAACCTCCGGTCCCCAATACCCAGATCTTTCCCGCGAAGACTCCGGCCTATACGGTCGTCGACCTGGATGCGCGCATCTCGCTCGCCATGCTGGGCCTCGACAAGCACACCTTCTTCCAGCTGAACGTCCATAACCTGTTCAACAAATTCTACGTTTCGGGCTTCAGTGGAACGATCAACAACAGCGCGTTCAGGAGCCAGTTCGTCTTCGTAGGCCCGCCAAGGTCGGTTACCGGGACGCTGAATTTCGAGTTCTGACCTTCAGCCAAGCCGCTTCGGCGCCGGGCGCGACAGCAATGCCGCCCGGCGCCCCCGCATGAGCTAGACGTGTGTCCCCGTTGACTGTGAGAACCGGTTCGACGGAACCTCCAAGAGATTGCTGCTAACCGTCGCCTATGAGCAATTCAGTTCCCCCAGATCGAATTTTTCCGACATCCGAGGTCGACGCCCACGCCGCCCGTGACGTCCCCTCGACGCCACAAACCGAGAGCGCCGCCTATCGGCTGGCATTTCAGGATAACGAGTTCCTCCTGCGCGAGGATCTCAGGCCGGTGCGGTTTCAGCTGGAGCTGTTGAAACCTGAGCTATTGCTCGATGAAGCGAAGATAGCCTCGACCTTCGTTTTCTACGGATCGGCTCGGATTCCGGCGCCGGAGATGGCCGACGCGCTCGTTGCCGCCGCGACCAACGAGTCGCAGCGGGCGGTTGCCGAGCGCCTGAAGGCCAAGGCGCCCTATTATGATGTGGCGCGACGGTTGGCGCGGCTGGCGAGCCGGACGCCGATCGACGACGGCGGCTACCGTCATTTCGTGGTTTGCTCCGGCGGCGGACCGTCGATCATGGAAGCGGCCAATCGCGGCGCGGTCGACGAGGGCAAGGAGACGATCGGCCTCAACATCGTGCTTGCCCACGAGCAGCTCCCGAACCGTTTTCTGACGCCGGAGCTCAGCTTCCAGTTTCACTATTTCGCGCTGCGCAAGATGCATTTCCTGCTGCGCGCAAGGGCCGTCGCGGTCTTTCCTGGGGGGTTCGGGACGTTCGACGAAATGTTCGAATTGTTGACGCTGATCCAGACGGGAAAGGTCCGGCCGCTGCCGATCCTGCTATTCGGCCGGGACTTCTGGAGCCGGATGGTCAATTTCGAAGGGCTTGCCGAGGAGGGAGTCATTGCTCGCCAGGATCTTGATCTGATTCACTGGGTCGAGGACGCTGAGGAAGCGTGGAATTATGTCCAACGGTTTTACGCTGAACGCGATGCCGTCGGCGGCACGACCGATACCGACGGGAGCTGACCAAAGTTTCAACGGTGTTGTCAGCGGCGGTTCGAGTCCTAGTGCGTCGATCATTCTTTCCGCTTAATCGGGCCGAGTGCGTGGCCGGCCTTCCCTGACAAATCTTGCTCGCCTCACTGCGGCGCAGTTGCTTCGGCTGGTGCCCGGATCGACCGCGCTTCGGCTGAAGCGCGATCTGCGCGACGCGGCGTGGCTGAGCGAAGCAGATGCGGTCGTCATCTCATTCCCGAAATCCGGGCGAACGTTCGTGCGGGCAATGCTGGCCCAGCTCTACCAGCGGCGCTTCGGGATCGACGAGCGCGGGCTGCTCGAATTCCCGGCATTGAGGCATGCACCGGCAGAGGCGCCCCGAGTCCTCTTCGCTCACGGCGGTGACGCGATGCGACGGCCTCGTCAAATCCGGGTGGATCACTCGCAGTTCGCGGGCAAGAAGGTCGTGCTGCTGGCGAGGCACCCGGCGGATATCGCGGTCTCGCGCTACCACCATCTGAAGCACCGCAGCCGCGACAAGTCGCGCCGGCGGCTCGCCGACCAGCCGCTGGAGACCTTCGTCTGGGCGGAGGAAGGCGGGGTTGCGTCGATCACGGCGTTCCTCAACCAATTCGCGGCGCTGCCCGGCGTCACGATCATCCGCTACGAGGATTTTCTCGCCGATCCGCGAAAGTCGCTGAAGCGCCTGGCCGGGGCGATCGGCGTCAAGGCTGACGGCAAGGACATTGACGACGCCGTGGAGTTCGGCCGCCTCGCGAACCTCAGGAAGCTCGAGCGCCAAGGCTATTTCACGTCAACGCGGCTGCAACAGGCGCGGAAGGGCGACTCCAAGTCCGGGAAGGTGCGCAGCGGCAAGAGCGGCGGCTATCGCGGCGAGCTCGGCATCGAAGCTGCCGAGCGCATCGACGCTTATTTGCGCGAGCACCTCGATCCGCGGCTCGGTTATTCAGATGCCTAGCGAGGGGCGTGGGCGCAAAGCTTCCCAGCTCAGCCGAGCGGCCTCTCCAGCACCAAACGCGTGCGCGAGCTTGGCGACGTCGCGCGCCACTCCTGGAAAATCGCCTTTCTTGAGGCGGCGCCAGGCCGACAGCCGAAGGGCGTAAGCGATACCCGGTCGATAGGCGGGCGTGCCGAGATATTCGGGGTGCCGCCGCACCAGCTCGACATTGGCGGAGATCATATTGTCCTGGGCCGATATCGCGCCAGCGTCCCAATATTTGACCCACAGGACCTCGTCCGTCGAAGCGCAATTCGCGAACTCCGACAGGCGGATCAGGAAGTCGAAATCCTGCAGCCGGCGCAGGGTCTCGTCGAACGGGGCCTTCAGCGCTGCTTCGCGCCGGACGGTGATTGCGGGCGTGGCCTTCCACAGCTGGCGCGTGAACAGCGCCCTGCGGAACAACTCGCGATCGTTGATGACCGGATTGCGACGAACCACCTCGGCCTTTCGTGAGCCGGGCGGCTGCACCTTGATGAAGCTGTCGACGAGCACGTCGAGGTCGGGACGCTTCTCGAAGTGCGCGGCGACCCGCGCTAGCTTGTCGGGTAGATAACGATCGTCGCTGTCGAGAAAGGCGATAAGTGGAGCTTGCGCCGCGCGGAGGCCCTCGTTGCGCGCAACGTTGCCGCCTCGGTTTTGGTCGAGACGAATGAGCCGGATACGCTGGTCGTTATGGCCCTGCGCGATCTTGGCGCTATCGTCGCTCGAACCGTCGTCGACGACGATCAGCTCGTGGTCGGTGAACTCCTGCGCAAGCACGCTCTCGATTGCGCGCGGGAGAACATCGGCACGGTTGTGGACGGGGAGAATGACAGACACTTTCGGCATCAGGAGGTCGCAGTACGCCTGCGCCGTTTGGCCGGTGTCGAACTCGCCTTTTGCTGGGCGCACCAGCAGCTGAACATCGCAATCGCATAAAGAATGCGGCCGTGGTCGGCGGCGCCACTGCGATGCCCGTCGAACAATTGCTCAACCCCCGCCGCGTCGAGGAAGCCGAGGTCTGCGGCGCCCGACGAGCGCCAGGCTTCGCGCGCGAACTCATTGAAGCCGCCCATGAACCAGTCTGCGAAGGGGAGCTGGAAGCCGATCTTGCGCTGGTCCAGCGCGCCTTGGGGAAGCCAGGGCTCAACTGCTTTGCGAAGCACATATTTGCCGGTGGGCCCGCGCAGCTTGAGGTCGGAGGGCATGGTCAGCGCCCATTCCACCAGCCGGTGTGAAAGCAACGGGACACGCGCTTCGAGCGAGTGCGCCATGCTCGAGCGGTCGAGGCGCTGGCAGAGCGACGCCGGAAGGTGGACGGTGAGGTCGCCGAGCATGAACTGCTCGAGCTCCGATAGTCCGCAACGCGCGTCCGGCGGGAAATGGTCGCGGGCGCGCTGCTCGAAGCTGTCACGGGCCTCGTGCGAAGCGAAGAAATCCTTGTTGTAGATCCGCCTGCGAACCGCGGGCGTCGTGATCGAGACCGCCGCGAAGAAGCGCTCGTAGCCATTTCCGAGACGCGCACCCTCGACGAACTGCCGCGCAAGCTGACGGCCGTAGTTCCACCGGCGCCACGGCAGCTCCGGCAATGCGCCCGCCAGCGCCCCTGCCCCGACGGCTTCGATCAACGGCTTCCAGCGAGCCATCCGCTGCGCCCAGCGCTGGCGGTTGTAACCTAGGAAGACCTCGTCGCCGCCCTCCCCGCACAGCACGACCTTCACATGCTCGGCGGCAGTGCGTGACAGGTACCATAGCGGCACCGCCGAGGTGGCCGCGCTGGGCTCGTCGAATGCGGCCTGGACCGCCGGCAGCACGTCGGCCGCGGTCTGCGGTTGCATCGGGAGAACGACATGCTCGATGCCGAGGTGCTTCGCGATGCGCGCGGCGGCCGCGGTTTCGTCGCGCGGTGAGCCGGGGAAGCCGACCGTGAAGGCTTTGAACGACGTCGAGGAACTCCGCGTCATCGCCGCGGCGACAGCCGAGGAATCCACGCCGCCCGAAAGGAACGCGCCGACCGGGACGTCGGAGAGCATGTGCTGGTCGACGCTCGTGAGCACGCGGGAGCGGGTTTCTTCGATCCACTCCGCCTCTGACAGACCGGTGGCGACCTGGATTCGGGGGGCCCAGAAGCGCCGGACCTGCGCCGCGCCTTTCGGCCCAATGCGAAGCACGTGCGCCGGTTCGAGCGGCCGCACCTGCATGAAAATTGTGCGCGGCGGGAGCGTGTGGCCGAAGCAGAAGAAATCGTCGACGCCGTCATGGTCAAGCTCAAAGCGGTGGTCGGGGAGCGGCCGAAGCGCCTCGATCTCCGACGCGAAGGCCAGGCCGTCTTTCTGCTCGGTCACGAACAATGGCTTGATTCCGATCGGGTCGCGGGCGAGCAGGAGGGACTTCTCGAGCTTGTCCCAGATCGCGATCGCGTACATGCCTTCGAGCCGGGTCCAGGCGTCATCGCCCCAGCGCAGCCAGGCGGCGAGAATCGTTTCGGTATCGCTATGGTCCGTCTGGAACCGGTAGCCGCCTTCGAGCTCGCGCCTCAGCTCCGGATGATTGTAGATTTCGCCGTTGAAGACGATCGCGTGACGCCCGTCGGGGCTGAGGATCGGCTGGTGCCCGCCTTGGACGTCGATGATGCTGAGCCGGCGCATGCCGAAGCCGAAGTCGCCGTCGGTAAGGTAACCCGCATCGTCGGGCCCGCGGTGACGCAGGCGGTCGCAGGCGGCGACCAGCGCGTCATGGGGCACCGGCTTACCGCCGCGCCTGTACCATCCTGCTATTCCGCACATTGGTTTTTGCCGCCTTCGCCGCTTAATGGCGGCCGTGGGGATGAACGACAAGACGGGCAGGACAATCCGCGTCTGGGCGCTGCTCGGGCCGCACCGCGGCGACAACAACCAGGTGCTTGCCCTCGCCGAGGCGCTCGGCCTCCCGTTCGAACAGAAGTGGCTGCGATACAATCAACTGCGGCGGCTGCAGCCGGCGCTGCTAGGAGCGACGCTGAAAAGTGTGGCAGCCGACACGCGGGCGCAGCTCGAAGGCCAGCCGCCCGACCTTACGATCTCGACGGGCCACCGCAGCGTGCCTGTCGTCCGGGCGCTCCAGAAGCGCTCCGGCGGGAAGATGCGCGCGGTTCACCTCGGCTATCCGCGCATCTCGCCCGAGCATTTCGACCTCGTCGTCCCGACGCCCGAATATCCGATCGCCGACGCACCGAACGTGGTGCGAATCCCCTTCGCGCTGAGCCCGCTCGGCGGGCGCGATGTCGACAAAGCCGATCGCGACTTGCTCGCGGGCTATGCCCGGCCGCGACGGTTGCTCCTCATCGGCGGACCGACCCTTTATTGGGATTTGCCTGAAGGAAACGTCGTCGACGCGGCGCAACGCGTGTTGCGTTCGGCTGAGTCGGACGCCGGTTCCGTGCTCGCCGTTGCCAGCCCGAGGACTCCCGGCCGTTTGGCGTCAGCAGTTGCGAGCGCTCTCGAACAGTCGCCGGTGCCGTCGCTCCTTGCGCCGATTGAAGGCCCTCCGTCTTATGGCGCACTGGTCGATGCGGCGGATGAAATATACGTCACTGCGGACAGCGTCGCGATGGTCGCTGACGCGGTCATGACACGCAAGCCGGTCGGAATCATTCCGATCTCCAGGAGCAGGCTTGGCAATTCGGTCATGGCGGCCCTGGACCGAATCCGCCCGGGAAAGCGCCTCTTCCCGCGCGACCTGCGCTTCTTCTGGGCGTCGCTGGCGGAGCACGGCCTGGGCGGCACGATCGACGAGCCGCGCGCGAGCCACCCGCCCGATTTCACCGCAATGATTGCAGAGCGTGTCAGGCGGCTCTTGGAGCAGCCGCCTGGGCCGGCCAAAGCTGGCCGCGATAGCGCTCGATGAGCGCTTCCGAGTCCGGCCGGACATGGCCTAGCTCGACTTCCTTGCGCACCTGCTCGCGCGTGACGGCTCCGGCATCGATCGCGTCGGCGAGCAGCGCGTAGAAATAGGCTTCCTGCCGCTGGTCCGGGTGGCGCGTATAATTGGGCGCGAGCTTGCGCACGATCGGAAGCGCGAAATTTAAAAGGCCGCGTTCCTTGAAGGTGAAATCGATCGGGAGCCCGGTCTTCCACGGCTGCGTCCGGCGCTTGGTGTTGTGGAGCAGCTTGGTCGCCGGCGTCAGATGGTCGAAGTCGTTCCACTCGGGCTCGAGCAGGCCGATCGTGCCCAAGTCCTCAAGCCGAAGGTTGATCCAGTCGAGGTAGTCGATCTGGTGCGCCCACAGCTTCTTCAGCCGCGCCGCGAAATCCCAATGCTTCAGCTTCGCGCAGTCAAGCAGCATGACGGAGGTCGCGAGCGGATCGGTGATCTTGGAATAGCCGGGACGCGGCGTACACCAGATCGCCTTCCCCTGAAGGTCGCGGCTGAAGAGCTCGGCGACATCGCCCACCGCGAACACGTCGGGGTCCGTGACGACCGCGAGCCCCTTGTACCCGAGCATGCCGGGGATCGCATAGCGGACCGGCGTGAACGACTGGAGGTCGTCCGGGTCCCATTCGCGTACGTGACCGCCGCGAAGCAGCGAATGCCCGCGCTCCTGAAGCTCGGGAAAGTCGCCAGCTCTGACGATCCGCACGTCGAAAGCGTCGGGCACCCGGCTGGTGCGCCGGAAGCTGTGCGCCGAGACGAGCGCGCCGAGCATCTGCTTGTCGTTGGTGTGGATCACGACCGTCGGTTTCATGGGAGCCAATCTAGGCGGCGATTTGGACATCGCAAAGGCCGCAGTCACCAGACGGGCCCACGGCCAAATTTAATTCCGGCCCCGAAACCCGCCCGCTTCGTCGGCGAGATTGGACGGTTCGTCGAAGGCAGGGGCTTTACGAACGATAGTTAATCTAGCGGCGCGACAATTGTCATGTTCGAAGCCCAAGAGCGCTCCCCCACTTGCAATCCGCGGCGGCAGGGGAAAAGGCGCGATATCGTGAAGCCCGCTTCGTTGATCAGCCTTGCGCTGCTGCTTGCAGCATGCGGCAGCGGACAGGATCCGCAGGGCCACGGCGGCCGTGGCGGGCGTGGCGCCCGCGGCGGCACGCCGACTGTCGGCTATGTCGTGATCCAGCAGGGCAGCGCTCCGCTCGAGCAGCAGCTCCCCGGACGCGTTGCCGCCTATCAAATCTCCGAGGTTCGGCCGCAGGTAAACGGGGTCATCCTGCGCCGGCTATTCCAGGAAGGCTCTTTCGTTCGCCAGGGCCAGACGCTCTATCAGATCGACCCCAGCGTCTATAACGCGCAGGCCGCCCAGGCCGAGGCCAACCTCCAGAGCGCTCGGGCGCAGGCCGAGGCCGCGCGGACGCTCGCCAGCCGCTACGCTCCGCTCGTCAAAGAGCAGGCGATCTCGAAGCAGGATTATACAAACGCCGTCGCCCAGGCGCGCCAGGCCGACGCCTCGGTCGCGCAGAATTCGGCCGCTCTGCGCAGCGCCCGCATCAACCAGCGCTTCACCCGCGTCCCCGCGCCGATCAGTGGGCGCGTTGGTCTCTCGAACGTGACTGAGGGCGCGCTCGTGACGGCGAACCAGCCGGACGCGCTGACGACGATTACGCGGCTCGACCCGGTCTATGTCGATATCCAGGAATCGGCATCCGACCTGCTCGCTCTTCGGCGCGCGCTAACGCAAGGCGGCGTGGTTGCGACCTCGGCTCAGGTGAGGCTGAAGCTGCCCGACGGAAGCGACTATGGCTTCACCGGCAAGGTCCAGTTTAGCCAGGTCGTCGTCGACCAGAACACCGGAACCGTAACTCTGCGCGCCGTTTTCCCCAATCCACAGTCGATCCTGCTTCCGGGGATGTCGGTGACCGCGCAATTCGCCCAGGCGGTGGACACCTCCGCATTCCTCGTCCCGCAGCAAGCGATCTCGCGCGACCCGCAGGGCAATGCGACGCTGTACGTCGTCGGCCCGGGGAATCGCGCGGTGCAACGTACAGTCGTCACGGCGCAGACGCTTGGTCCTTATTGGGTCGTGACCGGGGGCCTCGCCGCCGGCGAGAAAGTGATCACGCAGGGGCTCGGGAACGTGAAGGATGGAGCGCTGATCAAGCCGGTGCCCGCAACCGCTCCGCAAAAAGTGCAGGCGCCGCCGCCGGGGGCTTTAAAGGCGATGAACGCGAACCGGCGTCGCGGCTGACCAATGTCGCGGATCTTCATCGAACGGCCGATCTTCGCCTGGGTTCTGGCGATCATCATCATGCTCGGCGGGATCGGCGCGATCTTCTCGCTTCCCGTCGCCCAATATCCAGACGTCGCGCCGACCCAGATCAACGTTCGCGCGACCTATCCCGGCGCATCCGCCGAGACTCTCGAAACCAGCGTCACGCAGATCATCGAGCAGTCGCTGACGGGCCTCGACGGGCTTCTCTACTTCAGCTCGTCGTCGAGTTCGCGCGGGTCAGTGTCGATCAGCGCGGTGTTCGACAAAACGGTGTCTCCGGACATCGCCCAGGTCCAGGTGCAAAACAAGGTGCAGTCCGCCGTCGCGCGCCTTCCCGCCGCGGTGCAGCAGCAGGGCGTGACCGTCACCAAGGGCTCGCCCGACTTCCTCATGATCGTGGGCGTCTACGATTCGACCGACAAGAGCACCAATGTCGACGTGTCCGACTGGCTTGCGAGCAACATCCAGGACGACCTTTCGCGCATTTCCGGCGTCGGCGACGTCAACGTCTTCGGCTCGCAATATGCGATGCGGATCTGGCTCGATCCGAACAGGCTGCAAAGCTACCAGCTGATGCCGAGCGACGTCGTCAGCGCGATCCAGACCCAGAATATCGAGGTCGCGGCGGGCGAGATCGGCGGAATGCCGCAGCCCGAGGGGCAAGAGCTGGACGCGACGGTGACGGCGCAGTCGCGTCTCCAGACCCCCGAGCAGTTCCGCAACATCATCATCAAATCGAACCCGTCCGGCGCGCGGGTACTGCTGTCCGACGTCGCGAGGGTCGAGCTCGGCGCGGACAATTATTCGGCGCGGATCCGGATCAACGGCCATCCCGGCGCGGGAATCGGCATCTTCCTCGATCCCGGCGCGAACGCATTGAGCACGTCGAAGCTGGTCAAGGCGTACATGACGCAGGCGACGCCGCGGCTGCCCGCCGGCTACCGGGTCGCTTACGCGAACGACAGCTCCGACTTCATCCGCCTGTCGGTGATCGAGGTGGTAAAGACGCTCGCCGAGGCGATGGCGCTCGTCATCCTCGTCATGTTCGTCTTCCTCCAGAGCTGGCGAGCGACACTGATCCCCGGCATCGCCATTCCCGTCGTGCTGCTGGGCACGTTCGGAATGCTCTACATCCTCGGCTTTTCGATCAACACGCTGACTTTGTTCGGCCTCGTGCTTGCTGTCGGACTGCTCGTCGACGACGCGATCGTCGTCGTCGAGAACGTCGAACGCATTCTCCACGAGCAGCCCGAGCTGACGACAAAAGAAGCGACCATCGTGTCGATGAGCCAGATCCAGATGGCGCTAGTCGCGATCGCGCTGGTCCTTTCCGCCGTGTTCCTGCCGATGGTGTTCTTCGGTGGGTCGACAGGGGTCATCTACCGCCAGTTCTCGGCGACGATCGTGTCGGCGATGGCGCTGTCGGTCCTGCTCGCCCTCACCTTCAGCCCGTCGCTCGCCGCAGCGGTGCTTCGGCGCAAGCATGCGAGCGTCGAGGAGACGTGGGTCGGCCGCAAGGCGCCGGGGCTTGCTCACGGAATCGAAACCGCGCGGCAGAAGTTCAACAGCGGCTTCGACCGCACGATCCACTGGTACGTCGGCAACGTCGGTAAGGTCGTCGAACGCAAGTGGCTGTTCCTCGGCATTTACGCCGCCGTCTGCATTCTCCTCGTTTTCCTGTTCCAGAGCCTGCCGACGGGCTTCATCCCGTCCGAGGACCAGGGCAACGCCTCGGTCCAGTTCCGACTGCCGCCCGGAGCGACGTTCGCCCGCACGCAGCAAGTTGAACAGGCAGTCGAGAAATATTTCCTCGAGGGTCCCGAAAAGAAGAATGTCGCGGTGTTCTTCGCGGTGACCGGCGGCGGCGGCGGGCTGTCGGGACAGAATACCGGTCAGGCCTATGTGAACCTCGCGGCGTTCGATAAGCGCAAAGGTTCGCGCAACAGCGCTTCGGCGATCGTCGAGCGCGCATCCGCCGCGTTCCGCGGCCTTCGCGACGCGCAGGTCTTCGCGCTCATCCCGGGCGCGATCCGCGGGCTCGGGCAGTCGAGCGGCTTCACGATGCAGCTCCAGAACACCAGCGGGATGAGCCGCGATCAGTTCATCGCTGCCCGCGACCGCCTGCTGGCGGAAGCTACAGCTGACCCGGTGCTCGAGCAGGTTCGTCTGGCCGAGCTTCCGGACGTGGCCAGCCTGAAGATCAATGTCGACCAGCAGCGGCTGGCGTCGTTCGGGCTCAGCCCGGCCGACGTGAACTCGACGCTCTCGACGGCCTGGGGCGGCCGCTACGTGAACGACTTCGTCGACCGCGGCCGTGTGAAGAAGGTCTATGTCCAGGGTGACGCGCCGTTCCGGTCCGAGCCTTCCGACCTCGGAGGGTGGTTCGTGCGCAACAACCAAGGGCAAATGGTGCCGTTTTCGTCCTTCGCGACGACCGGGTGGACGGTTGCGCCGGTCACCGTCGACCGCTTCGAAGGCTATGAGTCCTTTGAGATCGATGGTCAGCCGGCGGCCGGCAAGAGCTCGGGACAGGCGATGGAGGAAATCGCAAGGCTCGCGTCCGGCATCCCCGGCGTGGGCGTCGCCTGGTCCGGCGCATCGTATCAGGAGCGGCTGGCGACCGGCCAGGCCCCGCTCCTCTACACAGTCTCGCTCATCGTGATCTTCCTGTGTCTCGCCGCGCTTTACGAAAGCTGGTCGATCCCGCTTGCGGTGCTGCTCGTCGTGCCGCTGGGGCTTGTCGGGGCGATCCTGTTCGTGACCCTGCGCGGGCTCGAGAACGACGTGTTCCTCCAGATCGGCCTTCTCACCACGATGGGCCTGACGTCGAAGAACGCGATCCTGATGAACGAATTTGCCGAACGCGCGGAAAAGGAGGGCAAGCGAGTCCTGGACGCGGCGATCGAAGCTGCGCGAATCCGGCTCCGGCCGATCCTGATGACGAGCTTCGCCTTCATCTTCGGCGTATTCCCGCTGGCGATCGCTAGCGGCCCGGGTGCGAATGGCCGCATCGCGATCGGCACCGCGGTGATCGGCGGGATGCTGACGGCCACAATTCTCGCCATCTTCTACATCCCGCTATTCTACGTGCTGGTGCGCCGCGGCGCCCGCGACGGCATCGTGATCATCCGGGAGCGCTGGCGCCGGCGGCGGGAGGCGCAAGCGTGAGGCGCGCGATCGCCGCAGCGGCGCTGCTCGCGACCAGCTGCACCTCGATGGAGCCGAAATATGTGCGGCCCGATCCGGCGGTGCCTGCATCCTGGCCTGTCGGCGACGCCTATCTCAAGGCTTCCGAGGTCGGGCTTCCCGCGCTCACCTACAAGCAGGTCTTCACCGACCCTCGACTGCAAACGCTGATTGCGGAAGCGCTCAACAACAACCGCAACCTGATGACGGCCGCCGCCAATGTCGCCGCGGCGCGCGAGCAGTATCGAATCCAGCGCACGCAGCAGTTCCCGACGGTCGACGCCAACGCCGGCGCAACGGTGAGTGGCAATCGAGGAGGAGGCGGATCCAGCTCCGGGTCGAGCGGCGGCCGCGGATCCGGATCGAACATCGCGGCGCAGTTCCAGGCGGGAGTCAGCGTGCCGAGCTACGAAGTCGACCTGTTCGGCCGCCTGCGCTCACTCACCGACGTCCAGCTCAACCGCTATTTCTCGACCGAGGCGGGCGCGCGCGCCACGCGGCTGACGTTGGTCTCCAACATCGCGAGCGCCTGGCTCAATCATGCGGCCGATTCGAGCCTGCTCCTGATCGACGAACAGACCGCGGCCAGCGCGCAGAAGAGCGTTCGGCTGACCCGGCTGCGCCTCGAAGGCGGGATCGCGCCGCGGACCGACCTCGACCGCGCCGAGCAGATACTCGACAGCACCGAGGCCGATCTAGCCCGACAGCGAACGGCGGTCGCACAGGACATCAACGCGTTGAGATTGCTGGTCGGCGGCCCCGTCGATCCGAGCCTACTCGCGCACTCGATCGATGAAGCGTTCGGGACGGTGGCGCCGATGCCGACTGGCCTCGATTCCTACGTCCTGCTGCGACGCCCGGACGTGGTGCAGGCGGAATATGAGCTGAGGGCGGCGAACGCCAACATCGGGGCGGCGCGGGCGACGCTGTTCCCGCGCATTTCGCTGACGGGCCTGCTCGGGTTCGCGAGCTCGGCCTTGCTCAAGCTCTTCACCGGCGGAGCCTTCGGTTGGAGCGCGGGCGCGAACGCGAGCTACACCATCTTCCAGGCGGGTGCGGGCCACGCGAACGTGCGGCTTAGCGAAGCGCAGAAGCGCGCCGCGATCTCCACGTATCAAGGAACGGTCCAGACCGCGTTCCGCGAGGTCTCCGACGCGCTCGCACGGCGCGGAACGATGAACGACGAGATCGCGGCGCGGCAACGCCAGCAAGCGGAAACGGCAGACACCTATTTGCTCACCGAGGACCGGTATGACGCGGGCATCGATCCGTTCCTCAACGTGCTCGACGCGCAGCGCTCTTACTATGCCGCGCAGCAGACGCTCGTGAACACCAAACTCACCGCGGCGCAGAATATCGTCGACACTTACCAGGCGATTGGCGGCGATGCGCTTCTCGAGGGAACACCGATCTGCCAGCGGTTGCCGGGCGATATCGGCGAGCCCAACCTGGTGCTCCGGCAGGAATGCCTGCCGGACTAGGCGGCCTCGACCGCGTAGCCGTCGCCATAGAATTTGCTCGTGCTGCGCGTGTGGAACGTGATCGCTTTCACCGGCTCGTACTTGGGCTCACCTAGCCCCGGCAGAACTTCGAGGATCTCGTTCTCCCAGACATAGACCGCCATCGGGAATGAGACGCGCGGGCTTGCGAGGTGCGAGCCGTCGCTCGGCTTTCCGACGCGATGTGTCGTCGATGGCAGTCGGTCATTCGAAATCCGCTGCATGTAATCGCCGGTGTTGATGATGATCGAGCCGTAGGGCGCCTTCATCCGCACCCACTTGCCACTGCGGTGGTTCCATACCTGCAAGCCATCCATCCGGCTCGTGGGCAGGATGGTGAACAGGTCGACGTCCTCGTGACCGAGCAGACGCCCCGCGCCGGAGCTGTCCTGCTCTGGGGTCATCGGCGGATAGTAATTGAGGCGAAGGCCGAAATTGGTCTCGGTCAGCTTTTCGTCGAGCAGGTGGGGATCGCACCCGAGCCCCTGAAGCATCGCTTGCGCGATTGGCTTGAACAGCTTCTCGTGCGCCAGGGCGAGCTGGCGGAACCTGGGCTCATATTCCGCGCGCGGCCAGAAATCCTCGGCCCGGAACGGCTCGTCGCGCTGCTGCGGGATGTCGAATGCGCGGCGGCAGAAGACCCATCCTTCGACCAGGTCGGGATGGATTTCGCTCGTCTCCTCGATCGGGAAATAGCCCTGGTTCACCGAACCGTGGCGTTCGGCGCGGAAGCGCATCCTGTCGGCCAAGCTAGTCGAGGTGAACACGTCGAGCGCGGCGTCGTGCATCTGGTCGTACAGGCTGACGTCGACTCCATGGCCGACGAGCACCGCGAAGCCGATCTCCTCGAGCGCCGCCGAGAAGGCTTTTGCGAAGCGCTCCTTGTCCGCGGCATCGCCGCGCAGGAACTGCCCGAAATCTAAGGTCGCGATTTCATAATCCTCGTCGAACTCGTCGGCCGGGTTCTCGGCGAGCCGGTAGGTATGGCTCTTCTCGACCTGGTCGTATTTCACGAAGTCGCGGTTGAGGGCGTCGATCTCAGTCATTGCAGTATCTTAGCGCCGGCGGCGCTTCATTCACAGAGCAAAGCGAGAAGCGCGAAGCTCGCAAGCCAATGCTCGCCCATATAGTCGCCCGCGATGTGCGGCATCGCGGCGGCAAGATGCTCGTCCGCGGCTGCGTTGGCGATGGCGCGCTTCCGCTCCGGGAGAAGCCGCCCGATGCTTCGCCAGCACCACGCGCGGCTGAGGTTGACTCCGTCCAGGTGCGCGATCTTGCCGTCGCTGCGGTCGCTCACGATCGCCGGTTCGAACAGGGTCGCCGGCTGGCGTTGGACCATGCTCGGAAGGAATCGGACGAACCAGGTCGCGAAATCCGCTTCATGCGCGCGGGCCATGCACATGGCTTCGATCAGCGCCGACGACAGGAACTCGTCGCCCCCCGGCTCCCACGCCTGGCAGTCGCGGTCGGCCGCGAACCAATGCAGCGAGCGATTGCGGATCAGCTCGGCGAGGTCGGAATCGAATTGCTCCGCCCATTCTAGCGCGAGAACCAACGCGAAGGCGGTGTTGAAATGCGTGCCGACGCGGATCGGATACGTAAGGACCTGTAGATAATCGCGCAGCCGCTCGGCGAACGTGCGCGCAAGCGGTTCCAGCTTGGCCGCCCAGCCCTCCTCGTGCCGCGTGGCTTCGAGGTGGAGGTAGAGCAGCCATGCCATGCCGTACGGCCGCTCGAATCCGCGGCTAAGCGGGCGCTCGAGAAACGCGAGCTCGCCGCCGACTTTCTCGCGAGTGAAGCTGTCGCTTGCCAGGTCGGCGATGGCTTGCGCTTCCCGAATCTCGGGGAACAGCCGGCGCACCGTCAGCAAGGTCCACCAGCCGTGGACGCAGCTGTGCCAATCGAAGCTTCCGAAGAAGATGGGGTGAAGCACGCGCGGCGGCGCGAGGTCCTCGTCGCCGAGCAGCACCTGGTCGAGCTTGTGCGGATATTCCTTTCGCACATGCCCGAGCACGATGCTCGCCATGCGCGCGGCGAGATCGGCGTCCAGCGTCGTCACAAATGGAACCCCGCGAAGTAGAGGATCAGGATGTTGCAGATGAGGAGCGGGATCGCGGTCGCGACTTGTACCTTGACGACGCCGTACTGGTTCCTCAGCTCGAGCAGCGCCGCAGGCACGATATTGAAGTTGGCGGCCATGGGCGTCATCAACGTCCCGCAATAGCCGGTCAGCATTCCGACTGCGCCGATCACCGCGGCCCTGCCGCCGTCCTCGTGGATCAGGATCGGCACACCTATCGCCGCAACCATCACCGGGAAAGCAGCGAAGGCGTTGCCCATGATCATCGTGAACACCACCATCCCCAGCCCGTAAAGCAACACGGCGAGGAAGACGCTTCCGTGCGGGATGACCTCGCCCGCGAGCGCGCCGATTGTCGTGCCGATCCCCGCGGCCGCGAACACGGCGCCGAGCGCGGCGAGCATTTGCGGCAGGACGAGCGCCCATCCGATCGCGTTCGCGAGCCGGCCGCCTTCATCCACTGCGGCCAGCGGCGGAGGCCGAAGCCACACGTACGACAGGATCAACGCGATCACGACTCCGACGCCGAGCAGGACGAGCGTGACGGACTTCGGGTCAATGAGTCCGCTGCTTTTCAGCGGCGTGTAGGTGAACAACAGTGTCCCGATGAAGGCCGTGAACGGGATGATCAGCGCGGGGAGGAAGAGCCTGTTGCCGTAGCGCTCGGAGAAAGTCTGGCGTTCTTGGGTGCTGGTCGATTCACCCGCGCTGCGACCGAGTGCGTGCACACCGGCGAGACCGACCAGGGCAAGCACCAGCACGCCATTGGCCGTGTCGCCGAGGATGTCGCCCAACCAGAAGCTGACGGCGACCAGCGCCCAGAAGGCGGCATTGCCCCAGCGCTTCGGGTTATCCGTGTCGCGGACGCTCGACACGGCGAAGCTCGCGAAGATCAGCCCGGCGAGAAGGTAATGGATGTCGGTCATCGGCCGCGCCTTCTTAGGCGGCGATCCATCCACAGCAGCCGACTCGCCTGGATCAGGAACGCGCAGATGGCGCTCGGGATCGCCCACACCGACAGCTCGAACGGCGTCAGCTCGATGCCGTAGGCCTTGAGCGCTCCCTGGATCAGCAGGATGGACGAGATGGCGATGAAAATGTCCTCGCCGAAGAACAGGCCGACGTTGTCGGTCGCGGCCGACATCGCCTTCACATGTTCGGCGGTGTCCTCGTCGAGCTCGCCATGCTCCTTCTCGGCGGCGGCGAGCGCCATCGGCGCAACCAGCGGCCGGACCGTCTGGGCCTGGCCCGCGACCGAGGTCAGGCCGAGCGCCGCGAAGATCTGCCGGAAGCCGAGGTAGAGCACCAGGACCCTGCCGACGGTTGCTCCGCGCATTCGGCCGATCAGTGCCCGCGCCTGCTGCTGAAGGCCGTAGCGTTCGAGCAGGCCGATCACCGGAAGCACGATGTAGATCAAGGTGACGGTGCGGTTTTCGTTGAAGCCGTGGCCGAGCACCCCGAGCACCTTGAGGAAGGGCATGTGCGCGAGCAGCCCTGTCGCGATCGCCGCGACAGCCACGACCAGGAGCGGGTTGAAGCGGAGCGCAAAGCCGAGGACGACGAGCGCGATCCCAACGAGTGGCCAATAGTCGATCACTCTTCCCTCCTCCCGAACCCCCCGCCCCCGGGAGTCTCGATAACGAAGCGATCGCCCGGCTGCACGTCAGCCGACGCTGTCGCGCTCAGCATTTCGACGGTGCCGTCAATGCGCTCCACCCAATTGCGGCCAGCTTCCGCATCCGCGCCGCCGCTGATTCCGCGCGGCGGAACGCGCCGGCGGTTGGCGAGGATGTTGGCGCGCATTGGCTCGAAGAAGGTAACGATGCGAATGACGCCGTCGCCGCCTTTGTGCGCGCCGGCACCGCCCGAGCCGCGGCGGATAGCGAACTGGTCGAGGCGGACCGGCAACCGGCTTTCGAGAATTTCCGGATCGGTGAGCCGGCTGTTGGTCATGTGCGTCTGCACCGCACTTGTGCCGTCGAAGTCCGGACCTGCGCCGGAGCCGCCGGCGATCGTCTCATAATATTGGTGCCGATCGTTGCCGAAGGTGAAGTTGTTCATCGTCCCTTGGCTCGGCGCCAGCCGGCCGGTTGCCGCGAACAAGCAGTCGGTGACCACTTGGCTCGTCTCGACATTTCCGGCGACCACCGCAGCCGGAAATTTCGGGTTGAGCATCGACCCATCGGGGACGATCAGCTCGATCGGGCGCAAACAACCGTCGTTCATCGGGATTGCATCGTCGATCAGCGTGCGGACGACGTAGAGCGAGGCCGCGCGGACGATCGAATAGGGGGCGTTGAAATTGTCGGCCAGCTGGCCGCTGGTCCCGGTGAAATCGAAGATCGCGGAGCGCGAGGCCTTGTCGATGCTGATTTTCACACGGACGTGGGCGCCATTGTCCATCTCGTAGTCGAACGCCCCATCGTCGAGGCGGCCGAGGAGGCGGCGGACCGACTCCTCGGCGTTGGCGAGCACGTGGCGCATGTAGGCGGCGACCACGTCGGCGCCGTAATCGCGAGCGGTCTGCACGAGCACCTCGGCCCCGCGCGTGCAGGCGACGAGCTGGGCCTTGAGATCGGACATGTTGCGATCCGGCCTGCGCGCGGGCCATTCGCCCGAGCCGAGCAGCGCGCGCATCTCTGTGTCGCGGAAATGTCCTTCGTCGACCATCAGGAAATTGTCGATCAACGCGCCTTCGTCGGCGATGGTGCGGCTGTCGGGCGGCATTGAGCCAGGCGCGATCCCACCGATGTCGGCATGATGTCCCCGGGCCGCGACGAAGGCGGAAGGCTCGTCCTCGTCTCCGTAGAACACCGGAACGATCACGGTGATGTCCGGCAAGTGCGTCCCGCCGCGATAGGGGTCGTTCAGGACATAGGCATCGCCGCGCCGGATCCCGCGGCGGTCCCTCCCCTCTCCGCGCGTGTCGATGATCCGGCGAATGCTTTCGCCCATCGACCCGAGATGCACCGGAATGTGCGGCGCATTGGCGATAAGCGCGCCGTCCGCTTCGAAGATCGCGCAGGAGAAATCGAGCCGCTCCTTGATGTTGACGCTCGTCGCCGTCGACTGGAGCGCGACGCCCATCTCTTCGGCGATGGCCATGAACAGGTTGTTGAAGATTTCGAGCTGCACAGGATCGACGTCGGTGCCGATCGCCTTGGCACGCTCAAGCCGTACAGCGCGGGTGAGGATCAGCGTACCATCGGCGGCGCGCTCGGCGCGCCAGCCGCGCTCGACGACGATCGTGGATGTGGGATCGAAGATGAGGCCTGGACCGTGAACGATGTCGCTCTGCGCGTCTGTCGC
>Ga0070680_100000245_pt1 | contig 35931 bp, 67 predicted proteins | sample KBSC73BmetaG_FD_64672 | JGI IMG/M metagenome (GOLD analysis project Ga0070680, IMG submission 64672) | Corn rhizosphere microbial communities from Kellogg Biological Station, Michigan, USA - KBS C7-3B metaG | ecosystem: Host-associated > Plants > Roots > Rhizosphere | place: USA: Michigan...
GCAATTACGATAAGCATAACGTTTACCTCTTTACCACCATTTGCTTGCTTAAGAAAGTGCCTAATCAACATGGCAAAGTTTTTGATTTTACTGCCAGTCTTGGCGCTTATAGCGTTCATGACGTAAGACAAATCATCAAGAACAATACATACTTTATTGTGACCTACAACCTCACGCTCAATCGTTACTGGTGCTTTAGTAATATCGAAGCCACTGATATAGATTGGGTGATAACCTACGCCATGCGCATGGTGCGCTAGTTCTCGTGCAAGAGTGCTTTTTCCTGAACCGGGCGGACCATTGATAACTAACTGATAAAATTCAGATGAATTAAGTTGTGGCTCTATATCCTTGAATAAGTCATCGGCGTTCATAATGCTTTCGATTGTGCTTATGCCACCATGAATAGTTTCTTGAGGCTCGCCATACACTGGGCGTTCGTATTCAGTCTGCATCAGGCGAAGATAATCCTCGGTAAGAAGGTGGATAAATCCCGGGTCACTCATTGTCCTCTACCTCGATTTCATTTCCGCCAAGGGATTTCAGAACGTTGTTTACATGTGCGAATACAGTAGGAAAATTATTATGATAATACGAACGCCATTTTAACCAAACCATTCCACGGACAATATCAGGCACGCCAGCCGGTGTAACAGGCAATTTATAATCCGACACGGCAGCGGCAGCCCTCATGTTGGTTACAGCATTCAGGTAATCGTCACGACTTGCGCAAGCCATGGCTTGGTTGATGGTACTCATCAACATTTGCGCTCTAACAGAACGGCGGCTGGATGGCATTTTAGTGCAATCCGACCTCCATGGTCATTAGAGGCGTTTTCTCATAGGCTTCGGCACAACGTTTTACCAACTCTAGTGGTACTTTCTTGCCTGCAACAATATAATACTTAGTTGCTGTGGAATTTTTCGGAATGTGTCCCATCAAAACTTTATAGGTATAATCGGTAGGATTCAGAGGGCTCGCCAATAATTTCTGGCTGTATGCCTTTCGTAAGGAATGGAAAATACTTTTGCCTTCTCTAAGGTGGAATAAATTATCCCTACGAATTGCGTCTGAAAGCATGTCTCTATAACGCTTGTCAAATGGCGCACTATAACCCTCGTCATGTTGCACGACCAATTCTTGGCTAGGTCCCTTTAGAACGTTCAAGGCTTCGAATGCCTTTGGCGAAATGATAGCGTTATACTTTACGCCTTTACTGAAAACTTCATAAGTCCAAACATTATGTTCTGGCACCTTTTCAAAGTCTGCATACTTGATTGGATAACAGGCGCCTATTCTTAGACCGCTGTAAAGCATCAAGATTAACAGTTTCGTCAAATCTGCGTTTCGTGTTGAGGCAGCAAACAACCAATTAATATCGCTGTCGGTGTAGGCTTCTCTGGTGCCCTTTAGTTTCTGTATTTCATCATGAAGTGTATAGTAGTTAATCTCCTTAATGAAGGGTATGCCGTTACGTTTGAGCCATGCAGACACGATGGCGAGATACAAAGATACACGAACATATCCCTTCTCTGGTAGCGCCTTGAGTAGAAACTTGTAAAGGTCTGGAAGGTTCTCTGTATCAATCTCTGGGTTATTCATATACTTCAAGGCTTGCTCATAGGTCGTTAAAGTCATTGCAGTTGGGTGCTTATGCGCACGGAGATAAGTGATGTAGTCGTTTAGTTGCAGTTTCAAATGTATACCATTATAAAAAGAAGAAATATGTTCATAAATACGCTTCCTGTCCATATATATAATGTGGTATGGTATATAGATAAATAAGGAGAGTAAGTGCGTCTTGAGAATATGTATATTCTAAAAGTTTTTTTGCAACTTTGGCGCTTTAATATGCTAGTTTGAGCGTGGTTCTATGACTACACCTAAGGTAAGATAATGCAATTGCACATGTAATTAATAACTGAACGAGCGACAAGATAGCCCGCTATCACGCCTGTTGGTAGACCTATCGATGCACCAATCAATTTGACCTTCGTTTGATACTTCATTTCTAATATTGCTCAATGTTGAAAAGGATGGCTGTAATCAATATTATAAACCCTGCAAGCATAACAAAGGACTGATGATATACTGCACCTACAACAAGTATCATAACGCCAGAAATAATGCCAAGTATCGTTAGCATGAGCGACCAAAAATCTTTAGTTTCTTGCTTCATACGCCATTCACGCTCGGTTCTCTATTTAACCTAAATATTCTTGTGAGAAGAGGTTTCTTATTAGCGTCATGCCATGCTTCGAATTGAAGATAAGCGCCACAGTGTCCACCTTCGGCATCTCTGCTATGACAGACAGGATTATCTAAATCGAAGTATCGGCATTGCTCGTGAAACCTACAGCCTTTATTCAATAGCCAATATCCCCATAATCATTGGTTGTATCATGCTTAGGCTCGTCTTTCTTCTCACTGTCTTTCACTCGCCACGCTTCGAATCCTATTCTTGAACAAACTGTCATAGTCGCTCCTACAGTAAGCCAGAATACGATTGTGTAGGCATCATCAATGTTATCTCTTATCTTATCTTCGGCGCTTGCGGGAATATTTGACCCAACACATTCATAGGATAAAGAACCACCGCCAGTTGCTACCCAATTTTCTTCCAAACATGTGTGACCAAGAATATACAAGGCTTCATTTCTACCATACATGTCCCCTACAACGAATTTAATATTGATTAGAAGCAACAAAAGAGCCACGCCTACAATTGCGGTAATTGTGCCTGCTTTAACTATTCGCCAGTAATCCACTTTCTGCCGGGCAATCAAGCGAATAAAGTAGGCGGCAGGATAACAGATGGCTACCCACGCCACGACTGTTAAAATAAGTGTGTTAAGAACCGCCTGCCATGTCAGCAATTCTAGGCTAAACAAAATACAGAACGCAGTTATGGCAAAGACCACGGACATCATTGTGCCGAATATTAGTTTATCTTCTCTGCATTTCTTCAATAGGCTCGCTTTCTTGTCTGGTGGCGTGTAACCTTTTGGCAAACTCAATTTGTATCACATCTACCTAGTTGAAGGCAGTTATTAAGTTTTGTGCCGTTTACATAGCCCATATCATGGCAGATTTTTAAATCGACATTTTCAGGGAAAGAGCAAGGCGCTTCGTTCCAATAATTAGGGGTTTTGTAAGCAAGGTCGAATATAGCCCAAGAAACCATCGACATAACGGCAATCATCCATAGCCCGGCAAGAAGTGCTTTATCTTTATACCAATGGTAAGGCTCGCTCATGGCTTGTCATACCAATTTTGCCAGTAGTCGATTCTATAGCCCTCTGATTCCATACATTGCTTGAAGAGTGATACCGTGCCATCGCCTTCGAAGCCTGATGCATACATGCCTCTTGTGTAGCCTATACACTCGCCACGAACAGAACTATAATCAATATAGGTATTAATCACCACTACAGCAAACGCTCCTAACCAAATTAATCCTAAATTGCGCCAGTCTTTTCTTGTCCACTTCATGACAAATCCTCAAATCCTTCTGGTATCTTTGCTTTAAAGAAAGGCTCTGGCTCTTTAGGCGGTGGCTTAGGTGCTTCATTATACTCATTCTGCATCATGCAGACGAGATACTTTTCGCCTTCGGTTGTATTTAGATTCGTCTTTAGGCTAGCGTCAATTGGTGGAATACCTGACCAGTCGATGCATTGTTGCTTTATCTGTGTATATTGTGTGCCATAATATATTACACAAACTACAACGGCGCAGGCTATTGCCGCAAACCCAAAGATAAAAATAAAGTAATACAATTTATTCGTCCTGTATTACTTTGACCATGAAAGGTATAAAATTGCCGAATATCAGAAAGATTATGCCTAATACATTAAGCACGCCATAACTATTCGAATCCGCAAGTATTTCTTCTCGCTGTCTGTTCTGCAATAGTTTTAACTCAACGTCTTGGTCGGCTGTAAGTATATGTTGCTCTCGAAGGATTGTTAATCGCTCGCTGTTCGACAAGTAGGTATCATTGTCAATTCTCGGCAATGTGTTTAAGAATGAAGTAAATTCTTGCTCGTGTCGGTCAAGCATAGGCAGATAGACGTTAAAATAATTTCCAGCGCAAAGAATAAAGATAATCGCTACGCCTATGTTATTCGCCACAAATACGGCTTCTATTTTCGCCATGCTTCTTTAATAGGCTGGTATGATATATTAAGTTATCGGAAAATTGGCATCTCTGTAAAGGGCGGGTGCCTTTTGGTCACCACTATGGTCATAGCATCTAGGAACCCCGTCCTTCTGGTTACGCCATTCCTTACCCTGTTACAGTGCGCTTTCGATTGTCAGGCTCGAAGCCTTTACATTATCGGCGCTTTAGATTGAACTTCTCGTCTGATGTTCCACACGTTCATATGTAATAGGTCTGCCATCAGTGTAGATGTATTCTCGTATCAACTCTTTCTGGTACTCTGTCAATTCCGCCATGTCAATTATGCCAGCGTAGCATAGCCTTACTAATTCGCTTACCTCTTCGAGTTCTTTTTGATTCATACCTTAGATATGATTTATGGGTTATATAAAGGCTTCGATGTTACTTCATTAACTTTACTATGTTAGGTATGAGTAAGATGAAGTCGCTCAAATCTTGACCTTGTAACGTCTGCACCATCGTAGAAGCCACTTTCTGTATTTTCTTTGTTGCTGTCATACTTGCCATAGGATTTTCAATGAGTTCGGAACGAATATCATCAATGGCTCGCTCAAGTTTAATGGCTCGCAAATGCCTATGTAACAATGCTTCAAGATTGTGGTCTAAGCACATCTTGGTAAGAAGTTCTGTCTGCTTTATAGGCGCACTACAGATAAGGCAATTGCCATCTTTATTCATTGAAATGTCATGGTCAGCCACAGATGGTATCATATCTTCTGGTTTTATAAACTGGTTCTCTGTTATAGAATTAAAATACCTCTTAAGGTCAATTTGGGTATTATATTCTCGAAAACTTACCACAAGTTTTTTCTCGGCATCCAAGGCAAGTTCGAAGAAAAGAGTTTTCTTACATGCCCAGCATGTGGAAATAAACCTAAACTCTTTCTTTTCTTTCTTCTCTTCGATGGTATTAGGCGATACGAAATGTCCTTTTGTAGAACAGTCCCAATTACCTTTGTTAGACCCTAACTGGTCTACGAAATTTTTAAACATCTTTAACTTGTCAAACATTCGCTTTCATATCCTGTTCTTGGGTATCATATTTAAGGTTACTCTTACTAACCATACGCAATGCTTCAAGAAGTAAAGGATGTCTCTCTCGAAAGTGAAATACAACGGCTATCTTCATATCTGTTTCGCCATCTGTTTCATAAACAAATGGACAGAGAGTGCAAGAGGCTTTCATTTACATCGCCTCATACCTAATACATTGGAACGCACAATTATCTTGTAAACAAAACCCAGAATGTTCTTTATCTTTTGTAATATTTTGGTGTTCCAGCCATTCGTGACCACACACGCAAAGGTCAATTATCATTTTTGTTTTCCATGTAATTCTAGTAACAACTAATGCAACAGCCATCACCATGGCGACAAAAAGAAGATATGGGATAATTGCGCTTTGGCTCGCTATATTCTCTGTCATTTACCAATCTGTAACCTCTATTAACTCAACCTGCTTATCTAAATCTTCGGCATAATGAAGCGTCCAACATCCGCCACTCGCTTGATGTGTGATATGGGCTGCCATTTCTTTTGGCGTTCTACGTAAACAATGATAGCAAACAACAGGATGGAACGCTCGTGTCCATTCTAAATCTTCAATATTAAATGTAATACAATAGAGTTTACCCACATAGCCTGCAAGAGCCATGTTTCTTGCCTTAAACCCATAACAAAAATCTGGCGTAGGACAAATTAGGTTACCAGACCTATCTTTTCTTGTTGCATCCCAATGTTCATGACTAGGCTTAAACTCTTTAAAAGAATGTCCTTCATCAACAGCGTATTGTTTTGTCCACTCATCTATGCCAGTTGCGCCACCGCTTGCGAATTGCGCCTCTGGTGCCCAGTCATGACAAATAGACCAGACTTCACCTTTCAGTTTCTCAATCAGTTTAGAATCATTTGGAATATTATCAAGTGAGGGACCTACAATGCCAATGATTGTCATTTCTTTACCTCACATAAAGTCCTGTGGCATGTCATGCAATGCGGCGTTTGGTCTTGATAGCACTGAACAGAGCCATAACTTTCTGACTTGCATTTAGGACACATCACTTGGCTTGCCTCTTTTTTTCTTCGAGCCTGTCTTTATTGTAATTATAATTAGCGAATGTCCACGCCATGAAAACGCCTAAATGTATTATGATAAAAAAAGTCCAGATAGTAAGTTCCATCTAATTCAACACGCCCAATCTATTTAAAGCAAAATAGGCGCCTATAGGAAATATAATACCAAACAAGAAAAGTTCTGTTACAAGTTCGTAAAAGATTTCAATCATTGCCCTTCTTTCCATCTAACTACATGTAAAAATGCGGCATGAGAATCTTTCTGCGATTCTTCAAATAATTCGCCACAGATACGGCAGCGATATATAATGTCATACCACGTATCCATTAAGTTAATCCTCCCTTAAGTTTTATCTCTTCATATTCTGCGGCTGTAAGAACGTTCGTCATCGAGCCAGTCATTACAGCATATTTAGGCTTGCCTGCAACTATTGGCATATCTAGTTTCTTAACAGCGCCTATTACCACAGTTATTCGAATAACGAAGCCGTCTTGTAACTTTATGTAGCCTGTAATATTACCGTCTGTCTGAAACCCAACATCTTTGCCTTTAACTGGTGCGCTCAATTTCTTGCCTCTCTTACATACTGGCTGTAATTAAAGTATTGCCCTCCGCCATTTGGCTCAACTAATATTACTTCGCCTTTCTCTTCGAGACAAACATGCATAACCAGAATATAGCGTTCGCCTCCCACATCTACAACACAACTTATATCGCCATCGGAAACAACCGTATCAACAACCGTGCCGTTTCTCTGAACGGTTAATGGAAAAGGATTGAATGCAATAACCAAAATTATTAGAGCAACGCAAAAAAGAACAGCGCCTAATATAGCGCTGTCAGGAATTGAAAAGGCATCTGAATCATCGGTCATGTCTTAAGATGTGATGCTATCATTAATAAAGTAATCGCTAATACTCGTCTGGAAATTCGCCTTCGGCTTCTAGTTGTGAAAGGTTCTCATAATACTCTTCGTGACATGCGCAAGTGCAAGGCTCATCCGCTGGTGTTTCAAATTGAAAAATTTCTTCAGGGTAGCGAATGCGCATACATGTTATCGGGTCATCATCTTTACATGCCGGGCAAGGACACGTCATTCCAGATTATATCTCCTAATGCCGTTTAGAATACTTGTCATTTGTTCATAAAGTTGTTCGAATTGTTCAAAGCCAAGACCTTCATGCGCCTCAATTGCTTCATGTGTTTGTGGGTCTGCAATCAGCCAAGGATAAGGGCATTCTGTATCTTTCTTAACAAAAATATCTACTACACGGTTTCGCCAATCTACATTCATACGAACCATTAGTTAGTATCACCAAAGCAAAAATCACTAGGTAATGTACCTGTCAGGCATGGATAAATAACCTGATAGATAATCGAGAAGCAAACAACTGTCGTTAATGCGATGCCTACAAGCAAAGGCAAAAACCATTTTATGTTATATAAAGTCAGCATAGTTCGCCCTCTTTGGCATTGTCGCAACGTATTCTAAAAAGTCTGCTATTTCTTTTCGCTCTTTAGGCTCTAGCACACTCATATTAAATTCCTTGGCGTGTTTGTTTACTCGTGCTTTCCATTGTTCTTTAGGCACCTCTGCGCCTGCAAGTATACCAAGGATAAACCCATACATGAAAGAACGCTTCTCTATCATTTGAACAACTCGGGACATATTCGCTGTCCAAATCGTTCGCTATTACTGCCCAAAAACTGTTTTGCCTCCTAAAGAACCACATTTCGGACAATTTCTGCCTTTAAATGTCGTGCCACACGAAAGGCATTGCAAAGCGAAATTCGCCGGCATATCATTGCCGCCTAGTATTCCCATCTTCTTAAATTGCCTTCGTTGGTACCAGATGCCAAATCCTAGAAAGAAGCCAATCATTATAACAAAATTCCATGGAAAGGCTGCATCGCCTAAAAGAAAATAAAGCCCATAGTTTATAGCGATGCTTATGCCTAAGCCTGCAAAAGTCCAGATAATTAATCTCTTGATGCCTTGCTTCTCAATGTCACGCATTATTATTTGTCATCTGCAATAATTTAGCCACGGCAAGTGCCTTATCTAATTGGGAGGTTTTGACATGCATGGCGCTATAATCGAAAACATCACTAACGCTTGACCAGTATATACTATATATAATCACTTGACCGGCTCTTAATATCAAAACATTATACTGTGTAAAAGGTCGTTTCTTTATTTTCTCGCTGAACGCCTCGTGATTTGTTATCTGTTCTATCTTACCATCTTGCTTTAACCACAGTTCAATGTCGGTCATTAAGAAGTCTCCTTTTTAGTGCCATTCAATCTCTCGTTATGAATGCCGTCCTTAAAATGTGCTTGATAGGCTGGACGGAGCAGACTTAGGTGGCATGAACATAGTCTCGCTACTTTGCCATTTTCCCAATCTATATCATCGGCTGTCTTGGTATAAACTGGTTCAGGTCTACCGCCTACCATTTACTTTACCATCTCTCGCACTGTATGAAAAGGCAAAGAAATTTGCAAGACATCATTAAGTGTAATTGGTGTTTTAAATAACTTCTCTAACTCTGCTCCTTCAATTGATATACAAATTGAGGGATTGTCAGAATCATTCCTAGCATCCCAAAAATTGATTGGCATCTTTAGTATCGGTTTACCACCATCATCAAATAGCCCAATTTCTCCTTGTTCCATACCGCTAGTTATGGCTCCTTTATATTTAAGTTATCCTTTGGCTCGCACATCGGACAACTTTCTGTCTGGCTAGGTAACGAGCATTGATAATTGAAACATTTCCAAAACCCATCCTGATTCTTGCAGTAATGATAATGAACTTTATCCCATGTAAAAGTCATTCTTGCGCTCTCCCAAATATCTTGTTCTGTCGATTCTCACAGCCAACACAACACCAGATGCCACTTTCAAGGCGCTTAATGAATCGTTCAGAGAACTTTCGCCCACAAATATCGCAACGGCGCCAAACGGTTCTTTTCAAGCGAAATATACTCTCCAATGATGGGGACACAGCCAGCGTCCATCCCACTTAACTGTAGCAGGTTCGCCGCAAGAATCGCAAACATGCTCCTCGTCTTTAATATTCCCTACCAAAACACCCACCAGATTTTCGTTTATTAGGCTTCGAGCAACAGATGCCACCCATACAATGGTAATGACCATATTCTCCCAAAGAAGTATGGCAACCACACTGGCAATTAGCATCTCGCAAGGCAGTAGCATTTCTTAATATCTGTTCTATCTTTAGGCTATGTAAAGTTCTGTTATGACTTTCAGGATGACAAATAGAACAATAATCTGTTCTTATCTCGCTTACTTCTTTATCTTCCATATCTCTCACTTTTTAAAATCCATCGTTTCATCAAGCACTCTGCCATTATCAACATGGTAATCTTCGTGCCAGTGCCAGTCACCGCAACTTTGGCACCTGATTTCTTTACATAACTTACAGTAAAAGCGTTTCTCATACTCTGCTATCGAAATACCGCAGTTTACACATCTCTTCTCAAACATTTTCCCATTCTCTCCACCATGTTACCTTCTCTAACGGACTATTATACTTTCTGCCCTTTACTCTCTTGCACCACTCTAAGAAAGGTTCATCTTTACCTTTGGTGTAAGGTATCTCAATCTTGTAAAGTTGCGTCATGTCTGGTTCAGGATAATATTTCTGAACGATATAATAAAGGCTCGCTGCCGTTTTCTCTGATAACTTTGCGCTAAATACCTCTTCCATGCTGCCAAGATTCATGCCGACAAGGACACGAGCGCCTATCTCATATGTTTCTTCCGGCGAATAAGCCAAATCATAAATAATATGTGGCGATTTAATTAGACCCATATAATACATTGCTGTGGGTCCTCGCTCTAAAATTTTTTTGCAAGCCCAGCCGCTTATCCAGTTTATGCCGTTTACAGTTTTGTAGGCTTTAGGATTTTCATACATTTGAAACTTTCCCTCGTTTGTGAGGTCGATGTCGCCAAATTAACACAACTCGTGTCATTGAATCATCAAGAGGTGTTAGATATATCTCATCAAAATCCCTTCCAAGAATTGAATTGAAACTATTTATCATAGATTCAATGCCTTCGTTTTTATAATGCGAAAATACTTTCACTATCATGAGCCATACTGCTCCTTTTGTTCTCTAGTTCCTTCAATCATATCAATTTGTTCCAAGACATATTGATAGGCTTTAATTAACACAGTAAATTTCGTTATTTGTTCATTCAAATCTTTAATATCTTTTGTAAGCCTTATTCGAAGGGAGGTAATATCTGATTGAGAAACAAAATGATAATCTGTCATGGGTCCAGCCTGCCTTTTCCCAAATATGCATATTGACCGTTTCTCTCTTCAACGCTTACAGCGAGTTTAGGCGAACCGTCAGGATGAACAACGAATATTATTGCCTTGGGGTTCGCATACATTAGGTGTTGCATACAATAACCACAACATGCCGCCGTTTGGTCAAAATTATTCGAAGTGACATAACAGGCAAAGATATGGCGATAGCCGGCACTAATTGCCTTTGCAAGTGCTACCTCTTCGGCGTGCCATACTTTAGATGTCGCTAACTCGATGTTACAGCCACCAAAATAACCATAATCACCTTTAAGGTTGCTCGCTACTACACAGGCGCCAACCTTGTGGTTACTTATGTTTGCTTGTGAAAACTTTAGCATATGTAAAGTTAAATCAACTGCTTTCTGGTCTATTACTTTTAACTGGTCGATAGGCTCCATTATCCATTATCACCTATCAAATCTTCTAGTAGTCTTGCTACTGCTATTTCACTAGACATGCCAGAACCTTTCGTGGTTATATATGGCTCTAGTTTTCTTATTTCTTCTATTAGTTCTTGCCACATTGCATCATAGTTAAGTAATCCATCTTCATCTAACCCTCTATGTTTTTCTCTTACTTTTTGAATTATGCCGTCTGTCATCTTCGTGCCTCTTTCAACAGCGTTATGATTTCCATACTAAGCGAACAAGAACAATTATCATGCCTCTTATCTCTCGCCAGTTTCTTTATAATGGTTATAAGTTCCCTGTCACTTGCAAGACCTGAAATATATTTACTCATTTCGATATTACCCGTGTCTCTGGTCTAACTTCGATGGCTCGCTCTCTATGCATCTTGCATAAAGAAAATAATCCTTCATCATTACTTACTCGTTCAACGCCTCGCCATTGTTTACAATTTAGATATTCACAACGTTCGGCAGGCTTTGGTTTTCGGTTTAGTTTTCTAATCTGCCTATCAATAATCCTGTTACTATCTCTAAGAAATTCTCCTGCGCCTAAGATACTTATGCCTTCTCTAAGGTAACCGTTTTCGCTCAATTCTGCCGCAAGAATTGACCACTTATCCCACTCATCTGTTTGGGCAATGCCGTAATTTCGGCAATTAATTCGCACAATCTTTGGTTTGGTCATACATATCTCCGCTCAAGATTGATTATTAAACCTGTCGAATCTGCTTTGCAACTCTGAAAACGGTACCCGTTCTGTAAGAACTTGTCTAGCCCTTGTCCGCCTATTATCATACCCAAATCTGCTTTCACTGTAATAGATTGAGGCGGTGCGCCACCACGAGATGTATAATGCCATGAGCATTCAACCTTAACGCCTACTTTGGTATATTCGCATATATTTTTTAGTAACAGACCGACATTGACATTGGCTCTCATTTCTTGTTATCTCCAATTAATGCTGTTTGCATTTTCACATACTCGCAACTATTGGGACCATAAAACCCTTTTTCATGCGGCTCTCGCTTATGAACTTCTTTAACATAACCCTCGATGGCTTTGATTACATCTTTCTCGATTTCATCAATATTTTTGGATGGCTTCTTTCTCCAATTCTCAAAGATTTTTTGCATACGTCCGGCGGTCATTTGGGCACCTTCTCCTTGCCTAAAAGTTCATCAATAAGCGCATAGTCAAAACAATAATTTCCATTCATATTGTCGGCACAATGATGTCTCCGTGATTTACGAATTGTATTAATAACCATTTGCTCTAACTGTAATATTTCCTTATGTCGATATGTTCTATTCTGGTCAGCCTTTCGATGATGAAATTTATTAAACGTCCGTTGAATATTGCCTATCATCTTGAAGCCACTACCTGAAAGCCATCTTGCACGGCTGGCTCCTCACCAAGTATCTCATTGATAATGCTACGAATCGCTTTCGCCGTGGTCTCGTCTTTAATCACTTGTTTATTACCGAAAGTAACTTGAGCCCAAATATAAAGTTCCAATTGCTCAAGTTCTGCTTTCGTGTAGTCTAGTAACTTATCTTCAAGGTGCGTTCTCTTTGGGATAATATCATAATACATACCCCATATCGCTTCAAGTTTAGGATATTCTTCATGTGCTATTCTCATAGTCTGCCTTTACCCCATGTAAAATTAATCTGGAACAGCAATGCTCTTGATGACCATAACTCGCTGCCATTTAGCCATGCCTCTATCTTTTTATTTCTTGTCTGCCTTGTTATCTTATTGCTTCGGATATACATCATAGAAAAATCTTTCATTTTTTCTTATGCACACCTTGGGTTATATGTTTCAAACAATGTTCGCCATCCTCTGATAGTTCACAAACTTCAAAGGTTATATCAGCCGAACCAGAAGCGTAACGTAAGCCTTCGAACGCCATCTTAAAATTGGTTTTTTTATCCTCAATAGGCTTATCAATATCTATTTCGGTATCAAATTCAATTCTAACATGGCGTTTTTGTGGCATTTAACGCACCACGAATCCTATGATTACGCCTATTATGGCAGAACCTAAACCTACTGCATATCCTGATAGCCATTCTTTCTTTGGTTTTGCTGTATTTATCATATTGTTTTTCACCTTCTATTCCACCGTTGCCTTTCCAAACTTACCTAGGCTGATAGAGTTTTTGCCCTTGTAAGTCGTGATATAGGCATTTGAAATGCTGATACGGTCACCTACGGTAAAACGACCAATATCTTCGTTCCAAACCGAGAAACCAATTTCTGCGGTATCATCGCCTAATACATGGTCAGATACCTTCATGGGTCCTGATTTAGTGAAAACTTCTCTCGAAGGTCCCACTCCCATAACTACTGCATCCTTAACTTCCACGTTTCTCATGCCTGCCTTTATTTCATTTATCTTCATTGTTATCCATCTTCTTGGGTTTTATATTTAAGTTATTCTGATAGCCTCGAATCTCCATAAACCCACCACCTAACACTTGTTCGTATCGTGGTAGTTTCAAAATATCTCGCCTGCCTTTCTTCTCATCTCATCACATGGCGTTTTATAAGGACACATCTTACATAGGTATTTCTCGTCTGGGTCGTTCGCTACATGAAGTGCCAACGATGGGTCCTTGGCATCTCGTGCTATCTTGTAAAGTCTCGCTCTATGCGCTATCTCTTGTCTTATGGCTGCCAATTCTTCTTTCGTTCTGTAATAATCAATTTCTCGCCAAGGTGATTTCTTCTTTTGATTCATATATTGGATAAGCAATCGACCATAGTTTTTGTCGGTCATAGCCATGTAATAAAGCAACTGCTTAACGTTACTCGCTGGTGGTGGCTCGCTCATTGTGTTGAACTTGTCCATCCACATTGTTTCTGTCTTGTTGCTTTTCAATTCAATAGGCATATCCAAAATTATATCGTAAATGTCAGGCGTGGCGACAACATCATCGGCTTTCGCATTGAACCAATGAATTATCTCACCTGTTTCTCGGCTCAACCAAAGTTCAGTCTTGGCACGAAATTGTTTAGGTCGCATATAGGTTAGGTCTTGTATGCAACCATCAATGCCTCGACCGCTACTAAAGTTATTGAGTTCTTTATCTGTTAGTTCCATCGGCTGTTCTTTTCTGAAAATCTTTTGCCTCATACAAGAATTAATATCGCTTACATGAATGTTAGTTCGTTCTTTACCGTAGTATTCACGCAAAGCGTCTTTAAGAACGGGGATTGTAGAAGGCTTTGGCTCTAGCGTAGGCAGTTTAAACACCCATCGCTTTTACTGCTTTCTTGCCATATTTCTGCCGTGCTACCTGCTCCTCTGGTGTATATTTCTTAACCTTGTCCTGCATACTTTTATCTTGGTTGTGACCAGACCTGCGTTCATGTAGGCGCATCTCGGTGCGTTCTAGCGTCTTGAATAGACAGTCGCCACATCTACGAAGCGTTCCGTGTGATAAAAGAAGTTTCTCATTTGCTGGCAACTAGAACGCCTCCGGGTGCGGTAAGAACCTTGCCTTTCGAATCTTCTCGGTACTGACAGACACGACATTTATAATACTTGAAGGTTTCATTGTAACGTGGCGTCCATTCTGTTTTTATGCCTCGTATTCGTTCTTTAACCAATGAACGCCTACACTTCGGGCATTGGCGTTTCTCTTTGCCTGTTAGAGCCATTAGAACCATTAACTCTTTTCCCTCTTTAGGTTTTGCCATGCTTTCGCTATTTGTGAAAGGCTATAGCCTTCGAGAAGATAAGTTCGGCAAAACTTTTGGTATTCTGAAAGTTTTCTCTTGGGCTTTTTCGTCTTGGTCTTTATGTCTTTCAGCAAGGCGATAATGGCATTGTTCTGCTTTATCATTAGAGGTATCGTTCTGGCAATGAACTTATCGGTCCCACTGGCGCAAGAATAAACTTTTTCTAGTTCTTGTATTGAATCATTAAAGTTAAGGATTGGCTTCATTTTTGAATTGGCACCTTGTAATAGACAGGCGAGTGACCATCATTAACAGCCATATGGCAATCCATGTCGTCCTTGATGTCGGCAAACCTTGTCTTGAATGAGGCTCGCATACATCGAGCGCAAGCCCACAGCCATAGGAATGTTACTTCTTTCTTCTTTTGCATTAGATACTTGACCTCGTTCCTGCCGAGTATGCCTTTAGTTTATGATACACTTTTTCGAGCGTAACAACATCCATCTTGTTATGCTTTAAGATGTATTGCACGGCATCAATATCTCCACGGCTTGCACGCCTCCAAATTGCTGGGTTAAGGTGCGTCTTACTATTAACGCCCAAATATTCTGCAATAGCATCAAGCCTATTCGAATGAAGTTTGAGATTCCTTTTTGCCCACTTCCATGTATCAATCTTTGCAAGAGAACCATATTCTGGGAATGGCAAATTATAATAGATTGCCCTACTTCGAGCGAAAGGCGCATCGAAATATTCTCCAAAATGAAATGTGATAATATCAAACTCATTCAAAGTTTCAACCATTGAGCCTACAATTCTTTTATCAGGGTCATCAAAGCCAGCGTCTTGAAAATCTTTACGTGTAAGACTATCAGAAATAATCTTCTTACCATCATCCTTCATTGCCCAACTTATCATGAAGCCAAACGAGGCGTTAAGTTGGCTTGTTTCAATATCAAAATGACCTAGGCGTTTGTCCTTTACCAATGCTTCATACTTTCGTTCAAGGGCTAGGGTCTTTATTTTATTTGCGATACCGTCATATGTTCTCGATGGCAATAATTGCATTAGTTGCCTAAACGAGGCACCAGATTTGTAAGCACGAGACAGATTAGTTATTTCTTTCTGTGTCCAATAAGTTGTTCCTGACATAACGATAGGTTTAATTATCTATTATTTAAGTTATGCGTGTAATACCTGTTCGTGTCGTGAGCCATCTCTATAGACGGTTATACCTTTAAGCCCTTGTTCGTGCGCTAACAGATAGGCATTTTTTACATCATCTACGCTTGCATCCTTAGGCAGGTTAATCGTCTTGCTGATTGCGTTATTAATCCATACCTGCCATACGGCTTGAGATTCAATATGCTCTCGCCAGTTGATGTCGAATGTTGTAACGAATACATCTCTAATATAGGCAGGTATCTCTTCAATGCCTTGAATAGAACCGTGATTGTCTGCTATTCGCTTCCACATTTCAGGCGTATCTTTACCAATCTTTTGTAATTCATATTTTAGATATACATTTTTGTAAAAGAACGAGCCAACCGCTACACGCTTTTCGAATGCTAGAGCAAACGAGGGCTCTATGCCGCTCGATGTGTCTGCAATCATTGATAGCGAACCAGTAGGCGCCACCGTTGTGCAATAAGAGTTCCGTATTCCCTCGTTTTTAATTTCTTCAATAAGTGCCTGCCAGTCATACCAAGTTCCTAACTCACAAAACTGATAGGCGCCGGCGACAGGAATAAGTCCTTCTATATAGCCGCTCGTTGCGAACAATGGAAAGGGTCCTCGCTCTCTGGCTAATTCAATGCTTTCCGACATTGCTTCATAACTCAACGTTTCAGCCAATCGGCTCATAAGATGAAATGCGGGACCACTATCATACCTTACTTGTAGTTTAAGCAAAGCATCTGCCAATCCCATAACACCAAGCCCTGTTCGTCTTGTCTCTGCGCCTGCCTGTTCATTTTCTGGCAAAGGATATTTATTCATGCTAACTACATTATCCAGAAAACGAGCGCATAGCCTGATTACATCTCTATATCTTTCCCAATCAAAGTCGCCGTCTTTTACAAAGTTGGCAAGGTTAATGCTACCTAGGTTACAACTTTCGAATGGATAAAGGCTCTGTTCACCACAGGGATTAGTTGCTCGAAGTGGCTCGCCTCTTGCCTTTTCTAGCGGGTTAAACTTGTTTACATTATCAAAGAAGATTAGACCGGGCTCGGCACTTGCGTATGCGCTCTCTGCAATAAGGTTAAAAAGTTTTTTTGCGTGTTCCTTGGCATCCTCGCTTTCAGGAAAGCGTTTGAAATTATTCCAAAACCTTTCGTCTGTTCCTACACTGACATTAAAGTTTTCGAGAACGCCTTTTGTCTTTTTTGCGGTGATAAACTTCTCAACATCTGGATGATTTATATCTAGTATTCCCATATTGGCGCCTCTGCGTTTACCGCCTTGTTTTATAACATCCGTGACTTTATCAATAATCCCCATAAAAGATACGGGACCACTGGCAACGCCTGACGTAGAAGCCACCATACTGTTCTCTGCCCGTAGTTTTGAATAATTAATACCAACGCCGCCACCTGATTTAAAAATGTAGGCGGTATTTTTCGCTGTCTCCATAATGCTTTCAAGATTATCTTCCACATCGAGAACGAAACATGCTGATAACTGCCCAAGCCTTGCGCCTGCGTTCATAAGTGTAGGCGTATTAGGCAGAAAATCTTTTGAGACCATCAGATTGTAATAATCTATAATATTATGGGCGTATTGATAATTGATTGCCAAACAGTAACAGGTTTGTTCTAAATCCCAAGACATCTGACCTTTTTTTGCATAATATTGATGTAACCTCGCTACAGCCTCTAAATGGTATTCGTTCAAAACGAAACCATCTATATCTATGGTAGGTAATTCGGAAAGAATATTCTTAACCTCGTCTTGTGTCAAAACATAGTTAGGCTCGCCTTCGGTCTTTTTAAAAATCAAATCATCGTGCATAGCGTCACCAAGTCCTATAAGGATGGCAATTCGTTCAAAAAGTTTTTTAGGCGATTCAATAATCTTGCCTTCGGCATTTCGAATCAAGTAACGAGAAGCAAGGACACGCAAGGCGTCCAAACTAAAAGACTTATCGACATCATCAAGTTCTTTCTTGTTCAAAAGTAAAAGTTTGTCTGCATCTTCAAGTGAATAAATTTGTTGTGTCATAGATACCTCCTAAAAAGAAACAGAATATTTAAGTTAAAATAAATTTTGTGCCATAGGCTTGACCTTAGATGTGATTTTAAATTCTTCGATTGAAGCATCATGCGGCACTTTAGCAAGGCGCCTTTCATATAATGGTTGCCACCATTTAATTATCTCGCTGTCTGGTCTATCAATCAATTTTAAGGCATCTTCTTTACCTTCAATAAACTCTCGGTAGTTTGTTGCTGTGGGTCCAAAGTAAACGCCAGTGCCTTTCACTGTCTCGCCAAGGAACTTTAGGTAAGGTATTCTATCATAAATGATACTCTCGCCGTATATCGAGCATACACTTAACCCACAAAACTGTCCTTTCGTTCGTATCTCTTGCTGAACATTATTTGAAAACGCTAACGCTGTAAGTAATTTACCGCCCGCCATCTGATTGAACGGCGGAAGAGGGATAACACCTTTCAGTTGTAAGGTTACTTGTTTTCTATCTTCGAAGCCTTTTGTTAAGCCTAGATATTTATCCCGTGGTCCCAGCCTAAGAAAATCTGAACTTATTCGGAGAACGCCTACAATTTTCTGGCTATTGGTTTCCCATAGATTGTAAAGCAAGCGCACGCCTGCCGCATCTGATGCCTTGTTGGGGAAAGCAGAGATAACTTGATAGAAATACTGGTGAATGTCCAAAAACTGTCCTGTCGCTGGCTGTAGAACAAAATGAGGATTATGCCAATTAACATTTATCGGTGCATATTGAAGGGCTAGTTGCTCGACCTTAACAAGTTCTGGGTAAGCCTTCGTTAAGGCTTCTTGTTTATCTAGCCTGTATTTTTCTGGGTTGTAACTTCGTGCCACAAACTAAGTTTGTTTGTTAGATATTTAAGTTAATGCCCGCACTCGGTGGGACAACCACATTTATTGCAAATTACTCCACATGCATCAGGCAATTGTTCGCCGCAAAATTCACAAGACATATCCTTAAAAAGAAATTAACTTCTTGCCTTTACAAAAGCAAGAAGGTTTTGGACACCTATTGAGTTTAGCGCATAATGAAGGTGTTGAATATAGTGGTCAGTTGTGCCACGCCTAAATTCGTTTTGCACCGTCTCAATAAGTTTTTGCAACTCTTCATCATCATCATAATATACATGCGAGGCGCCAGAACAATTGGCATCTTTAAATCCTATATAGGCACGAATTGCTATGGTTACTGATTTAAAGTCTTTGTTCGTCTTGTCATCGGGTCCTCGTATCGCTCCCATGATATTATAGAAGTGGTAACTATGTTTGTTCTTTAGTAACTTTCTCATTGCATTCAGGTCGTCATGATTTATCATGCCGTATCTTTACTCGCTTTCTTATTTAAGTTATTCGTTACCTGAATTTTGCTAGATTTCCCCAATGACCTTTGGCTTTCTTGCGTTCAGAGAGAATGCAGATAATGCCTATAACACATACAATTATCAAAACTGCGGCAGGTAGAATAGGACTGCCTGAATCCATAAAGAAGCCGTTGTTGCTCGGGTCGAAACTAAACCGCATTCTGCTTTAACTCCGGCAAGGCAGCCACAATAAACTTACTATCTTCTTGAGTTATCGCTTTCGAAAAGTGGCTCTGCAAGTGAAACGCCTTATCGTTCTTTGCCGCTACAGTTTTGCCACAGACTTGGCAGTAGGCTCGTTGTTTTAACAACTCTGTATTAATCGAAGTCGCTATTGCTAGAAGTCGTTCAGCGCCTAATGTCCACTCATCACGCCCATAGAATGCTTTCTCACCAGTTTCTTTCTCACATTCATTACACCACGTAGCAACCCACGCCACGCTAGGGTTCGATGCATGACCGAAATGGTCATAGAAGTGACCTTTTGGACATACATACTGATTTGCCCACGACATTGGCGGCAAGAGTGCTTTCGTTTCAGGACTTAATTCCATACCCTGAATATGAACCACTGGTTATATAAACGTTACGTTGCTATAACATAGAGAAATGTTATAGAGAAACTGAATCATTTTTTCCTAGCAAAATATATTTCGGAAACACAGCGACAAACAACTACACTTCCAACAACAAAACAACATAGTCTCCACTAACCAACCATCCAACTCATGCCCAAGGCATTATGAATAATTAGGCTGAAATGCCCGAATTAATTCTTCGGTATGAAGTGCCTAATTCATTCGAATGCCTGTCTAACGTTCGCCATGTTACTCGAAGCATACGCCTCTCACGAATTTTTTCGTGGTCTGCGGCGTGATGGAAAAGGTGGCTTGAATCATCGAAGGTTTCTTAGGCGCTTCTCATTCGAACATGAACCAGACTTGCTGTTCACTCATCGAATAGGTTCTTTCTGTTTACCCTGCCCTCGCTTTGCTTTCACGGCAAGCCGTCTAGTCACCAGCGAGGGGCGGGTACCGACTTGGAATCCTCTATACGATTCGTGTCGGCTATTCAACTACCACGAGACCCATGATACTTCTTTCACATATACGTCTATTTTTGCATGGTCACTCTCGCCAACACGAAAACATCCCATCCTATTCCATAGGCATCATCTGCTTTCAATGATTTACGGCTCATCGAGTGAATTGTTTGGTTATAATAAAAAACGAAGTTTTATTTAAGTTAAGTCCGGGTGTTTACAGAGGTTCGCCCGAGACCTCTTGAGGAGGACAATTCACATGTCCCAAGCGCACTTCGTTTTTAATTGCCGCAGGTGTCTATACGTGCGCTCCTGTCGGGTTTTTTCTTATCGAGGTCTATATCTGACCACGCCTCAATAATAAAAAAGAAGGTATTGATATTTAAGTTATGCGCTTAGGTGTGGCGAATGCCCAGCGCCTCTTCGATGCGGAAACTGTCGTGTAGGGTTGTGATGTGTAATAGTAGACCGCTTTTGGTGTTGCTTTTGTTTTCACAGATTGGGCACCTATATGTTGGGTGGATTTTTTTAACTAATTGTCTCGCTCGTTTTGGGACCAACTTTGCTTCTTTCGCTTCATATTCCCTACGAGAACAGATATTGCAGACGGCGCTTTTCCTGTTTCTACGCATTGAGCCGGTTATCAAGTCTAGTCCTTTCAGGTCTTTTCCTGCCTCTTCGCTTGTAACTGAAACGATTATGCTTGTGTTGCAGACATCACATATTGATTTTTCCATACCCTAGGTATGATTTGTGGGCTATATATACCTTTCTAAGAAAAAAGGATTAGAACGAGCCACGTTCGGCTTCGTTCTGTCTCTTGAGAAGTGCCGGCAGTTGTTCCAACAGTGTTGCCAAATCTTGCTCGCTTAGTGAATCATATCTTTCTTTGAACTTCTTTTTTTGTACCGCTCCACTCGATGTTATGTATGATGCTGGGTAGAATGTTGCGCCTCCCAATTCATAGCCTAGCCAGTAGTGTGTTGAGTAGCCTTGGTGGTATTCTGTCTTGCTTCTTTTCAGAACAAGTTCGTCACCGTTTGAAAGTGTTAAGATGCTTTCTTGTGGCGGCAATGCGTTCCAGTATGCTATTTTTGTTATTATCGCTCGCTTTGCTTCTTGTCTTGCCTCTTCGATTCTCTTATCCCTAAATGTAGCATCGACCACGTTTGGTGCGATTGTGTGAATCTTGTTGAGTAGTTCAAGCACCTTGTCCACTTGCGTCTTATAGACCTGCACCTCTTCAAACTTGAAGTGGCTGCTAGAGTTCGTCATCACGAACAGTCCATTATGGAAAGTTAGGCTTGCATACTCTTGGTGTGGAAATTGATTCTTGTTCGAAGATATGTTCCAGAAATAATCCATATCAACTCTGTAGTCGTTCTCTTCTAGGAGTTTCTTTACCGCTTGCGCCTGTTCTTGTGTTACGCCATACTCTTGTAGTTGCTCGTTTCTTAGTTCAGACATTCTATCATTCATACCTTAGATATGTTTTCTTGGTTATATATACGTTTCTATGTATCTTATTTAGAATTTAGCATCTCTAAGGACAGACTTGCGAATTTGTTGCCTATTTTGAATTTATGCATTCTGCTTGTATCTCGTTTTCGATATGCCTTTAATGCTTGGTGCCTATGCAGACATTGATAATGGACAATTTTAGAGAAAGAGCAATCAGCAATCTTAGGTATGATTTGTGGTCTATGCGTCATTGGCTGCCTACATGATACGAATGCACAAAGGGTAATAATATGGGATTTACTCATACTACCGGTTACGCCTATATCCTATTTGTTCTTTTCGCCAGACTTCTTGGACTGCCTCATCAAGACCAACGGCAAATTTAGCGATAGGCTCATATTCTTTTAAATGGTCAAATGTTCCATCCAATATACTTTGTGCTATTTCTAAATGCATATGTCCCTTACCATCTTGTGCAAATATCCAGTATTTTCTAAATAGTTTATAGTGTAGGGTCATATAATCGAATACAGCCTGATGTTCCTTATAGGCGCCACATGTTGCCGTTGCTCTTGCGTAACTTTCGATAAGATATACAGGCACTCGATAGCCGGCTATTGTCTGCATCTCTGTTCGTGGTTCCCGTGGCATTAACTATGCCACCTATTATGAATCTGGCAAATCATTAGAATACTTGGGTGGTTATCAATTGCATAGCCTTCTTTTAGGAACCTATCGAAGCAAGTTCGACAAACATTTGTCGTTCTTGCCTTATAGCCACAATGAGGACATTTGAAAATACAATTATCTAAAATTTCTTTCTTATTATTCATTTTGTTTGCCTCTTATCTTTTGATAGTAAGACAGACCGGGATGTCGTTTCTGTAAACATGTTTTGCAGCCTTTCTTAATATCCATTGTAAGAATATCTACTTTAACCGGCGCTTCCCAACCTTCGCCTGCATTCTCTTCTTGTAGCCAGAATTGACCGCACAAAGAAGTTTTGCCTGCGCCTATTCTAACTAAAGGATTAGGGTCAGGTCTGTAGTAGTGAATCTTTAATCCGTTTTGCGAATACCAACCTTCTATCATTAATATCCCATCTCTATATCAGCGCCGGGCGGACAACCTGAAAACTCGTTTACTTTTGGCACAAATATTTCCAAACATTTACCAGAAAAATGAACTTCAACCGTAATGTGTGAGGCGCCACTTACTCTTTCTATTTCTTTAAGTTTACCTGTTGAAATACATTTATCTTTTAAAATAAAGGTAGAGCCGCCCGGATAATCTCTGCGATACTGAACAGTTATCATTTTTTCAATTTCGGTTTTTATGTTATTAAAGTCTCTCATGGCATCATCCCTCCGCCAGCAAGAATCACAGGGCGATTAGGCGTATTATGATGGCATTTCTTTTGGCACACAGGGCAATTTTTTCTATCAAGAACAATACACTGACAAATATGGGAACGTAGATAACTTTCGGCAGCCTTGGAATATTCTCCTGTGCCGCTACAGAAAGGACACGTTTCTTCGATTGGTCCCAATACACCGCTGCCGTGACAGATGGCGCAATTATCCATTTACTTCATCTCTACCTCACAGTAGCGGCATATTTGAACTTTTACTTTTTTACCTTCTATAAAGATTGTTGCAAACTTGGCGATATAATTTATGTTCTCGCATTCGCCACATAAGTCGCCTCTGTGACCACCGCCACCTATTACCTGTTTCATTTCTTGTCCTCCCGTTTCTTAAAATCTATCATGTTGTCTCGTGTCTTGCAGATTACGCAAATTATATAATCGCCAAACGTCATCTCGTTAGCATATAGTGGATTACCACATTTAGGGCAATTGACATCTAACTTTATCATTTTCAATGTGTAGATAGCCCTCCATGTTTCTTGCCGTGGAATATTCGTTCGAGCGCAATGCCACCGAATGCTAATGTCATTATTGTTAGGTGAAATACTAGGTCGGCTTGAACAAATAGGTTAAACAAATCTGCCCAGAGTAAGCCTAGTAATGCGAACATGCCTATTGATACGTCTGTCCAAAGATGTATCTTATGTAAGATACCGTTTCGTTTAGGCTTTTCATTAAGTATGGGCTCAATTAATCGCTTCAAACTATCGGCGCACTGATAATCACTAATTATGGCATCATCATGGGCTGAAATTACCCTACGAATTGACCTCTCGATAAACTCTTTATGCTCTTCGGTCATGGTAGTGGTTCCCTCGAAATTTTACCATCAATGAAGCCGTGTTTAAAGAACGTATCTACATCTACAAGATGAGTATGCAGACTATCATCTATTGATAGGCGCAATACGCAGTTTCTTGCTTGACCGCCACAAGGTGACGACATGAGACCGCCAACAAATACCCAGATAAAATGTCCATCTGTCTCAATAGTTCCATCTGGGAATTTGAGAAGAGTTCTGCCAGTCTTGACCTTAATTAGGTTTCGTTTCTTAGTTCTTAGGTGCATCATTTGAAATACACCTTAAATCCTTTTGGGCGTAACATCAACATTTTTTTCCGCAAAACTTGGGCTCGTTTGATTAAGCGTGTAAGTTCGTTGGCTGCGTTCAATGGTATGAAGCCTCTATAGCCCTCCTGATAGGCAAAAATGAACCGTTGAATTTCCATGTTGGTCTCTAAGAGTTCGAAGCCTAATCTATCAATTGTCTTTTCCATTATTGTCCACTCTCTGCCCGTCTTTCAAGCGCCGCCATCATAGTTATTCTTACAGCGTGTCTCGTTCTTAAATGTTTCTGAAAGTTTTGAAGTTCTTGGAGACCGGTCATGCCGTAAATATCTTTGCCGCATAACCTGATGCCGTAGGTATGACAACAACATATACACTTTATGGCTTTTTCACATTGAACATAGGCGCACTCGCCACAGATGCCGGTAGATTTCGTGCGCTTGTCAATCATAAATTCTGGACACTTCATTCTTTCCAATCCTCGATTTCATAACTTATTGTTTTTCCGCCAAGAGTTCTCCTAACATTAGCCTTGCCAGAAAACGTATAGGCTGGGCATGTGCAATCGTTACAAGAGCCTAGAGAGTATCGACAAAATAGGTAACTAAAAAATCCCTTCAATGTTGCGGCATGGTCGTGGTCATTATGTCCGCATTTACAAAGTGGGTATGCATCAATGCCTTTTTTTGGCATATACGAATCACTCATAGCGACACGTCCTTATCCGCAAAGAACTTGTAATGAATGCGATAGCCGTTTATCTTCATACCGCCTAAACGAAGTTGGTCTACATATGCGGCAATAGCCTGTTCGTCATGAAAGATTATTCTTGCCGTCGAATCGTCATGGAAATATCCTTTGGGTCCTCTAAGTGATACACTAAGCCCAATAAGTCCTACATACGTATCGCCATATTTAGCGACACGGTCTTCCAATTCTTTCAAGTAATCAGACGGCGAGTTATGTTCCATTTACTTCGCCTTCTTTTTCTCGCACTGACTACAGAGGCGGTGGGACCTACTTGCCGGCTTTATCGTGCCACATTCTGGGCAAGGCTTGCCAGAATTTTTTTGCGTCTTTTCAGGCTTTGGTGTTTTTAGGATTGGGATTTTGTCAAACTTCTTTAGTATCGGTCTTGGCACATTTAGTTTTTCTTTATCCTTTCTAGCGACTTCGGCATCATGTATGCGTAACTGATTTAGACACCTTGGGCAATCAGACTTGTATCTATTATAGGTAACGCCATGCTCGCTACACGTAACCATTTCCCTCTTACCAAAACTATGTTCATATTCTTTACATGAACATTTGTCGCAAGTTAGCGATAGAGTTCTGCCATCAAAAGCGTGGTCTCGAAGGTAGTGGTCACAGTCGCACATGTTGGTCGGGCGTTCAGATGTAGGCACGTTGTATGTGTTACTCATTCTTTCTTTGCCTCTTCTATTGCCTGAATCCTAAAGAACGCTCGTCTTACGCCTTCATCCACGACATTAAGAGATGGTAGCAAAGCGTTCAGAACCGCAAAGTGCGTGTAACTAACTATCTCGCTTAACTCGGTTGGAGTTCCAAATGATTTACCGCCTAACGTTATGGTTTCTAGGTCGCTAAGCAGTTTACGATATTTTTCAATGGCGCCTTCAATCTCATGTCGCTGATTACTTAGTTCGCTTGCTTTTGCACGAAACGCTTTAGTATCTATCATCGCCTTTTCTACCGAACCTATGTTTAATAAACTTTGTGGAACTTGTGCCATATAATAATCATCTATAGTTTTTATCTGTTAGTCTTTTCTGTTGTTTATCTCTATACATATCTTCTATAACAAAAGCCATTACAAGCGCCGCCGAGCCTGAAAGAAGTCCTGCCATATGCAATTTAAAATTGGAGACACCGTTAATGTGAGCGTCATTAAGCACAACGAGAATAGCAAGTAGTCCTAACACAATGAAAATCATACTTGCTCCTCGATGCTTATCTTTTCGACTTAGCATAGGTCTAGGATAAACAAGGTGATTATTAAACATGCTTATTCTTCTTTTCTTAGACCGAATTGTGCAATCGCTATGCCGTCTGGTTCTGCCAATGCCGCCGCATAAGTTTTCCATGTGTGATAGCCTGCGGAATCGAATTTCAGGTTCTCACGACCGAGACCTATTCGGCACATCGCTAGATGCAGACTTTCACAGGCTAATGTTTGCGCTGCCTGTTCTGGCGAATCTATATAGCGACTACTTAGGCGAATGCATGTCCAATATTTCATCAGTCTTCCATCGCCTCTATTGGTTATCATGGTTACGTAGCCTACAAATCTTCGGCTTTTAACGATTCTAATTACTTGCTGGCTGTCTTTAATTATCACAGTCTCACCAAGCGCATTAACTACTTTCTCGGTGCCTTTTGCGACTGTTACACGAGGCTTCGTTTTGGAGCCGTTCTCGCACTTGAAACATAGGCGGTGCGTTCGTGATGCTGGCTTCAAAGCGTGACATGACGGGCATTGTTTGAGCGTTTCTATTACCATACCTTAGATATGGTTTAGCGATTATATATACTTAACTCGATGGTTATATTTAAGCCCATAGGCTATCAATGGTCTGCACCTGTCGGCTTGCGACTTCTTTAGTATCATGTCCCATAATTTTCAAAACGTCCTCGCAAGTATTCATCAAGAGTTCTCGATACTTCTTTTTGTCGATGAGTGTTACATCTAAGGTAGGTTGACCACCGATGCCTTTAAAGAAGTAACCAACAAAGCCGGCACGAGCGCCAGTCAATTCACCAATCTTTTTCTGGAATGAATTGCCTACATAATCTTCTGGGTTTTTTGACAGACGAATGCCAACCTTCAAGTCCTCTGGCGGCACTCTATCATTATCTAAATCATCAAGGGCTTTTTTCACAACATCAAAACAATTTGCACCTGTGTTAAAAGCGTTTTCAATTGCTTTGCCTGTCTTGTTTACCCATTTACTTCTATCACCTTTTATCCACTCGATGCCTTTTACAATTACTTTAAACGAGCCGTCTTTTTGTTTCTGCCTGCCCATGTAATGTTTCTTCTTACTGATGACCATATCAGAGAATGATTTTTCATGTTCGACCGTTACATCAAGTTCTGCCTTTACGGTCTCAATGATGCTATTAATGACCGCATCAGGGCTAACTTGAATACAGAAAATACTATCTGTGTCCCCGTAAACAACCTGATAACCTGCCATCTCGGCAATAGGTCGTATCTGATGAAAGTTTGTCCAACGAGCATACGCAGTTACCAATTCTGCCACTCGTCTGTCAGAATACTTAAAGAAGGCAGAACCGTAAAGACCATAGGCTCCGTTCAATAAGATTTTTAATCCCTCTGCTTGCGCTGTATTGCCCGCTTCTTTTTGCTTTACTCTCTCTTTCTTCATGGCATCAATGTATTGAACTAAGATGCCTGTCTGCTTGCGACATATCCAATAACCTTTATCCAGAATTTCAGGTGGCACCACGGCTTTCGGGTCATCTTGGCAGCATTCACAGCAAACGGTTTCATGGCTTAGGTTGTATAGGATAATTATGGTAGGATACAGTGATTGAACGTCTAATACTTCAACTTGTTTGTAAAGACCGGGAATTGGGTCGATGAGTTCTCCACCTTTATATCGCTCATCGCCTTGTTTTACCTTAAATTCATCAATAGAAGGCGGTGCATTCGCAGTATCAAATATCTTTCCCCACCATTGTGACAGGCTGCCGTTGCAGACTTTAGCGAATGACACATCACAAAGTTTGCCTATTGCCGACATCGTTCCTAAAAGTGCGCCATCGAAAACTGGTTCATCTGTTTTTTTATCAAACATGCCTACCGAAAGCAGGTCGAAAACTAGGCGGCTATCTTCTAAAACATATTCTTTCAGTTTAGCGGCATCATAAGTATGTGCCTCAATACCGTGTCCTGTCTTGCCACGTTTTAGAAAGCATTGGGATACCGTTTCTAGTTTTAGGTCTCGATACTTATTTTTATACATCGAGCCTTGCACGAGGCGTTTATTGAAAACTCTCATGAGGTCTATATGTTCATGGTTTTTAATTGTTCTAAACTGCCTATCAAATATTGGCTCCAAACCCAAACGTTCTGCATTCATGGCAAGGTTATCAAGGTCGCTTTCTCTGGAGTTCTGAACGCCCAAGGTTGCCCAGCCTATAGAAACTGGGAACTTTAGGATTGTCTTTTGAATTGTTTCAATGAATGATTCTTCGTTGGGAAAATCAATTGAACGAATAACAGCCTCTTCGATTTCGTTTACAAATGATGCGGCGTAAATACTTCCGTCCTCTGACCACTCAAAGTCAAACACTATTAATTTAGGCATTAGTGCCTTGACCGAAGGCGCAAGAAAGCGTATCATGCTTTCTCGAATCGTTCCTTCAAGAGGTTGAATCGTTTCTTAATAGGCGCAAATTGTAGAACATAGTTGGCGTCTTTTACCACGGGTTTTGTCATCTTTATATTATCTGGGAATTGTTGCTTGGTCAAATCCATAATACTACCATCAGGCAACTTATTAAAGTAATGCGAGCCAAAGCCTTCAACCTCACATCGTAAGAGTTCGCCGCCTAAAATTTCTTGCACAAGTAGGGCGGTAACGGCGGCTTGACCAATTGCAGGATTTTCTTTAGACCACTTTTCTTTCCAGTAAGAAGTATCGGCACTCCACGCTTTTGTTATATATTCTCCTATGTTCTCTTTTGTTAATTGAATTTCTTTCTCTTCTATAATATAGTTTTCTGGAATATAAGATTCACTCGTTTCTTTTATCTCAATCTTTTTTGGTTCTGCAATCACAGCGTTAAGACCTTTTTGTGGCAAAGGTTCTGCCACTGGGAAAAAGTTATCTGCTAGTTTTTGCATTACCTCTTTCTCGCTTAGGCTAGCCATAGAAAGTTCGTCACACTGGCGGCATTTTTGTTTAGTCTCTGTTCTCTTCTCTTCAAGATGGTAATGATAACGGTGTTTCGTTTCTCGTGAAACTAATTGGGCTATACCTTGGTTATAAAGTTCTCGGAGTTTAATTGCTTGAGGCGTATAGCCTCTGCCGTCTTTTGTCTTGCATCTCATGTTTCTATCATGCACTTGGCACTTTGCTTTTCCCTCTGCCTCGCAGGCTCGATGGTGAACGCAATGTTCCACAGGCAATTCAAGAACGACTGTATCACCCGCCTTGCCATCATACACAAAGTTACATGCTCTATAGGCATGACCAACATGCCCGAACGATGGGTCGGCATAAGTTACAACCGTTTTACATGTTGTATTTTTAATAAGCCACTTCAATGTCTTGCCGACAAAATAACTCTCTGTATTCTTGGGCGTTTCGTCAATGCAGACAAGGCGCCTAAGTTCTAGTACCTGCTCCTCACTGTCAGCATAGAGTTTGTAAATACTATTCATGGCAGGCTTTGAATAGATACATGCGCCAACAATGCCTTTCTTCTTGCTAATCAAAGCAAAACAATACATGGCGGCAACATTTGCAGAACGAGAGTAATGCCTTTGCTTGATGAAGGCTTGAATAAATTTAATGTCACAGGCTTTAAACTCATATTCTTTTGGCGAGGTCTCGTCTGGTATCGTAGCATCATCCCATAACGGTCGTGCGAATGAGGTATCTTTGGCTTTATTGTAACCGTCTGCCATTAAACTTTACCTGTGCCTTTACATGTCGTGCAACGGCTAAATGTTGTTTTTTCCCACCGTTCAAGACCGGTGCCTTTACAAACTGGACAATTTCGTTGCTTCATTACTTAAAAAACGTTAGCATGATATTTAAGTTGTCTGAAAGGAAAAACGACCTTATTTCGCCGCTAAGCGAGTGAGAGAGGAATAAGGCTAGACCTCTCGAAGGTTGCCCAAACATCCGCCCAAGACCTACAACCCGGCGGAGGCTAAAGTCGTTACCTAGGAACGACATTAGTGTAAAAGGACTTCATGATTGGTTCTACTTTGCCCGAACATAGTTCAGGTGTTTCAACCAATACGATGAAGTCCTTCTTAGTGTTATGGTGCGGGACGGCGGTATTTCACCGCCATCTCTACCTTGGAAAGGTAGCGTGTTAGTAACTTACACCAGTCACGCAACATTAGAATATTGGATATGATATTTAAGTTTTCGTATAAAAGAAAAAAAGAGGTTCGGCAGTTAAAGCGCCAGTAGTCTTGATACGCCGAGGGCTAGAACCATGATGGCTAGTCCAAGTGCGATGCCTACTGATATGCCTCTGCCGAGCCTAATCTTGCGTGTTAGTTTGTTGCTCGTCTTTTGTGACATCATGTTACTCTTCTTATGCACTGTAGGCTTATTAAATGTTTCGATGTAAAAAAAGATTGCTGGCTTATAGGAACGTAAAAACTGCTACAAGCCCGAACATGGCAATAAGCAAAGCAATGGTTAACTTCTTTTGCATCTTTCGAACCTTCGCCTTGCGTAGCGCCTTCTCGTCATCTGTCGGTTGGGTTTCTGCCGCCATAAAGCAAAGTAGATAAAAGTTCTATTTAAGTTATTATAATATGTGGGTCCTCCCTCTCTCGTAGCGAACGAGATAACGGGATTTCTTACCTGACCGCTGGACATCCTTGCCGTTTGCGCTGTCTGATGACACGGCTTGATTCTGGGCGTTCAGTGCCACATAGCATTGAAATGTCGCACCTCTTCCGAGTTCCGCCATAAAGTTCTTTCGGGTGCGAGTATTGCTATTATTCGTAGTTGCTCGTTGTCCTTATCAGAACCGCTTGGTGGTTTTTCAACTCGTGGCTATTGCGTTTTTTCTGCATCTTAGATATGGGCTGTGCCTGTTATAAATGTTTCTAAACACTTAACTTAAATATCAAACCTAATCTAACTAAGATTGAATGATTCGAATAACAGGCGACACGCAAATCTTCCACGATATTACAAGTGCGATTCTTGTAATGCAGACAGAGGCATATATTAATGTGACCAACGATGGTCTCAAGTGTAGTGTGCCATCTCTTGATAGAACGGCGGCGGTAATGTTGGTTGCGCCAAAGACCGTGTTTGATAATTATGAAGTCTCTGGTGAGGTAGGATTTGGAATAAAGGTCGATGACTTGAAGAAAAGACTTGTAAGGTGTGGCAAGAAAGTGGGTCTTGAAATTGACCAAGATGTAAAGATTTTCAGTGATGGCAGGCGTTATGGACTTGCGCTGTTTAAGGTTGAGCCTTTCGATAAGGAGATTAAAGTCGAATCACAAAGTAGCATCAAGATTCCTACAGACGAATTGATTAGAATACTTGGCGATGTTAATATCATTGCTGATAAGGTCACAATTGAAACCACAGGCGATAAGGTAAAGTTTACTGGTAAGGGCGATTTGGCGAGCGACAACTACGAATACCCAGTAGAACTAGCAGAGGTTTCAGGGACCGCCAAGGCTTCGTATCTCTTGAGTTATCTGTTGCCAATGTCCTCGGCTGTAAAGGTCGATACGGCGCTGATTCAGTTTGGCAGCCAATCATTTCTCAAGATGACGATGGGCAATGTAATCTATATGTTAGGGAACGTGGTGAAAGATTAATGAAAGATTTCTTTTTCTGCAAAACCTGTGGAGCGGTTCTAGCCGATGTGCCTGAAAGTTGGCGCAAACACGGCATGGCTATACATGGTTTAGACGAGCATAAATCCCGTTACAACCTTGAAAGGTTAGAATAACCGATGGGATTTTCAGGGCTCAAGTTTGGTGATAGAGATAGGCAAACTAGGGAATATACCGCAGTATATGACCAACGACTTGTCTTAAGCACGTTCGTAGCACGACCGCCACAGCCGGGTTGCAAAGGTTTATGTTACAAGTTCTACCCAGATAAAGAACCTAGAAGTCCTTGGATGTATAAACAAGGTAAAGTATTTTGCGCTGGATGTGAGTTCGCTGTAAAGACAACGGATAATTATTGCAAGTGTTGTGGTAAACATTTTCGTTTTGTAGGTCTTTATGGTCGAAATAGCGCCGACAAATTAAGGCGGAAAAACCAATGAGATATATTGTAACAGAATGGGAGGACAGATTGTTCAATGCCTTCAAAGATATGTATGTTAAGGCATTGCGCTATGCGCCTATTTGTTTAGAGTGCGGCAAGTATTTTGTTCTAGCAAAAGGTCAGGTGCCTACTCACTGTAATCGTTGTGGCGTTACTTATACCCAGCCTACACAATTCACCATACCAGATTTTATTATTATTGGCGGTCAGAAAGAGACAGTTGTTTATGTCGATGGCAAGCCACATGAAAAGACCAGACGAAAGAAGAAAGATTTAATACAACGTAGTATCCTTAAAGAATTAGGATATCAAGTGATAGTGATAAAGAACAATCTTATTGATGCAGCCGAATTATCTTGGCTTCGAGTGATAGCGAACGGCATAAAGTATATGACACTTAACCCAGAATTTTACAAGCGAGTAACGGCAGGCGAGAAAGAATTGGTAGGAGTTTTTGCATAATGTTAGAATTAATTTACAATGGCAGATTGCAAAGAACCTATAGACTAGAAAAGCCATGTTCCTGTTGTGGCAATGTTATTACAGAGTATCCAAAAATGTATGAAGGATGCGATAGTCTTTATATGAATAGGTGCTATGTAAGAATGTCCGAAAATGAAGCATATGACCGTAGCCTAAAAGGTCGATGGGAAAATTTCAAGTTCGAATTTACATACTTCTTTTCGAGAGGCTGGTACGAATGACAGACGGCAGAGTTCAGAAAGTATTAAGTAAATATAGACCATTAAGGAAAGGTAACGGCAATTATCCCTACTTTACGCCTAGAATATTTTTAGCATTACAACAAGACGTAATAAAAGGAATAAACCAAGAACTGGATTCAACAATAAAAAATCATGGCGGTATAAATTCTGGCTGTTGTGTAGAAGATAGTAATTTAAAAGAAAGATTAATAGGTGACGTTAAGTAATGGCAGCCGAGTGTAACGATAGATGCAAGCCTTTTCTTTTAGATGACCATCATCATTTCGAAGGCAAGGGATTTTATTGTAAGACTTGTTCGGATTACTTCAAGATAGAATACTTGATTAAAGGTCGGTGCGGTTGTTGTAGAAGCAAAGTTCGTCTTAAGCCTCGCTATGCAGAGATGAATCGCCGCAAGATTGCCAGACGAACCGAACAGAATAACTTAAATATTATTCAGCCTATAGAAGAATGATTTTCTTAACTTAAATATGATTATGCAATAAGTAATTTCATGCCGTGCGAATTTAGTCTTGCGCATTATCGAGACACACTGAATATGGACCCGCATCTTTTTGGTCGAGCAAAGGACAGACCTAAAATAATTCTAGCGCATGATGTAGATTTGTTTCCGCCATATGCCTTACAGATGGCAAAGGTTGAACATAGCCTTGGGGTTCGTGCGACATATTTCATTTTACAGCATTCAGAATTTTATAACGCCATGTCCCCTGAAAACATGGCTATTTGGAAAGAGATTCGAGGGATGGGTCATGAAATAGGTTTACATTATAACGGTGAATATTCGCCAGATTTATCAATTGCTCATTTTGCTTTTGCCAAGATGTTTAATGCTGACAGTATCGAGTTAGCCTTACACCTTAACGGTTTAACACCACAGCCAGAAATTCCGCCATATCTTCATGATAGACGAGAGTTCGCAAAAGAAGGCTATGCCTATATTGCAGATAGCGGCGGTTGGTGGCGAGACAAATGTATATGTCAGCATTTGCACGAGAAACTTCTTTTCGTTTGTCATCCAATTTGGTGGAATACTGGCGCCGATAGTTTATCACCTTTAACAACCGATGCTATAGGCGTCTTGCTTAGTGCAAAAAGTAAATGGGATAAACTGGTGAGGGACCATCGGCTTAAAGGAATGGCTAAGTAGAAAGCAAGAGCCTGTCCATCCTAAATCTGTTCTGCATGTTTGGGATATGGCTGGCGTTGCTTGCATCTTTGCCAAGTGGTTGCGCTATACTGGCTATTCTAGTGCCGTGGTTAGCAAGTCTACCATACAACATGACCCTTTCGAGTTCTTAGAGTTCTATAAAGAGTATGGCGTAAACAGTAACGACAACAGAGATTTATACACTATAATGGATTCGCTGGCTCGTAAGGCAGAGATTGTTCATATACATGGTATACCTTCTCTCGTTTCACATTTTAGAAACATGAGAAAGAAAGTAGTCTTGCATTGTCATGGTTCTGAAATTGTTATGCAGACTAATGCCGTAGCCGAAAGTAATCCGGACGCTCTCATTGTTTCAACGAAGAATCTTTTAGAGTATGACAAAACGGGCAAAGCGATTTGGATACCTAACCCTGTCGATACGGAGATTTTTACGTCTAAAGATGTTTCTGGTTTGGGCTGGTTAATGTTCAAGATACGTTATTTAGATATGGATTGGATAACAAAGTATTTAGGCGCTTCGTTCTCAAATGTAGAAGCGTATGATAGAGAAGCAAATCCTATTCTATATAGGGATATGCCTGATTTTCTTAGGCGTTACTACGGCTACATTGATGTTAAATATGACAAGAACTATGGTCACCTTGTGAAAGAGTTTAGCAAGACCGCACTTGAAGCCTTAGCCTGCGGTTTGCCTGTCGTTAATTGGAACAAAGATATAGTTCGAGAATTGCCAGAACAACACAAGCCAGAAAATTCGGTAAAGAAATTAATAGAGGTGTATGAATCAATTGTTTGATACGCCAGAAAAAGCCTATGAGTATCTTCGAAAGTTAGGCACGCCGGGGAGAGATATACATCCTACAGCAATTATTTATCCTAAAGTAAAGATAGGTCATAATGTCGATATAGGTCCCTACGCAGTTATCGGTAAACATGGTTTTGGGTTCGACCCTGAAACGGGCTTTTCTAAACGATGGGTCCACGCCGGCACTGTAATTATAGAAGATGAGGTTGAGATTGGAGCCCACACTTGCATAGATGGCGGCACGATTGCTTACACACGAATCGGCAAGAATACCAAGATTGATAACCTTGTTCATGTAGGACATAACGCCAACATTGGCGAGCATGTTTTGATAGTCGCTGGCTCTGTGATAGGCGGCTCTGTCTTGATTGGCAACAATGTCTATATCGGTGAAGGTGTGCGCATACGTGACCATACCATAATAGGCAACAATGTAGTTATAGGTCAAGGCGCTAATATCGTAAAGAACGTATCAAGCAATACACAAGTTATATCTAAAACTGAACGTGTTGAATCTGCTATTCAAATAGGCAATAACCTTTTACCATTGGACTGGTGCCCAACTTACAAATGAGTTCGTATTATGCGATTGTATTTGGTCGTAACGGCGCTTCAAACATCTCGAATGCGTTAGATAGTTTGATGAAACAGACAATTAAGCCGGGGAAAATCATAATCATTGATGATGGTTCTACAGATGGCATGGCAGAGATTGTCTTTAAATTTGCACAAGACCACCCAGATTTGGTAGAAGCATACGAAACAGATAGTAACGTTTCAGACTTTTCGAAACTGCCTTTACTTTGGAATTTCGGCTTGCGAAAAGAATTTGATTACCATCTTATAGTGCCAAATGATATTGTTATAGTCCCTAACTATGCAGAACTTATTCTTAA
>Ga0070680_100000247_pt1 | contig 35633 bp, 37 predicted proteins | sample KBSC73BmetaG_FD_64672 | JGI IMG/M metagenome (GOLD analysis project Ga0070680, IMG submission 64672) | Corn rhizosphere microbial communities from Kellogg Biological Station, Michigan, USA - KBS C7-3B metaG | ecosystem: Host-associated > Plants > Roots > Rhizosphere | place: USA: Michigan...
GCGGTCGTTGCGCTACCAGACATTGCGTCTGCCACAGGCGCGGATCCGCGACGCGCGCTGATCGGCGACGTGCTCGCCCTCGCAGGGGCCGTTGCCGCCGCCTGCTATTTCGTCGCCGGAAGGCGGTTGCGCTCCACGCTCGACATCTGGCCGTATGTTGGACTCGTCTACGGCACATGTTTCGTCGTGCTGATCGTGCTCGCCGGCGTCGCGCATGCGCCGGTGCTGCATCAGCCGCCGCGCGAGCTGGCGATCTTCGCCGCACTGGCCGCCGGCCCGATGTTGCTCGGCCACACGGGGCTCAACTGGGCCCTGCGGTATCTGCCGGCGTACGTCGTCAACCTCACCTTGCTCGGTGAGCCGGTTGGTGCGACGGTGCTCGCGGCGGTGCTGCCGGGAATTCGCGAGGTGCCAGGCGTCGCCACGTTCATCGGCGGCGCGCTCATTCTTGCCGGCATCTACGTGACGGCGCGTTCAGAGCGGCTCGCCCGGGCCGCGGCAGCGGGCTAGCGTCGCGGCGGCGGGCAGCGATTAGGTTACGAAGATCGGCGGGAAGCCGCGCCCGATCTGGCGTTCCGGCTTCCGCTTATGCGGACGGTCACCCACCAGATGAAATCGCTCGAGCTGGACGTCGTTGCAACGCGAGGCGCGGAGATCGAATCCAGACACCGTGTCCATGCCGCGATCGTCGGTCCCGATGACAACGTGATTGCCAGCGCGCACGACACGCAGCTCGTCAGCTCGTGGCGGTCGTGCGCCAAGCCATTTCAGGTCATGCCGCTCGTGGAATCGGGCGGCTTCGACGCGTTGCACTGGGGCGACGATCAGCTCGCGCTTTCCTGTGCGTCGCACGGTGGAGAGCCGGAACACGTTGCCTTGGCCGGACGCATGCTCGCCGATCTCGGCATGGAGGAAGGCGACCTGGCGTGCGGTCCACACGATCCGCTGTCGTCGCGCGGGCTCAAGCTGCTGCGCGAGTCCGGTGCGCGCCTGACGCGCTTGCACAACAACTGCTCGGGCAAACACGCCTCGATGCTGGCGCGCGCCCACACGGCTGGTTGGCATACGTACGGCTACGAGCGGCGCGATCATCCCGTACAGCGCTGCTGCCTCCAGTCGGTTGCTGCCTGGTCGGGCGTCGATGAAGACGACGTCGGCCAGGCGGTCGATGGCTGCGGCGTCGTGGCATTCGCGCTGCCGCTCGAGAACATGGCCCGGGCGTGGGCTCGGTTGGCGCGAGCGGTGCGCGATGGCGAGGAGGTTCCGTCCCGCGTCGTTCACGCGATGCGGAGTCGCCCGTTCCTCATCGGCGGCACGGATCGGTTCGACTCCGTGCTGATCGAGGAGACCGATGGCCGCGCCATCGCAAAGATCGGCGCCGAAGGCGTACACTGCGTGGCGATACCGGAGCAGGGCATTGGCTTCGCGGTCAAGGTCGACGACGGAGCCATGCGCGCCCAGTTTCCGGCCGTGATTCGCCTGCTGCAATTGCTCGATGTGCTCCCGGTCGAGCTCCCGCCGCGCCTCGAGGAGCTTCGCCGACGGCCGGTCCGGAATACCCGCGGGGAAGTGGTCGGCGAGATCCGTCTGCTCGCCTGAAGGCGGCGCTTCCCGCAATCGTTCGATACCAGACATCGCCGATCCGATGATGCCGCCCGACCAGCGGTCCGCGAACTTGTCCGGGTTCGACGACGCCACGCGCGCGCTCGTGCGCCTGTCGGCCGTCGTCACGGTGGGTGATGAGCGCGAGGTGCGCGAAGCGCTCGCCGCCGCGCCCAACGACATTCCGGCCCTGTGGGTCGAGGAGCTCCTGCTGCAGACGTATCTCTTCGCCGGGTTTCCCCGGTCGCTCAATGCCATGCGTGAGTGGCGTCGCATCCACCCCGCGGTGGCATCGCCGTTCACGCCCGGCGAAACGCAGGCGGCCGCGCGGAGGGATGGCGAGGCGACATGCGCCGTGGTGTACGGCAGCATGTATCGTCGATTGCGCGACAACGTGCGCGCGCTGCATCCGCTGCTCGACGAACGCATGGTCGTCGACGGGTACGGCATGATCCTCTCGCGGCCGCAGCTGGATCTCGGGCGGCGCGAGCTGTGCATCGTCGCCGCCTGCGCGGCGTCTGGCCAGGATCGGCAGCTGCATTCACATCTGCACGGGGCGCGCAACGCGGGCGTCGCGCTCGCCGTCATCGATGCGGCCGTGGACGACGTTGCAACGCTGCTGTCGCCGGCGCGCGCGACGACCGTGCGGCTGCTCTGGGCTCGCGTGAGAGGCAAGTGAGTCGATGTTCATCGATCGTGTCGTAGTCAATGTGAAGGCCGGCGATGGCGGTTCCGGCATCGTGTCGTTCCGGCGCGAGAAGTTCGTGCCCATGGGCGGCCCCGACGGCGGCGACGGCGGTCGCGGCGGCGACGTGGTGGTGATCGGCGACGCGAATCTGTCGACGTTGCTGGACTACACCTATCGAGACTCGTGGACGGCGCCGAGCGGCGAGCACGGCTCCGGGTCGAACCGAAGCGGGCGGTCCGGCGGTGACATCGTATTGCCGGTCCCCGTCGGCACCATCATTCGAGATCTCGAAAGCCGCGAGCTGCTCGGCGAAGTGCTCGAGACGGGGCAGCGCATCATCGTGGCGCGCGGCGGACGCGGGGGGCAGGGCAACTCGCATTTCGCCAGCGCCACGCACCAGTCCCCGCGCGAGTACCAGCCAGGCGAGGACGGCCAGGCGCGCGTGCTCGAGCTGGAGCTCAAGCTGATCGCCGACGTCGGTCTCGTCGGGGAGCCGAACGCCGGCAAATCGACGCTGCTGTCGGTCATCTCGGCGGCGCGACCCAAGATCGGCGACTATCCGTTCACCACTCTGAGCCCGAATCTCGGCGTCGTTCAACTCAGCGACGCGCGCACATTCGTCGTCGCCGACCTTCCCGGCATCATTGCCGGCGCCCACGAAGGCCGCGGGCTCGGGCTCCAGTTTCTTCGCCACATCGAGCGCACACGCCTGCTCGCATTCCTGATCCCGATCGATACCATCGACTGGCAGGCCGAGTACGATCAGCTGCGCGACGAGGTGCGCTCCTATTCGGAGGAGCTGGCGCAAAAGCCACATTGCGTGGTCTTCACGAAGATGGATCTGCTCGGCGATGACGAGCTCCCGCCGATCGACGCCCCCGGTGCGTTCGGCTGTTTCGCGATCAGCGCCGCCGCTCGCACGGGACTCGAGCCGCTGCTCACCGCCTGGTGGTCGCGTCTCCTCGACATGAAGAAGGCGAGTGTCCGCACCGAAGACGTCGTCGAATTGCCCTGACGAGCGCCGCGACACGCTCGCCCTGACGTACCTCGCGGACGTCTGCAGCCTGATGTACCCGCAACTGATTGCAACGTTTGGTACCGCGTCGCGTGCATTGCATGCCGGATTTCCGTCGGAGGTCGTTCGGGACGCCTACGCGCGGGCGGACGCAGCGTGCGAGCGCGGAGAGCGAGCAGGGCTCGCGCTGATGACGGATCTGGATGTGGATTATCCCGCCGCGCTCCGAGAGCTGGAGCATCCGCCGGCGGTGCTGTGGCATCGCGGAGAGAGGAGCACGCTGCATGCGCCCGTCGTGGCAATTGTCGGTACGCGCCGGTCGACGAGCTACGGCGAGCGCGTAACGCGCCAGATCGCCGGTGCGCTGGCGCGTGCCGGTGCGTGCATCGTGAGCGGGATGGCCGTCGGCATCGATGCTGCCGCGCACACCGCCGCGTTGGAGGCGAACGGCGCCACCGTCGCGGTGCTCGGCACGGGCGCCGACGTCGCGTATCCTCGCGCGCACGTCGCGCTTCACCGCACGATCGCGAGTCGCGGTCTCGTGATGTCGGAGCTCGAGCCCGGTGCGCATTCCAACGGCGGCTCGTTTCCACGCCGCAACCGGATCATCGCCGGACTCGCGGTACTGACGATCGTCGTCGAGGCTCCGTTCAAGAGCGGCGCGCTGCGCACGGCGAGCATCGCAGATGACCTCGGCCGCGCTGTTGGCGTGGTGCCCGGGCCGATCGATTCGCCGCAGAGCGCCGGCAGCAACGGATTGCTCCACGGCACCAACCATCCAATCACCTGTGCCGACGATGCGCTCATGCTCGCCGGCCTGGCGCCGCAGTCGCGCGGCGAGCCGTTGCCCGATGACCCGGCCGAAATCCGCGTGTGGGAGGCGCTGCGCACCGGGGCAGCGACGCTCGACGAGCTGTGCACTCGCGTCGGACTACCGGTGCAGCAGTGCCTCACCGCGATCACGGCGCTCGAGCTGCGCGGCGCGATCGAGTGTGCGCTGACTGGCGAGATTCGGCGGCGCTGATCGCACGAAACCGGGCCTATCTTTCGTGGTGCATCCACGACACGTCTACGTTCACGTTCCGTTCTGCGGCCGGCGCTGCACCTACTGCGATTTCTCCATCGCCGTCCGCCGCGTCGTGCCGGTCGATGAATACGCGGCCGCGCTCGAGCGCGAGCTGGCGATTCGGTTTCCCGGCGACGCGTCGTGGACTGCCGACACGTTGTACCTCGGCGGCGGCACTCCCTCGCGACTCGGCGAGCGGGGTGTTCCGCGGGTGCTCGAGCTGCTGCGCCAACGGATCACGCTTGCCGCCGATGCCGAGATCACGCTCGAGGCAAATCCGGATGATGTGACCGCAGCGGCGGCTCGCGCCTGGCACACTGCCGGCGTCAACCGGCTGTCGATCGGCGCGCAGTCGTTCGACGACGTCATTCTCTCGTGGATGCACCGCACGCATGACGCGCCAGCGACCGGGCGCGCCGTCGAGCGTGCGCGCGCGGCGGGGATAGGCAATATCTCGATCGACCTGATTTTCGCTTTGCCAGGCACGGTGTCACGCTCGTGGAGCACGGACCTGCACCGGGCACTCGCCCTCGAGCCGACCCATATGTCGCTCTACGGACTCACGGTCGAGCCCCAGACTCCTCTTGGGCGAGCCGCTCGCCGTGGCGAGTTCGTCGAATCGCCCGACGAACGCTACGAGGCCGAATTCATCGAGGCGCACGAGACACTCGCAGGCGCCGGTTTCGAGCATTACGAAGTCTCTAACTTCGGATTGCGAGGCTGTCATTCCCGTCACAACGCCTCGTACTGGTCGGGTGCGTCGTACGCCGGACTTGGTCCGTCTGCGCACGAGTTCGATGGCGCCGGTCGTCGAGCCAACGTCGCTGCCTACACCGAGTGGCTCGAGCGCGTGTCCGGCGGTGCCGATCCGATCGGCCAACGCGAGGAGCTCACGCCGGAGAATCGCGTGGCCGAGCGTGTCTACCTCGGCCTGCGAACCGCTCGCGGTCTCGAGATCGAGGAATGTGAAATCGACCGGGTCGGACGATGGGTGAGCGCCGGATGGGGCACACTCGATGATGCCAATCGACTTCGGCTGACGCCGCGAGGATGGCTCCGGCTCGACGCGCTTGCGGCCGACTTGACACTGATCCGAAGTCGTTACTAGCTTTGAACTTATGGCACCCGATGAGCTCAGTTGGCGCGAACGCCGTGTGTTGGAGGCGGTGATTCGGAGCTACGTCGAAACTGCCGAGCCCGCCGGATCGCGGACGCTGTCTCGGCGATCCGGGCTTGGCGTATCGCCGGCAACGATCCGCAACACGATGAGCGATCTGGAAGAGAAGGGCTTTCTCTTCCATCCGCACACGTCCGCTGGCCGCGTCCCGACAAATAAAGCGTATCGACTGTACGTCGACTCGCTGCTCAGTCTTCCGCCAGTCAATACCGTGGAAACGGGTCGGTTGACCGAGGAGATCAGCGGCGTGAATGGATCGTCGCCGATCGAAACCATCCTGCGCCGCGCGGCCCAGACGCTCGGTGTGCTCACGCAGGAGCTCGGCGTCGCGCTCGGTCCGCGGCTCGACCGTTCCATCTTGCGCCGCCTCGAGCTCGTGCGTGTGAGCAGTGAGCGTTTGCTCATGGTGCTGACGCTCGAGGGCGGCCTGATGCGAACGGTGTTCGTCGAGGTAGCGGGCGATATCGCCGAGAGCGCACTCGCGGCGGTGACCGCGGTGCTGAACGAGCGACTCGCCGGCTTGACCCTGGCGCAGATTCGCACGTCCGTGCCGGCGCGGTTGCGCGACGCGGGAACGGACAAGAGTACGTCGGAGCTGCTCAACATCTTCGTGCAGGAAGGCGAGCAGCTCTTCGACGCGGCGCTGCCCATGGCCGACGGCCAGATCGTCCTCGGCGCGGCGTCCGTGCTGGCCGAGCAGCCGGAATTCTCCGGGGCCGAGCGGCTCCGCCGACTGCTCGCGCTCACCGAAACGCCACAAGCGCTTGGCGAGGCGATTCGCAAACGGGCGGCGGCACCGGGCATCTCGATTACCATCGGCGCCGAACACGACGATCCGCGGCTCGAGGACTTCACCGTCGTCACGGCCGAATACCATGTCGGCTCGCTGGCCGGTGTGATCGGCGTGATCGGGCCGACGCGGATGTCGTACGAAAAAGTCATCTCGCTGGTCAGCCACACGTCACAGCTGCTCAGCGATCTGCTGGATTAGAATTCAGACATGGCGGATTATTACGCGGTCCTCGGCGTGCAGCGCGGCTCGTCGGACGACGAGATCAAGAAGGCCTACCGCAAGCTCGCGATGACGTATCATCCGGACCGCAACAACGGCTCGAAAGAAGCCGAGGAGCGGTTCAAGGACATCACCGAGGCGTACGACGTGCTGCGCGATCCACAGAAGCGCGCCGCGTACGATCGGTACGGCGAAGCCGGACTGCGCGGCGGCGGTGGAGGGTTCCACCACGTCGATCTGTCCGAGGCGCTCGGCATCTTCATGCGCGACTTCGGCGGCTTTGGCGGACTCGAGGAGATGTTCGGCGCCGCACGCGGGAGCAGCAACGGCCCGCGCTCAGGCGAGGACGTGAAGATCACCGTTCCGCTCACGCTCGCCGACGTGTCCACCGGCGTCGAGAAGAAGATCACGATTCGCCTGCTCGACCCGTGCGATCGTTGCGACGGGACCGGGGCGGAACCCGGGTCGAAGTCGCAAGTGTGCTCGACGTGTTCGGGTATCGGCGAAGTACGCCGGGCACAGCGCTCGTTCTTTGGACAGTTCGTCACGGTCGCGCCGTGCCCCACCTGTCACGGTGAAGGCCGGATCGTTCAATCGCCGTGCAAGAAGTGTCGTGGCGAAGGGCGCATGCGCGGTGAGCACGAAGTGAGCGTGAAGATTCCCGCCGGTGTGGCGACCGGTCAGTACATGACCCTGCGCGGCGCGGGCAACGCGGGCGCTCGCGGGGGACCACGCGGCGATATTCACGTCCTGTTCGAGGTCGCCGAGGATCCGCGGTTCGAGCGCGACGGTGAGGACCTCTACACCGAGATTCTCGTCACGTATCCGCAGCTCGTCCTCGGCGCCGATATCAGCGTGCCGGTCGTTAGCGGACACGTGGCGCTGACGGTGCCCCCGGGGACCCAGAGCGGACACGTGTTTCATCTCCGCGGGCGCGGCTTGCCACGCGTCAATGCCGGTTCGACCGGCGACCTGCATGTCCGCGTACAGCAGTGGACGCCCGAACGGATCACCGACGAAGAACGCGATCTGATCGTGCGGCTCGCCGAGCTGCAACCGGGCGTTCCGGCCGACGGTCGCGGCAAGGGGTTCTGGGCAAAGATGAAGGAAGCGCTCGGCGCGTGACGCACGAGGCGGACTGGGTGACCGTTCGCGTATTTCCGGGCAGCCATCGCGATGCGGCGATTGCCGCCATGTTCGCCGCGGGTGCCGAGGGTGTACAGGAGCTCGCCGACAGCGTGGTGACTCACGTGCACGGCCAGAGCTTGGCGAATTCGATGCTCTGCGCGGTGCTCGCCGCGAGCGCCGACGCGCGCGTCGACACCGCACCGCTCGCTCCAATCGATTGGAGCGAGCAGTGGAAACACGGTATCCGGGCGCAAACGCTCGGCGCGCTCACGATTGCGCCGCCATGGCTGGCCGAGTCGCTCGATCCGGCACGCTCGATCATCATCGATCCGGGCATGGCATTTGGCACCGGCGAGCACGCGACGACGCGCGGCGTCGTACGCCTGATGCAATCGGTCATTCGTCCCGGCGACCGCATCGCCGATCTTGGCGCGGGCAGCGCGGTGCTCGCGATTGCCGCGGTGAAGCTGGGGGCCGCACACGTCGCGGCCATCGAGCTCGATGCGGATGCGATCGGCAACGCCGAGGAGAACGTCGCCCGGAACGGCGTCTCGGGACAAATCACAGTCCTCGAAGGCGATGCGGCCACGCTGCTGCCACTCGTCGCTCCGGTGCGCGTGATCACGGCGAACATTCTGTCCTTGGTGCTGCTCGAGCTGTTGCCGGTGATCGTCGACGCACTCGCGCCGGACGGTGTGGCGATACTGAGCGGCATTCTCGTCGCCGAACGCGACATGATGGCCGAAGCGGTCGATGCGATCGGCTGGCGTGTCGATCTGGAAGACCAGGAGGACGCCTGGTGGAGCGCGGCGATCGTCCGGCGGTAGGCACGTTCTACAGTCGCGCGCCGTTCTCGAGCGGCGGCGTCGTTCGCCTGAGCGAGGCGGCCGCGCATCATGCCCGTGTCAAGCGTCTGGAGCCGCGCGATTGCGTGCGGCTCACGAACGGCGCCGGCGAGATCGCGAGCGGAACGATTGCGTCGCTCGATCGATCGGCGGTCGACGTTGTCGTCGAAGCCGTCGATACGATCGCGGCGCCGGCGCCGATCCATCTGCGAGTCCCCGTGGCCGATCGCGACCGCATGCTCTGGCTTGCCGAAAAAGCCACCGAGCTCGGAGTGACGACATGGCAGGCGGTGCGCTTTCGGCGATCGATGAGCGTCTCGCCGCGCGGCGAAGGCGGTGTGTTCGCAGACAAGCTGCGGCTGCGCATGATCGCGGCGCTCGAGCAATCGACCGGTGCATGGCTGCCCCGCATCCTGCCCGATACCACGCTCGATGCGCTCGACGCGAGCGGTGACACGCTGCCGATCGTGCTGGATATCTGCGGCGCGCCCCTGGCCCACACGCTGGCCCACACGCTGGCCGCGCGACCGAGCGCCGAGCCGGTGCTGCTCGTCGGGCCGGAAGGCGGCGTCGAGACCGACGAGCGCGACCTGCTCGCGGCGCGCGGCTGGACCGCGGCGAGCCTCGCACCATCCACGCTACGTTTCGAGACCGCGGGCATCGCCGCGGTCGCCGTCGCGCGCGCCGAGCGCGCCAGCTCGAGGTGAGCATGCCCGACGACTGTCTGTTCTGCCGCATCGTGCGCGGGGACATCTCGGTTCCGTTTGTCTACGAGACTCCGCAATGCGTGGCCTTTCGCGACATCAACCCGCAGGCGCCGGTGCACGTGCTGGTCGTGCCCCGCGAGCACGTGGCCTCGCTCGACGCGGCCCGCAATCCGGCGCTGATTGGAGAACTCTCATTGGCGGCGGCGGAGATCGCCCGGCGCGAGGGCGTGGCCGAACGCGGATATCGCACCGTGGTGAATACGAATGCCGAGGCGGGTCAGACGGTGTTTCACCTGCACCTGCACCTGCTCGGCGGCCGCCCGCTCGGCTGGCCACCGGGATGATCCCGTGGCACTGCATGCTGCTTGACAGCAATTCGCGGGCGTCCGTACGTTTCAAAATCGACGCAGAGGCCGGTGGACCCGCCGCGACGGAGACCCGCTTGTCGGAAGTCATCATCCAGGACGATGAGAACGTCGAGCGCGCGTTGAGGCGCTTCAAGAAGAAGTGCGAAAGGGCGGGGATTCTGTCCGATCTTCGCAAACACCGCCATTACGAAAAACCGAGCGAGCGCCGTAAACGGAAGTTGAGCGCCGCCATCCGCAAGAATCGCCGGACCAGATCCTACTGATGTCGCCATTGCTCGCCCGCTTGCAGGGCGACCTGAACGCCGCCCGCAAGAGTCAGGACAAGGCGCGCGTGCTGCTGCTCGGCACCATCATTGCCGACGTGAAGAATCGCGAGATCGAAGCAGCCCGCGAGCTCACGGACGCGGACGTCACCGAGGTGATTCGTCGCGGCATCAAGCGCCGCCGCGAGTCGATCGAGATGTACGATGCGGGCGGCCGCGCCGATCTGGCCGCCGTCGAACGGGATGAGGTCGAGGCGCTCGCCGCATACGTCCCCGCCGGTGCCAGCGCGGACGAGATCCGCGCGGCGGTCGTTGCCGCCATCGAAGGCGGCGCCGCGAACGTGGGCGCCGTGATGGGCAAGGTGATGCCGCAATTCAAGGGGCGCGCCGAAGGCGGAACGATCAACGGGATCGTCCGCGAGGAGCTCGGCAAACGCGCCTGACGTTGTACCGCGTCGCGTGAACGCGCACGCCCTGGCCGTTCTCGAGCTGCCGCGGGTGCTCGACGTGCTTGCCGAGCATGCGACGTCGGCGCTCGGCGCGACTCGCGTACGCGCGCTCACGCCGACGACCGATCGCGGGTGGCTCGATCGCGAACACGCACGCGTCGGCGCGATGCGCGCCGCCGCCCGCGGCGACGAGGGCTGGCGGCCCGATCCGATCCCGGATCTCACCGGACCGCTCATGCGATTGCGCGTGATCGGCAGCCGCTGGACAGGCCCCGAACTGGTGGACGGAGCCATCCTCCTCCGGTCGTCGCGCCGTACGCGCGCACAGCTCGACGATCCGCGGCGTGAGCCGATCGTTCGCGCGATGCTCGCCGCGCTGCTCGATCGATTGATCGCCGTGCCGGCGCTGGAGTCGGCGATCGAACGCGCGATCATCGAGGACGGCAGCGTCAAGGATGACGCATCGGCCGCGTTGCGGCGCATTCGCCGCGAGCTGCGCGCCGCACAGGGCGAGTTGATCAGAATTCTCGAACGCGAGATGGAGCGGCTCGAGCCGCATCATCGCGTGTCCGACGGTTCGGTGACGATGCGGAACGGCCGCTACGTCATTCCGGTGCGGCGTGAAGGACGGGCGATTGCCGGCGGCATCGTGCACGATACGTCGGCATCAGGCGCCACGCTGTTCGTCGAGCCACCCGCCGCCGTGGAATTCGGCAACCGGATGCGCGAGCTCGAGTCCGAGGAGATCGAGGAGGTCGATCGCATTCTGCTCGAGCTCACGGACGAGCTGCGGCCGCACCGCGACGGCATTGTCGACGCGCTCGAGGCGCTCGTGGAGCTCGACACGCTCTATGCCCGGGCGCGATTTGCCGAGCGATTTGCGTGCGGGCCGGCCACCCTGGTGCCGGCGCGTGACGGCTTCACGATCGTGAATGGCCGCCATCCGCTGCTGCTCGCGCGGGGCGCCGAGGTGGTGCCGTTCGATCTCATGATGGAGCCGCACGAACGCACGTTGCTCGTGTCCGGCCCGAACACCGGCGGCAAGACGGTGCTGCTCAAGGCGCTCGGACTCATCTCCGCGCTCGCGCAGTCAGGCGTGCCGGCGCCCGTCGGTCCGGAGAGTCGAATCGCCATCTTCGACAACGCGTTTGCCGACGTCGGCGATGAGCAGTCGATCGAGGCGAGTCTTTCCACGTTCAGTGCGCACCTCAAGAACCTTGGTGAGACGCTGCGTCTCGCGTCGGCTGATTCGCTCGTGCTCATCGACGAGCTGGGCTCGGGCACGGATCCGGTCGAAGGCGCGGCGCTGGGCTGGGCGATTCTCGAAGAGCTGACGGCGCGCGGCACGATGACCGTCGCGACGACGCATTTGGGAACACTCAAGGAGCTCGCGACCAGTGTGCCCGGCGTGGTGAACGCGTCGCTGCAATTCGACGCCGTCGCGCTCGCGCCGACGTATCGACTGATCAAGGGGATTCCCGGCCGCTCGTACGGCATCTCGATCGCGCGCCGCTTGCGCCTGCCGGACGCCGTGGTCCAGCGCGCGGAGGAGCGATTGCCGCAGCAGGAGCGCGACGTTGCCGCGTTGATCGAGCAGCTGGAGCGACGAGAGGAGGAACTCTCGGCGCGCGAGCGCGAAACCGCGGCGGTGCTGGAGGACGCCCGCCGCCGGATCGCCGACGCGAGCCGGCGCGAACGGAATGTGCGAGAGCGCGAGCGCGCAGCCGAACGCAGCGCCCGGCAGGAGGCTCGCCGGTTCCTGCTCGACGCGCGTGCGGAGATCGACCGAACGATCAAAGATCTGAAATCCCGTGACGCCGAGCTCGTCGACGCCGCCGGTCGCGAGGCCCGCAAGCACGCCGAAACGCTTGCCGCACGGCAGAACGCGGAGCTCGAGCGTCTCGATCGCGAAGAGGCCAACGTGCGCCGACGCGCGGCGCCGACCGGCGAGCGGCCCGCACGAACGATTGCCGCCGGCGACACCGTCGAAGTGGGCTCGCTCGGCGGCACGCTCGGCCGCGTGATCGAGCTGCGCGACGGCGACGCGGTGGTCGCGGTGGGCGCGATGAAAGTCACCGTGCCGCGCGCGTCGCTGGCGCTCTCGTCGCAGCCGATCGAAACCGCCGGCGTCTGGACAGGCGATCAGCCCGAGGTGCACGTTCCCACCGAGGTCGATCTTCGCGGCCTGCGGCTCGACGAGGCCGAGGCCGAAGTGCTGCAGGCGCTCGATGCGGCCGTCCGCGCCGACCTGCGAACTTTGCGTATCATTCATGGCAAGGGGACCGGCGCGCTCCGCGAGCGCGTGACCGAGATGCTCCGCAAGGACACGCGCGTGAAAGCCTTTCGACTTGGCGCCTGGAACGAGGGCGGCGCCGGTGTGACGCTCGCGGAGTTGGCGTGATCGCCGACGCCGTGGTCGAGCGCGTCCGCGAAGAGGCGGACATCGTCGCGATCGTCGGCGAATACGTGAAGCTCAAGCGCGTCGGCAACAGCTTCCGCGGGCCGTGTCCGTTTCATCATGGCAAGAACGACAACTTTTCCGTCAACCCGCGTGGCGGGTACAAGTGCTTCGTGTGCGGCGAATCCGGCGACGTGTTCACGTTCGTCGAGAAACAGCTCGGGCTCGATTTCGTCGAGGCGGTGAAGTGGGTCGGCGCCAAAGCTGGCGTCGAAGTACCCGAGGTTGCGCGCGCCAGCAATGAACGCGATGCACGCGAGCCGCTCTGGGAAGTGAACGCCACCGCGGCGGAGTTTTTCCGAACGCAGCTTTGGGAGACGCCAGCGGGAAAGCCGGCGCGCGAGTATCTCGCGTCACGCGGGCTCACGCGCGAACAGGCCGATCGTTTCAGCCTCGGCTACGCACCGCGCGATCCAATGGCAATGCGCGAGGCGCTGCGCACTCTCGGCTTCGACGATGCGCGTCAGCTGGCGGCGGGAGTGCTGGTCGCGCGCGAGGATCGGCCGGAGCCGCGGTCGCGCTTTCACGATCGGCTGATGTTTCCGATCTTCGACGCGGCCAATCACCCGGTCGGATTCGGTGGCCGCGTCCTCGGTGCCGGTGAGCCGAAGTATCTCAACTCCGGCGAATCGGAGATCTACGCCAAGCGGACGCTGCTCTACGGGCTCAATTGGGCCAAGCAGGCAATTCGAAAGGCGGATCGGATCATCGTCGTCGAGGGCTATTTCGACGCGATTCGGCTGATGCTCGCCGGCATCGCGGAAGTGGTCGCGCCGCTCGGCACCGCGCTCACGCCACAGCAGGCGGAGCTCGTTCGGAAATACACCAAGAACGTCTTCCTGCTGTACGACAGCGATGCGGCTGGACTCAAGGCCACGTTTCGCGCCGGCGACGAGCTGCTCGCGGCCGGCCTGTCGGTTCGCGTCATCACGCTGCCGGAAGGCGAGGATCCTGACACGTTCGTCGCGAAAGGCGGAGCCGAGGCGTTCGAGCGTGCGGCCAATGCATCGGTCGACGTGTTCGACCGCAAGATCCAGATTCTCGAGCGTGGCGGTTGGTTCGCCGATCTGCGGCGCAAACGCGAGGCGCTCGACAAGCTGTTGCCGACGATCCGTGTCACGGCGGATCGCCTGCTGCGCGATCTCTACGTGGCGCGCACGAGCGAGGTGGCCGGTGTATCGCGAGAGATGCTGATGCGCGAGCTCGCGACGCCGACCCGCGGATCCGCCGGCCGACCCGCGGCGCCGCCGGATGCGCGCGACGTGTCGACCGTCTCGGTGCGGCGCGGCGAACGACGACAGAATCACCGGGCACGAGGCGTGCGAGCGGAGCGCGAGCTGGTGCGCATGCTGCTGCACCAGCGCCGCTTCGTGGAGACCGCCGCGGAGCGGCTGGGCTCCGATACTTTCATCGACCCGGCCTATCGTGCCATCTTCATGGAGCTGACGGCGCACGACCCCGAGATAGCGGTCGACGATCTCGCCGCGCTGCTCGACGACGACACCGTGGATGTTCTCCAGGAGCTGCTGATCGAGAACGGCGGACTCGATCGCGCGGAGGAGACGATCGACGCCAGCATCAATGCCTTGGTGTCGCGCACCCTGGCCGACCGCCTGACGGAGATCGACCGCATTCTGCCGCTGGCCGATGCCGACGACAAGGATGCACTCATTCGCGAGAAAACGCGGCTCGCGGCGGAGATGTCGGCGCTCGGACGTCCGCGTTGGAAGTCGTTTGGCGTTACTCCACCTTGATCTCGTACTCTTCGGGAGGGCTCGTGCACTCAGACGTTGCAGCGCTGTTGGCCGTGCAGGACGACGATGTTGCCATTCACGAACTTGAAAAACAGCTCGCCGAGCTCGCGCCTCGGGTCAGCGCGATGGCGGCCGAGCGCGACAAGGCTCTGGCGGCACTGGAGCAGGCCCGCCATGCGGCTGAGTCGGAAGAAAAGCGCCGGCACGAAGTGGCGGAGCGCGTCGCGCAGCATCGAGCGGTGCAGGAGAAGAATCAGTCGGCTCTCAACAGCGTTACCTCCATGCGCGAGGCGACCGCCGCGACCGCTCAGCTGGAGCAGAGCAAGCGGATGATCGACGAAGACGAGCGCGAGCTCGCACAGATCGGACAGCGGCTGGTGGAGGCGAATCGCGTGGTCGACGAGCGCGAGTGCACCGCCGCCGACCTGGAGAGCGCGCAATCGCAGGCCCGCGCCTCGCTGGCCGCGGATCAGCAGAAGCTCGAAGCGCAGTTGGCGGAAGCCCGTCGGGTGCGCAATGAAAAGGCCCGCGCCGTGCCTCGCACGCTGCTCACGCGGTACGACCGCATCCGCTCCCGCAAACGCGTGCGTGCGGTATACCCACTCCGCGGCCAGTCCTGTGGACATTGCGATACGATGATCCCACTCCAGCGCCGTAGTGTCATGAGCGGCACGGGGTCGACCGAGATCTGCGAAGGCTGCGGCGTGATGTTGTACGCATCGGAATGATGTTGTTGGCTCTCGCGCGGACCCGTAACTTTCGCGCGTGACCGCCTCCGCCGTTCGCGCCCGGCCCCGCGCCCGCTGGTTGCTTCCCGTCGAACCCGACGCGGGCGTCGTTCGACAACTCGAGGACGAGCTCCACGTGCCGGCGGCCATTTGTCGCCTGCTCGCCGCCCGTGGCTACGGCGCGCCTGATCGCGCCAAGGCATACCTGCGGCCGCGACTCGATCAGCTCGCCGATCCCAATTGCCTCAAGGACCTCGATCGTGCCGTCGAGCGTCTCGTGCGGGCGTTGCGTGACAACGAGACGATTCTCGTGCACGGCGATTACGACGTCGATGGCATCTGCTCCACGACGCTGATGCTACAGACGTTGAGGACGCTCGGCGGCAACCCGGTGGCGTTCATTCCCCGGCGGTTGCAGGACGGCTACGATCTCACCATGGCCGGCGTCAACGCCGCACGCGCGGCGGGTGCGACACTGGTCGTCACCTGCGATTGCGGCACGAGCGCCGTTGGCCCGATCGCCGAGCTGCAGCGCGGCGGAATCGATGTCATCGTGACGGATCATCACCTGCCGGGCGGGCCGTTACCGCCGGCCTATGCGGTGCTGAATCCCAAACGCCCGGACTGCGAGTCGACGGACAAGGATCTCGCCGCGGTGGGCGTCGCATTCAAGCTCGCGCTCGCACTCACTCGCGCGGTCGGCGGAAACGAAAATACCGTCTATCATCTGCTCGACCTCGTCGCGCTCGCGACCATCGCCGATGTCGCACCGCTGCGTGGGGAGAATCGCGTGTTGGTTCGCTACGGGCTCAAGCTGCTGAACGAGGCGTCGAGGCCGGGTATTCGGGCCATGATTCGCGCCGCCGGTCTGGACAAGAAGGCGCTGACGTCCGGTCGCGTCGGATTCATCCTCGCACCGCGACTCAACGCGGCCGGTCGCCTCGGAAGCGCCCTGCGCGGAGTCGAGCTGCTGTCCGCAACCAGCGATCACGAGGCGAACGCCATCGCCCGCGAGCTGGAAGAGCTGAATTCGAAGCGTCAGGAGATGGATCGCTCGACGCTGGATCGAGCGCGCTCGCTCGTGCAGGCGATGGATCTCTCCTCGACGTTCGGCATCGTGCTGGCGGAGCAGGGATGGCATCCTGGCGTCATCGGGATCGTTGCCTCGCGGCTCGTCGAGGAGTTCGGCCGGCCAACCGTGCTGATCGCGCTCGACGGCGATGAAGGGAAGGGCTCCGGCAGATCGATCAGCGCGTTTGATCTGCACGCCGGTCTGGCGGGGTGTCGCGATCTGCTGATTCGCTTTGGCGGGCATCGAGCGGCTGCCGGCGTCACGATCGCCACTCCACAGGTGCCGGCGTTTGCCGCACGCTTCAATGATGTTGCTCGCGCTGGGCTCACGCCTGATGATCTCGTTCCGGAGCTGCACATCGATCTCGAGGTGCCGCTCGACCAGGCGGACAACGAGCTGGAAACACTGCTTCGACATCTGGAGCCGTGTGGCGTCGGCAATCCGTCCCCGTTGTTGATGGCCCATGGCGTCACCGTCGCCGCGCCGCCGCGAGTGGTCGGCAAGGATGGTCTCAAGCTCCTGCTAAGCGCGAACGGCCGCGCGCTGACTGCGCTGGGGTGGGGAATGGCCTCGCGTGCGAGAGAGCTGGAGCCGGGCGCCACGATCGACATCGCATATCGACTCGAGTGCGATGAATGGAACGGCGAAACGCGCCTGCAGGCGCGTCTCGCGGACTTTCGCTCGTAATCCGTGCGTATCGTTGCCGGCCGTTGGCGCGGTCGTCGGATCGCCGCGCCGAAGGACGCACGTGTACGCCCCACCGGTGATCGCGTGCGCGAGGCGTGGCTGAGCATCGTGCAGCCGTGGCTCGCCGGCGCTCGTGTACTCGACCTGTTCGCCGGCTCGGGCGCGCTCGGCCTCGAGGCGCTGTCCCGCGGGGCCGAGATTGTCGATTTCGTCGAGCAGTCGCCGGCGAGCCTCGCGGCGATTCGCGCCAACGCCGCCGCGCTGGATGCCGGTCCCGCGGCGGTGGTGCATCGCGCCGACGCGCTTCGTTTCGTGGAGCCACTGCCGGCGCACGCCTACGATGTCGCGTTCGCCGACCCGCCCTGGGACACGGGTCTCGCTACGAAAGTCGCCGAGCAATGGCTCGCCGTTCCATACGCGGACGTCCTCGGGATCGAGCACCGCGCGAACGAGACACTGCCTGGAAGCAGCGACCGGCGCCGATACGGTGATACGGTGATCACGTTCTACCGCAGCTAGCCCGGACCGCTTACCGTTGAGCGACATGCGCATTGCCATCTACGCCGGCAGCTTCGATCCGATCACGCGTGGCCACGAGGACCTGATTCGTCGGAGCCTCGAGCTCGTCGATCGGCTGATCGTCGCGGTCGCCACCAATTCGGCGAAGCAGCCGCTGTTCACGCGCGAGGAGCGCGCGGACCTGATTCGGGCGACGATTACCAACGACCGCGTGCAGGTGAAGACGTTTGACGGGCTGCTCGTCGACTTCGCCGCGCGCGAGGGCGCGTCGGTACTCATTCGCGGCCTGCGTGCCGTGAGCGATTTCGAGTATGAGTATCAGATGGCACTCATGAATCGCCACCTGGCGCCTCGTCTCGAGACGATCTTCATGGTGCCATCACTCGACACGACGTACATCAGCGCCAGCATCATTCGCGAGGTCGCCCGGTACGGCGGCGACGTATCGAATCTGGTGCATCCCGTCGTCGCCGAGGCGCTGCGCGCCCGATCCGGACCTGCCGCGCGGTCATGAGCTTTCTGGCCGGCGTGCACCGGCGCGCCGCGGCCGAGCTGCGCCGGATCGTCTTCGCCGAAAGCGCCGATGAACGAACTCGCTCGGCAGTCGGCGAGCTGGCGGTGCGGCGGATCGTCGAGCCGATCGCCATCCTCGACCCTGCGGCTCCCGAGACGCACGACGCCGTCCGCGCACTTGGCGTGGAAATTCGCGATCCGCGCCACGATGAGCTGACTGCCGATGCAATCGAGCGGTTGCACGCGCGCCGGGCGGCCAAGGGACTCACAAAAGATCAGGCGCGGGAGCTTGTCCACACGCCGTTGTACTTTGCCGATTCGATGGTGTCGGGCGGGTTTGCCGACGGGTGCGTTGCCGGCGCCGTGCACACGACCGGCGACGTTCTGCGCGCCGCACTGGCCGTAGTTGGCCGTGCGCCTGGAGTGTCGACCGTATCGAGCGCGTTCTACATGGTGGTGCCGCCGTTTCGCGGCACCAGCGACGAGGAGGTCCTGACGTTTGCCGATTGCGCGGTGGTTCCGTATCCGACGGCAACCCAGCTCGCCGATATTGCCATTGCCGCGGCGGCCGACCGGATTCGGATCGTGGGTGACGAACCGCGCGTGGCGCTTCTATCATTCAGCACGCTCGGAAGTGCCGAAGGAGCGAGCGTATCGCTCGTGCGAAGCGCCGTCGCCGAGATTCGGTCGCGCGCACCGCATCTCGCGGTGGACGGAGAATTGCAAGGTGATGCCGCGCTCGCCAGCGTCGTCGCAGCCCGGAAGGCACCCGGCAGTCCGGTGGCCGGTCAGGCAAACGTGCTGGTTTTTCCGTCGCTCGATGCCGGCAACATCGCGTACAAATTGGTTCAGCGATTGGCCGGTGCGCGTGCCGTTGGTCCGATCGTGCAGGGATTGCGGCGCCCGTGCAGTGATCTCTCGCGTGGCGCCGTAGTGGACGACATTATCAATGTGGCTGCGATCACGGCACTGCAAGCCGTGCCCGCGCCGGTAGCATCGAACGAGTCCCGCTAGGAGAGTACGACATGAGCTTCTCGATCAAGAAGGAAGGAGGGATCGTCGTGGTGGATGTGGAGGGCCAACTGATCGTCGGCAACCGGCAGGAGTTGAAGCAGAAAGTGCTCGATGAGCTGGAGAGCGGGGAGCGCAAGTTTCTCATCGACTTTTCGCAGACCGGCTACATCGACAGCTCCGGTCTCGGCGTGCTGGTGTCGCTCTCCAAGAAGATCCGTGAGCAGGGCGGCGAGCTTCGCCTCGCCAACCTGAACGACGACCTCAAGACCCTGTTCGAGCTCACGAAACTGGATACTCTGTTCCAGATTGCCGATACTCGGGAAAGGGCCCTGAATAGCTTCTGACCGGGCTCTCCGCCCGCCTGCCACTTCGTACTTTGCGGGCACCGGCGCGACGGCGTTCTTCGCCGCCTCGCCCGGTGCCCGCCGTCTTTCAGAACCCCTGATGCATGTGACCGCCAACGACGGTGAATCCGACCGCCTCGTTCGGGTTGTCGAAGTCGACATCCCGAGCGACGTCCGGTTCATCGAAAATGTCGTGGAGCTCGTGCGGCACGAGTGCGAGGCGATGGCCTTTGCTCGCCGCCAGCTCATGCTCAACGTGCCCGTCGCGCTGGCTGAGGCGCTTTCGAACGCCATCCTGCGCGGCAACGGCGACGACCCCGCCAAGCAGGTACACGTCCGCGCCGAGGTCGACGCCGCCCGCCTCGTCCTCGAGGTGGGCGACGAAGGCCAGGGCTTCGATCTCGAGCAATCTCTGATCGATCCGACCACGCCTGACAACATCGATCGGGAAGATGGCCGCGGATTGTTCCTCATGCGCAAGTTGATGGACCGTGTCGAGCGTGTCGAAGTGCCCAGCGGCAACGTGGTCCGCATGACGCTGAATCGGGGATGAGTGATCTCGCCGGAGTGCTCGCCGCGTTTCACGACGCGATGCGGTGCGAGGCCGGCCTCTGGACTCGCGCGGGAGCCGACGCGTTCCCCATCCTCACCGCTCGCACGCCGCAGGCCCCGACGCCGGAGCGCTTTCCGAGCGTCGCCGACGGCGAATGCTTCGTCGAGTCGACGAGCGGCGAGATCCTGATTTCGCGCATTCCCGGCTCGCGAGCCGCCTGGCTGGCCCTCGGTCCGTGCGCCCGGGCGGGCGTCGACCTGCGCCGCCTGATGGCGTTCCTGCTGCCGGTAGTGACGCAGTACATGCAGTCGGCGCTCGAGGTGGAGCACGCGGCGAACGAGCTCGCCGAACGGTACGAGGAGATCAATCTCCTCTACACGATCAGCGAAATTCTCGGCCGCACGGTCGCGCTGGACGAAGCTGCGCGGACGATCCTCGTCGAGGTTTCGGAGACCGTCGGCGCGCGCCGTGCATCCGTTCTCGTCTACGACCGCGCCAGCAACGCGCTGCGTCCAGTGGCGGCGCTCGGCGCCGACCTCGCCGGCGTGCCGGCGATTTCGGTCGACGATGCGTGCAGCGTGAGCGCACGCGTGTTCCGGTCGCGTCATCCACTGCTCGTCGAGCCGGACCAGATGCTCTGCCCGGAGGAGGCGAGCTATCGCCGGGGCGCCATGCTGTCGGTGCCGATCATGTGGACCGCCCCCGCTCCCCGCGGCGCTGAGCCGCTCGGCGTGGTCAACCTGTCGGACCGCCGCTCCGGACAGCCCTTCACCGCGGGCGATCAGAAGCTCATTGCGGCGATCGCGACCCAGATCGGCACCGCGATCCAGAACACTCGGTTGGTGCGCGCGTCGGTCGAGCAGCAGCGGCTGACGCACGAGATGCAGCTCGCGCACGATCTGCAGATGAAGCTGCTGCCGAGCGACGACATCGTTGCGCCCGACGCAGTAGTGTCCGCCCGCGTCATCCCGGCCGAAAGCGTCGGTGGAGACTTCTACAACCTGTTCCGCCTCGGGCGTTCGCGCACCGGTGTGATGATCGGCGACGTCTCGGGACACGGGTACCAGGCAGCGCTCATCATGGCGCTGACGATGAGCGCGGCCGCCATCCACTCGCAGACGACGACCGACCCGGGCGAAATGCTCCACGCGCTGTTCACGACCGTGCGCGACGAGCTGGCGATGACGGAGATGTTCATTTCGGCATTCTACGCGGTGATCGACCCGCACAGCGAAGAGCTGTGCTACGCCAACACTGGACATCCGCACGCATTCCTCCTCGCACACGGACACGATTTCGAGCGCCTGGAGGCGAGTGATCCGCCGCTCGGCATGGACGAGCGGCAGCCGCGCACCACGCGGCGGAAATGGGCGCCGGGCCGCGATCTGCTCGTGCTGTTCACGGACGGCGTGAGCGACGCACGCAATCCGATTGGCGAGCGACTCGGCGAGGGCCGCGTGCTCGAGACGATTCTCGCGCACCGGGAGGAGGAGCCGCGAGTCATTCTCGACCGCGTGTTCGAGGTCCTCGAAGGCCACATGCAGAACGCCCCGCGTCGAGACGATCTCACGCTCGTGCTGCTCCGCAGCTGATCGCCATGCCGGATCCGGATCGCCGCGCGGATTCGCGTCGGCCACCGCCGATCCGCAAGAGCCTTGGTCAGCATTTCCTGACCGACCGCCGAATCCTGCAACGCATCGTCGATGCACTCGAGTTGACCGGTGTGGAAACGGTCATCGAGATCGGGCCCGGGCGCGGCAGTCTCACCGAATTGCTCGCGCCGATGGCGCGGCGACTCATTCTGATCGAGTACGATCGCGCGCTTGCCGCAGATCTTCGAGCCCGGTATGCTGCAGCGCCGTCCGTCACGACGATCGAAGCGGACGTGCTGACGGTCAGCCTTGGCGAGCTTGCTGGTGGACCGTACTCGCTCGTCGGCAACGTACCGTACTACATCACGACGCCAATCCTGTTTCACGCCATGACGCCGCCGCGTCCCGATCGCGCCGTGTACCTGGTTCAGCGTGAAGTGGCCGAGCGCATCGTCGCGGCGCCGAACTCGGAGGCGTATGGCGCACTGTCGGTGAACGTTCAGGCGCTCGCCGATCCAGCGCTGTTATTCCGTGTGGCTCCCGGCTCGTTTCAGCCGCCGCCAAGAGTGGAGAGTGCCGTCGTCCGTATCGATCCGCTCGCGAACCCGATCATCGCGCCCGAGGAGGAAGTGCCGTTCAGCCGATTCGTTCGCGACGCGTTCGGCATGCGCCGAAAACAACTTCGGCGTGTGATTCGTTCGCTCTGGAATCTCTCAGCCGAGCCGGCCGAAGCGCTCCTCGGCCGTTGCCACATCGACCCGGCGGCTCGCCCTGAAACCCTTTCTCCCGACGACTTTGCACGGCTGCTGCGAGCAAAGGAGACGCAGTAACCCCGAGGCTCCTCTTGTCGTAGTGGCGTCCCGGCCGGTGACTACTCCCGATTCGTCAGCGCGAAGCTCAACCCCTCGAGCTCCATCGCCATGTTCACCGTCTTGATCGCCACGTCCGCCGGGGCGTGCAGTTGGGTCGGGGCAAAGTTGAGGATCGCCTTGATGCCCGCCTCGACCACGCGGTCGACGACCACCTGGGCTTCCTCGCCCGGGACAGTGAGTACCGCGATGTCCGGACGCTCGCGTGCGATGTCGGTCTCCAGTTCGGCCATGTCGCGGATTGGGATATCCTCGAGTCGTCGGCCGATCTTGTCGTGGTTGATGTCATACGCGGCGAGGATCGTGAAGCCCCTTTGCCGGAAGCCACGATACTGCGCGAGGGCGGCGCCGATCTTTCCCGCGCCCACGATGATGACTCGCCACTCGCGACCCAGGCCTAGAATCTCGCGCAGCTGACTCGCCAACTCGGGAACCGAGTACCCGAGGCCGCGCTTTCCGAACGAGCCGAAGAACGACAGATCCTTGCGCACCTGCGCGGACGTCGTTCCCCCCTGCTTGGCCAGCTCTTCACTCGAAATCGTCAACGATCCGCGCTGCTCGAAGTCCTCCAGAAAGCGGAGATACGCCGACAAGCGCCGAACCGTGGAATCTGCGATGCGTTTCACGAGGCGGTGGGGCTTGTGAATTCATTCACAAGTTACAAGACCCGCCGCAACTGCACCAGCGCTGGAGCCAGCGTTAGGTTTGCGCCATGCCTGCACTCGTCACGTCGGAAGTTGGCCGCCTGCGGAGCGTGCTCGTTCACTCGCCGGGCCCCGAGCTCCTCGCCGTGACACCGAGCAACCGGGCGGATTACCTCTACGACGATATTATCGAAGCGGAGTCGGCGCAGCGTGAGCACCGCCGGTTCATCGCGATCCTCGAGCGGTTTACGACCGTATACGAGGTCCGGACCCTCCTCGCCGACATCCTGGCCAACGCCGAATCGCGCGATCTCCTGATCCGCGAAACGATGGACATCGTGCCCTCCGAACCGCTCGCCCGCGACATCAGCGAGTTGGACGCCGAGGCCCTCGTCCGGATGCTGATCGAGGGCAGGGAGGAGCCGCCGGGTCCGATCGCCAAAGCGCTCAACGAGTACGGCTACGTGCTGCCGGCGCTGCCGAACATGTTCTTCACGCGCGACAGTTGCGTGGTTGCGGGTAAGCACGTGCTCATCGGCTCGATGCGCTACGCCATCCGGTGGACGGAGGCGATCATCATGAAGGCGCTGTTCATGCACCATCCGGCACTCGCCAACGCCGGGCTGCTGTACGACGGCGCATCGGAGCGGCGCGTGAACTACACACTGGAGGGCGGCGACGTCCACCCGTTGCGCCGCGACCTCGTGGTGATTGGCTTCAGCGAGCGGTCCAGTCCCGCCGCCATCGACCAGCTCGCGTCGACGTTCTTTGCCGAGACCGCCGTGCGTGACGTCATCGTCGTGGTCATGCCCAAGGAGAACACGGCGATCCACCTCGACATGATCTTCACGCAGATCGATCGCGGTCTGTGCGCGATCTTTCCTCCGCACTTCATTGGACCCGAGCGGCTGTCCGTGCTGCACTGGCGCAAAGGCGAGGACACGATTCACGAGTGTTCCGACATGTTCGCCGCGCTCGCCACGTGCGACATGCCCCTCGAACCCGTGTTCTGCGGCGGTGAGCGGCGCACACTGCAGGAACGCGAGCAGTGGGGTTCCGGCTGCAACTTCGTCGCGATGCGTCCAGGCGTGATCCTGTCCTATCAGCGGAACGACGCAACGCTTCGCGAGCTGGAGCGCATGGGCTTTCGCGTCATCCCGGGGAACGGATTCCTGGGCGGCGCTGAATCGGTGGCGGATGGCGACCGCGCGGTGATCACGTTCGAGGGCGCCGAGCTGGTGCGCGCGGGCGGCGGCCCCCGGTGCATGACCTGTCCGGTCAATCGCGACGACCCGTGGGATTGAAATGTCCGATGGACTGACGCTCGGCGCTCCGGAGTCGCTGCTCACCGACCGCGCGGCTGATTTTCTCGCCCGCGGGCCGGCCGATGCGCAAACGCTCATCTCACATGTCTGTCAGCTTCCCGGCGCGCCGCTGCACGTCGCCGAGCACATGGCGACCGCGTTGTTCGCCGGGCATACCAGGTTCGCGCGCGACGCGTCTGGCCGATGGCTCCTCCGTGACGGCGAGGCAGCGTCATCGTGGACCGCCCCGATCTCGCCCGATCTCTCACGCACGTCGTTCGTCGTCGTCGACGTCGAGACGACCGGCACGCGCGCACACGCTGGCGATCGCATCACCGAAATCGCCGCGGTGCTGGTGCGCGATGGCGCGGCGACCATTGTGTTCGACTCGCTGATCAATCCCGAGCGCCCGATTCCGGCGGCGATTTCGGCGATCACGAACATCACCTCCGAGATGGTCAGGAACGCGCCGCGGTTCGGCGAGGTGTGCGACCAGTTGCTCGGCGTGCTCGAGGGCCACGTATTTGTGGCGCACAACGCCGGCTTCGACTGGCGATTCGTGTCGACCGAAGTCGCACGCGTGACACGGCGTCCGCTGCGGGGACGCACGTTGTGCACGGTTCGCCTGTCGCGCCGGCTGCTGCCGCAACTGCGACGGCGGAATCTCGACTCCGTTGCAGCATATTTCGGCATCGAGATCGGCGCACGGCACCGCGCCGGCGGCGATGCCCTCGCGACGGCACACGTGCTGCTCCGGTTGCTCGACGGCGCGCGAAATTGCGGCTGCCGAACCCTTGATGACATCGACGTGCTCGTGCGCGGCCCGACCGGCAAACGACGGCGGCCGCGGCGCGCGCCGGCGCTTCCACACTCAGCGACGGACGACACGAGCGCATGATTCCCGAACCTCTCGTCGACAGCCGGCAATTCGGCCGCTGGCGCATGCACGCGATTCAGGCGGGCGGCCAGAAGCTCGACGGTGGCGCGATGTTCGGCGTCGTGCCGAAGGCGCTCTGGGAGCGCCGCATTCCGGCCGACGAGCGCAATCGGATTCAGCTCGGCATGCGCTGTCTGTTGATCGAGCACGACATCGGGCCGGTACTCATCGACACGGGCGCCGGAAACAAGGAGAACGCCAAGTTCCACGATATCTATGGTGTCGAGAACGAAGGCGCGGCGGGTGCGACACGCCTCGAGGATGGATTGCGGCAGATAGGCATCCGGCCCGAGGACGTGGTGATGGTGATCAACTCGCATCTCCATTTCGACCATGCCGGCGGCAACACCGCGCGCGATGCCAGCGGGGCGGTGCACGCCACGTTTCCGAACGCGCGCTACGTGATGCAGCGCGGCGAATACGAGTACGCCACCCATCCGAACGAGCGAACCGCGGGCAGCTACTTTCCGCACAACTACGTGCCGCTCGAGGAAGCGGGTCGCATCGACTTTATCGAGGGCGCGTCGCCGATCATCGAGGGCATCAGCGCCATTCCGACACCCGGCCACACGCCGCATCATCAAGGTTTGCTGATCGAGTCGGGCGGCGAGCGGGCGTTCTACATTGCGGATCTCGTTCCCACCACGGCGCACCTGCCGCTGCCGTGGATCATGGGCTACGACGTCGAGCCGTTAGTGACGCTCGAGACCAAGCGGAGGATTTTGGCGCGGGCGGTGAAGGAAGACTGGCTCCTCGTGTTCGAGCACGACGCGAAAACCGCCTGGTCGAAGATCCAGGGCGACGCGAAAACATACGCGGCCCGCACTTGACCGTTCCGCCGTTCCGCCATCCTTGACCTAACCCACGGGCCGGCCTAGTTTTAGCGGACAATCTGCAAAGTGGACCGGAAGCTCGGTCCCACCCTCTGGCCCTCGTGCGTCGCGCGAGGCGTGCTACAGGAGTCCAGGTCACGGCCGCCGTACCCGATCCGGGAGGGCGGTCCATGCGCGGACTCATTCAGAGGCCGCGTTTTTTATTTTCTTTCTTCCAGGAGTTCGGTATTCAGGACACAACCAAGCGCGTGCGGGTCAACCGCCAGATCCGCATCAGCCCGGTCCGCGTGATCGGTTCCGATGGTTCGCAGCTCGGCATTCTCGAAGTGGATACCGCGTTGCGGATGGCGGAAGAGCAAGGGTTGGATCTGGTCGAAGTCGCCGCGACGGCTCGGCCGCCTGTGGTCCGCATCATGGACTACGGCAAGTACAAGTTCGAGATGGCCAAGCAGGCGCGGGTCGCGAAGAAGAAGCAGCACGTGATCGAGCTCAAGGAAGTGAAGTACCGTCCCGGCATCGACGATCACGACTTCGACACGAAGACCCGGCACGCACGCCGATTCCTGGAAGAGAAGAACAAGGTCAAGGTCACGATGATGTTCCGCGGGCGGCAGGTTGCGCACCCCGAGCTCGGTCAGGCCGTGTTGGAGCGCGTTGCCCAGTCGCTCACCGACGTCGGCAAGATCGAGAGCGCGGGCCGATTGGAAGGCAAGTCCATGACGATGATTCTCGCGCCGAAATAATGAGGATGTTCACATGAAGATGAAAACCCACAAGGGCGCTGCCAAGCGCTTCAAGGCGACCGGCTCCGGCAAGGTCCGCCGGTTCAAGGCATTCAAGAGCCACATCCTGACGAAGAAGACCTCGAAGCGGAAGCGCCGTCTGCGCCAGGCGGGCCTCGTCGCAACCACCGGTGACGCCAAGCGCGTAAAGCGCCTGATTCAGGCCTAAGGAGAGAGACCCATGCCTCGTGCCGTATCGAACGTTCCGCGCCTCAAGCGGAAGAAGCAGGTCATGAAGGCTGCGCGCGGCGCCTTTGGCGCCCGCAGCAAGTTGTGGCGTCCCGCCAAGGAGACGGTGGAGCGCGGCTGGAAATACGCGTACCGCGATCGCAAGAACAAGAAGCGCGACTTCCGCCGCCTCTGGATCACCCGCATCAACGCCGGCGCGCACCAGAACGACATGAATTACAATACTCTCATGAACGGCCTCAAGCTCGCCGGGATCGAGGTGAACCGAAAGATTCTCGCCGATCTCGCCGTGCACGATCCGGCCGCCTTTACGGCTCTGGCCGACAAGGCGCGCTCCGCGGTCAGCGCCGCGTAACGATCCGCTCGTCTCACACGGCGGCAGCGCGACGCGAGTCGTTCTGCCGCCGTTGACGTTGTCACCCGCGCGCCGCGCCGTCGCGGCCGCGGTCCTCTCCCGGACTACCGTGCACCTTCAGGAATTCATCACCGAAGCCGACGCCATCGAGCACGAGGCGGCGGCGGCCTTTCAGGGAGCCGCCGATGCCGACGCGCTGGAAGCGGCGCGTATCGCGTTCCTCGGCGACCGCCACGGTCGCGTGAAAGCATTGCAGGATGCGCTTCGCGGCATCGCGAAGGAAGACAAGCCGGCGGCCGGCAAACGCTTCAACGACGTGCGCACGCGGCTGACGGAGCTGCACGCCGGCCGGCTGTCGGCCGTGCGATCGCGCGCATCCGACGGCGCCGGCGAGGACCGGTCGCTGCCGGCGCGCCGCCAGTGGCGCGGCGCGAAGCATCCGGTCACACTCGTGATCGAGGAAATCGAGGTCATCTTTCGCGAGCTTGGCTTCACCATCGCCGAAGGCCCGGAAGCCGAGACCGAGTGGTACAACTTCGGCGCGCTGAATTTTCCGCCGAATCACCCGGCGCTCGACGCGCACGACACGCTCTACCTCGAGGGCGAAGGTCTGCTGCGCACGCACACCTCGCCGGTGCAGGTGCGCACGCTGCAGCGCGTGCCGCCGCCGATTCGGGTGCTCATTCCCGGCACGGTGTACCGGCGCGATTTCTTCGACGCGTCGCACGCCCCGGCATTCGCGCAGATCGAAGGCCTGTGCGTCGACGAAGGCATCAGCTTCGTCGATCTCAAGTCGACGCTCAACCGCTTCGCCGAACGCTTCTTCGGCGCGGCCCGCACCCGCTTCCGGCCGTCGTACTTTCCGTTCACCGAACCATCGGCCGAGATGGACGTCCAGTGCGGCATCTGCGGCGGCAGCGGCTGCGCCGCGTGCAAGGGCACCGGCTGGATCGAGATCCTCGGCTCGGGCATGGTGCACCCCAACGTGCTCGCCGCCGCCGGTGTCGATCCGGAGCGCTACACGGGCTGGGCATTCGGGATGGGGCCGGCGCGCATCGCCATCAGCCGATATGGGATTCCCGATATCAGAATCCTCTACGACTCGGATGTGAGATTTCTGGAGCAGATCTCCGAATGAACGTTTCGTACGACTGGTTGCGGGCCTTCGTGCCCTTCGCGCTCACGCCCGCCGAGCTGCGCGACGAGCTCACCGCGCATACGGCCACGGTCGACGAGCTGGTCGCGCTGCGCGCCGATCTGCAGCCGATCGTCGTCGCGCGTGTCGTCGAGGAGGCGCCGCATCCGGACTCCGATCACCTGCACGTCACGAAAGTCGACGCCGGCACGGGCACGCTGCTCGACGTCGTGTGTGGCGCGCCCAATGTGACAGCGGGGAAGTTGTATCCCTTCGCACCGACGGGCACGGTCCTGCCCGGCGGCCTCAAGATCCAGAAGCGCAAGATCCGCGGCGCGATCTCCGACGGCATGCTCTGCTCGGCGCGCGAGCTGGCGCTCGGCCAGGAACAGCAGGGCATTCTCGAGTTGCACGTCGCCGTGCCGCCCGGTACGCCGTTGCTCGACGCGCTGCCGGTCGGCGACATGCGTCTCGTGCTCGACGTCGGGGCCAACCGCCCCGACCTGCTGTCGCATCTCGGTGTGGCGCGCGAGATCGCCGCGATCGTCCAGAAGCCCGCCGGGCTTCCCGACATCGAGGGACCGAACGTCGAAATACCGGACGCGTCGACTGCCGCGACCACCGCAAACGCTGGCGGCGTGAACGTGCGCGTCGATGAGGCCGACCTGGTGCGGCGGTTCATGGGCGTCGTGATTCGCGGCGTGACGGTCGGCCCAAGCCCAGAATGGCTGGTGCAACGTCTCGCGTCGGTCGGCGCACGCTCGATCAACAATGTCGTCGACGCAAGCAACTATGTACTGCACGAGCTCGGACAGCCCACGCACACATTCGATCTCGCGAAACTGCGCGGCGCGAGCGTCATCGTGCGACGCGCCCGAGCGGGTGAGCGAATCACCACGCTCGATGGAACCGAGCGCGCATTGAACGCGGAGACGATCGTCATCGCCGACGCTGAGCGGCCGCAGGCGATCGCCGGCATCATGGGCGGCGCGGAGAGCGAGGTCTCGGATTCCACGACGGACGTCTTTCTCGAGGTCGCGAACTTCAATCCGCGCCGTATCCGCGATGCGCGGCGGGCGCTCGGGCTCTCGACCGATGCCAGCTATCGGTTCGAGCGCGGCGTCGACGTCGAGATCGCGCCGATCGCGCTGCAGCGCGTTGCTCGGATCATCGTGTCACTTGCCGGCGGGCGTATCGACGGGGCGCCCGTCGATCTCGCCCAACAAGCCGCTCCTCGGAAGCGCATCACGCTTCGCCCGACTCGCGTCGCCGCGGTGCTCGGCGAATCCGTGCCCTCGAAGGAAATCGTCGCGTTCCTGAAGGCGGTGGGGTTTGGCGCCGAGCCAGCGGGCGACGCGCTCGCGGTGGTCATTCCACCGTGGCGCGGCGACGTCACCGCGGAGATCGATCTCATCGAAGAAGTGGCTCGGCTCCGCGGATACGACAGCTTTCCGACCGAGCTGCGCCCGTTGCGGCCAAGCAATACGGTCGACGGCCCGCAGTGGTTGATGGCGCGCGCGCTTCGCGAGGCGCTGGTCGCTGCGGGCCTGCTCGAGGTGCGTCCGATGCCGTTCGTCGCCGGCCGCGAGGGATTCGTTCGACTCGTCAACCCGCTGTCGGAAAACGAGGCGTATCTGCGGCGCGACGCGCTCGACACGCTCGCCCGGCGCGCGGAGTTCAATCTCGCGCGCATGACGGGAGACATCCGCATCTTCGAGATCGGGTCCGTGTTTTCGCCGCGGCGGGGCGAATTGCCATACGAGGAGCTGCGCGTCGCTGCGCTGGTGATGGGACGTCGGCAGCCGCCGCACTTCTCCGATCCCAAGTCCGCCGAGTTCGAGGCGTGGTCGCGCTACAGCGAGTGGGACGCCAAAGCGCTCGCCGAGTTGATGGCTCAATCTGCATTCCCGGCATCGCGCGTCGAGCTCGTCTCCGCCGGCAATTCGGACGCGCTGTGGGAGATTCGCGTCGATGAACGTAGAGCCGGTGCTGTTCGGCGCCTTGCGCTCGACGCGCCGGTGTGGGCCGCGCCGGCGTACGGTATCGAATTGTCGCTCGGCGCGGTACAATCGGCACAAGTTGCCGCGCCGGGGCAGTCGGCGTACGCCGCGGCGGCTCGCCCGATGAGCCGGGAGCGGCGATACCGTCCGTTGCCGGTGACGCCGGCCGCCGAATTCGACCTGGCGCTGCTCGTGCCCGATACGGTTCGCGCGGAACAGGTCGAAGCGTTGATGAAGCGAGTCTCGGGAAAGCTGCTCGAGCGCGTCACCTTGTTCGACCGCTACGTCGGTCGGGGAGTCGAATCGGGCCACAGCAGTCTCGCGTGGCGATTGACCTTCCGTCATCCAGAGCGCACTCTACGTGACCGTGAGATCGACGCGCGCCGCGCGGAGATCCTGAAAGCCCTCGGCGATGAGCTGCATGTCAGACAACGAACGACCTGATCAGCGCGCATTCGGCGACCTGAATACGCTCGTACGGCACCTCGCCGACGAGCTGGCCGCATTTCGCCGGCGAGCACTCGTCGCCGAAGCCCGACTCAAGGAGTTGGAGGCCCACGAGGGCGGCGCTGCCAATCTGGAGCTTGCATCGCGCTCGGCGGAGCTCGAAAAGGAAAACGAGCGGCTGCGCGAAAAGCTCGAAGCAGCGACTGGGCGCGTCAGGAAGATGCTCGAGCGAGTCAAATACCTTCGTCAGCAGACTCAGGCTGCCGACCGATGACGACGAAGAAGCACACGCTGCGCGTAACGATTCTGAACGAGGAGTACGCGATCCGCAGCGACACGCCGCCCGACGAAACGCGCGCCGTCGCCGCGTACCTCGACGAAGCGATCAAGACAGTGATGTCGAGCGGCAGCGTCGTCGATTCGAATCGCGCGGTGGTGCTCGCGGCGCTCCAGGTGACCGGCGAGTTATTCGAGGCGCGGGCGGCGCTCGATGGCGCGACCCAGTCCATGGAGTCACTGAGCGACTACGTTCGCCCGCTGCTTCCGCCGGCCAAGCGACAGACGACGCTCACAGACGGCTGAACCGGGTTCATTGCCTTTTCGCGGCGGAAGGCGTAGGTTAGCGCCGGTGGGAAAGCTGGCCCGTAGGTTCATGCGCGCTTTGTAGTTAGCATCGCCCGCGTCACGCCCTTCGTCGGTGTGCCGCCGGAATGCGAACCACGAATGCGACGGGGCGGCCGGGGCTCTCCTTTTCCTGCGGCGTGGCCGCGGTGGAGCATAGATTCCATATGAACGTGATCGCGATCATTGCCGCGCTTGGCGTATTCATTGTAGCCGCGCCGGCATTTTTCATTTTCGGCCGCAGCACCGGCGTTCGATCTGAGCGTGACCGCCAGGCGGCGAGCAAATCGACCGCCGAGGAGACGGCGAAACGAATTCTCGCCGACGCCGAGCGCGATGCGGAAAGTGCGCGCAAGAGCGCGCTCGTGTCCGGCAAGGAAGAGCTGATCAAGCTCCGTGAAAATTTCGAGGTCGAAATCCGCGGACGCCGCGAGGAAGTCGAACGCGAGGAGCGTCGGCTATCCGAGCGAGAGACCGTACTGGACCGCAAGTACGAGGTGCTGGAGCAGCGCGACAAGGAGCTCGGGCGCCGGGCCAGCGATTTCGGCCGGCGTGAGAAGACCGTCGCGGATCGCGAGCAGGAGCTCGAGCGATTGATTGCCGACGAGCGTCGCCGACTGGAGCAAATGGCCGGCATGTCGGCGCAGGACGCGAAGAACGAGCTGATTCGGCGCATGGAAGAGGAAGCGCAGGCCGATGCCGCGAATCGCATTCGCGAGATTCGCGAGAGCGCCAAGCGCAACGCCGAACGCGAGGGCAAAAAGATCATCGCGCTGGCCATCCAACGGATCGCGGCCGAGCATACGGCGGAGTCGACCGTTTCGGCGGTATCGCTGCCGAACGACGAGATGAAGGGCCGGATCATCGGCCGCGAGGGCCGGAACATCCGCGCCTTCGAGCTGGCGACGGGCGTCGATGTGATCATCGACGACACGCCCGATACGGTCGTCGTGTCCTGCTTCGATCCGGTGCGCCGCGAAATCGCGCGGCTGGCGCTCGAGAAGCTCGTGTCCGACGGCCGGATTCATCCCGGGCGGATCGAAGAAGTCGTCAACAAGTCGCGCAAGGAAGTCGATGCGCAGATCATCGAGACCGGCGAGCAGGCCGCGTACGACGCCGGCGTGCACGGGCTGCACCCCGAGCTGATCAAGCTGGTTGGGCGCATGCGCTGGCGGACGAGCTACGGCCAGAACATCCTGCAGCACTCCAAGGAAGTGGCGTGGCTCGCCTCGATCATGGCAACCGAGCTGGGGCTCGACGTGGCGATGGCGCGTCGCGGCGCGCTGCTGCACGACATCGGCAAGGTGCTCACCCACGAGCACGAAGGAACGCACGTCCAGCTTGGCGTCGAGGTGGCGACGAAATACGGCGAGCACCCGATCGTGGTCAATTGCATTGCCGCGCACCACGACGACGTTCCGCATGAGACGGAGGTATCCGTGCTCGTGCAGGCGGCGGACGCGATTTCCGGATCCCGCCCCGGCGCGCGCCGCGAAGCGTTCGAAACGTACGTCAAGCGACTCGAAGGGCTCGAGCGGATCGCGTCGAGCTACAAGGGCGTCGAAAAGGTGTTTGCGATCCAGGCGGGCCGCGAGGTCCGGGTCATCGTGATTCCGGACGACGTCGACGACGTGCGCATGACGACGATGTCGGAAGAGATCGCGCGACGGATCGAGGCGGAGCTGCAGTACCCGGGACAGATCAAGGTCGTGCTGATCCGCGAGACGCGGGCGGTGGATTTTGCGCGCTGAGACGGCGCCCACACCCTCGTTGGTGGCCGAGCGCGGAACGCTGATCGACGGTGCGGTGCTCGCGGCGAAGGTCACCGCGGAGGTGAGCGAACAGGTGCGCGCCCTCGTCGCGCGCGGCATCACGCCTGGCCTGACCGTGGTGCTCGTGGGCGACGATCCGGCGAGCGCAGTCTATGTCGGCTCCAAGGAGCGAACGTGCATCGAGCTCGGCATGCGCGGTGAGACGATCCGGCGCCCGGCATCGATCACCCAGTCCGAGCTGCTCGACATCGTCGATCGGCTGAACGCCGATCCGGCAGTTCACGGAATTCTCGTGCAGATGCCGTTGCCGAAGCACATCGACGCCGAGGCCGTCGTGCGGCGAATCCGCCCCGACAAGGATGTCGACGGCTTCCATCCCGTGAACGTCGGCAAGCTGTGGATCGGAGACTCGGATGGCTTTGCGCCGTGCACGCCGGCTGGTGTGCTGTACATGCTGCGCGCGAGCGACGTGCGGACCTCGGGGGCAGAGTGCGTGATCGTCGGCCGCAGCAACATCGTGGGCAAGCCGATGGCCGGCCTCATGGTGCAGGCCGGCGTTGATGCGACCGTGACGGTCTGTCACAGCCGCACTCGCGATCTGGCGGCGCACACCAGCCGGGCGGACATCCTGATCGTTGCGGCGGGACGTGCTCGCATGATCACGGCCGACATGGTGAAGCCCGGAGCCGTGGTGATCGACGTCGGCATGAATCGCATTCCCGATGCGACGAAGAAGAGCGGCTCACGCCTCGTCGGCGACGTCGATTTCGACAGCGTGCGGCCAATTGCATCGCGGATCACGCCGGTGCCCGGCGGCGTCGGGCGCATGACGATCGCCATGCTGATGGCGAACACGGCGCGGGCGGCCGCGCAGCTGGGCGCGTGACTGGCCGCCGCCAGCCGCGCCCGTCATCCGGAGCCGAGCCCGATCTGTTCGCGCTCGCCGATCCGGTGATCGAGCCGCCGCGCGGCGCATCGGAACCGATCGTCTCGATTGCCGGCGAATACCCCGGCGAGTCGGCGCGTTCGGCCGTCGCCGTGTCGGTGCTCACGCAGACGGCGCGCGACGTGATCGAAGGTGCGTTCATCCCGCTCTGGGTTCGCGGCGAAATCAGCGACTTCAAATCGCACCGCAACGGACATTGGTATTTCTGTCTGCGCGACAGCACCGCGCAGATCCGTTGCGTCGTCTGGAAGCGCGACCAGCGCGGCATTCCCGCGCCGCCCGACGACGGCATGCAGGTGGCGGCGTACGGCCGGCTGACGGTCTATGCCGCGCGCGGCGAAATGCAGTACACGGTCACGCGGCTCGAGGCCGAGGGCGACGGCCTGCGTCGCAAGGCGCTGGAGATCACGCGGGCTCGGCTCGAAGCGGACGGCCTGCTCGCGCCGGAGCGCAAGCGTCCGCTGCCGCGATTCCCGCGTGTGATTGCGGTGGTCACGAGCCCGGACGGCGCGGCGCTGCACGACATCATCTCCGTCGTGCGCCGCCGCGGTGCGGACGTGCGACTCGTCGTCGTGCCCGCGGCGGTGCAGGGCCAGACCGCTCCCGAGGAGCTGTGCTTTGCGATGGATCAGGTGAATCGGTGGGGTGGCGCCGATCTCGTGATCGTCGGCCGCGGTGGCGGGGCGCGCGAAGACTTGTGGGCATTCAACGATGAACGCGTCGCCCGCGCCGTCGCGGCCTGTCACGCGCCGACGATTTCCGCGGTTGGGCACGAGATCGACATCTCGATCTGCGATCTGGTCGCCGACCTGCGCGCGGCGACGCCGACGGCCGCCGCCGAAGCGGCGACGGCCTCGCGCGCCGAGCTCGCGGCGGAATTGAGAAAACTCTCGTTGCGGATGCACGGCGCCGTGCGGGCCGGCGTGCGCGAGCGCGCGGACGCACTGCGCCATCTCGGCCGCGATCTGGCCGGGGCTGCCGGCGCGCACGTGGCGGGTCGTCGCGGTGCGTTGCAAGGCGTGGCGACGCGACTGCACGCACTCAGTCCGGTGGCGACGCTGGCCCGCGGCTACGCCGTCGCCCGCGACGCAGACGGCGCCACACTCTCCTCCGTCGCGGCATTCCGGCCGAACATGGCGTTCGACCTCGTCGTGCGCGACGGCGTGGTGCCGGCAATAGTCCAGCCGTCGCCCAACGGAGACGTCGCATGAGCGATACGCCCGCTTTCGAGGACCGCCTCGCGCG
>Ga0070680_100000260_pt1 | contig 34804 bp, 37 predicted proteins | sample KBSC73BmetaG_FD_64672 | JGI IMG/M metagenome (GOLD analysis project Ga0070680, IMG submission 64672) | Corn rhizosphere microbial communities from Kellogg Biological Station, Michigan, USA - KBS C7-3B metaG | ecosystem: Host-associated > Plants > Roots > Rhizosphere | place: USA: Michigan...
ATATCAAGTAAAAGAAGACGATAAAAATAAGCGTCTGGATGTCTTTGTAGCAGGCAAGCTACCAGAACTGAGCCGAGCGTTTATACAAAAATTGTGCGACATAGGCAAAATCACCGTAAATGGTACAGAGACCAAGGCTGGTTATAAGCTGAAAGATGGTTACGAGGTCAAAATTAATTATGACCTAAAACAGCTTGAAGATATTCCAGATATAAGTCTCCCCATCATTTATGAAGACGAGGATTGTGTTGTGATAGATAAGCCAGTTGGTTTGCTTACGCATAGTAAGGGTGACTTTAATCCAGAGGCTACTGTCGCGACCTTTTTGCGTAAATATGTAAAAGATATGGCTGGCAGTCGGGCGGGCATAGTTCATAGATTAGACCGGGCGACGAGTGGAGTTATTATTTGTGCTAAAAATTCTGGTGCTCTTAGCTGGCTACAAAAGCAATTTAGCCAACGCAAAGCCAAGAAGACGTATATTGCCATAGTGCAGGGCAGTATGCGTGAGCATGAGGCACTTATAGATATGCCTATAGAGCGAAATCCGAAGGCACCTGCAACCTTTCGCGTGGGGGTAAACGGTAAGCATGCGAAAACGTACTACAAAGTACTCGAAACTAATGGCGCACTTAGTTTGCTTGAATTAAAGCCTGAAACTGGCCGAACGCACCAGCTACGAGTTCATTTAGCACAGCTCGGCCATCCAATAGTTGGCGACACCTTGTATGGGGGAAAGGTTGCTGAACGGCTGTTTTTGCACGCCCATGAGCTAGAAATTACTTTACCGAGCCGAGAGCGTAAAACGTTTACTAGCGCTATGCCAGTCGAATTTGCGAGTACAATGAAAGCTGATGCCTGAACTCGTTATTCACCCTCAAACCAAGCAGCAACTAGATGTGTATGCAAGTGCAACACCCCATGCCTTACTGATTGTGGGACCTGCTGGAATAGGTAAAGCGGCACTTGCAACAGACTTAGCCGAAAGAGTCCTCGGCTTGAAGTCTGGTAGACTAGCCTCCTACCCTCATAGCAAGCATATTAGTAGTAGCGACGGAAAAGCGATAGGCATAGAAGCTGTACGCGAACTAGAACACTTTCTGTCGCTTAAAATACCTGGTAAAAAGGAAATTGCCCGGCTAGTAGTTATAGAAGATGCGCATTTACTAACGTTAGAAGCTCAGAATGCTCTGCTCAAGCAGCTGGAAGAGCCACCTGCGGATACAGTTATACTTTTAACAGTGGCTCACGAGCAAGCACTGCTGCCGACCATTCGTTCACGTGCTCAGAGCCTAAGTGTTAAAAAGCCTAATCAAACGGACTTAGCAGCTTATTTTAATGATGCAGCTAACGATTCAGTAGTACGGCAAGCGCTAGCAATCAGTGGCGGTCTACCCGGCCTAACTGCTGCCATATTAGGGAACAACTCGGCCCATCCTCTTATGGACGCCGTGGCTACTGCCAGGCATCTACTACAGGCTACTAGTTACGAGAGGCTGCTAAGGGTCGATGAGTTGGCTAAAAACAAAGAGGCAGCTCGTAATGTTTGCTACGTACTTATGCAGATGGCTCATACAGCGCTTGCAAGCGGTAGTACGAGTCTGCGCTGGCAAAAAGTGCTGGAATCAGCGTATAAGGCTCAAGAGCAACTACTGGCAAATGGCCAGCCAAAACTAGTGCTCGACAACCTGATGCTCAGTCTGTAATTAACTGTTATAATAATCATCAACATGTTTGAACTAGCTATCGTGGGTGCTTTTGCATGGTTGGCTTACCATAATACTCGGCTACACGATGAGGAATTAACGAATGTATCTCGTAAGGTAGGTGAGCGGCTAGGTAAGCTATGGGACATTGCCCATCAGGGTATGCGCGAAAATCGCTTTTTGCGAGCTGAAAAAGCATTGCTTACAATTCTGAAGATTGATGAAAAGAATGCCGCCGCCTACAACCGTCTTGGTATTTTGTACGCCAAGCAAAAAGAATACCGCGACGCCATAGACTGTTTCGAAATTGCCAGTAGTATAGAGGCCACACCCTCCAGCCTCCATAACCTAGGGCTTATATATTATGAAACCGAAAACTACGAAAAGGCAGCTGTGGCCTTCGAACAGGCCTTGAAGCTGGAAGATGAGCTAGCGGCCCGTCACGTGGCCTATGCCAAAGTGCAAGAAAAGCTAGGAAACATGAAGCTTATGTTCCAGGAGTTAGAACGTGCGGCAGAATTAGAACCCAATAAAGAAACATATACGCTGTTATATAAGGCGTATCAAGCAAACGGCATGGAAGCAGAGGCTGACATAACCGAAGATAAATTAAAGAAACTGATTACACCCTCTGGCAAACGTAAGCGCATTTTAAGGCCTCGCCGGGTTGTCGTATAACCTCTGTTTTGGTACACTAGCATCTGTATTTTACGCCGCCTTAGCTCAGTTGGTTAGAGCGTCAGTTTTGTAAACTGAATGTCGTCGGTTCGAATCCGACAGGCGGCTCCATTAATAGGCAGGGATACTCAAGCGGTCAACGAGGGCTGACTGTAAATCAGCTGGCTTCGCCTTCGGGGGTTCGAATCCCTCTCCCTGCACCAGGCCGTCTTAGCTCAGGGGTAGAGCACATCCATGGTAAGGATGGGGTCATGAGTTCAAATCTCATAGACGGCTCCATATTTCTGAAAACTACATTGTCAATGATAATATTCACAGCAAACCATAAGCACAGGTGCTTTAATGATGACGTGCTAAATGGATAGTAATCCATGGAGGACGAATGTCGAGCACTTAAAAGCTCCGCAAGTACGCGGGGCTTTTTAGTTGTACGGGTAACACTAATCTGTTAGAATAGTATAAATTAAGCACTAAAAGGTGTTATTTTTATGGCTAAAAAAGGTGATAAGCGTAAGATTGTTGGACTCGTAAGCGAAGAGTCCGGTGAGCGTATTTACTACACGACTAAAAACACAATGAACACGCCCGAAAAGCTCAGCTTGCGCAAATACAGCCCTAAGCTTCGCAAGCACGTTGTTTTTACTGAGACCAAGAAGAATCTCGGTCGCAACGAAGCTCCTAAGCGTTAAGTTCTAGCTTATAGGTTAAAATTAAGCGGTCTTTACCGCTTTTTGTATTACTACAACCTAGAATTTTTCTAGCTAGAGTTTATGAAGGTCGAGGATGGTATTGACGAGTTCGGCGTGGCTCCAGACGAGTGGCGCGACACTGAGGTCATCTCCGGTTTCAGGGTTGAACTGCTCACTGAGTACGCCGCTGGGCATTGCGCGGTCGAGCGCCCACTGCAGTAGTGTTTTAGCTTCATTGTCGCGCTTAATGGTAAAGAAGTATTGCGCTAACCATAGCGCGCATACCGCCCACGGGTTACCTTTGAACTTCTTTTTTTCCAAGAAGTAGCCGTCATGCTCGTAGCGTATAACTCCGCCTATGGGCGAACTGTTTAGTAGACGCTCACACACAGCCTTAAGCGTGCTGTGCATGCGCTTATCGTCGAGCGGTAAGCCAGCAAACATGTATGGACCATAAAGATTAGATATATCTAGCGTATCGTCTATATCTATACTGCCATCTTCATTTAATAAGAAGCCTTTTGAAAAATAGCCTTCGTCATTATAGAGCTTGTCTAAATGCTTGCGATAGCCGTCGGCAGCGTTGCGCCATTCATCTGCATCGTTTGCGTGGTCACTCATGTCGGCCATTTTGGCGGCCGCTTCCAAACCAGCTATCACCGTACAAACTGTGTACGTTGTGGTTAGAAACTTTTCTTCCCACAAATCATAGCTGGCATGCGGTAAGCCCGTAGGCCTGTCGACAAAATGAGTCATAAAATTGGCGCACGGCACAATAAAGCTATCGTAGTAATTGGCAAGCATAACGGTGTCGCCGCTAGCTTTGATATACTCGTGCAGCATAAACACTACACTGGCTGTTTCATCCTCTTGTATCGCTAATTCCTTACGACGATTATGGACGAGTGGATGCCAGGTGCTACCTATGGCTCTGTCGGGTTGATATTTGTGCATAAGGTAGCCATCACGGTGCATAGTATCACGAGCAAAGTCAAAGAAGCTCTTGGCTTCATCGAAGATTCCTAGGCGTATAAGTGGCCATACGGCGTAAGCGCTATCGCGTGGCCAGCAATAGCAGTAGTAGTCTTTGCCATAATTGAAGATACTAGAATCACCGCTCGCTAAGATAGAGCCGCGATTATCACAGTGAGCCTTTATAATAAGTAAGCTTTTGAGAAGTGGATCGCGATGCTCACTGGTCATGTTTTGTGTACGTTGCAAGGCTGGGCCAAGCCACTCCAGCCAGTACTGCTCGACTTGGCGTTGACGCTCGTCGAGGTCGTAGTGTTTGAGGTATGTGTGGCCTACTTGCGCATCCGATTGGCTATCGGCAGCTACTACCCAGTAGTCCACATTATATGAACCGTTAGGCTCAACATCTTTACAGAAGCGAATAACACTGTCGACACCGCCATGTTCTACAGGGTTATTAGATAGTTCACCATCCTCGGCATCTTTAAACGTGCCAAGCTTACTATCGAAACCGTACATACCAACGGCATATTGGTCGAAATCTTTTTTGCCATCCATTTTTCCGGCAACCAGTAAACAACACCGTCCTTTGTAATCCAGCAAATAGTGGTCGTCAGGTACATAGAGCGCAGTATCACCGCGCCCTGAGCGAGATATTTCAAACACCTGGTGCATAAACAGTCGAATATCACGTTTTTTGGCGGTTTGGTTCGTCACCTTTATGCGGCGAATAAAGGCGTTGTAGGTAATATCTATAAAATCTTGAGTTTCTAATGTAACCCCTAGCTTTTTATGCGAGAATTTCACCTTGCTCACAAGGGCCTTGGTTTCAAAATCCGTACTTATACTCCAGCTACCGTCATCGGTCCAGCTAAAGCTGCCATCGACCCATACTCCAATTTTGTGTGGTTCACTCCGTGCATTTGTAAGGTTATCAAGGCCGACGTACGGGTAGTAAAAATCGTGCACCAATCCATTTTCGTCTAGTCCGACGAATAACTGACCATTGCTGAGTACAATTGGCCGACCCATACCTAGACGTGCACTCCCTTTTCAATCAGACGAGAGCGTAAGTCGTGGTAGGCATTCATGAAGTTTATATATGCCTCATAGGGTGTTTCGTACGGGCTAAAGTAAGCGTGTATGTCACCGTCGCTAAACCATTTGGTACACATGTAATAAAAGTGGTCGGAAGTTTGTAAACAGCGCCAATCTTCTATGAGGTCCCAGTCGCCACTGGCGATTACGGCATCTTCCATGCCGTACAGTGCAGTAATAGCTTCGTGTTGCATGCTATTGCCAAGCCATGCGCTTAGGTCGCGCTCGGTGTCGGCCCATGTAATGGTGTTCGGAATATCCATTTCGCCCACAGGTTTAATCTTTTCGGCAGCTTCGCTCACTGTCATAAAGCCATGACCTTCTGTCTTAAGCCATTCGCTTGGCAGGGCTTTTAAGAATTCGAATATACCGGATTCGTGCCATTGGTGTTCCCCGAAGGTCTCGTAGTCCATAAAGAGGTCGAAGTTTGTAGCGTCTGGGTCCTCGCTGAGCCAGTGACTAAACTTGTCGGCGGTAAGGGGCCATTCTGTCCAGGCCTGCTGGCCAAAACGAAAGGCAATATCATCACTGAGTCGGTAGTTTTTCATGAGCAAACGAATGTGCTCAGTGCCGCTTGGGCGATATACATAGTTTGGGCTGCGCCAACCCAGTACCGGGTCCCACCCCTCGCTGAGCACAGCTTTATAGCCTGCTTGGTCAGCCCACTGAGCAACCTCATTGTTGTAGGCTAGCTCGGTGTTGCGAAAAGTAGTCGGTGTAACTCCAAATAGTTTCTGAATTTTTTCACGGTGCATTTGGACTTGTATTTCGAACTCTGAACGCGAGTAAAAGAAAGCAAGACTGTGGTGATAGGTTTCGGCAACTATTTCTACCCGTCCGGTGTCGACCAATTTCTTGAAGGATTCAAGCGCTTCAGGGGACCACTCTTCCAACTGTTCTAAGATCGTGCCGGTTATAGACAAGCTAAGCTTAAATTCAGGATGGGCTTCCAGTAATTCAAGCAAATGCTTGTTTGTAGGTATGTAGGACTTCTTGGCGACTTTATGCAATATCTTTTCGTTACTGGTGCGGTCTTCGTAGTGAGCCGTGAAGTAGTCGTGGTTAACCCCGGCGTCGAAGATGGTGTAGTGCCGTATGCGATACGGTTGGTGGACGTGCAGGTAGAGAACGATGGCTTTGGTCATGCGCCAGTCTCCTGAACTGTGTGGTCGCGATAAATGCTCATTACCTTATTGGCAGGTTCTTCCCACGAGAGATGTTGTAGCTCGCGGTACGCATTAGCCGTAAGCTCGCGGCGAAGACTGTCACTTTGCACGACTGCTACTATTTGGTTGGCCATTTCATTAACATCCCAGTAATCCACTTTTAAGCAGTTTTTGAGTACTTCGCTTACCCCTGACTGCTTACTGACAAGTGAAGGCGTGCCATAAGCAGTTGCCTCAAGCGGCGTCAGGCCAAAGGGTTCAGAAACGGATGGCATAACAAATAAGTCGGCAATCGAAAAGGCGTCTCGCCACTGTTTTCCTCGCAAGAAGCCAGTAAAGATAACGTTTCTGCCAATGCCAAGGTCAGCAGCCAGGGTTATGAGCTCGTGGTACTGTTCTCCGCTGCCAACAATGAGAAAAATAGTCTTTGGAGCACGGGCTATAACTTCTTTAGCGGCTTTCAGTAGATTCGGTAAACCCTTTTGGACAGTTAACCGACCGATGTTAGTTACGATGCGGTAGTCTTGCATTTTTAGCTGCATCAAATATTCGTAGACATTTCTTGTCTCCATCGGCACTAAGTCATCTACCTTTATGCTATTGTGTACGACAGTAATTTTTTCGGCGGGTATGTCATAATCCCTGACAATAGCTTGCCTGGTCAGTTCACTAACAGCAATAATTCGGTCGGCTAGGTTAAAGGCAGTCGCTTCTATTTCGTTCACAAGTGGGTTACCGCGCTCTCCACCAGCACGGTCGCTTTCTACCGAATGGACGTGTAGGACTATCGGACAGCCGGTCATTTGCTTGAGTCGCATAGCGGCACGAAAAGTAAGCCAGTCGTGAGCATGAACAATGTCAAACTCTCGACTAAACGCTAAACTGGCCACTCCTCTTTCGTAGTGGGCGGCCTGGGTGTAGATATCGTGCCACTCTTCATGTCCATCTTCGTAGCGATATTTGTAACTGTCATAAGCCCCACTTGTTTTGATAATTTCACTAACGCCAATTGGTCGAGCAGCAGTAATAGTCATGAAGTCAGCGTCATGCTCGGCTTCGTATGGGAGAATGAATTCAATGTCGATATCATCAGATTTACTAAGTTCCTGACACAGCTGATAGCAGGCGACCCCTAAACCACCGCTGTTATGCGGAGGCAGTTCCCACCCAAGCATCAGTACCCTCATATCAGTCGTTTTCCGGTTTTGTTAATTTGTATTTATTCTATCGAACTAACAGATAAAGCACAAACGTTTTATCACCTTTCAAAAGTCTATCATATTTTTACCATAAGCACCAAGTGATTCTAGTCACAGCTTACCGTGACAAGTATGCTGTTTTAGCTTATTATGAACCCTTGTAGTTACCAGAGAACTACAAGTAGTGCGATTAGCATTGACGTAGGGGAGTAGCTCAGTTGGTAGAGCACCGGTCTCCAAAACCGGGTGTCGCAGGTTCAAGTCCTGTCTCCCCTGCCAAATAGTACGACACATATCTGTAATTTACTTTTCAAACACCGTTGAATCTGCTATACCTGTATGTACGATATGGCAAAAGTAGTCCCGACAAAACCCCTTTTACTACTGTTGTATGGCTTTCCAGGAGCGGGTAAGACCTACTTTGCCAGACAGTTTTGCGAGCATGTTCAGGCAGCACACATTCAGGCAGACCGCATACGCTCAGAACTGTTCGAGCGTCCTCGTTACGATAAAGAGGAAAATCAAGTCATAGCGCAACTTATGGACTACATGGCGGGCGAGTTTCTGAATGCCGGCATAAGCGTAGTCTATGATGTCAACGCTATGCGAGCTTCTACACGGCACCAACTGCGCGAGCTGGCTCGTAAATCGCACGCTCAACCACTACTTGTATGGTTGCAAATCGATGCTGAAACGGCTTATTTGCGAGGTATTAAGCGCGACCGTCGTCGTGCGGATGATAAGTTCGCAGCGCAACTTGACCGCACCAGTTTCGATGCTATAGCTGGCCATATGCAAAACCCCGTGAGTACCGAAGACTATGTAGTAGTGAGCGGTAAACACGTCTTTAATGCACAATACAGCGCTGTTTCTAAGAAATTGCGTGAAATGAACATGTTTAGTATCACAGATGCTCAAAGCCATATCGCAAAGCCAGAGCTTGTCAACCTTATACCGAACCCAAGCGCAGGTCGAGTGGACATGTCGCGCCGCAATATTATCATCCGCTAGCTGCTACACTAGCAGTATGGCTTTTAAGCAGTTTGAGCTTACTGGTTACCCTGTAAAAATATATAAACGGCGCAATAGCCGTACTTTGCGGCTTAGCGTGACAGGTAGCGGTGATATACGAGTAAGCATTCCGGCATGGGCGTCGTATTCTGCTGGCCTAAATTTTGCGCACTCCAAACTACAGTGGATAGAGCAACAGTTACCTGTAAAAACGGATGCACTTAGAAATGGGCAGGCTATAGGGAAATCCCACCTCCTGTATTTTCAGCCATACAGCGGTAGCCGTCTTACTACTCGTGTAACTCCTACGGAAATTTTAGTCAGATACCCAGCCGTGCTAGAACCTTCGCACCCTAGAGTACAAGCTAGTGCCAAGGTGGCATGTATCCGTGCCCTTCGTATTCAAGCTGAACGGTTGCTTCCACAGAGATTACGCCAGCTAGCTGCAGACTATGATTATGAATTCTCAAGCGTCCGCGTAAAGCAATTAAAAAGCCGCTGGGGCAGTTGTGACCAGCATAAGAACATTGTGCTTAACTTATATCTCATGCAGCTTCCATGGCAGCTGATAGATTATGTGCTACTGCATGAACTCGCGCATACACGAGTACTACAGCACGGTGCTCCCTTCTGGCAAGAAATGCAGCGCTCTTTGCTAGATACAAAGGCGCGACGTAAGGCAATGAAGGCATATCGGCCAGTGTTATTCACGAATGAGCCGGTAGCTATGGCATAATAGGGCTATGCCGCTTAAGCTAAGGAAAAACAAAGCCACAAATGACGCGTTAGACCATAGCCGTCTTACGAGCCTCATCAACAGTATGGCCGACGCCGTTATAGCGGTTGACGAAGAGGTGAAGATAGTTTTATTCAATGGGGCTGCTTTAAATATTTTGAATGTTAACAACATAAAAGTTGGCGCTAAGCTAGCCAAATTATTCGAGCCTATCGACAAAGATAATCAACCCGTAAACATCACCGACATGGTAGTAGAGTCCAAAATGCCGCAAACGAATCGTGATTTGCGCTTAAAGTATAGTGACGACAGTATTATTAACCTATACATTAGTATTGCTCCGGTGCACTTAGGCTATGGCGAGGAAGGGCAGAGGGGTTTTGTGCTATTGCTGCGTGACATAACACGTGAAAAGTCGCTAGAGGAAGAGCGTGACGAGTTTATAAGTGTTGTTAGCCACGAACTGCGTACACCTATATCTATAGCTGAGGGTAATATTAGTAACGCACAATTTATTATCGACAAAAATCCAGATAAAGAAGCCATGAAACAGGCTCTCAAAGAAGCCCACAACCAGGTTCTTTTTTTGGCTGATATGATAAATGACCTTAGTACACTTTCCAGGGCCGAACGAGGAGTGTTAAAAGTAGAACCAGAAGCAATTAATGTCCATGACCTAGTAACCGAACTGCAACGTAACTATACCCCTGATGCAGAGCGCAAGGGCTTACGCATAAAAATCGAACTTGACCCACAATTGGAGCTGCTTAAGTCTAGTAAGTTATATGTTCGGGAAGTACTACAAAACTTCATAACTAACGCCATAAAATACACAGAACGTGGTCATGTAACCCTAACTGCTAAACCACTGCCAAAGGGTGTGGAATTCAGTGTAGCAGATACTGGGATTGGCATTTCCAAAAGCGACCAAGAGCGGGTATTCGATAAGTTCTTTCGTAGCGAAGATTTTCGGACACGTAAAAATAACGGTACTGGCCTTGGGCTCTATGTAACAATGAAACTTGCACGCTTGCTGCATGCCGAAATTAGGCTGGAAAGTGAGCTCAATAAGGGCTCTAATTTTACGATTTTTATTCCGAACTTGCAGTAACATCAGGTAAGCGCGACATGACGTGCATGACGGGGATGCAAACGTTGCGGCCTTTCCAGATAACGTCGCTAAACTCATACTTGAACATGGCGTAGTGCATAAGGGTTACATCCGTAGCTATAGCAAGCGGTAAGTTAACAAGACTAAAGGGCAGAACCTTACCATAGGTCATAGCATTTACTATGAGCCATCCGATGGTTAGCATAATGTAGGAAACTATGCCTATGAATAATGCTAAAAAGTGTCTGTCTAGACCAGCGGTTACCGCTAGAGCAATCGGTCCGACTATACCCACAACTTCCATGAGCGTCAGCAGTGCCACAAGTTCCGGGCGGCGGTGTAGCTGTGGGTAGCGAGTACGTATAGCTGTGGCTCGTTGCTCATAAGCAGATTTCCGACTTACTACCGCGTTCGAACGCACAAAGCTATAGCCATCATGTACGCTAGAAGAACGTGCGAAATGGCTTTCGGGCACCACCGAACGACTTACTGCCTTAAAGCTACCGGCGCTAACCAGTAAGGATTTCTTAATGAGCCAGCAGGTACTAAGTACTGGCGGACGCTGAAACAAACGACGAGGAAGACTTAATTCCCAGGCATAGCGCATCGGCTGTAACAGCTGAGCACCAAGGCCAATATTTTCATTATGCGGCAGTACACTCACCATGCTCTTGTCCTTTTCAATGAGATTAGCTACCAGGGTGCGTAGCCCATCCGGGGCAAAGCGAGTATCGACGCCACAAAATAGTATTAATTCACCGTTTGCTTCCTCTGCAAGACGTTCGTAAGCCCAGTTTTTAGCCAACCAGGTTGTTTCTGGCTCGCTACCAGCCACAAAGCGGACGCCATCATGTGCGAAACTACGAATGATTTCAGGTGTCTTGGCATTGCTAGAGCAATCATCGAGTACTAATATCTCGAGCTTCGGATAGTTATTGGCAAGTAAGCTCTGCAAACATTCTTCCAAATCTTCGCTCTCATTGCGTGCCGGTATGGCAACCGACAAACTCGGCAGGTCACGGTCTACATAGCTTTTAGTAAGTACTGGTTCTCGAGTGGTGCGCATGTGCCTTATAGTTGATAGCAGTAGTGTTGTAGCAAGACAGAGCTGCAGAACAGTTAGAACAAACCACCTTGAAGGACTACTCACTGCCATTGTGCCTACAATTAGAAATTGGCCGACTATAATTAGCACGCTTGTGCGTAGCGTTACACGCCGCAAGTACCCCTCATGTATACGACCTTTTACTATGCGGCTGAGATTAAAACCACGATAAAAAGTCGAGTAGAGCAACAAGGCCGTCCAAACCCTCGGATGAATAAATAGTAAGCCCAAACTTACCATGGCTGTTGTAATCATAAGCAACCAGCTCAAGCCCTTGCGGTATGGCCAGTAGTGCTTTGACCATAAGCAAAGCTCAAGCAAAGTAAGGACTGCGAACAGTTCAAGCAGTAAAACCATTAGAACTAATATATCAAACGGTTGATACGATGCGCTTGTTTTCTAATGCTTGACCGAAGTAAATAACTTTGCTATTCTTGACTTGCTAAGACCTACAAATTGTAGGTTTTTTAATTTTCAAGGAGACAAAAGTGGCCGAAAGTGAGTCTGGCGATCAATCGAAGCGACGGCTTCGTAACCCGGAAACCGTACGTGAGCGAGCATTAAAGGCCCAAGAAGATGCCGGTAAGCCGCCTAAACGTCGTCTCTTTGGAAAAGTCGGTACAGCTATAGCTAAGCCGTTTCAAGTACTAGGAAAACTATTCCGCTACCAGCCCTTTAAGTTTATTGGCAAGGTTCTGCGTTTTATTGGTCGTTTTTTGTTTCCGCGGTACTTCCGCAACAGCTGGCGTGAGCTACGACTTGTTGCCTGGCCAACCGGTAAGCAAACCCGCCAGCTAACTGCAGCCGTCCTCATATTTGCCGTCGTTTTTGGCGCCTTGGTAGCAGTGGTAGATTATGGACTAGATAAACTATTTAAGGAGTTATTACTAAAGTAATGAATACGAGCAAACGGTACGACACAAGCAAGCGCTGGTACGCCATACACACCTACAGCGGTTATGAAGAAAAGGTAGCTGAGAGTATTCGCCAGCGCGCTGAATCACTCGACATGAAGGACAAGATTATCCAGGTACTCGTCCCGAAAGAAAAGATGATAGAGATTAAAAATGGCAAACGCCGGGTAGTGGAAAAACGTATATTCCAGGGCTACGTATTAGTACAGATGAAGCTGAGCGAAGACGCTTGGTACATCGTTCGCAATACTCCCGGTGTAACTGGCTTCGTCGGTTCAGGTACTGACCCAACTCCTATTGAGCAAGAAGAAATCGAGAAGATTCAGAAGCGAATGGGCTTGGAACAGCCGAAGCACAAGATTGATTACAACTTAGGTGAGGTCGTTAGCATTACTGATGGACCATTCAAGGGCTTTGACGGCACTATAAACGAAATTGACGCCCAGAAGGGTAAGCTCAAGGTGCTTGTTAACATGTTCGGCCGCGAAACTCCGGTTGAGCTTGACAGTCTCCAGGTCAAACGCGTTTAATAGCGCTTATGGCAGGTCCGGAGGCTTACGACGATGAGCTAGCGATAGCCCGACCGTTTCTGGAGGAGGCGTTTCCTAATTGTCTTTTTGTACCTGCATTTCTGCCTACACAAGTGCAACATCGCATGGACATTGCTGGACTTGGTCTTGCCCAAGTCATATCGTTAGATGATGGCGCTGAGCAGTATGCCACTTACATCACTAAACCAACTCGCCATACTGCAGCTCTGGAAATAATCTGGCAAGAGGAGCAAGAAGGCGAATTGACAGAAGGCAGCCATGAGCGTGCAATTGACGCCATTGTTTCGGGAGAATTTGATTTAGAGTGGGCAAAATATTTACCACTACAACGCGGTAAATAAGACAGTGCTTGTAAAAACACCACTATTTAAGTATAATCACATCTGTTACGCACCAGCCGGAATGCTTCACCGGCTATGCAAGATAGGAGAAAGAAATGGCTGACAAAGCAGTCAGAGCTAATTTAAAAATGAAAATTCGCGGCGGACAAGCTAGCGCAGCGCCACCTGTTGGTAGCACACTTGGCCAGTACGGCGTCAACATGATGGATTTTATACAGCCCTTCAATGACGCCACTAAAGACATGCAGGGCCAGACCGTAACAGCACACATAACAATTTATGATGACCGTTCTATGAGTTTCCGAGTTGTTGGTGCGCCCACGGACGACCTTATTCGCGCTAAGCTTGGCGTCGATAAAGGCTCGGGCCGGCCTAACAGTGAGAAGTTAAGCAAAAAACTAAGCCAACAGGCGCTTACTGAAATTGCCGAGGCTAAAGCTAATGACATGAATACCGACAATGTTGAAGCTGTTAAGAAAATGGTTGCCGGTACGGCTCGCAGTATGGGAGTGGAGGTTGAAGGGTGAGTAGCATTCCAGGACAAAGAACTGAAACCGTTTCTGTTTTTGCAGAAACAATGGACTACGGCCGATTTTATAGCTTACAGCAAGGGCTTATAGACATGATTGGTCGAGCCATAGGTGACCCTCAAAAGGTTGAAGTATTATCAAGGCGCCTGGATGTATTACACGAAGCCCATCCAGACCACTACGAGCAAGCTATGATGGAACGACGTCAAAAGCTACAGGAAGCGTAAATCGATTAATTTGTGGGAGGCCTGACCGGCCGCTTGCACCACGAAAGGAGCAACTATGGCGGAAGCCAAGAAAACGTCAAAGAAAAAGGCCGAAAAAGAAGCTGAACTTATAGTAGAAGCCGCACCAGTGGCCGAAACTGAAGTAACCGAGAATGTTGAAGCAGTAGTTACGCCTGAAGACGATGCAACCCAAGCTGCAGAAGCAGCCGCAGTAGAAGAGCAAACTACTGTAGAAGAAAAACGTGGTACGGCCGCTACAGCCAAGGCTGGTAAGCGCAGCGCCAAAGCAGTTAAAGAGTCCGAAGAGCATTTAGCGAAAGAAGCTCGCAAAGCTAGCGGTGAAGTTGCCGAAGCTAAGCCTAAGCAGCCCGTTAAACCAGCTCGCTCACGCCTTGAGCGCCGTGGCAAAAACTTCCGCAAGGCGGCCGAGCAACTAGAAAAGGGCAAGACCTACCCTCTTGCCGAAGCTGTGGCCTTAGCTACCAGAACAAGCACTACTAAATTTGACGCAACAGTAGAGCTTCATGTACGGCTAGGAGTGGACCCGCGCCAAGCCGACCAGAACATCCGTGATAACCTTGTTCTGCCAGCCGGCACCGGCAAAAGCATCCGAGTAGCAGTATTTGACGATGAAAAGGCTGCTGGAGCTGATGTGAGCGGCGTAGATATGCTCACTAAACAGCTCGATAAAGGTGAAATTAACTTTGACGTACTTGTAGCTACACCAACTCAGATGCCGAAGCTTGGCAAGTACGCTCGCTTACTAGGTCCTCGCGGCCTTATGCCAAACCCTAAGAGCGGCACCGTCACAACCGATATTGCTAAAGCCGTGAGTGAAGCCAAGGCAGGACGCGTAGAGTACCGCGTGGACAGTACTGGTATTATTCACCTTGGAGTTGGTAAAGTGAGCTTCAGCGCGGAACAACTACTTAGTAACGTAAACGCTGTCATAACCAGCCTAAAGGTAAACAAGCCTTCCAGTATCAAAGGTGTATACTTTAAAACGATACACTTGTCTACCACAATGGGTCCGTCCATTACCGTAGACCTGGCGTCCACTAACTAAATTGCTAGCGAGGCTTTAAAGTGATTGTTGTCGGTATAACGGGCGGAATTGGTCATGGCAAAACAACCTTTGCTGATTATTTGGCAGCTAAGGCCCGTAGAGCCGAACATATTGAGTCATCTGATGTAGTTATTGAGGTGGCCAATGCCTTGCGTCACGAAAGTACGAATCATCCAAAGCCGCATGACCTTGCTGCTATTAATCACTGGCTTGCGCCGCTTGCTGGCATTATTCCGGCCTGCGTGCATTGCAGTAGCCAACGTTTAGTGCTGCCGATAACCCAGGCAATGCTAGATGAAGCGCCACTAAATTACGCTAAGCTCATAGAGTATTTAGAACTAATAGAGGCTTCACCTAACTTACAAACAACCGAGATTACCCACGACAACCGACAGCAGTTCCGGACTTTACTGCAGTGGCTAGGCGGCTACTTAGTTAAGACGGTCGACGAGGGAATTTGGTACGACGAAATTGTCCGACGTATCCGTGACCTCTCTTTAAAGGGAACTGAGATAGTTATAGTGGGTGGTGTGCGTTTCCCGGGTGACGCCGAACGACTTCGCAATGCTGGAGGGCTCATAGTTGAAATTCGTCGTCCTTCCATGGCCGAAGTTGACGCCAAAGACTTAACTGAGCGAGAGCGCAGCCTTATAGAGCCTGATACGACTGTCTTCAACGATGGGAGCTTGGAAGACCTTCGTCATTGTGCGAAGCGAGTGTACAAAGGCCTGCAGATGCGCGAGCTAGAACCTCAGTACGCGGCAAGCCAACTAGAACTACTGTAGTAGTAGTTTTTACATTTGCACTTCTTGCAACTTTGTTTGTAAAATAGTTAAAACAGATAGGAGGGAGCGTGGGCGTTTACAGCAACACTCAGATTCGTGCGGCCATTGATGAGGGCCATATAGTATGTGTACCGTTCGACCAGAAGCATGTAGCCCATGCTAGCCTTGACGTCACGCTAGGGTTTTATTACTACCGCATTGAGCGCATGAATGAGCGCACCATATACAATCCATTCGACAAAGAAGATGTTGAACGCTACTTCGATGGGCCCTACAAGGCTATGCCGCATGGAGAATGGTGTAAGCTGAACGGTTTCAAGCCGGTCAATAACATTCCGCTTGACCATCCAGTAATTTCGTTAAAGCCTGGCGAACGCATTCTAGCCCACACACACGAATTTTTTGGCATTAAACCACCTGGTGCTTGCGAAGTTCGTAGCCGCTCCAGCTGGGGGCGTAATGGTATCGCCGTCTGTTTTGACGCTGGCTGGATAGACCCTGGCTACATCAATCGCTTAACACTGGAAATATACAACTTGAACCAGCGTGAAACAGTTTTACTGCCAGTCGGTGAGCGGACTGCGCAGATTATTTTCCATGAAACAGGAGAGGTTGAGGGTGATTATGGCCTCGGACGAGATAGTGGCTTTAGCGGTAAGTATCAGCAGGGGACTGACCTAGACACCATAATTAAAACGTGGTCACCAGACATGATGCTGCCAAAGGCATATAAAGACGTGCGCGCTCTACCCGTCAAAATAGAGGGCTTGCCATATGACTAAAGGTAAGTACATCGTCCTGGAAGGCCCTGAGGGCGTTGGCAAGACCACTCAGCTACAAGAGTTAGCCAGGCGTTTACAGGCAGCTGGACTGCCCGTAAGAACACTTCGTGAGCCCGATAGCCAAAGTGACCTAACGGCTCGTGCCATTCGGCAGCTTACGCAAGATCCACGCTACCCTATGAACACCAACACCGAGGTACTGCTCTATAATGCCGCCCGATCACAGTCATTACAGGTTATAAAGAAAAGTGTTGAGCAAGGAATTGTTTGCTTGGTTGACCGTAATTACTTAACTACGCTTGCTATTCAGTACTACGGCCGGGGTGACGTACCTGATTATGAAACTATTAACCGGATTATTAGTTTTGCAGTTAATGGTGTTGAGCCAGATTTAACCATTGTACTCGATGCTCCAGTACCGGTTTTGAGACAGCGCACTAAAAATCGCTACCAAGGCGAGCGATTTGACAGCCTCGATGAAGCCTTTTTAGAGCGTGTGCGCGCAGGTTATCTCTGGGAAGCTAAACAGCGCAATCTACCCGTGGTCTTTGCTACTGAAGATTCAGAAACTGTCACTAGCCGCATTTGGGAACTAGTAGCTCAAACTCTTGCACTGCGCCCTACTCCAAGTGGAGCCGCAGCTTCACAACCAGCTTCCATCAAAGAAATTATTGAAGAAAAGAAATTGCCTGAACTACCGCACGAACCGCCGATAGAAACAGTACTAGCAACAGGGGAGGCTACTGCACCTGCAGCCGCTTCAGTCAGCACCGATGAGCCGCTGGTAGAAAAGCAAAACGGCCGCTTTGTAGTTACGGCTGCCGGCAAGCAATATTTAGCTGATGCAGTAACGAGCGTAGAAGGTGATGTGTATGCCTTTGGCGACAAGCTCACACCTGTAACCATAGCAGCAGCCATGGCTCGTTTAAGCCGTCGCGGTGACGATATGCGTATAACCATTTTGGATGAGTTTGCTGGCAAAGCCGACAAAGACGCTGACCTACTTAAGCGTGTAATTACCGCTTACGGTGACGATTCCGTACAGCAGCTGGCTGGCACCCATGTGGTCGTCGAAAATGCTTCAAACTTGCTTACAAAGAAACTTGAGTGGGGTCGTTTGGCTGCCTACCTAGAGCAGTCAACTCGTTACATTTACTTCGACCAAAAGGACAGCAAGGGCCATTACAAATATTACGTACCCAGGGGACTAAAACGAGATATACGCAAGCAGTACATCGAAACTATGGATGCTATTTTCGATCTATATTCGGACATGGTCCACAAACTCACGGACTACGTACAGTCTCAGTCAAAAGTACCAGAAAAAGAGCGCGACATAGCGTGGAAGGGTGCTACACGCGCCCAAGCCTGTGATGCCATACGCCCGGTGCTACCAGTCGCTACTAAATCTACCGTGGGTATCTTTGCGTCCGGCCAAGCCCTCGAAAGCTTGATTATGCACCTTATGAGCGATGACCTTGCTGAAGCTCGTCAAACCGGACAAGAGCTACTAGAGCAAGCTCGAAAAGTTATACCGATGTTTCTGGAGCGTGCCGACAAACCAGAACGCGGCGGCGCAATGATAGCGTACCGAGCAAACACTTCTAAAGCAGTCAAAGAAATCGCCCAAAAAGAACTGCCAGCTAACCATGCCGATGGTAATAACCCGATTACACTTGTTGATTATTGGCCCAAGAACGAGCTAGACCTGGTTGCAGACATGCTTTATGAGCACAGTAGCTTGCCGCTCACTGAGCTACAACAAGAAGTACGAACTTGGCCGTACGACAAAAAGGTTGCGACCTTCCGAGCTTATGTAGGTGAACGCCTGAATCGCCGGCAGCGCCCTGGCAGAGCAATTGAAAAGGCTCACTACAGCTGGGATTTAGTATGCGACTACGGCATTTTCCGCGACTTGCAGCGGCACCGAATGGTGGACGACCTAGAATGGCAGGCACTTACTCCTCGCTACGGCTACGACATACCGCAGCTCGTTGAAGAAGCTGGCCTAGTAGAACAGTTCGAAAAGTGCTTCGACCTTAGCTTAGAGCTGTATAGTGCTTTGCAAACGGCCGGGCACGAGCAAGAAGCCCAGTATGCCACACTACTTGGCCATAGGATGCGCTGGAAGATAATGTACAACGCCCGCGAAGCGTTTCACTTTCATGAGCTCCGTACCAGCCCCCAAGGCCATCCCGGTTACCGCAAGCTAGTACTAAAAATGCACGAAAAGCTTGCCGAAGTACACCCGCTTATGGCTGAGAGCATGAAGTTCGTTAATCGCGACGAAGATCCAGAACTTACACGGCTAGCGGCGGAGCGCTACACCCAGTACAAACTTACCCAGTTTAGTGACACCCCCAAAACTTCTAGTAAGTAAAGACTCGTGCCGGTCAGCTCTATAACGAAACCCTATTCCAGTAGGTTCGCCGGTATCTTGATCTGTATGTAAGTTGCGACGGCCTTTTAGCACAACTTTGCCTGCTTTAACGACAGTAACCCATTCGTCAGAATTACTTGCCCAATTGGGCGAACGATAATATTTAGCGCCGGCTTTATCCGAAACACATACAACCATCTTTTCTAAAAATAAACCATTGAGCACCAATGCTCTGATTGAGTGTTCGTAAAGTAATTCTTGAGATGACTCTTCCTGCTCCACCCTCCGCACTTTAATCAAAGACTCGACTTCGTGGTCATTAAGGTCAAATTTTTCCCGTATTTCTTCCACATTTGCTTGTAACTCCGCCTCATCTATAGGTGTTGTAGGCTCTGGAAATTCAACATGAAAATAGCGTTCGAAGTAGGGAACATCCCGTGCGCCTTCACAAAAACCGATGAATTTATCAACTATATCACCCGCCATCCCTTCAAGTTCGGCAAAATAATCATCATCCCAACCATAGGATGGAGTTACGTCTTCGTGCTGATAATGTCTAACATGCATAAGGTGTGTGTTTCCTCAGTGACGCGACATATAGTACATTCAATGACCTAAAAAATCAAACCGAAGAATAGTTGACAGTCCAATACTACAAGCGTATAAACAGATGCTATGAGCTTTAACCGCTATGCACAGCAAATGATTATTCTCCTCGGCATGTCCGGGCTGTGCTTCAGCATGGTTGAAGCCTCGCGAAAGAAATAATCGCCAGCACAGCCCTAAGGAAACCAAGCAGGCTTCAACCATAAAGCCTGTTTTTATTTATGCAAACAATTAGGAGATAAATACCATGTCCGTATATGAAACTTATGCATCGGGCTCACCACAAGTTACTCGCGGCGAGCTTGCTCGCTGGCGTCATGAACAAGTAGATGAGGAATTGTTATGGCCAACTCGGCCATCACTACTCACCGGTGACGATAACCCTGTGGCTGAGCATTTGTTAGCTCGAGTTGTGGTCGAATCAGCTAGAAGTGTGCAAGTTAGCCATCATGCTGGACAAGTTGTGTTAGCAACAAGCCCAGAATTGCAGCTAGGAGTTTAAAATGCCGGCTTACAACGAACACCCTCCACAATGGCAGCCCGTAAAGGAGCTGCACGCATGCTACGACATTCAAGCTACACCAGACGAAATACCGGAGGACAGGGATAAATTAATCCAGTATGTGCTTACTTCGGGCGACTATGAAGTTGCCCACTATCAAGGCAATGAGGCTGCTCAACTCTCTGTTGCTACCGAGATAGCTGATGAAATTCTAATATCTCGGGGAGCTTTAACTTCATTAGTAAACAGTGGGGGCAAGCGCGAAGTGGAAGAGATGGCCTTGTCAGTACTTCCGCATGAGGCAAAGACGCCAGCACAGAGGGCAGCGCTTTATAAGGCTACCCATTATGTTGTGCAGTCGAGCACGTCGTTAAAACCTAACCGAATATCCGCTTAGGAGAATGTCATGGAAAAGTTGCCCGGCTTAGAAAACTTGGATGCGCTCGAACAATACCTTTGCGATATTGAGAATGCGATAGCAGTAGGTGCGCTTTCTCGACTTACGAGCCCCATTGAACTTGCGTCTCTACGCCTTACACTCCAGGAAGCGGAGGCAATGTTAGACTCGCAAATTGAACAAGCTTCCGCTCACCTCATACCTACCCCAGTTGACCGAATAGTGTAAGTAAGGTAAAATAACAGATAAGTTGCCAGAGACAGTAGCGGCTTTACGGCTTAAGAATGCTACCGAGGTAAAACAATCTTACAAGTTTGTTTTAGTCTCTGCCTATGCAGAGACTTTTTATTAGGCAACGAAGTCTGTGGTCGATCAGGCTTAAGAAATCTATGAAAGGGAAATGCACACTATGGCATTAACCAAGCAAGAAAAAGATGAAGTCGTCGCAGAAGTAAAAGAACTGCTAACTACCTCTAAGATGACCGTTGTTGCGAAGTACCAAGGTACTACCGTGAAGGCAATGCAGCAGTTACGCCGTGATGCTCGTAGTAATGGCACGAAAGTAAAGGTGGTCAAGAACCGCCTGCTGAAAAAGGCCCTGGAGCAAACCGATAGCCTTAAGAGTGTGGATGCCAGCCCCCTGGAGGGAATGCTACTGTATGCTTTCAATAGCGAGGATGAGGTTGCACCCGCGCAAAGCCTGAACACTTTTGCTAAGAGCAACCCAAGCATTGAGTTCGTAGGCGCCATAAGCGCCGATGGCAAGTTCCTGACTGCCGACGAAGTCAAAGCACTGGCTGGGCTGCCTGGTAAGAACCAGCTTATTGCCGAAGCAGTGGCTATGCTACTAAGCCCGGTCAATAATGTTACGAATGCGCTTTCTGGTAATCTACACGCCCTTTTGGACGGTGTGAGCGCCAAAGCCGCCTAACTATTTAAGAAAGGAATAAGAAATGGCTGATGTAAAGAAGCTAGCAGAAGAGCTTACTAAGCTTACTGTACTAGAAGTAAATGAACTTAAGAACGTCCTGAAAGACGAATATGGTATTGAGCCGGCAGCTGCTGCCGTAGCCGTAGCCGGTCCTGTGGGCGGTGGTGACGCTGCACCTGCAGAGGAAGCCAAGAATGAATACGATGTTGTCCTGAAGGACGCTGGTGCCCAGAAGGTGGCTGTCATTAAGGCTGTGAAGGACCTTACACAGCTTGGCCTCGGTGAAGCCAAGGCACTTGTAGACGGTGCTCCAAAGGTAATTCTTGAGAAGGCTAAGGCTGAAGACGCCGAAGCCGCCAAGAAGACGCTTGAAGAGGCGGGCGCTACTGTTGAATTAGCGTAAGCTAATTAAGCACGATAAACCCCCATATGTTGCGTATGGGGGTTTTATTTATCCACAACTGCCATAGAAATCTTTGACTTCAACAGTTAAACATGGTAGTTTTAGGGGTAAGTGTACCAAACAAACACTTATTGAGAGACATAGACATGGCAGACGTTCCAGAGAAACAGATTAAACGACTTCGAGCCCTCATTCAGGAGGCTGAGACTAATTTGGCCGCAGCTCACGAGCTACTTATAAGCCTTGTAGGCGACGACGAGGCCGTTAAGCCTGTTGCTCGTGAGGACACACTTGGTAAAGTTATAGAAGGCGTCTTTGATGGCCAAAACATGGTTGGTAGTGACGGCAAAACATATCCTGTGCCAGCTAACTACGCCAGTAAGTCCAAGCTTGTCCAGGGCGACATTCTTAAGCTTACTATCGCCGAAGATGGTGCTTTCCTATACAAGCAAATTGGCCCAATACCTCGTAAACAAGTGGTAGGCGCCTTGAAGCTCGAAAATGGCCACTATTATGTTGATGTAAACGGTAAGAACTACCGCGTACTGCTTGCCAGTGTTACTTACTTCAAAGCAAAGCCCGGAGACCAAGTAAGCGTTAACATTCCAGAAGACGACGCAAACGCCGAATGGGCTGCCCTCGAAGCCGCTCTCTAATAATCATTCCGCACATGTTTAAAGCCTAGCCTCGTGCTAGGCTTTTTATATGGAAATTACCAAGGAAGAACTTTTTACTGTTCCTAATGGAATGACTGTAGGCCGCTTAATCATCTCTCCCATAATTGCATGGAAAATGTATAAGAGCCCAGCAAAAACGTGGCCGTTGGCTGCTGCCGTTGCGCTTTCAGACAATATCGATGGGTTCTTTGCACGCCTTGGCGATGAGCATCCTAATTTAGCACAATATGGATTTCGACGGTCTGAATTTGGTCGTAAGGCAGACCCGTTAGCAGATAAAGTATTTACAGCAGAAATACTAGCTGCTGGCATGGCAAACGGCGTCATTCCGAAGTGGCTTGGAACGGCCTCATTGGCCCAAAAAGGGATAATTTCCGGTTTAACAATTTATAACGAAGCAAATGGCATTGAACTTGAAGTAACTAAACTAGGCAAAAGAACGGAATTCCTTACGAACATTGCAATAGGTAGCCTTTTTATAGCTGAGAGCATTGATGATGCAGATTTGAGGACGAAAGTGAGAACGGGCGCAGTAGCGCTAGCTGTTGCTGGAATTTTTGGTGCCAGTTACGCCTCATATAACTATGCGCGCGCCGCTAGTCAAACAAGAGTTGCATCAGAGACTGATGACACTTACTTAGCTTAACGTAAGCAGAATTACACAACAGCTTTTTGCAGCTCTCGCGAGTATAATAGAAAGTAACTATGGGGCAAGCGCTTTACAGGAAGTATCGTTCTAAAAGTCTCTCTGAGATTGTTGGTCAAGAGCACATAACTTCTACGCTTGCTAAGGCTATTAAAAGCGGTCGTATAAGCCATGCCTACCTATTTACTGGCCCTCGTGGCGTAGGGAAAACCAGCATTGCGCGCATACTAGCGCACGAAATTAACGGACTGCCGTATACCGATGAATCGAGTCATATAGACATCATTGAAATCGATGCCGCCAGCAACCGGCGCATAGACGAGATACGTGAATTACGCGAAAAAGTGTACGTAGCGCCCACTAGCGCTAAGTACAAAGTCTACATTATAGACGAAGTGCATATGTTAACTAGGGAAGCCTTTAACGCACTTTTAAAGACCTTGGAAGAACCACCCGCACACGTCGTTTTCATCTTAGCTACCACCGATGCACATAAATTACCCGAAACCATCATTAGCCGAACCCAGCGCTTTTCGTTTAGGCCGGTTGAAAAATCAAAAGTCATTGAGCACCTCAAGCATATAGCAAGCAAAGAAAAGATTACTATTAGTGACGATGCGCTGGCACTACTTGCTGAACATGGTGAAGGTAGTTTTCGCGACAGCATTAGTTTATTGGACCAGGCAAGCAGCCACGGAAAAAGCGTAGGCCTTGATGATGTGCGTGCATTGCTTGGCATACCGCCCACTGAGTCAATCGACCAGCTTGTAGCTGCCCTGCAAAGTTCTAATAGCTCCTTGATTATGCAAGTGCTGATTGGACTTTATGAACAGGGCTATCAGGCGAGCGGTATTGCCAAGCAGCTTGGTTTGCGCCTTCGCCAAGATATAACTGCCAAAGCGCCACACCTCGAGCCTGCACAAACTCTTAAAATTCTCGCAAAACTTATAGAAGTACCGGCTTCACATGACCCAGAACGCTATTTAGAAATTGTGCTCCTTTCTGGCAGTACGCATATAGCCGTAGCTCCAGCCGCCGTAGCAGTGGCGCCAGCAAAAAAGCAAGCACCATCAATCGAGCCCAAAAAGGTAGAAAAAGTTAAGCAAAAAATTGCTCCAGCCGCCGTAGAGCAGCAAGCAGAGGAAAGCACCAATGAACCTTTAGTACAGGTCAATGGCGTCTTCGACCTCGCTTTATGGCCACAAGTACTATCTGAGCTAAAGAAAAAACATAATACCGTGTACAGCATAGCCCGCATGGGCCAACCTTCTCTCGGAAACGATGGCACCTTGGTACTCGCCTTTGCTTTTGCTTTCCATCAGAAACGTCTTAATGAAGCCAAGAATCGAAAAATGCTGCTCGATACCATTCAGGAGCTTACTGGACAGCTTATAAATTTGCAGTGTACGTTCGACAAAGAACTCGCTCAGCGGCCAGCAGAGGCTCCTTCGAAGGCTGTCGAGCCGGCTTTTAATACCATAAGCAATATTTTTGGCGGCGGCGAACTGCTAGAATCATAGAAAAGGGAACAACCATGGAGCCATCGACTACCGCCACTCCAAAGCAGCCACCTCAGAATACCGACGCCGAAGCTAGCCTGCTTGGTGCCATCCTTATAGATAGCGACGCCATTGTGAAAGTTGCTGATACGGTTAGCGCAGCTGACTATTTTGACAAGCGCCATGAACGCATTTACGAAGCTATGGTGCAGCTGTACGAAAAACGTAAACCTATAGATGTTCTTACGCTTGCTGACCAATTAAAAAATAACGGCTACTTAGAACTTGTAGGCGGTCCTGCATACCTCGCTGAACTAACGAATTTTGTACCAACAGCGGCCCATGCCGAGCAGTATGCAGACATTGTTGCCCAAAAAGCCATGCGCAGGCGCTTGATTACTGCATCGCAAGAAATGGCCAGCCTGGGCTACGATGAAGCAAAAGGGCTTAATGAGCTTATAGAAGAGGCTGAAACCCGCCTGTTTGAAGTCAGTCAGCAGCACGTAAAGCAAAGCGTAGTCAGCCTAGAAGCCATTCTTACCGAGAGTTTTGACCGCTTAGATGACCTTCATAAAGACAAGAAGAAGCTGCGCGGTATACCAACTGGCTTCCGTGACCTCGACAATATTCTTGCAGGTTTGCAGCGTTCAGATTTGTTCATTTTGGCTGCCCGACCTTCCATGGGCAAGACCGCACTGGCGCTTAATCTCGCACATAACGTAGCGGTACAGGCAAAGGAGCCTGTATTGGTATTTAGCCTGGAAATGAGCAAGGAACAGCTCGTCGATCGCTTGCTTGCTATGGAATCGGGTGTTGATGCTTGGGCGCTACGCACCGGCAATCTCACCGACGCCGACTTTGAAAAAATAGGCCAAGCGATGGGTACGCTAAGCGAAGCTCCAATGTTCATAGATGATACACCAGGTATTACGGTAAGTGACTTGCGCACGAAAGCGCGGCGCGAAGCACATCAGCGCCCGTTAGGGCTGATAATTGTTGACTACTTACAGCTTATGAGCGGTGGCGGTCGGTTTAGCGGTGAAGGCAACCGTGTACAAGAGATTTCTGAAATATCTCGAGGCTTAAAAGGTGTCGCCAGAGAGCTCAATGTACCACTCGTAGCCTTGTCGCAGCTTAGTCGCTCAGTCGAAAGCCGTAGCCCCCAAATACCACAACTTGCAGACTTGCGTGAATCGGGCTCTATAGAACAAGATGCCGACGTTGTAGCCTTTATATACAGGGAAGAGTACTACAACCCCGAAACAGACCGCAAGAAGATTACCGACATTCTTATTAAAAAGCATCGTAATGGTCCTACTGGAGCCGTAGAGCTATACTTTGATAACGAAAAACAGCGTTTCCGCTCCCTAGATACACGCCACGCAAGCCCCTTTGACACAGAATAAGCTTAAGCTTTTTATGAATTTACCGTAAAATAACAGCTAAGATGGCACGCTTGCGTTGGTTTTGGGGCACATATTGGCAGAAATGCCTCGTTTACGGCTGCGGTGTAGCAGCTACAATTGGTTTATTAGGATATAAACTTGGTTCCTTAACCTCTGGTTTAGCTAGCTCCGAAACTGCTATGCCGACGACGCATAGTTTGGCTCATCAGCTACTCCAAAATCCTCAGTACCTGCCAGAGCAAATTATCCGCTTAGCAATTTCATTTAGCCCGTATCATGGCTACACAGTAAGCCGTTTGCCTAGTGTATTATTAGGTATTCTTCTGCTCATACTTTTTGTCTATGTAGTACGTATGTGGTACGGTCCACGTACGGCATGGTTCGGAGCATTCTTGCTTGTTGCATCGCCATGGTATTTGCACATAGCTCGGTCAGCCACCAACGACATCCTCTACCCGCTAGCATTGCTTGCATTACTGGTATATACCATTGAAGTCCAAGAACCCCATAAGAGATGGTTTTTTCTTTTAACACCCGTTCTGTTCTCGCTCATCATTTATATACCAGGCATGGTATGGCTACTTTTGCTCTCCGTCCTGTGGTACCGGGGTGATTTCAAAGCCATGTGGGAAAGCGCCTCGTATGCGTTACGTACGCAGTGGTTATTACTTTGGCCAGTATGTCTTAGTTTGTTAGGATATGCACTATGGCACAAGCCGAAGCTCGCCCTAGACTTTGCGGGCTTGCCACAAGCCGTTCCTCACCCCCTTATCGCGTTGCAACATTTTGGGGCCTTATGGGTACATATTTTTGCGCGCGGACCACAAAATCCAACAGTAGGACTAGGTAATTTACCTTTACTAAATGTTTTTGCGACAGCTATGTTTGTGGTTGGTGCGTACTTTTACATCGTCCACTGGCGTTCAAACCGAAGCAAGCTACTTCTAGCAATTACCACTGTGAGCACTTTGCTTATTGCAGTAGGCAACAAAGTCCAGCCGAGCATTTTATTACCGATTATATATGCAATCGTTGCGGGTGGCCTTGGGTACCTTATACATGACTGGTTTAAAACATTTCCGCGGAATCCTTTTGCTCGTGCGCTTGGCTACATATTGGTTACTGCTGTCTTGGTATTCTCAACTATATATAATTTACGGCAGTATTTTGTAGCTTGGCCTCACGCTGAAGCTACCAAGACCACCTTCGTACACCGAATATAATTTTGCTACAATAGTAACTATTAATAGGAGGTTACTACCATGAGCCGATTTGACCAGGCTAAAATGTTGATGCGTGTTAAAAAAATCCAGAAAGAACTCCAGAAACAGATAATTACTATTGAAAAGGGCGATGGTGCAGTTCAGGTAGAGATTACTGGCGAGCAAAAGATTAAACGGGTACATATCGACCCTCAATACGTAGACTTGGATGATATAGGCCAACTAGAGCGGTGGATAGAAGATGCTGTTAAAGAGGCAATCCAGGAAAGCCAGCGCATAGCCGCCGAAAAGATGCAGCCGATGATGGGAGCGCTCGGCGACCTTGGTCTGTAACCCATGCAGATACTACCACCGGTACTAACTGACCTTATAGATGCCTTTGGGCTGCTGCCTGGCGTAGGGCCACGAACCGCAGAACGCTATGCATACTATCTGGTCCGTCGTGACCCAGCCACACCGCAAAAGCTAGCCAATGCATTGCAATCGCTACCGGGTGGCTTAGGCTACTGCGAGAAAACATTCGCACTAGTACCTGCCGGGCAAGCATTATCTGACTTATATACCGACCCGCGGCGCGACAAAAAAATCGTGGCCGTAGTGAGCGAGCCATTTGACCTGGTGGCGCTCGAAAAAACCGGCCAATTTAGTGGTACCTATCACGTCCTCGGAGGCCTTATATCCCCTATAGATGGAGTTGGACCAGAACAGTTACATATAAAAGAACTAGTGAAGCGCATAGAAGACGACGGCGTTGAAGAAGTGATTTTAGCTACTAACGCTAGCGTTGAAGGTGAATCAACAGCCCTATACATTCAACAACAAATTGGCGATCGAAAGGTCAAAGTTACCCGTTTAGCTCGCGGACTTCCAATTGGCGTCGACCTCGAATACGCCGACCAGATAACGCTCGGTAGAGCTCTTGAAGGCCGTCAGGCATTATAGTGCTTGGGTTTTAACCTTTTAGTATCTACAATTAATAGATATGCACGAACAAACTGAAACAATTCAGAAAATTATTAACAATGCTACTCGCATTGTTATTTTGCAGGCCGATAATCCGGATGGTGACAGTTTAGCCAGCGCCCTTGCTTTAGAACAAATATTGCACGAAATGGGCAAAGAACCTACTATGTACTGCGCCGTCGATATGCCGTCCTACTTACGCTATCTGCAAGGATGGGATAGAGTACAAAGAGATATCCCAAACCAGTTCGATGCCAGTATAGTCGTTGATGCCTCCACAATTACACTATTTGAGAAGCTTGCTCAGTCCGGGCAGCAAGGATGGCTCGGCTCAAAACCCTGCGTAGTGCTTGATCATCATGAGAGTGTCGATAAGCCGCTACCTTTTGCAACAGTAACGTTGAATGATTACAGCCGGGCTTCTACCGGCGAACTTATCTATAAGCTAGCTTTGGAACTGGGATGGCCACTCAACCAAAAGGCCAAAGAATTCATTATGACCTCTATTTTAGGTGACACCCAAGGTCTAACTAATCAACTCGCCAGCGCAGATACGTATCGCGTCATGGCCGAGTTAGTAGAATCGGGCGTAGACCGTCCAGCCCTTGAAGAAATAAGACGCGAATACGGTAAAATGCCCGCGGAAATCTTTAAGTACAAAGCCGAGCTCATTACGCGTACGCAGCTCAGTGAAGATGGAAAAATCGCTTGGGTAAGCATTCCCCAGCAGGAAATTAATAATTACAGTCCGCTGTACAATCCAGCACCACTCATTCAGAATGATATGCTACAGACTGTTAGCGTGCAAGTAGCTGTAGTATTCAAAGAGTATAGCGATGGGCATCTTACGGCTGCTATTCGCTGTAACCCCGGCGCAGGTATTGGTGCCAAGCTGGCAGAACACTTTGGTGGCGGCGGTCACCCCTTTGCCAGCGGCTTCAAAGTTAGTGATAAACCATTTGGGCAAGTAAAATCAGACTGTATAGCCCTAGCCACTACATTACTTAATTCTAACTAAGATGAAACTATACAACACGCGAAGCAAACAAGTCGAGGAAATAAGACCACAAGCACCTCCTACAGTTACCGTGTATACATGCGGCCCCACAGTCTACGATTATCCCCATATCGGCAACTGGTTCACGTTCTTGCGTTACGATTTGCTAGTGCGAGCTCTAACGGCCAATGGTCTAGAAACGAAATGGGTCATGAATATTACCGATGTGGGCCACCTGGTAAGTGATGCAGATGAAGGCGAAGATAAGCTCGAAAAAGGTGCGAAACGCGAAGGCAAAACTGCCTGGGATATAGCACAATACTACAGCGACTATTTTATAAAAGCATTGACGAGGCTTAATTTTACGCAGCCCGATTATCTTCCAAAAGCCACAGAACATATAGCAGAACAGATAGAGCTTGTGAAGAAATTGGAAGAGAAGGGCTATACCTACGAGATATCTGATGGCATTTACTATGACACGGCTAAGTTCCCAACCTATAGCGACTTTGCACAGCTAGACTTAGACGAGCAACAAGCAGGGGCACGCGTTGAATATAATCCTGAAAAGCGAAACCCTAATGATTTTGCACTTTGGAAGTTTAGCCCGACTGACCACCAACGCGACATGGAGTGGGATAGCCCTTGGGGTAAAGGTTTCCCGGGCTGGCATCTGGAATGCTCAGCAATGGCAATGAGATACTTAGGCGAAACACTAGATATTCATTCTGGCGGTATCGACCACGTGCCGGTGCACCATACCAATGAAGTTGCCCAAAGTGAAGCAGTTACAGGTAAGCCTTTTGCGAACTACTGGATGCACACGAACCACATTTTAATTAATGACGAGAAGATTGCTAAAAGCATCGGTAATGGTATTACTTTAGAGGATGTAGCAGTAAAGGGCTATAGCTTGGAAGCCTTGCGGTTGCACGTATTGGAATCGCACTATCGGAGCCAGAGTAGGTTTAGCTGGGAAACTCTGGAGGCAGCACAGAACCGCTTGAGTAATTTGCATGCCATGGCTGCGTTGCGGTGGCAAGCACTCGAAACGACAGCCGATACGGTCACCTTCGCGCTGGGAGACGTTGCTGAAGAGTTGAAAGCTTTTCTTAGTGACGACCTAAACACCCCTGCAGCACTAGCATACCTCAGCAGCGTAGAAGCACAATTGAACACAGTACTTATTGAAAAGGACATGGTTGACCATTTTGTCGCCATGCTTACCGCTATAGATGAGATGTTGGGCCTTTCATTGAGCAAAATAGCAGACATTAGCAACGAGCATAAACAGCTTATTGCCGAAAGGGAAGAAGCTCGCGCTCGTCAAGAATGGGCCAAAAGTGATGAGTTACGCGATAAACTAGCCCAAGCTAACATAGGTGTGCGTGACACGCCAGCTGGTCCTATCTGGTTCCCAATGTAGCTCGGGAAGAGCAGCCCGAGATACGGATTCATTCCGTACCCGGCTTAGGTGAGAAACCCGATTGCGGGTGTCTCATTTACCCTAACTGGTTTCCGCTTTAGCCTCTTGCTTTGGCTTCTTCGTCAGCGATTACCGGTTCTCGATTCAGTATCTTATTACGCTCTAGATAGTCTAAAATCAAAATGCGTAAGCAGCCAGCAATAGGTATAGCCACCAGTCCGCCAAAGAGGCCACTAAAGCTCACGCCAATAAGGACAGACATGAACACAAGTAACGGTGACATATTGGTGGTATTGGCCTGGATTCGAGGCTGAATAAGGTAGTTTTCAACCTGCTGGTAAAAGATGTAGTACGCCAAAATTATCAACGCAGAAGCAGGTGAATGTGCTAGAGCTACTAGTGTAACTATTATGGCGCCTAAGGTATGGCCCACCATTGGTATCAAGCCACAAATAAATATAATGGCAATTAAAGCCACAGGGTAACTTATGTGCAGTATAAATAGTGCAGGGGAAATGAGCAGGGCGGCGAGGGCTGCTAAAGTAACCTGGCCGTTTACGTAGCCCTTAACCACCCTATACATATCGTGAGCCAAGCGGTCCGCCGTAGCCTGATGCTGCTTGGGGAAGAGCTCTCTTGCAAACTCAAGCCATCGAGGTCCCTCGACGAGCATCATAAAAGTGAGGGCAAGGATTGCCAACATAGAAAACACGCTGCTACCAATTTTTCCTACTGTAGAGAAAGCGGTGCCGCTTACGTTCTTTAGCCGGTCACCTAACTGCGATGATACTTTATCTACCTGGCCTTCAAGGTGATAGCGCTCTACAACCCTGCCGACAGTACTATCACTATTATGCAAATCATGTACTAGGCGTGGTGCAGCATTTATGAAGTTCTCCGTTTGGCGTACAAGCGGAGGTACCAAACTCCATATGAATAGTGTTAAGGCTGCTACGACTATAAGGAACGAGATGGTCGTTGCCAAAGCCCGGCTGCCACGCTTTTTGCCGGGCAAGTGAGCGCTTACCCAGTGTACTGGTGCGTTCAGCGCTAATGCTAGGAAGAATGCAGTAAAAATAAGCAGTAAAGCATGTGAAGCCTGGCGAATAGCATTGAAAAGTATCACCGATAACACAACCAGGACAATCACCTTAAGCACTGTCTGTGTGCTAATAGTAACTGTTACTTCAGATGAATTTTCGCTATTTCGGTTTAGAAAACGGAACATACTAACTACATTATTGCACGTTGCGACGCATGCGCAATGCTTGTTTATAGAGTTCTAACAACTTTGTACCCACTAGAGAAACATCAAAATTTTGAGTATAGGCCGCACCCCAGACCGCATAAGCTGTTCGTGTATCATTCTGTTCTAATAATTTCTGCAATTTAGTAGCCAGCTCTTTAGTATCTAATGGATCGAAGAGCAGTGCAGGCTGGGCTGCCAGCACTGACGCATAACCGGGGTTGTTACCAGCTAAAATTGCTGCCCGGCCACTTGCCATAGCTTCCAACAGCACAATACCAAAGCTTTCGCCACCACTACTTGGGAATACAGAAATGTCTGCAGAAGCATACAGACTTGGTTTGGCATCCTCATCTACATAACCCAGAAAAGTAACAATATGCTCCAGCCGCTTTTCCTTAACGTAGCTAACGAGCTCGGGCATAAGTTGTCCTTTTCCGCCCACCAATACTTGCAAGTTAGTAAAGTCCTTTTCGTGCACAAGTATATTTACTGCTTCTAAAAGCACCTTGCAGCCCTTACGCGGCACTAAACGGCCCAAAAACAAGATTGTTGGTCGGCCAATTCGGTATGCGGAGTTCGGAGCAGCATTATGAAAGCGATCGTAATCAATAACATTGGACAACACATTGCTGTCTATACCATAGACTTGCTTCGCAAATTTTTGGGCCGCCGAGGAAACACTAACAAATGCATTAAATCGTCGTAGGTTAGCATGAAGCCAGAATGCAAGCACTTTATTAGCTAGAGCCGCCACACGCGAGTTGGGCAGTATGTGAAATGTGCCAACAATGGCTACAGTTGGCGAAGCTGCTTTAACAATACGGGCAGCTAAAAATGGGCTGTAGGGAACTTGCACATGTAATACATCGAATGCTTCTTGACTAAGTAGCGAGCGGATATTCGTTTTTGAAGTGGGCAAGGGCATGGAAAGCTTGTTGCCGTTGAATCTAACCGTTACATTTCGACTCAGGCTATGCACACGTGGTAAATCTTTTCGTGTAGTTTCACCGACCAAGTAATGTACTTCATGGCCTTGTTCGTTCAGCCAACTGCCAAGCGCCAAAATGTATTGCTGCACACCGTCCGGCTTATCGAGCGAATCGTCGAATACTATGCCTATCTTTAGTGCATCCATACTAGTTTTCTCGGTGACGCTCGAGGGCCTCACGGTACAGTGCTTCGTACTGGTCAATAACTTTTGGCCAGTTGAACTGCTGCACGTATTCATCCGCCCACGTTTGCCACAACTCACGTAAACTTTGTTCGGTTACGAGTAGCTTAAGCCGGCGGGCAAATTCGTCAGCATCATGTGGGTTAACAATAGATATAGCGCCAAGTTCTTGCATAAGTGCAGAATAGCCTGAGTTGTTACCGGCAACTGTTACAGCTCCTGTAGCCATAGCTTCCAAAAGCACGATGCCGAAGCTCTCACCGTACACTGCTGGAGAACAAAAGACAGCAGCTTGTTGCAGCAGTTGGGTCTTTAAGTCTTCACTTATAAAACCGAGGAAACTAACATTCGGTAGTTCCAAGTCCTCAGCAAGTAGCTCTAACTTTTCACGGTCAGGGCCATCGCCAGCAATAACCAGCGATACGTTGTCCAGTTGCTGTGTTAAGAGCTTATAAGCTTGCAACAGGTACTTTACGCCCTTTCGGCGTTCTAAACGTCCGATGTACAGGATAGTACGCGGAGCGCCCGGTTTACGATTCTGGGCTTTTTTGTACTTGGAAAGGTCAATGCCATTAGGAATGATGGTTAGCGGTTCATCGGTAAGTGTCCGGACATATTCCGCCGCCGCTTCCGATACCGCAGTAAGTTCATGTAAATACTTCAAAATTGAAATTGAATATGGAGTGACGACTTTCACTACGGTACGACTCATCAGAGTTTCCGGCACTACGCCATGAAAGGTTGCAATGTTGACGCTATTACTGCGACTTAGAACCTGTCGGCTCAGTACTGGCACCCATGGCTCGTGAAAATGTAGTACATCGAACGCTTCTTGTTCTAGCATTTGACCGATAGCATCGCTATCGACACTAGCCGATACTTGCAAGCTCGTATGTGTGGGCGAGCGGAAGTCCGTAGCAGCACCGACAAACAATATATCTTCTGCAGGTTGAGCGCTGCCGTCACGAGGCTGAGGTGTAATTATCTTAACGGTGTGACCCCGCTTAATTAACTCGCGGTACATTGCATAGACTATTTCTTGTACACCGCCGCCTTTAGCAATGTTATAGGGGCAAACTAGGCCAATTTTCATTATCTACAGTATACCATTTTACTTCTCTGATAGCAGTTCGCGCAGGCGTTTCGGCACGAAGGGAGCCGCATCTTTAGCGTCGGCAATAATAGTCGGCACGTGCCCCTTCATATTCGATTCTATGAGCTCAAAATCGCTGTATATCACCCGCATGTGTTGCTCAACATGGTAATTATCGAAGTAACGATCGCCCTTAACAGCCACATGATGTACTGGCAACGCCACACGTTCGTTACAGAGGTCAAGGTTAAACATGACGAGCGTAGTAAAAGCATGCGTCCGCGTATCGTTCTGGCGCCACAACTGTATTTCGAAGTCTATAAGCTTGTCTTGCTGCTCACGGTCATGACCTCGCATTTTCGGATTTACAGTTGAAAAGACATGGTACGTTGTACGGATAAGACTTGGACGCAAAGCAACGTGCAGCATAAGCCAGGCCGGTACGCGGTGCTGCAAAAAGCTCGTTAGCGTGCGTAGCTCCCACATAGTGCGCTTTCTAAGTGCAAAATCGTCTTTGTGCACTAGTCCTACTAAGCTGACGACCAAGTCAGTTCGCGCGGCAATTTCA
>Ga0070680_100000271_pt1 | contig 34443 bp, 29 predicted proteins | sample KBSC73BmetaG_FD_64672 | JGI IMG/M metagenome (GOLD analysis project Ga0070680, IMG submission 64672) | Corn rhizosphere microbial communities from Kellogg Biological Station, Michigan, USA - KBS C7-3B metaG | ecosystem: Host-associated > Plants > Roots > Rhizosphere | place: USA: Michigan...
GCGAGCGCGTGGCTCGCTTCCCAGCCCCGCTGGCCAACGATGAACAGCAGCGGCGCCGCGTCGCCATATCGGGCGACGAGCCGCTGCCAGATGTGAAGAAGGAGCGCGTGGTTCTTGCGGCCCTCGATGGTTCCAACCGTCACGAAATAAGGCCGATCGATTGCGAGCGGCTGGACCTTCTGGGCGCACAGGGGCGACCCGGCAATCCATGCCGCGATCGCAGGAGGCATTGGCAGGCCAACCGTTTCGGCGAAGCGGCCGAGATCGTCGAGCGTTGCCTGTGAATTCGCGATCAGCCCGGACGCGCTGCGAAGGACGTGCTCCATCCGAATGGTATGCTTCTGCAGCTCTCCGGGCCTGCAGTATTCGGGATAACGGAGGGGGATCACGTCGTGGACCAGGTAAACCGGGCGCACGCGCGAGCGTTCGATCCAGCGAAGTAGCGAGCCTTCGTCGAGACCGATATGGCCGACGTTTAGGTAAACAAGCCCGCTCCGGCGAGGGCGCTCCCGTGCTGCCGCTAGCGCGCGAGCGAGGAGAGCGACAAACTGCCGCCGGAATCGTGCGGGCTGCTCCTGGAGCATTGAGAACAACTGATCGGAATGTCTCTGATTAAGGATGTAGCGCCGGCCGCCACGCTGCATGACGGCTAGGCCCCGGCCGCGGAAATGCTCGACATATGCGAGGCAGACGCGGTCAACTCCCGTGGGAAGCCGGTCGCTCCACAGGCGCCATATAAGGCGGGAGACGTCGATCAGTAGCTCGCGATCACTCATTGCCTGCCGCTATGGGGGACGTGCCGGCGGCTGTCACCCGGACGACTGCGTTGCTTACGATTCTCTGCGAAGCTCTTGTCTAGCGGCGCGTCGCGGCCAACAGCTTACCTACTCTGGGTGCGGCCTCCGCCGTGGTGATCATCACGTCATTGCCGTCGACGATCACGATTGCGTCCTCTAGGCCGATGACCGACACCCGCGGCCCGTCGCTTTCCACCAGCACATTCTGGCAATCGACGAGCTCCACGGGCCCACGCGAGGAATTTCCATCCTCGTCCCGGTCGCGCGCAACTTGGACTGCGCACCACGTGCCGATGTCGGACCAACCCATATGTGCATCTACCATAGCGGCCTTGTCCGTGTGTTCCATGACTGCGTAGTCCATCGACTCGGGAACAATATGGCGAAAATAGGCCGCGTCAGGGCGAAACAGCTCGCCCTCTTCGCTGCCGTTGAGGACCGATGCGCGAACGGCTTTCATCAGCTCCGGCCGGTGCTTGGTCAACTCGCGCAGGTAATCGCCCGCACGCAGAGCGAAGATGCCGCTGTTCCACGCGAATTCACCCGATGCGAGATATGCAGCGGCGCGGGCGAGGTCGGGCTTTTCGATGAATTGATCCACCTTGAACCCATCGGTTCCCAGCGGTTGGCCGCGCCGGATGTAGCCAAAACGGGTCTGCGGCGCCCGCGCCGGAATCCCAAAACAGACCAGCCAGCCATCGAGTGCCAGTTCTGCAGCGGCGAGCGCCCGATCCACGAATGCCGATGAATCAACGATGTGGTGATCGCTCGGACAGACGAGAAGAACGGCATCTTCCGGCGACCGCAGTGCGGCAAGAGCCACTGCTGCGGCGGTGTCCTTCGCCTCCGGCTCGACGATGATCCGCGCCGCCTGCCGTGCTGCGGCCTCGCTCCGGGCATGTTCGAGGTGAGCCGCACCTGTGACGATGATCGGCGATTTGAAATAGCGCCGGTCTCCGCAGCGGAGGAGAGTTTGTTCAAAAAGCGTTTCCGTACCGACGAGCGGAAGAAATGGCTTGGCTCTTTTGTCGCGGCTAAGCGGCCACAGGCGCGTGCCCGAACCGCCACACAAGATCACAGGGATAATCCGGTCCACTAGGGTGCGGGGAGTTTCAACCACTGTTTTACGCCGACCTTCCCGTTCCAACCCTTAGCCCACCACCCCGAACAGTTGTTCCCAACCGGATTCAAGTGGTTGACCGATGCTGCCGCAAGATTCGTCTTATTAGCAGCAATGCTAGCTTAAAATAGCCTTTTGAAATGGCCCAGCGCAACAGCTCGTTGTGTTCATCCTGGTTTAGCACCTGCCGTTCAAGTGTTGCCAAAAGGTTCAACAGCTGTTGTTCGTTCCGCAACTTCACAAGATTAAATGCGCCATGGAACCCGAACTCGCCGCCCACCGGCGCGGTGCGTTCATATGCAAAGCAGCGAGCCAGAGCTGCCGGGGCGAAGCGGATGCCCTCCGATTCGAGCTTTGGTCTGTAAGTCCGCGCTATCAGCACGTCTTCTGCGGTGCGGCCGTCGTACGGGAGATTCCTGGTGGCAAGGAGGAGCTGCCGCGATCTTAGTGAAAAGCCTCCATTCCCAACATTGTGGCCGTCTTTAAATTGGGGCCAGACAGGACCGATATAATCATAGTCGAGGAAGCGCGGATCCCATCCGCTGCAGTTGATCACGAACCCGTCCCATTGGACGCAAAGGGCGTGACTTGTGGTCACATATTCATGCAGGCGATGGAGCATGAACGCTGAGTAGGCAGCGCGCGAGCTTAGCGGCTCGATCGCTTTCCACTCGATCCGCGGATCAATCGACTTGCTCGGCCGCCGCTGGGACAGGAGCAGCGCGCGCCCGAAGGCAGCCTGCTCGAGCGACGCAGACAAGGCTTCCGCCGTCGCTTCGATCGCGACGCCAGTGACGGCGACCAGCGTCACGTGAGGAAGGTTGGCGCCAGTCATTCTGCCGCGACTATACGGTCAAGGCGGGCAGGATCAGGCTGCCTCTTTGGCGACCGCGTGAAGATATGCGGCATAATCCGATTTGCCGAGGCGCTTTGCGAGCACATCCAACTGCTGCTCGTCGATGAAGCCCATCCGAAACGCAATTTCTTCAGGGCAGGCAATCTTCGTACCTTGACGACGCTCGAGCGTAGCAACGAACTCCGCCGCCTCCAGAAGGCTGTCCGGAGTCCCCGTGTCCAGCCACGCATAGCCTCGGCCCATGACCTCAACATGCATCTCACCCTTGTCGAGGTAGGCTTGGTTCACGTCGGTGATCTCCAGCTCTCCCCGTCCTGACGGTTGGATGCTGGACGCGATGTCGACCACCTGCTCGTCATAGAAATAGAGCCCGGTGACTGCCCAGTTCGATTTCGGCTGCAGAGGCTTCTCCTCGATGCTGACGGCCCTCATCTCGGCGTCAAACTCGACAACCCCGTATCGTTCCGGATCGACAACCTGGTACGCGAACACCGTCGCTCCGCGCTCGCGCCGACGCGCGCTGGCCAACAGCCCGGACAAATCGTGGCCGAAGAAGATGTTGTCGCCGAGGACGAGGCAGGACGGGCCGCCCGCCACGAAGTCGGCGCCGATCATGAACGCCTGCGCGAGGCCCTTCGGTTCCGGCTGGACCGCGTAGGAGATCGTCATGCCCCACTGCGACCCGTCGCCGAGCAGATTTTGGAACAATGGAGAATCGTGCGGCGTCGTAATCACGAGCACTTCGCGGATATCGGCGAGCATGAGGGTGGTCAGCGGATAATAGATCAGCGGCTTGTCATAGACCGGCAGCAGCTGCTTCGAGATGGCCAAAGTCATGGGAAACAGCCGGGTCCCGCTTCCACCTGCAAGGATGATGCCCTTCATCAGTGTTGCGCCTTTAAATCTGGGACGGCGTCACCGCCGAGCAATCGGTGCACTACCGTGTTCAAGGATGTCTGCCAGTTGGGCAAGCGTACATTATGGACCGCGGCGATGCGGCTGCTGTCGAGACGCGAATTCGCCGGACGTCTGGCGGGTGTGGGATAGTCGGCCGTTCCGATTGGCCTCACCCTCGCGACTGGCCCCGCCATCGCCGCCGACGCTCCGAAAATCGCCTTCGCGAAGTCGGCCCAGCTTCCTTCGCCGTGCGCCGTCATGTGAAATATTCCTCGACGCGCGGGATCGTCGCCTTCGGCGAGGTTCGAAACGACGGTGAACACACCGTCGGCGATATCCAGTGCGCTGGTGGGATTCCCGATTTGGTCGGCGACGACGGAAATTTCGTCCCGGTCTGCGGCGAGACGAAGCATTGTCTTGACGAAGTTCTTGCCAAATGGGCTGTAAACCCAGGCGGTACGCAGGATTGCGCTATTCGGGTGTTCGGAAAGCACCTCATGCTCTCCGGCGAGCTTGGAGGCGCCATAAGCGCCCATCGGGTTCGTTTGGTCCGTCTCCTCGTAAGGCTCGGGCTTTCGGCCGTCGAAGACATAATCGGTCGATAGATGCACCAGCGGGACGTTGAGGCTCGCTGCAGCCCGCGCGACGGCTCCGGCGCCGCGGGCGTTCACGGCAAAAGCGAGCTCAGGCTCCTGCTCCGCCTGGTCGACCGCGGTGTAGGCAGCCGCCGAGACGATCGCATCGGGTGCCGTGGCTTTGATAACGGAGTCGATACGATCCGGGTTTTCCGAGAGGTCGAGCTGAGGGCGGCCGAGCGTCTGCACAAGGTGGCCAGCTGTGGCCGCCCGTTCGCTCAACGACCGCGCAACCTGGCCATCTACGCCCGTAACGAGGATGCGCATCAACGACCGCTGCTTCGAACCAGGCCCAGCCGCTCGCCGGCGTACCGCTCGCGCAACGGGCGCCACCACCATTCGTTTCCGAGATACCATTGGACGGTCTTGCGGATGCCGCTCTCGAAATCTTCGCGGGCGCGCCACCCGAGCTCGTTCTCCAGCTTCGAGGCGTCGATCGCATAACGTGCATCGTGGCCGGGCCGGTCAGTGACGAACTCGATCAGCTCGTCTCGCGGCCGGTTGGCCGGGACAAGCTCGTCCAGAATGGCGCAGATGGTCCGCACCACATCGATGTTGCGCCGCTCGTTTCGGCCACCGACGTTGTAGGTTTCGCCGATCCGCCCACGCTCGGCGATCAGGTCAAGCGCGCGCGCATGGTCTTCGACGTAGAGCCAGTCGCGAACATTCTTCCCTTTACCGTAGACCGGCAGTCGCTCCCCGCCGAGCGCGTTGAGGATCGTCAGCGGAATCAGCTTCTCGGGGAAGTGATAGGGCCCGTAATTATTCGAGCAGTTGGAGACGACGACCGGGAAGCCGTACGTCCGTTGCCATGCCTTAGCGAGGTGATCGGATGATGCTTTGGACGCTGAATAAGGCGAGCTCGGATCGTAAGGGGTCGCCTCGCTGAACAGCCCGTCGCTGCCGAGAGATCCGTACACCTCGTCGGTCGAAACATGGAGAAATCGGAATGCCTCTTTGCCGCGCCCGCTCAGCTGTGACCAATAGCTCCGGGCGCCCTCGAGCAGCGTGAATGTTCCGAATACGTTGGTTCGGATGAAGTCGGCGGCTCCGGTGATCGACCGATCGACGTGGCTTTCCGCGGCCAGATGCATGATGCGGTCCGGACCAAATTCGGCGAAGGCACGCTCCATGGCGGATGCATCGCAAATATCGGCCTTGAGGAACCGGTAGTTCGACCTGCCTTCGACATCGCGCAGCGACGGGAGGTATCCCGCATACGTGAGCGCATCGACGTTAAGGACCTCATACCCACGCTCGAGCACGAGATAGCGAACGAGCGCGGACCCGATGAACCCGGCTCCGCCGGTCACGAGGACGCGCATCAGTCATTCACCGAAAAGAAGGCAGGCAGCTCCTGCAACGTCGGCTGCCGCCGATCTTTCGCCGAGAGCGTTCCCGGGTCGGCGACGTCGGGCCAGTCGATCGCCACTTGCGGATCGTCCCACGCGAGCCCCTTGTCGTTTTCGGGGCTATAATAACTCGTCACCCGGTATGCGATGATCGAGTCCGGCTCGAGCGTGCAAAATGCATGGCCAAAGCCGACCGGCACCCACAAATGATTGTTTTCTTCAGGCGTCAGCGTTACCGACTCCCACCTTCCGAAAGTCGGCGACCCGTTCCGCAAGTCCACGGCGACATCGAATATGCGGCCGGCAAGGCAGCGCACCAGTTTCCCTTGAGCTGCGGGATGTATCTGGAAGTGAATTCCACGAATTGTGCCAGAGCGGATGCTCAGAGACTGATTGTCCTGGACGAAGCGGGCATTACAACCATGCTCCTGAAGGACGTCGTCTCTGTATATCTCTGAAAAATATCCCCTCTCATCTTCGATTTTGCTCGGCCTGATCTCCAACAGCCCCTCAAGACCAAAGTGACGAACATCCATCGCGTACCTCGAAGATTCCTAGCCCGCGGCGTCGCAATGCGCCGATGGTTGTTGCGCCGGTCCAAGCACCGAGCATGTTTGTTACGGAACTGACGCTCTGACCGTTGCGACCGGGACGAACAACTGGCTGAGCAGCTGAACGAACTTGGTGACCTGGTTCGCTCTTGCATTGCCGACATACAGCACGTCGCGGTCGCGCATAACAAAGCGCTGCGCCAATAAATAGGCCCCCGGCTTCATCATGTTCACGTAATAGACTGTGGGCTGTTCGGTGCCATTGGGAAGCAGCACGTAGCGAAAGACGAAAACCGCCGCAGCGTCGCCCTGGTTGGGATTTGGGCCGCCCGCCAGCGCGATGGCTTCCGCGAGTGACAGTCGCCCGCGGGGAAACGTGATTTCGTCGTCGCGATTCGGCGCGCCCAGCACAGAGAAAGTCTGTGGTCGCCTTACCAGGGTAATTCGATCACCCGGGGCGACGCGGACGTCTTCCGCCGGGACGTCGAGCAGATCGCTAAGCCGAATCTCGAATGTCTTCCCGTCCCGCTGGATCCGGGCGACCGCATCTTTCGCCTCCCCGCGGTAGCCGCCGGCGAGCGCAATGGCATCAATGAGAGACTCCCGGTTCGTATCGAGCACGAGCCGACCCGGCCTTGTGACTTCGCCGGCAAGCATGACGCTGTTAGTGATGGACCGATCGACTGAAACGACGACCTGCGGGTCCTGAGACATGCCCCGCAGCCCGCTCTGAATCAATGCTGCGAGCTCGGACACGGTGCGGCCAGCTGCTCGCACCCGGCCCACGAAAGGAACGCGGATGTAGCCAGCGTCGTCCACGCGAGCGGGGGGCAGGTGCTCGCCGCTCGAACTGGTGTCCGCCCCGGCTGCCGAGCCCACAGCGGCGGTCGCGATCGCTGAGCGGCCGAACAGAGCCACGCCGGCTTCGTAGACGGTGATGCTAATCACGTCGCCCGGCCCCAACAGGTCAGTCGGCTGGAGCGGCGGTGACGGCAGAGTTTGAGACGGGAGGCCGGGCGGCGGTGGCAGGGTCGCGGCGCTTGTTACGTACACGAGGGTGAAGGGAAATGGCGACGGCTTTTCCGCCGCGTGCCGGATTTCAATCCCCGTAGGTCCGCTGGACGGGAGCGTTGAACAGCCGTTGGCAAGCAGTGCCACGAAGACCGCGAGGCTGCGGCCGCGCCCGTAGCATCGCGACAAATTAGAACGATTCATGAAGGATGGGACCTTGGACGATCAGAACAAGCTTCGAGCGCCATATCACCGGTCTCCGACACAACGCAACGCGACCTTCCTTTCCGGCACCTGGCCCGTCGTAAGACTTGATCCCGGCTGGACATGAGCTGAACCAGCCGCATGGCAAGCGCCAGGACATTCACTCGAACTCCGCGAACGGTTGACCCCGCGCCGATTTGCCGTGAAGCGGCAGGCTCGTGAGCTTTTGGCACCTCTTCGTCCGGATCTTGTTTCAGCGACCGCTCAGCGCGTTGGAGGCGCTTTTTTGGTACCTGACCCGCCGAAGGGTACGGGCCAACAACCGCCTTCGCGCCGCCGCCGCGGACCTGCCGATTGCCTACGAGTTGTGGATCTCGACCGTCGAAAAGCCAAGGGACGCGAAGGCGCTTGAAACCGCGAAAGACGCGAAGCACGCGCATGCGCTATGGTTCACCGCGATCATTTACGGCGGGGATACACGGGCGACGGAGCTGACGGTGCAGTCGCTCACACAGCAAATCTACGACAAGTGGGGTGCCATTGTGCTCGCCCCCCGCCCGGCTGATGTCGCGTATTGCTCCTCACGCGTCAGATACCAAGCCAGCCTCCGCCAGGCGATCGCCAAATCTACGAGCGACTACATCGTCATGGTCGAGGCCGGTGCGCTGCTCCCGCCGCTAGCGCTGCTTCGCTATGCGGAGGCGGTTCAGCAGAACTGCCGCGCGACCGTCCTTTACGGCGACCAGGACGAAATGACGGCAGATGGCGACCGGCAGAACCCGTGGTTCAAACCGGCTTGGAACCGCGAGATGTTTCTTGCTCAAGACTATCTCTCGGGAGCCGCTGCGATTGATCGCGCAGCCGCCCGCGAGGCGACGCGGGCCATCGCGGGCGAACTCGATTTCGCGAATTTGCTGCTTCGGATAACGGCATCGCCAGGTGCGTCGATCGTCCACATCCCGCACGTGCTGAGCCATCTCCCGCCGCACGGCCGAGAAATCGGGTCGTCCGCGCGTCTCCACGGCGTAGCGGCAATCGTCGAGGCAGAGGGCGGAAAGGCGGTGCCAGGTCCTTTCGGGACGACGAAGGTGGAATGGCCCCTTCCGCAGGAGCTGCCCCTGGTCAGCATTCTGGTGCCAACTCGCGACAAGGTCGACTTGCTGCGCGCCTGCATCACCGGCGTGCTCGAGCGCACCGACTATCCGAACCTCGAGCTGATCATCGTCGACAATCGCAGCACCGATCCGCGAACCATTTCCTTTCTTTCAAAGTTTGAGCGACACCCCCAGGTCCGCGTCCTAGCCTATCCCCACGAGTATAATTTCTCCGCGCTCAATAATTTCGCGGCTCAACAGGCGCGGGGTTCGCTTCTGTGCCTTCTCAACAATGACACCGAGGTCCTCGAGCCTCAATGGTTGACCGAAATGGTCCGATATTCCGTGCGGCCGGAGATCGGGGCAGTCGGCGCCAAATTGCTCTACCCGGATGGAACTGTTCAACACGCCGGCGTAGCCATTGGCATCGGCGGCGCAGCGGGGCATTCCCATCGCCATCTATCCGGGTCGGAGCCAGGGTACTTCCGCCAGGCGCATGTCGCGCAATATGTGAGTGCTGTGACCGCGGCTTGCCTCCTCGTTGATAAGCGCAAATACCAAGAGGTCGGCGGTCTGGACGAACGCGATTTGCAGGTGGCGTTCAACGATGTGGATTTCTGCCTGAAGCTGCAAGCCCGCGGCTACCGAAACGTCTATGTCCCGCACGCCGTGCTTTTGCACCATGAATCGAAGTCGCGCGGCAGCGACGCGGCGCCGCGGAACATTGCCCGCTATACGAGGGAGCTGCACGCACTTCAGCAGCGCTGGCAGACAGAGAGTTACAACGACCCCACGCATAGTCCGAACCTTGACCGTTCGAGCGAACGGTTCATCGTCGGCCTGTAGAGACGCGCACCTGTGCCTTTGATCGACATCTTCCCTGGAGTTCCCCACGTCGAGTCACCGTTGTTCCCGGCAATGGTGGACGAGCTAGGGCTGAGCGCCGAAGAAATCCGCATCGGGACGGAGCTTCACCAGCGCGGCTATGCCGTGATGACTTTCCCGGATCCCGAACTTGATGAGCGGGTCGAACGGATCAAGCGCACGCTCGCCCCCCGGTTCGACCTCGACCTCGATGACCCTGCGTCGGTAAAGAACGTGGGGCATGCTTTGCGGGTCCAGGATGCGTGGACCTATGACGAGGACGTTCGAGCAGTCGCCGCCAATCAGGCAGTGCTCGACCTGTTGACGAAGCTCTACGGCAGGCGCGCGTTCCCCTTCCAGACGCTCAATTTTCCAGTCGGCACGCAGCAACCTCTGCACAGCGATTCCGTTCATTTCTCAAGTGTGCCTGAGCGCTTCATGTGCGGTGTCTGGCTTGCAATGGAGGACATTTCGCGCGACGCCGGCCCCCTCACCTATCTTCCCGGATCACACCGCTGGCCCGTCCTGAAGAACAGCGACATCGGCCGGACCGGCTGGCGGTCGGAGCTCAGCTCGGCGCAGGAGCCGTTCCAATTAGCATGGGAGGCTTTGATTTCGCACTCGAATCAGGCATCCGACACGTTCCTGCCGCGCAAAGGCCAGGCGCTCATTTGGGCAGCGAACCTGCTTCACGGAGGATCGCCGCAGAAGAATCCGCACCTGACACGCTGGTCGCAGGTCACCCATTACTATTTCGAGCGGTGCATCTACTACACACCCGCCTTTTCCGATGAGCCGCTCGGGCGACTGGATCTGCGGACGGTCACGAACGTGGCGACGGGGGAAATCGAGCCGAACGTCTACGGCAACGAACTGGTGCAGCCGGCGGAACAAGTCGCCGACAAACGTCGCCGGCTGCTTCCGCGGCTCTTTCGCAAAAAGCCCAGAGTTCCCGAAGGCTTCGATGGCGAGCGTTACAAGCAGCTCAACCCCGACGTGGCAGCCACTGGCCTCGACCCCGCAGATCACTACATCCGCTTCGGCCGTCAGGAGCGCCGGCGCTATACTTAGGTAGGCGAACAGGCCCTACTGATCAGAAGACCCTGAACCCGCGACCCGCGGGCAACACGCGCCCGTCCGGCGTCGCGGCATTTGTTCGCGACTTGCGCTGTAAGCCACAGACGGTACCAAGACACTTATGACCTTCACCGCACACAACATTAAGCTACCCAACGGGGTGGCCACGATGCCGGAACTCGAATGGTTCATGGCAGACCATCCCTGGCTGCTTTCGATGCAGAGGCTAATGCGGACTTTGTACCCAAACCCAACAGGAGTTCGTGTAGCTGATCTGGGATGTTTAGAAGGAGGCTACACTCTCGGACTCGCACAAATGGGTTTCGATGCGCTCGGAATCGAAGTCCGGCATTCAAACTTCCAGAATTGCCTGACGATTCGAGACGCTTACAACTTACCTAACTTAGAATTCGCCAAGGATGACGTCTGGAATTTAGATAATTACGGTCCATTTGATGCCATATTCTGCTGTGGGTTACTTTACCACCTAGACCGACCGCGCGATTTTATCAATAAGCTCGCGGCCAATTCGAATGTTGTTATCATCAACACGCATTTCGCCACTGACAAGATGAGTACTGTGTTTAACTTGTCAGAACTAACCCAAAATGAGGGTCTCCCAGGCCGCTGGTTCGGGGAACATGAAACAGTCCCCGCTTCTGAACTCGAAGAGCTTAAGTGGGCATCATGGGGAAATAATCGATCGTTCTGGCTTACCCGCGCGGCAATCTTCCAAGCCCTCTCAGACGCGGGCTATAACCTCATATTTGAGCAGATGGACCAGCTTGCCGGATTTCATGGGAACAATATTCTGAATAACATGACCGACGGCTATTATGCGACGCAAGACCGTGGAACGTTCGTCGGAATCAAGAACTTCGCTCAGAAATTGGATTCGAACACAAGCAAATAGTCTTTCGGAAGCCTAGTCGTCGACGAGGTGAGGAAATCGCCAACTCGATGTCAAGCTGTAATGACTGCGGATTGCTGTCGTGCGCCATCACCATTCGCCGGCGTTCTCAACTAGCTAAAGCGCAGAATAAACGTTCAGCGCTTCGCCAACGTCCGAGTACATAACGCCCACGCCCTTATCCAGGACCATCGCACGCTCGCAGCATTGGCGGATCAGCTCCGCGCTATGCGAAGCGAGGATCAGTGCACGATCTGCCCGCTTTTCAAACAGTTCATACTGGCACTTGCGTTGAAAGTTGTGATCACCCACGAGGATGATTTCGTCGATCAGGTAACAATCGAACTCGATCGCTAGCGAAAGAGCGAAGGCAAGGCGCGCGCGCATGCCGGATGAATAGGTCACCACGGGCATTTTCAGGTGGCTTCCCAGTTCCGTGAAATCTTCGACGAAATCTTTGATGGCGAGGTAGTCATGCCCATAGATGCGCGAAATGAAGCGCGCATTGTCGTAGCCCGTCAGGCTTCCCTGGAACCCGCCACCGAAGCCAAGCGGCCATGACACGGACATGTCCCGGACCACCTTGCCCTTCGTCGGCATCTCGACGCCGCCGATCAGCTTGATGAGCGTCGTCTTGCCCGCCCCATTGCGGCCGAGAAAGCCCACCTTTTCTCCCGGCGCGACCTCCAGGTTCAGATCTTTGAAGACTGTTTTCTGACGGTGTCCGTGCTTGTAGGATTTCGCCAGGTCGAGGCAGCGGATCATTCGACCACCAGCGTCCGCCGAACCTTGCGGCAAAGCGTGAAACCAAGCGCGAGGAGAAACATCGTCCCGACGATTGGAACGGTGAAGCCGTAATAGGTCGTCACGCTGGGGCCAAAAACCCCATGACGCATCATTTCCATTCCGTTCACGAGTGGAGAATAGAGCAAGAACTGTTGCGCGCCGGGTGTAACCCACGAAACCATGTTGAACGTTCCACACACTGGAATGGCGATATAGGTCGTGACCGGCATGATCTTTTCAAGAACGTCGGACATCTCCGACAACGGCGCTAGCACCAGGCACAAGGAAAAGGTGAACGCGCAATACACGACCCAACCAGCGATCAGCCAACCGACGTTGTAAGGGATAGGAAACAAGTCCAAATAAATGAGCAAAACGCCGACGAACAAATAAGCCATCATTCCGCCGATCATCTCAATCAAGAACCTGACAAAGACGAAGTCGACGATCGTGATCTGACGGTGGTACATCAAGCTGGCGTTGACGCTGAAAATCCTGACGGAACGGTTCACCGCGTTGCGGAACAACGTGAGCGGCAGATAACCCGTCACGACGAAGGCGATAATGGTGACGCCATGTTCTTCAGGCCCCCTCGCCACCCTCCAGAGCAGCCCGACGAGCAGGCCGAACAGAAGCGGCTCAACCATGACCCACAGGAAACCGATATTCTCACGGCCGAAGCGCGTGAGAAGCTCACGGATCATCAGCGCGCCAATGACGCGGCGCTGAATGCGCCATCCGCTCGCAAGGCTTGCCATTATTCTTCCGGAGAATGTTCGAGAACGCCGACCACGAACATCCAGCCTATGAAGTACAGGCACAGCGCCGCTGCGAAGACGGTAAGGATCCTCAAGATGCGGTCCGGCAGTACCGCCGAGTCCGGCCGGTTCGGCTCGACGACCCGCTCAAGGTAGAATTGCTGCTTCTGCGCCTCCGACCTAGCCCCCTCGAGCGAAGCATTGGCCGCAGTAAGAACCTGGGTCGCCAACTCCTGCTCGACGAGCAGATTCTCGTATTGGCCGATCTTTGACGCGATACCCCCTCGAGTACCGACGGCGCGACCGTTCTGCGCCGCAACCTCCCGCTCCATTGCGGCGATGCGACCGCGAAGCGCCGGAATGTTCGGGTTTCGTGGGGCAACGCGCTCCATTAGCTGCAACTGGGCCTTGAGAGCGGCGACCTGACCAGTCATCTGGTTGGTGAGGTCGAGCACGCCCGTAGCCTGTTTGCTCGGATCGACGATATCCGATCGGTTGCGGTACGCGCCCATTGCAAGCTGGGCTGAACGCAAGCGCGCTTGCGCCTCCAGAACCCGACGTTCGCTTTCGGCGACGGTCTGGTGTTCGGCGCGTTCATTCAGCCGGTTCACGAGCCCTTCGCTGAGATCAAGCAGCTTCTCATTGAGCATCTGCGCGTCGGCAGGCGTGAACGCCTTGACCTCCAGAACCGCGACGTTGGTCTCCTTGTCCACGTCTGCCGAAACCATGTTTTTGTAATATTTGTAGAGATTCTCGAAGCTGGCTTCGTGAAACGGCTGCGGAAAGCGGGACAGGAAGTCCGCGCCCCTGTCGCCATAGATCTTGCGAACATCGACCGCCGGACGGAGATCGGAGATCGCATCGCGTGAGCGCAGGTATTGGAGGACTTCCTGGGTCTGCTCCTCGCCCCCGGACAAGCCAGTCGTCTGGATGAGGTTCGCCAAGGTGGAGGTCGAACTGGACTTTTGGCCCGGGCTCTTGATGGTGAAGCTGGACTGCGAAACGTAGATGTCCGACGCGATGAGGCCATAGTAAACGGCGGCAAGCAGCGTCGGCAGCAGTACGAACAGGGCAAACCACCGGTGACTGTGTACCCACACGAGCACTCGGTTGGCCCGTCGTGGCTCGGCAGACCCGAAATACTTCTTCGCAAATTTGGAAGAATGGAAGCTTTCGACGTTCATCTATTCAACAATCCCCGTTACTGCAGCACGCAGCGCGAAGCCCAGATCACGCCGTAGATTCCTGAACGACGACGCGCCTCTCTCGCAGCGCCTATACACGTTTCCGTCCTTTTCAAGAATTTGGCTGCCACGCCATCAGCGCGGCCGCCCTCTCGTCTGGGACCAGAATCTCACAGGTTCAGCATGAGCAAATCCTGAACCACAGTGCAGTGCCGATACCCGTCGGCAGGTAGGTAGCGCTCCAGAATTTCTATTGGGACCAAAAGTTTATCTCGGGCATGTCTTCATTCAGCCCATGGTTGATGTAATGATACAAGGGGTCGAGCCCAGCCTGCCTGACGTCCGGACGGGCCTCGAGGTAGGTATCTCGGTCGAACAGCCCTGAACGGGCAAGCCGCCGATGTTGCCTTTTCGTTTGCCACCGGGGCGGCATCAGGTTCCACCACCACGGCCGTCGGCTCAGGGACGAATGGACTTCCTTCAGCCAGCGCAGTTTCTCTTCCTGTTCGACCAACTCCCTGGTGACGCTGGCAAGATCGGCGAGCGCCGCCCGCTCGGACTGGTGAAGACGACCGGCGGCAACCTCGACCCGGGCAAGCTCGCGCGTGATGTTGCGGTTGGCGCTCTCGAGCTTTTCCGCTTTTTCGCGCAGGCGCTCGGCCCGGTCCTCCGCATCCTGACGCTCCCTCGACAGAGTGAGGATGAGATCCTGGGTCTCCCCGAGCTCCCGTCCCAGTTGGCCGATCCGGTGCCGCTGCGCGTCGAGCTCCTTTTCGGCAGCTTCTTTCTGCCCGCGCGCATCTGCCGCGTCCGCTAGCGCCTCGTCAATCTCCGCGCGGCGCTGCTCGAGATTTCGCTGAAGCTGGTTGATGCTCTCGTCCCGTTCGGTCAGCGACGCTTTGAGCCCATCGATTTGGACTTCGAGCGCTCCGATATGCTTGCGAAGCTCCTGCTCAGTGTCGGCCGCTGCCTGTCGCTCCGACGCGGACTGCATCGCGAGCGCTTCGCGTTCCACCGAAGCGGCCGCGGCAGTGCGGACGAGCTCTTCGCGCTCGGCTTCCCACCCAGTCTTTTCCCCTGAGATCACGTGCTCGCGCCAGTTGATATGCGCTTGGAGCTTCGCCGCTTCCTCTCGGGCCTCGGCGATCAGGAGGATGTCCTGAGAATTCGTCCGCGGATTGAGCACCTCGCTGCTTTCCCACGTGATGACGTTGGTGCAAGGAACCTTCTGGTAGATGTAATTTCGGTTCAGCGGCTCGGGCGACGGCTCACGCCGGAAAATCGCGCAAAAGTCGTTCCACATGTCGGCCTCACGCTCGGCCATGAAGCTTTCGACGAGCGTGACGTTGAGATCCTGGCGCTCTGCCCATTGCTTCAGTGCGAGGCCGGAATCCGGATAGAACCGCCAGAAATCCTGCGGACAGCGGTGGACGATGCCGTTCGAGGGCGCGCTGATGTAGATGTGGCCGCCTGGTTTGGCCTTGCGGCACATAGCCTCGAAAGTGATCCAGAATGCCGGGTCGTGCTCCAGCACGGAAGTTGCGAGGACGAGGTCGAATTGATCGTCGTCAACGGGCCAGGGCTCTCCCGCCGTGACGACGATGTCCACGCCCTGACCCGCCTCGTGATCGATACCAGTATATTCGGCATCTTTGGGCGCAACGTCCCGGAGCGTCCCGTTCATGTCCTGTGCGCCCACGTCCAGGATGCGGGCGGCCCTCGGCGGGCAGTAGGTGCGCATCACAAGTCCGCCGATTTTCAGGGCGGTGTCATGCATTCGTCGGCTCCTGGCGCTTGGGTCGGCTTGGAATTGGGGCCGCAAGGATGCCCGCAGGCGCGGCTTTGCCAAAGTTGGAGAGGCAAGGCGAGCGAAAAACCGCTCTTTTCCGCGCCGGCCTCAAGGATAGCCCCGCGTGCGCAGATTCACGGCTTGCCGGACCGCCTTGGCGTACTCGCGAACCATCTCAGTGAATCCGGGTCGTCCGCGCAGCACGTCGCCGCTGTTGCGCCCAAGCCTTTCCCGCAATTCGTCATTCGAAAGTAGCTGCTCGATCAGCGCCGCGAGCGCCTGAACGTCTCGCGGCTCGTAGAAAAGCGCATTGACGTTCTCGTCGACGATCTCGGGGATTCCGAACACCGGCGTGGTGATGATCGGCAGCCCGCACGCCATTGCCTCGACAATGACGCGGGGCGCGCTTTCAACTCGCGAGGTGCAGACGAATATGTCGCTCGCCACATAGTAAAGGAACGCGTCCTTCACCGCGTCGGTCACGACAAAATTCGCTGTTTCGATACCGGCGACGACTTCGCGCACGGCTGCCTCATAGTCCCGCTCCGCGACATTCCCTACCACGAACATATAGAGGCTTTCCTGCCGCTCGGGCGACAGAGCCGCATAAGCTCGAGCCAGATCGATTTGGCCCTTTCTGCGACATACGGTGCCGACGACGCAGATCACCTGTGCGCCGTCCGGGACGCCGAGTTCGAGGCGGGCCTGGTTCTTAGTCCAACGGCCCGTCTCCTCCTTGAGCCGGTCCTCGGGGATCCCGTGGCGGATGATCTTGAAGTTGCCCCTGGTTTCAAGGGCGCGCCATGCACGCCGCGTGGCCTCGGCGACATAGGTGACGCGATAGGGATATTCGAACGCCGCATGCGCGGACGGCCGCAGGTCGGCTGGAAGATAATCGAAATAGGTTTGCCAGGGCTCGCTTTCGTGCTGGCACCAAATCGTGGGGATTTCGGCGGATGCGGCAGAAAGAATCGCCCAATAGGTCTGCAGCGTATTGGCGACGACCACTTCAGCGCCGAGCACCGCGAACAACATGCCGATCGCGGCGATCGCGACCTCCTGCGTATCGGCATCTTTGACGCCATAAAAAAGCTTGGGCAGGACGATCACGCGAATTCCGGCTCGCTGATAGTCGTCGCGCAGCGGGCCTTCGGCGGGTGAGATAACCACCGGGTCGACGACGCCGCTGTCCCGCAATCCCACGATCAGGTCGAACAGGGTCATCGGCGCGCCTTCGCGACCGAGATTATGTGAGACGAACAGCGTCCTCACCGCGCCTTTTCGGCTCGTCTCCGGCCGTACCGCCGCAGGTTCGAAGCGCTCGTTCTCGAGCGATAGATTTGGATTGTACCAGCGGTCGTGCCATTGGCCGTACAGCTCGCGGAAATTCACCCGCTCGGCAGGATTGTCGTTAAACCCGCGGCTCTTCCCTTCATAATGCCAGAGCTCGGCCGTGGGACAATAGATGCAGCGGCGGCCAGACAAGACGATGCGATAACAATAATCGACGTCGTTGTAAGCGACCGCGAACTTGTCTTCGTCGAACCCTCGAAGCTCCTCGAACAGCTTTCGCGGCGTCAGCATGCAGGCGGCGGTGACGCCGGAATATTCACGGGCGCTCCTGACGAATCCGAGATAACCCCAGTCGTGCGGCGGAAGACCGCGGAAGGCGTGGCCGACCAGCCCTTCGTGATAGCCGTGCACAATGCCGGCGTGTTGGACCGTTCCATCTTCGAAATATAGCCGCGCGCCGACCGCGCCGACGCCCTTCATCTGCGCATATCCTATCATCTGACTGAGCCAGTGGGGCGCAATCACCTGCGTGTCGTTGTTCAGGAACAGCAGGTATTCGGCGTCCGTGTGGCGGGCCGCGAGATTGTTGAGGTTGGCGAAATTGAACCCCGTCGGCGGGCTGGCAATCCGGACGACCCTCGTCTTCGCCGAGTCCGCGATCCTGGCGAGATAGGAAAGCGCTTCGGCATCGTTGGTTTCATTGTCGACGACGAGGATCTCGAAATTGCGGTAGGTCGTTTTCTCGATCGACTCCAGGCAAGCTCGAAGAAGTGACGCCTGGTTCTTGGTTGGAATGATCAGGCAAACCGACGGGCCATCGTCGGGGAACCGGATCTCGAACATTCCGACCTTGGCTGCATCAGCCCATTCGGGGTGAATGGCCGAAGCCTCGTGGAGACCCCGCCGTTTGAGCGCCTCCTCGACCGCGCGGCGGCCGCGCTCGATGCTCGCCGGCTTCGCGTCGCCGCCGCTCGCGGTCGAACCCTCGACGGCTCGCCAATGGTAGAGGACCTTGGGGATATGGCCGACATCGCGCACCGCCTCCGAGGCGCGCAGGGTGAAGTCGTAGTCCTGCGAACCGTCGAACTCGGAGCGGAACCCGCCGAGCTTGTCGAACACCGACTTGCGGACAGTGATAATGTGACTGAGATATGCCCATGACAGGAGCAGCACCGGCGACCAATCCGGCTTGAACTGCGGTGCGAAGCGACGGCCGTCGACATCGATTTTGTCGTCGTCGCTGTAGACCAGGTCGACTTTCTTGTTTTCGGCGTAACAAAGCGCGATCTCAGCGAGGCAGTCGCGAGTGATGAGATCGTCGTGATCGACGAAGGCAAGGACTTCCCCAGTTGCCATCGCCGCCGCGGTATTGGTCGCGGCTGAAATACCCCCCTTCTCGTCCAGTCGACTGACGCGGATGCGAGGGTCGCGCTTGGCAAGCGCTTCCAGCATGGGGCCTATGTGGGCGGCCGGACTGCCGTCGTCGACCAGGCACCATTCCCAACCGTCGTAAATCTGCGACAAGATGGAATCGGCGAGTTCATGCAGCAGGCTCTCGTCGCTGTTGTAGACCGGAGTGAGAATCGAGATTTTCGGGAGCTTGCCCGACCGTGCCTCTACTCGTCTTCGAAGCTCGTCGATGTCGCGATCGCTGAGCTCGTTCATCGCGATCCAGCGATCGAACGGGCTGGACACGGGAGATGCGCTTTCGTCAGCCTCGTCGACGCTGCGTGCGCTCCGCGATTCGTGGATTCCGCGAGTCAAATAGTGGCCAAGCGGATTGATCCCGGCCTGTTCCACGTCGGGGTACGTCTTCAGGTACCAGGCGGTGTCGAAGAAAGGACTTGGGTTCCGGCCGAGGGACGTGCCGATTCTAAGATAGTGATAGAGCGGATTCACCCCGGATTCCGCCACGTCGGCGTAAGTCTCGAGGTACCAGCTCGTGTTGAACAACGGGTTGGGATCGCGACCCTCCCTCCACCCGGATTCCAGATAATGAGCGAGCGGATCGACGCCCGCTGCCCTCACGTCGGGATATTGTTCGAGGTAGAAGGCTTCGTCGAACAGGCCGCTCGCGGCCACGCTGGAATAAACGCGCTTCAATTCGCTCGGCCGTTTCAAGAAGGGTGACACAGCACTGGACGCAAGCCTGAACAATCCTCTCACAAGCCATCCATTCCCGAACCTGACCTTAAGTTCACGCGCATCAGCCAGTCACTTTAGTCGCTGTAGATGATAACCGAACCCGACGGGTCCACCTGAACGTCGTGCGCAGTGAAGTCGGCAAGCTCTTCGACGACGGCACCACGCGCCTCACCTGGTGTGTAGAGCAGAAGGAAACCGGCTGCGCCCGCGCCCAGGAGTTTCCCGCCGGTCGCGCCCGCAGCCTTGGCCCGACTGTAGGCATTCGCGATTTGCGGCGTGCAGATGTCCGGCGACAATCGCTGCTTGCGCTGCCAAGCCTCGTCCAGGACCGGCCCGAGCACATCCACGTCATGGCAGAGAGCGCCGCGAAGCTCGTGCGCCTGTGCCACCATCGCCTTCATGTTTTCGATCATCTCGGGCGAGCGTCGCAATCTTTCCGCCTGGCCCGCAAGTAGTTGGCTCGCCGAGCGGCTTCCACCAATATAAACCATGACCAAATTGTCCTCGAGCCGCCTCCGCTGTTGCCAGGTGAGGGGCACGACCTGCGCCGTGACACTGCCGTCCTGGTGAAACTCGAGCAAGTTGATGCCGCCGAGGGCGCATCCATATTGGTCTTGCTTGCCAATCGTTTCGCCAAGCTTGTCTAGCTCCACCTCGCAGGCCATCTCCGCGAGCCGCGTCTTGGACACGTACGTGCCGCGATAGGCCAGGCATAGGTTGAGCAAGCCGACCGTAAACGCGCTTGAAGACCCCATGCCGGTGCCGGAGGGGACGTCGGCGCTGGAGTTGAAGTCCACACCGTCGATTCCAAGGTCGCTGAATATTTGGCGAATGATCCGGTGCCTGATCTCGTTGGTGTTCGCTGGCTTCTCGATCTCCGAATATTTGAGAATGCTTCCCTTGCGGTGGAAATTGTCGTGCATCGAAAGATACACGTATTTGCAAATGGCCATGCTGAGCACGGCCCCGCCATGCTGCGAATAGAATGTGGGGAGGTCGGATCCTCCGCCGACGAAGCTCACACGCAAGGGTGTGCGAGAGATGATCATGCGAACTCCGCGGTCAGTGCTTCGCCGGCGTCGCTGATGCCGTCGCAGAGAAGTTCGGGCTCGACGTCGTAGCTCGCCCGGTCGCTTCCATTGTGTCCGGTCCGAACGAGAACGGCCTTTCCTCCGGCGGCGTGCGCAGCGGCGATGTCGCAGTAGCGGTCGCCGACCAGCCATGACCGGCTGAGATCGAGATTATGCCGGTGCGCAGCTTCGACGAGCAGGCCCGGTTTGGGTTTGCGGCACTCGCAGTCGATTTTCAACTCGGCGACCTCCCCGGGCCACCCCCGCTCCGGGTGATGCGGGCAGATGAACAAGTCGTCCAGGTAGGCACCAGCGGCTTCGGCGAGTTGATGATCGATTTCGCCCGTGACGGCACCTAGGTCGGACATTTCCATCTGTCCTTTCGCGATCGCAGGCTGGTTGGTGACGCAGATTACCGGAACACCCATTCGATTGAAGCGAGCGATCGTCTCGGCAGCGCCCGGCAGCAGTTCGACGTGATCCGGCGACCGGAGGCCGTCCAACTCTTCGACGATCACCCCATCGCGATCGAGAAACAATGCGGGCTTGCGGGTTCGCGACGAAAGCCGATCAAGCTTCCCTGAACGGAGGTCCTTAAGGGCCGCGGCCAATCGCTCGGGCGTGCCGATGTCCTTCACGTACTCGATGCTTTTGTAGGCATAAAGCGCCTCCTCGCGAGCGATCGTCGGGAAGATATCACGGGCCCAGTCGGACGCCCCGTGTTCGGGTACATATTCCAACGCGGAAGGTGACAGCACGTAAAGAGCCGCACTGACCAGGTTCGGGTAATGCGACGGCCCGCAATGGGGTTTCGGATGGATCGCGATGATTCGGCCGTCTTCCCTCGTTTCGACCAGGTCGCTGTCAAACGGATGGTCGTTCGGGTGGACGAAAAGCGTGCCCGCACCGCTCCGTCTGAGCGCCTCGGCTGCGAACCTTTGCAGATCGACGTCCATCAAAACGTCGCCGTAGATGACGAGGAACGGCTGTGTCAGGAGGTGCCGCAGCTGATTGAAGCAGCCGGCCGTGCCCAGCGGCTCGGTTTCGACCACGTGTTGAATCCTCGCCCCGAACGCTCCGCCATCGCCGAAGTGACCATTGATCGCTTCGGCTCCATGGCCGGTCATGAACAGGAAGTCGGTGACACCGCAGCGGACGGCCGTTCGCACAGTCCGCTCCAGCAACGGCACACCGTCGATCGAAACCATCGGCTTGGGCAGGTCGGAAAGTCCAAGACGCGTACCCTTGCCGCCGGCAAGCACGATCGCTTTCACTCGACTTCCATCCAGATTGCCTTAGCGGCCGCACGCACAGCCTCGTCCGATGTCATCGACGGTTCCCAACCAAGCGCCCGCACTGCCGAAAAATCATAATCGAACGTGGGCACGTCACCGGCCCAGCCCCGGTCGCCTCCGGTGAACCGGATTTCAGCGGACTGCCGCGGCCCCTCCTCGATGACGGTGCGCGCGATATCCGCAACCATCGACCGGGTGAAGGTTCCTACGTTGTAGACGTTGATCCTGTCCCTTGCACTGCTCCAGATCTTCAGCATTGCCGCGACGAGGTCTGAAACCGCGAGGTAGGGTTTCACCTGGTTGCCGTCGCCGAGGACCTCCAGCCGCCCGGGCCTGCGGCGTAGTTTCTGGACGAAATCATAGACGACACCGTGTGTCGCCCGCGCACCTACGACGTTGGGAAAACGGACGATCCAGCTCTGAATCCCGTAATTATCGCCGAATGAGCTGATGAATGCTTCCGACGCCAACTTGGCCGCGCCATAGTGAGAGATCGGCAGTAGGGGACCGTGGTCCTCGCGAATCTTCCCTGGGACCTCGCCGTAAATTGCCGACGTCGACGCAAACACCAGCTGCTTGACCCCGGCCTTGCGCATTGCGTCGAGGATGTTGAACGTCGTCAGGAACGTGTTTTGAAGATCGATCTCCGGCGCCTCATGCGAACGGGCAATGTCCGAGTTGGCCGCAAGGTGAAAAACCGCTTCGAAGGCCGGATCGGCGGAGCCGAATAGCCGGGCCAGAGCCGACCGATCGAGAACATCCGCTTCCACGAACGTGAAATCAGGATTGCCCGCCAGTGCCTGGAGGTTTTGCTCACGGCCGAGCGAAAGATCGTCGACGCCGGTGACCTTGTGGCCAAGTTCCACCAAGGCATCGCAAAGATGGCTCCCGATGAACCCGGCGGCACCGCTTACCAAGATGTGCATGGTCGCGCCCTGATTAGCCGTTTGGACCGCGGTCGCGCTCGCCGGCGATGAACTGGGCGACGATGTGGATCAGGGACTGATGAGCATCTTCGACGATCCCGTAATTGTTGGCTGGAATATGAATCGAAATGTCCGCCATGTCCTTCAAGCGCCCGCCTGAGAAACCCGTCAGGCCAACGACCTCGAGCCCGAGTTCGCGCGCCTTCTCGACGGCCGCGATGATGTTGGCGCTGTTCCCGGACGACGAAACCGCAATCAGCAAGTCGCCCGCGGAGGCGAAAAGCTGAAGTTGACCGGCGAACACCTGGTCGAAACCGTAATCATTCGCGATCGCGGAATAGATGGAATTGTTCGATGTCAGCGACCGCGATGACACAGCAGGATGGCCGCTGCTGAACGTGCCTTTGCTCCAGTCGCAACAAAGATGTTCTGCAATTGCCGACGAACCGCCGTTGCCGATCGAAAAGATCTGCGCGCGTTCGCTGGCGACCCGGGAAACGCTGGCGGCCAGCCTGTCGAGCGCCGACGGCGGCACGGAGTCCAAGGCTGACTTAAGCTTCGCTGCATAGCCATCCCTGTACGATGCGATGGAGGATCGATCGAACAGCGCATTGCGATGGCGCGGATCCTGATCGGGTGAAATCATTTCGCTCCAGAGGGTTACGCGGACCCTATCGGCATGCGACGGGGGCTGCAGTGGCGTAGACAAGCGTCCTCACAGGGTCAACGCTGCCCTCTCACTTGGCGTGAACGGACACGCGCCGTGTCATATGGCTGAGCAACGGCACACCGTCCCACGTGGGTGCGAAGTTGAGGGCCTGGCCGATCGGCACAATCCGATAGCCCCCCCGGCCGGCGATCGCCCGGGCAAGCGACGTTAGCTGGTCTTCGTCGAACCCGAAGTGGGTGATCGTCTGGAGCTTTCGTGTGGCGATCGCAGCGACATCGGCGAGGGTGGCGAACCGCGACTGTGAAAAGAACCCGCCGCCGCCATGCTTCTCGAGCGCGACCGCCGGCTCCGCGACGTCGACGACTTGCAGTTCGTTGCTGTAGCGAACACCGTGACGCGCCCAGCCTTCGGCGAGCAAATCGTTGGTAAGGACGAGCTTCGAGACCGCCACAGCGGGCTCGACCGCGTAGGACTTCGACTGGATGACCCCCCCTAGGCGGCGGTAAAGGTCTTTCGAGAGCGCGTCGAGATCGCTCGATGCGCCGACCCACCCAAGCAGGCGCGGCGAGCTGCAGCCCATTTGATCGAACCAATATGCATCGTTGAAAAGCTTGGTCGCGAGCTCGTCCCGGATCCGGTCGTCCGCCTGCGCATACGCGGGCACGGCAATCAGGGCGAGCGAGTGGCGGTCGGAGAAACCGATCGACAGACCGTCCGGGCGAATGGGCACCCGGGAGACTGCGTCCACCTTTGCGTCCCCTCCCCAAATGATCCGAAGGTCGCAAAGGCTCGAGAGCGAACGTTCGAGGTCCCCGCCATAGGGATAAGAGCAGAAGAGATGACGGTTCTCCTCGCCGGCATTGTTCAGCGCGTCGACAATAATCTCGACCGCGGTGCGAGCGGCGGGCGAGAAGGTCGCCGGCAGACGAACGATGTTCGCATTGCCGGCAAGGACGGAGAGCGCCCAGCTGTAAACGAAGATCGTGTCGACGTTCGACGGTGGAAGATGCAGCGCGAGACCTCTCGCTGCCGCGATCTCGTGAGGGCCAAAGCCGGAGCGGCCCTCTTCGGCCAGTGCCCTCACCGCAGCCGCACGCAACCAATAACCGAGTGCGACATATTGCGGGAGCGCCCGCATGACGGGGTTGCGAAGGAGCTCCGACGAGATAGTCCCGAGCAGCATCACCAGTTCGTCCGAGAACGGCTGTGACGGCTGCTTCGCCATCTCGCGCACGTGGTCCATGAAGTCGGAGGCGTCGATCGTGCGCGGAACAGGGCTGCAGATGCTGATCATCACGCGGCCATGCCAACCACGTCGCTGCAACCGCGCAGCTCGGAACGCGGAAGCCGGCCAAGCACCTTGATCCCTCTGTCGCCCCACTCGGCGTTGGATCCGGACCGGACTTCGATGACGCCGAGATCTTCGGTCAGGACGCTGTGACCGGGATAGCTATGCGGGAGTAGCGAGAGCACCTGGATGAGCCCTGGCTGGCCAGGGGCCGCGGGCTCAAAGGTGCGGGTATCGCGGACGATCACATCGGCAAAGTTGGGCGGATACAAGAGTCCCCCCGGACCCTCGAGAAAGATCGTCCCGATCTGCTCGACCATGCCATAGAAATTGTAGATGCGCTTGAGGCCGAAGGATTCGCCGAGGCGGCGCCGGAACTGCTCATTGCTGACCGCCTGCTCGACCAATTTCTTCCAGCCGCCGGAATGGATCAGAATACCGTTGGAAAGATCCAGATTCCTGCTCCTGAACTGCTCGTAGAACTTGGCCCAGACCATGAACGTGAAACCGAACATAAAGAATGCCCCGCCATTCAGACGGTCGAGAAACGCGTCCACCGCAGCGAAGTCCGGCTCCAGTTCAGGCGTCAGGGCGAATGAATGGTCGCGGCCGTAGCGCATCAAGCCGAGCACGCCGGCGCCTCGTGCGCTCATCTTCTTCGGGTCCTTGAAGACGGCGTCAGTGTCGACGACCAGCATCGGCAGTCGGCTCTTTCCGAGGACGTGCATCAGCGAGTTCGCCAGCGCCCGCTGCTGAATCGTTGAGGTCGCCGAGTCGAGACGCACTCGGCTGACCGCCTGCCCCGTAGTTCCGCTCGAGGTGAGGGTGACGCGGACGTCAGCGTCGGAAACGGACTGCAGCAGCTGGGTCTTGAAGTTAGAGACCGGTAAATAAGGCACTTCGGCGAGATGGGCGGCAGCGGTCAGTCCGTCCCAATAGCCGTCGATGATGCGCCGGTACGGCACGCATTTCTCATAATGGAGCTCCGTCAACCGATTGAGCCCTGAAAGCAGCAGCTGTTCACGATCGGATTCGCGCCACGAATAGGGGGCACCAGCAAGCGCCTCATCCAGTTCGGGGATCACTGCATTTCCCCCAACCTTTGATAGTCGATCTTGCCGCGCTCGGTTCGCGGCAGCGACTGGAGCGCTCGAAATGTGAAGCTTCCTGTCGGCAAAGAGAACCGCGAAAGCAGCAGCTGGCGAAGCTCATCGGGCCTGGCCTCGATCCCCTCTTCGTAGAAGATGCGGAGGTTCGCGCCGGTCTGGACTACGGCAGAGCGGCACAGCGTGTTGGTCAGTTTTTCAACCTCGTCGAGATTCACGCGCAACCCATAGACCTTTGCCGACCGCTTTGCTCGACCGGTGAGGGTCAAGCGGCCAGCCGCGTCGAGAAATCCGAGGTCACCGGTGTGAAGCACGCCGCCAAGCTCATCGCCTTTCTCGAGATCGGAACGCTGCTCGGAATAGCCCATCATCACGTTTGGCCCATGATAGACGACTTCCCCGCCACCCTCCGCGTCCGCTGACTCGATTTCGAGCTTGCCGCCTGGCAAGGCTCGTCCGACCGATGCGGGAGCGACTGGAAAGTCCTCATGCTGCAACGTCGTCATCCGCGGCGATGCCTCGGTCTGCCCGTACATTACGTAAAACCGGCCGCCGCGCTGATCCATGTACGCGTGCGCCCGCTGGCGTGCAGCGACGTCGAGGTGCCCGCCAGCCTGCATCAGGGCCGCAAGCTGCGGCAGATCGAGCCGTTGGTAGCCAAGCCTCTCCAGGATAGCGAAATGGAATGGGACGCCGGGGACGTGCGTGACCTCTGCCTCCTTCATCGCTGTCCAGAATTCGCGCTCCATGAAGCCCCGTTCGGTGAGCACGGTCCGCGCTCCTGCGGAAAGGTGGCTGGTGAGCACCGAAAGCCCGAACGAATAATGGAGCGGCAAATGCCCGCTCGCCACGCTGTCGCTGCCAATATCGAGCACATCGGCAATCGCGACAGCGTTCGATCGCAGGTTCCCAAGATTCAGACGCACGAACTTGCGGCTTCCGGTCGATCCGGATGTCGAGAGAAGAACCGCCAATGAGGGATGCGGCGGCGGATTATCGCGATTGCGGACTACCAGCTGATCAACGGCACTACAGTCGATCTCGAAGTCGGGCCGATATACGTCGCCGAGCTCCCGCTTGCTGGCCTCCGGCAGCTTCGGGTCGAGAAGCGCGACCGCATGCCCTCCTGCGATGGCGCCGAGCAGCACGGCAACCGTCGGCACATCGTTGCGCGCGTACAGAAAAACTAGGCCTTTCTCGCCTTGAAGCCGGTCCCGCCACGACAGCGCCAGATCGCTCAATTCGCCGTACGAAACCCACTCGCGCGTTCGATCGTCGCGCAAGCATGGCGCGGCCGCATCGGCGCCTCCAAGGAACGGGATCACTGCTATCCCGCCGGCGTCAGATCAGCATCCCGCCATCGACCCCGAGAACCTGGCCGGTGACGTAGCTGGAAAGATCAGACGCGAAGAACAACGCCGCTCGGGCGACATCGTCGGGAGTGCCGATACGCTTCATACCTATCGAGGCCAGGCGCTCGGCATATTTGTCCGGGGGCAGCTGGCGGACCATCGCGGTATCGATGAACCCGGGTGCAATGGCGTTGACCCGGATATTCTTCGGCGCAAGCTCCTTCGCTGCGGAGAGCGTGGCCCCAATGACTCCGGCCTTTGAAGCGCCGTAGACCAGTTGGCCCGCATTACCGAACCTGCCGATGATCGAGGCCAAATTGATTATCGAGCCGCCGCCGCCACGCTGCATCAACCGCGCTGCGGCCTGCGTGCCGTGGATGACGCCTTTGAGATTGACGGCGATGGTCTGATCGAGGTCGCTCTCCGGAACCATGCCGATGAGTCCGTCGATCAGCACGCCTGCATTATTGACGAAGATGTCGAGGCGCTTGAATCGCGAGAAGGCCTCTCGCGCAATGTTCGCGGAAGTGGATGCCTCGGCAACGTCGCCCGCCACGGCGACGGCGGGTACCGAATAGGCGGCCGCGATCTGCTGAACCGCGCCCTGGAGCGCGTCACCGTCTTCACGACCGTTGAGGATGACCGCGGCGCCGTGCTCGGCGAACAGATTCGCGATCGCCCGCCCGATTCCGCGGCTGGCTCCCGTCACCACGGCGACCTTGCCGGTGAGGTCGATCATTCCCTTTCCTCATCCATCAGCGTACCGGCACATGATCTCCACAGCCTTCGCGAATGAGCTCATGTCGAGGATGTCATCCATCTCGAGCATACAGTCGAACTCCTGCTCGAGGCCTGCAACGAGCATCATGTGGCCGACCGAATCCCACCCTTCTATCTCGTTGTAAACCAGCCGGTCTGCCCCTTGGGCGGCATCGAGATTAAGCGTTTCGACGAAAACCCTGCTGACCCTTTGTTCGACTGAACCGGCGTGTTGCTCTACGTTCAACTTTCAACCCCTTCATTGGCACGGACGGCGATCATCTGCCGCCCGACCGCTGGATTCCCATGCATGATGTATCCGTCGCCAACGACCTTCGTCAGCACCGACCCGGCGGACAACTTGCTATAGGCGCCCAGAACCGCCCGCGGATGCATGACAGCACCGGCGCCAATGAAAGCGCTCCTACCCACCTGCGCAAACCCGTTCAATTGAGCGCCTGGCGATATTACTGACGAAGCGCCGAGCGCGACGTCGTGGCCGATGGTCGCATGGACGTTCACCAGCACATTGTCATCGATTGTGGCGAATGGACCCACGAACACGAGTGGGCAGATGATCGTTCCCCTGCCGATCTTCGCGGTAGGCGACACAATCGCGGACGGATGGACGAGCGACCTCATTTCGAGGCCACGGCCAGCCGCATCCGCAAGAAGCCGTTCGCGAACTTCCGGGTCGCCGTTGCAAACGATGCCCACCTTTCGGCCAAGCCCCTCGACCGTCTGCAGCGACTGGTGAAAAATCGGAGACGCTCCCGTGAGCCGGGCAATGTCGTCGGTTCGCGACGGTTGCGGGGCGACGACGTCACTGATCAGGGGCGTGCCCGAGTTAAGCGACGGCACTTCAGACGCAGCGCCGACGTCGATAATGTAGGAAGCCACTTCGACAGCGAGGCTGCCTGCGCCGAGCAACACATATTGTGACAGACCGCTCATCAAGTCATTCTCACCGGAACAAGTGCATGGTTCTCGATTGGAAGACTAGGCTGATCAGGTGGACATCGCATCACAAACAACAGTCGAAATCATATCGATCTCTTCCTTGCTGATGGACGCCCACAATGGAAGGCACAACACGCGCCGCGCAACGCTTTCGCTAACCGGAACGTCGAACTTACGGTGAATGTAGGGCAATGTATTCAGTGACGGGTAAAAGTAACGCCGCGGCATGATGCCGTGGCGGTTCAACTCGGTAACCACTTTCAGCAGGATCTCCTCGCTTTCAAAGATCACGGGGTAGTAAGCGTGGTTCGGCTCGCAGCCCTCTGTAAGGCGCTGCCGCTGCAGCGGTAGGCCGGCGAGGTTCGCGTCATAGCGCCTCACGGCGTTACCGCGAGCGCTAATGATCTCTTCGACATACGGCAGGTTGCACAAGCCCATTGCCGCGTGGAATTCCGAGTTCTTACCGTTTATTCCGACGTCCGCGATGTGGGTGGCAGTCGCGTGGCCGAAGTTCCGAAGCAGCGCCATCCGATCGATGAGTTCGTCCGAGCTGCTGATTACGGCGCCGCCCTCAACGGTGTGGAACAGCTTGGTCGCATGGAAGCTCGCTGTTGCGATGTCCCCATAGGCGAACACAGACCGGCCATGGACCCGCGCGCCGAAGGCGTGGGCGGCATCGTAAATCACCGCCAGCTTATGCTCTCGTGCGATCTTGCTTATGGCTTCCACGTCGCACGGGTTTCCGAAGACGTGCGTGGCGACAATGCCTGTCGTCGCCGGCGTGATCGCCTCTTCTATCCGCTTCGGATCAATTAAAAGTCCCTCGGGCTCGATGTCGACCATGACGGGCTCGCAAGCTTCCCAGACGATACTCGAAGTGGTTGCGACGTAACTGAAGGGCGTAGTGATCACTTCGCCCTTAAGTCTCAGGGCCTTGATGGCGATCTGCAGCGCAATCGTGCCGTTGGAAGTATAGAGCAGGTTATCGAGCTGCAGCTTCTTGCGCAGTTGCAGCTCCAGCTCGTGGACCAGCGGGCCATTGTTGGTGAGCCACGCGCGGTCCCAGATGCCGCGGACCCGCTCTAGATATTCCTCGACTGGTGGAAGAAAGGGCTTGGTGACGTTGATGTTCATAGGGGATTTCTGCTGCGGTAGGTACGAGCCTGAGAATCAATGCGAATTTACGGCTCGTTGTTCCTGTCTTATCAAGGCGATGGCGTCCGACTAGCAGATCGGGAGACTCTGTCCAGCAGACCCCCCTTCACCTGCGCCCTGTAGCCGTTTCGCGACGGAAGAGACGCGCCGATCTGGTGCTTGACGAAGAGATTGGTCGATGCCAGCCGTCCCAAAGGCCGGCAGCCAGCCTAAACCATTCACAAGCAACAGGGATCGAGATGAGCAAGAGTTTAGTGCATGAGGCGGGGCCGGAGATCACCCAGCTTCGCGAGGCGCTTGCGGCTTCCGAGCTGCAGCTCAATGAAGCCCGAGCGGAGCTCGGACGCCTCGTACGGATTACCGAACGCAATTTGGCCCAGCGAACCGCGGAAGCTCAGTCTGCCAGGGAGCGCAAAGAGGAACTTGAGGAGCGCGCGATCGCGTATCAGAAAAGCGTCTACGCTCTTATACAGCTGATGCTGGAATCAGACCTGCTGCCGGCCGAAGTGATCATGTCGTGGCTAGTCCAATCGCAAGTTTTCGATCCCGATTATTACCTGCTGGCGAACGAAGACGTGGCCATCGCCGGGCTCGATCCTGCCGAGCACTTCATGGCATGTGGCATCAGTGAACGGCGTGCTTTCAGCGACGCGTTTCCGGAGCGGATCTGAAGGTGGGGCAGTTACCCGCGAAGGAAGAATTCCGTAGAGGTGAAGCCGACACCACGGCCGATTGGCGACGGGCGTTCGCGAGAATCTTCGAAGCGGACCTGTTCGATCATGACTGGTACGCGGCGGAATATCCGTGCACTTGGGATTCCGGCCTGTCGCCGCTTGAGCATTTTGTGAAATATGGCGCGGCTATGGGCCGCAAGCCATCGGCCTCTCCAACGCCGGCGCAAATGGAAGCCATCCGGCGCATTCTTGGCGGTGAGGAGTCCCCCCAGGCGATGCCTCAGGACCCCGATCTCCCCCTCGTCTCGATCATCTGCATCACCTACAATCAGGTGCGCTACATCGAGCAGACCCTCGATAGCATGCTCGCCCAGCGGACGACATTTCCGTTCGAAGTGCTCGTCGGGGACGATTGCTCGACCGATGGCACCGCTGACATCATCGCCGAATATGCAGCCCGGGATCCGCGCATTGTCGCAGTCCTTCGCCAGGCAAACATCGGGCCGAATCCCAACTTCGAGGACCTCGCGCGGCGGGCGCGTGGCAGGTTCGTGGCCGTCTGCGAGGGCGACGACTATTGGGTCGACCGCCAGAAGCTCCAGAAGCAGGTCGACTTCTTCGAGGCCAATCCAGAATACACGGTCTGCTTCCATAAGCTTCGGGTGCTCCACGAGGACCATCCGGACATCGAAGAGTTCTTCCCCGAGCGGTGCCAGCGGGAACTGACGCTCGACCAGTTGGCGCGGCAGAATTGCATTCAAACCAACAGCGTTATGTATCGCTGGCGCTTTGGCGCGGAACGTCCGTTCACCATCGCCAGGGAACTGGTCCCGGGTGATTGGTATACGCACTTGCTCCAGGCGAAAGTCGGGCGGATCGGCTATCTCGATGAAGTGATGGCGGTCTACCGGCGTCATGCAAACGGCATGTGGTCGCCGTACGCGACCGAGCTCGCCCGATCCCGCAAGTATGGAAATGGCGAGATCCTGTTCTTCCGAGAGTTGAAAAAGCACTTCGGGGGCTCGCTGAACGAGCATTTCCACAAGACCCAGAAAATCCTCTTCAAGCGCCTGGCCCAGGCTTTTCTCGACGATTGCGATACGCAGTCGCTGTTGGGCCTGATCTCAGCCAACCGCGACATCTGCGCAGAGGCGATGGAAGAGCTCGGCTTCGATCCCGGCACGGTCGATTGCCCCGATGAATCCAGCCTCCGCGCAACCCTCCTCGACCAATCGCGGATCAGCGTTATCGTGACCGCTTACAGGCACCGGGATTATATCGGCCGCTGCCTCGAATCTATTCTCGCGCAAGAAGGACTCATCGACCTTCAGATCATTGTCGGCGATGATAACTCGCCGGACGGAACAGCGGACGTGATCGCTGAATATGCTGCGAAGCATCCCGGCAAGATCACGTTCCTGCGCCGCGAGAAGAACGTCGGCATGCTTCAAAACATGAAAGAGTGCCTGAGCTTAGCCAACGGGCGCTACATCGCCTTTTGCGAAGGCGACGATTACTGGCTTTCACCGCACAAGCTGATGAAGCAGATTTCGGCGGTTCGGCGCGACCCCGACGTGTTGATGTGCTTCAATTGGCTACTTCTCGAGATCGAAGCGACGGGCTCGTTCATTCCCCACGCGGAGCAGGCGGGTCTGCCAGACGGCGAGATCTCGTTCTTCACGTTGGCGAGCCGGCCGCTCACGGCCAATTTCTCCTGTTGCTTTTACCGGGCGGGCGCGATCGCTTGCGTCCCCGATTCCTACTTCACCGGCGATTCCTCCGCGGACTGGCTTTTCAACCTGTATGTGGCGAATGCCGGGAAGATCCTGTTCTTGAAGGAGCTGCTGTCGGTTTACCGGATTCAAAGCCGGGGCCAGTGGTCCGGGTTGTCCCCGGCGGTGCAGCGGGCGCAGACGTCGAAGTTCAAACGTCAATTCTCGCAAATCTTCGGCAGGGGTCGCGGCTTCGAGGACATCAAGGTGCGCCTGATCTCGAAGAATGGAACGAAATCACTCCCGCCGGGCGTGATTGGTGCGGTGCTCGACTGGCCGCGCGTCGACGATTGGTTCGAGCTGGCGGACGGCTCCGTGAACCTTCGCGGGTGGGCGCTGAGCCCGATGATGGACACCGATCTGATCGTCACGACTCCCAAGCTGGTTCAGCGTGTGCCACTCGATGGGAGGCGGCCGGACGTGATCGCCTCATTTTTTGCGGGCACCGATCCCGACGCGAGCGACGTGACCTGCGGCTTCAGCTGCGCAGTGCCATACGAAAGCGGGTTGAAACTGAGCCTCGACCTGGAAGTGGACGGCTGTCGGCAACACTGGCTGGCGCTCGAGTTCGAGGACGACCTCCTGATGAGCACGTTCGATGCCAGCGCGGAGCCGCGCCGTTGAGCCGGACGTGATCGCCTCAGGGCTCAGGGAAGACGCCGAAGAGCGCTAGCTGTGCCTTTTTTCGCTCCTCCGGGCCCGACGGCGCGGTCTGCCTCGGCGCCGCGGTACCTCCATATTGCATCGGCTTCACGCCGCGGTCGCCGCTTGCCGAATCATGGGCGATCTCGTCGGACGCTGCCACGGAGATGCGCGATGGGAATATGCCGAGGTTCAGCGCCGCCGCCTTCTCCGCGGCAGAAAGAGCCGGCAGAGCGCGCAGGAACGGCTCCGCCGCTGAGCCGCGCCCGCGACTTATTTCATTGAGAGCGGCCGTGCTTGCGGCAACATCGCCGTTTAATGCGAGGATGAAGGCACGAGTGCGCAGTGCGGAATTGTCCTCGGCTGCTAGCAGCGGCTGGAGCATCGTCGTTGCAGCGGCGCAATCGCCGGAAATCGCAAGACTAAGCGCGAGCCGTTGCCGCGCCTCTGCGCCATTGCGACCGCCCAACGCCGAACGGTACACGGCTTGAGCCTTCAACTGGTCACCGGCGAGGTCGTAGGCAAGGCCGAGATCGGGGGCAATCGCCGATGGCGCGGCGCCCAATTCCTGCGCCCGTGCGAACTCAACGAATGCCGCCTCGGGCCGATTCAACGCGACGAGCGTCGACCCCATTCCGAGGTGCGCGGCCGCGTCGCCCGGCGCGAGTTCGCGCGCGCGGCCGAAGAAACCGGCCGCAGCATGGGCATCTCCAAGCTGCAGCGCAGTGCGGCCGGCGGCAATCAGAAGCGGAACGTTGACAGGCTTTCTCGCGAGCGCAGCCACCTGCCTCGCCATGACGTCGGCGAGCGGCTGCGCTGCCGACACTTCGACAGGCGCAGCCGCAAGCATGCTGATCAGCGCCGCGGCGAGACGGCGGGAGATCAGGCGCGTGTTTGTGGGAGCCAGTGAACTCATAGGAGAGTGCTTCAATTACAACCGTTTAGTAGCATAATGCTCTCACGGCGAGCACATTAACCAGCGCTGAGCCTTACAGCATGGTTCAAACAGAACGCGCCATACCTCGCAACTCCGTTCACGCACCTGTGACGAATACGCAACACAGGCCTTTAAACGGGATCATGGGCGGGAACCAAGAGTGGCGAATTTCGTCTCGTTCACGGCTTCACTCGGAAGGGGCCCGTTTGTGAATGAACTGGATCGGACTCGACAAGGCTTCCTAATGCGAATTGATGCTGATATCTAACGATCTCCATCTACTTGGTATTCGGTGCAAACGATCCTGAGTTATAAGTAAAGAGGGAAGGATTCTTATGAAGAGACTGCATACTGGCGCGCTGACCGCTGTTGCACTGGTTCTGGGCCTGAGCGCTCAAGCGGCCAATGCGCAGGCGGTTAGCTTCCATGCCGACGGCGACGTCGGTATCAGCAGCTTCCACGCGGACGGCCACAGCAAGAGCAAGTTCGGCTGGGGCGCGTCGGCCGGTGCGGA
>Ga0070680_100000278_pt1 | contig 34002 bp, 22 predicted proteins | sample KBSC73BmetaG_FD_64672 | JGI IMG/M metagenome (GOLD analysis project Ga0070680, IMG submission 64672) | Corn rhizosphere microbial communities from Kellogg Biological Station, Michigan, USA - KBS C7-3B metaG | ecosystem: Host-associated > Plants > Roots > Rhizosphere | place: USA: Michigan...
GTCGTTCTTCCCGACGTTTTCGGCGAATTCTTCGGCGAGCTCATTCGCGGAATTGACCGGGTCGCGTACGCGCACGGCCTGCAGCTCCTGCTCAGCAACATGCACGGCAACCCGCATGAAGCGACGAGCGCCGTTCGGGCGATGCGCGGACGGGTCGATGGCCTGCTGGTGATGGTTCCGGACGCTCAGGACGAGCACCTCATCGATGCACTTGGCGGAGCCGTCCCCGCGGTTCTCCTCAACTGTCACGATCAAAGGGGGCGCCTCGCCTCGGTGGGCATCGACAACGACGGCGGCGCGCGGGCGATGACGCAGTTCCTGGTGGATCGCGGTTATCGGCGGATCGCCTTCGTATCGGGACCTCGCAACAATCGCGACTCCGCTGCTCGCCAGTCGGGCTTCGTTGCCGCGCTCGCCGACGCGACGGGCGAACGGAACCCGGTCATCATCACGGGCGATTTCAGCGAAGCCTCGGGCGCCGCCGCGGCACGGCTGCTGATTGCCGCGGGCATGCCGGTCGATGCGATCTTCTGCGCCAATGACATGATGGCCGTCGGGTGCTGCAGCATACTGGCTGATGCCGGAATCGAGGTCGGCGCCGAGATTGGCGTCGCCGGTTTCGACGACATCCCGATCGCTCACTACATCGCTCCCGCACTGACCACGATGAACGCGCGGATCGCCGAGCTCGGCGCCGCGGCGGCCGAAAAGCTCATCAGGTTGATCGGCGATGCGCAATCGCGGGGCGACGCGACGATTCTTGCTCCGAAGCTGATCGCGCGCGCGTCGACCATTCGCCGCGGTCCCGAACAATCCGCAAATTCAGATCAAATATTCGAAAAGGGGAGTAGCTCATGACTGGTTCGAACCTCCGCCGAAAGGCTCGCGTCGGCATTCGCACCGCTTTGTTTGCAACGTCGCTGCTGATAGCGGCGCCGGCACTCGCCCAGCTCAGCACAGCGACCATCCGCGGCCAAGTCACCAACAAGGCCGCGCCCCTTCCCGGCGCGACGGTGATCGCGAAGAGTATCGAGACTGGAGCAGTAACCCGAGCGGTGGCCGGTCCCGACGGCACTTATGTCCTCAGCGGCCTTGCGCCCGGCGCTTATGACGTAAGCTTCACCGGCGCGGGCGGCGCTGCGGTCACCCAGCGAGTCATCGTGTTGGTCGGACAGACGGCTAGCCTCGACATGGACGTTGCCGCTCCCGCGCAAAGCGCTGCTCAGGCGGGCGTGCCCAGCTCCACCGCGGCCGGAACTGCGATTGTCGTTACCGGGCGGCGCCTGGTCGAGACCAGAACATCCGAACAGGCTACGAACGTCACCGCGCAGCAGATCGAGAACCTGCCCCAGGGGAGCCGCAACTTCATCGATTTTGCCGAGCTCGCGCCGGGCATCCGGATCATGAAGGCAGGCGGATTTCCCGTTCAGCTTCGGCAGACGTTCGGCGGCGGCGGAGTTGGCCTCGACCCGAATGGCGACAGCTTCAACGGGCCCCAGGTCAACGTCTTCATCGACGGCGTCAGCCTCCGCAGCAACATCCAGCAGGGCGGAATCGTCGGCCAGGACGTCAGCTCCGGCAATCCCTTCTCGCAGCTCGCGATCCAGGAATTCCGGGTCCTGACCTCCAACTACAAGGCGGAATATGAGGACGCGGGAACGTCGATCATCACGGCGGTCACCAAGTCGGGTACGAACGAGTTCCATGGCGAGGCGTTCGGCCTGTTCACAAATCAGCACCTGACCGCCAACGACTTCTTCACGAGACAGCGCGGCGATCCGAAAGTCCCGTTCAAGCGGATTCAATATGGTGCCGCCCTCGGCGGTCCGATCATCAAGGACAGGCTGTTCTTCTTCGTTAACTTCGAAGTGAACAATCAGGACCGCACCACCGCTGTCGTTCCAGGGCCGATTCCCGATGACCAGGGGCCGCTCCTCGGTTTCAATCCGCAGGATTTCGCGGGCACGTTTGCTCAGCCTTTCCGTGAGAAGCTCGGCTTCGGCAAGCTCACCTATCTCGTCAGCGACGACAATACGCTCGAAGGAACCGTGAGCGTTCGTAGAGAAAGCGACGTTCGCGACGTCGGCGGCCAGAATTCATTCCAACGCGGAACGCATGTCACGAACGATGTCACGACCGCGAAGCTCACCGACAGATGGAACGGCAACGGCTGGCTCAACGAAGCCACCGTGGACTACCTCAAGTCCAATCTCGTGTTCGGCGCCCCGAATACGACCGACTTCGGCGAGATTTTCAACGGCGTGATCGCGATTGGCGGAAGGGCCGATTTCCAGCAGGTGAGGCAGCAGGGCCTGACCCTCCGCGATGACTTCAGCCTGACGAACCTCCAGTGGAATGGCAGCCATGTCGTGAAGATCGGCGCGAAAGTGTCGTTCCAGAAGTACGACGTCGGCGGAAGTGGACCTGACGCCAACCCACAGTTCACGTTCACTTTCGATCCCAGCCGAAACCTCGACTTCAGCTTTCCGGAGCTGGTGAACTTCGGCGGCGGCAACCCGAACGTGAGCGCCAAGACCACCCAGATTGGCCTGTTTGCGCAGGACGACTGGGAAGTGAACCAGCACTTGCTGATCAACGCGGGCCTTCGCTGGGATGTCGACACGAATGCGAAGAACAACAGCTTCGTCACGCCCGCGAAGGCTGTCCAGGCGCTACTGACGCTCGGACAGGATCCGCGCATTCAGCCGGCGTTCTTCAACGTCAACGACTATATCTCCACCGGCAACAACCGCCATCCCGACTGGAACAATTTCGCTCCGCGGATCGGCTTCTCATACGACGTCAACGGCGACCAGAAGACTGTCTTCTTTGGCGGTTACGGCCGGTTCTACGATCGGACGTTGTTCCGCAGCGCAGCCGAGGAGCAGCTTCTTTCCCAGTTCCAGCACGGCACGCTTCTGTTCTCGCAGGACGGATTGCCGCGGAACGGGCAGCCGACGATCAAGTTCGACCCTTCGTTCCTGACGCCGTCGGGCTTCCAGGCGCTCCTCGCGAGCCTCGCCACCAACCCGCTCGCGCCGGGGACTTCCGAATTGCGGGTCATTCCGAACAATCTGCAGACCCCGTTCACTGATCAGTTCAGCATCGGAGTCCGTCAGAAGTTCGGGATTTTCCAGACGTCGCTGTCGTTCAATCACATCATCGGCAAGGACCAGATCGGCTACGCGCCGCTCAACCGCTCGAGCCTGCCGGACCCCAACAACGGCGGCTTCTTCGACTTCATCCCGCTGATCAACGGGTTCAGCAACGCGGTTGCCGCGTTCAACACGCGAGAGACGAAATATAACGCCGTCTTTCTGACCATCGACAAGCCTTATTCGAAGGCGTCCGGCTGGGGCGCGGGAATTGCCTACACCGGCGTGCTGAATTCCAAGGAGAACGGCAATCCCGGTGGCAATGGCTTCAACTTCGACCGTCCGGATATCGCCGCGACGCCGTTCGTCCCCAATTCGGGCGATGAGAAGCGCCATCTGGTGGTGAACTGGATCGCTGACCTGCCGCTCGATTTCCGTTTCTCCGGGCTCATCACGTACGGTTCGGGTGCGCCTTTCAACGTCATCGACGCGACCCAAGGATTCCAGCCGACGGTAATCAAGGAAGGCTTCTTCCGGCACCTCCCGCCGTTCGAGCAGGTCGATCTGAGGCTCCAGAAGATCTTCCGCTTCGGCGGCGATCGAGAGTTCAGCATTTCCGCCGAGGTGTTCAACCTGTTCAACCACACGAACTTCGGGGGAGCTAACAACTTCTTTGGGCCCGGCGACACGATCAAGCTCGAGCCGAACAGCCTTGCGGGCCCGCCGCGGACGTTCCAGCTGGGCGCGAACGTACGCTTTTGAACTAGCCACAACGGCTGCCGTGAGGACACACGGTTTAGATGGATGAAACCCGACGCGGCGTGATCGGGCTCGCTTCGATGGGGCTTGCCGGGTTGGCGGCAGCGCCAACGCTCGCATTGCCCAGGGCGGCCGGCTGGACAGCCGGCCGCGCGTTGCTCGACGATTTGGAACAGCGAACCTTTCGCTGGTTTTGGGATGTCGGCGATCCGGCGACCGGGCTAGTCCCGGACCGCTGGCCGACGAAAAGCTTCTGCTCGATCGCCGCGGTTGGCTTCGCGCTCAACGCCTATGCGATTGGCGCGGAGCGCGGCTGGATCACGAGGGCGCAGGCGCGCGAGCGCACGCTCAACACGCTGCGCTTCTTCGCCACTGCACCACAAGGGGACGCAGCGGCGGGCATGACCGGACACCGCGGCTTCTTCTACCACTTCCTCGATATGGAGCAGGGTCGCCGCTTCGAGGCGGTCGAGCTGTCATCCATCGACACGGTTCTGTTGCTCGCCGGCGCTCTCTTTGCGGGCAGCCATTACGACCGGGATCACCCCGGCGAAGCGGAGATCCGTCGGCTCGCACAATATCTCAATGACCGAGTCGACTGGCCATGGATGCTCGGCAAAGGTCGGCTTGTCTCCATGGGGTGGACGCCCGAGCACGGTTTCATCGAAAGCCAATGGGACCGCTTCAACGAAGCGACGATCCTCTATGTGCTGGCGATCGGGAGTCCGACGCATCCGATTGATCCGGCAATATGGCAGCGATGGACGAGGAATTTCAGCTACAGCTGGGGCGATCATTGGGGTGAGCGCCACCTGTCCTTCGGTTCGCTGTTCGGCCACCAGTACAGCCACTTGTGGGTCGATTTTCGCGGCATCCGCGATCCATGGCTCCGGGCTCACGGCCTCGATCTGTTCGAAAACAGCCGCCGGGCGACGCGAGCGCAGCGCAACTATGCGATCGCGAACCCTGGTCGATGGGCTGCCTATGGACCGGATTGCTGGGGCCTGACCGCCTGCGACGGTTCGGGCGATTTCAAGATGGTCGTCGACGGGCGGGAACGCGAATTCTTCGGCTATACTGCGCGCGGACCCGACAGGATCGATGACGGGACGCTTGCACCGACCGCAATGGCGTCCTCGATCGCATTTGAGCCTGGCCTGGTGCTGTCCGGATTGGCCGCGATGAAGCGCCGCTTCGGGACTGCCATCTACGGACGATACGGTTTCCTGGACGCGTTCAATCCGACACTTGCCAAGGCCCCTTTGGGTTGGAATCCGGAGCATGGGCGGCTGGTGCGCGGCAGCTGCTGGGTCGATGTCGACTATCTGGGAATCGATCAGGGGCCGATCATCGGAATGATCGCCAATTACCGCAATGGTTTGATCTGGCGGGCGATGCGCCGCTCGCCGCCGGTGATCGCCGGCCTCAAGCGCGCGGGGTTCACCGGCGGCTGGCTGGACGCGGCGCGATGATCCTGTCGCGCAGGCAGATGATGGCCGGGATGACCGTCGCGCCACTGGCCTTGTCGGCATGCGCGCGGCGATCGACTTCCGACCTTGAGTTTTGGGCGATGGGGGCGGAGGCGGAGAAACTCGGCGATCTCCTTGCCGCCCTGCCGCGGGCCGGGCTCCCACCCGTGCGCGTTCAGCCGCTCCCGTGGAGCGCCGCTCACGAGAAGCTGCTCACAGCCTATGCGGGCGGCTCGCTCCCGGACCTGGGCCAGGTCGGCAACAGCTGGATTGCGGAATTGTCGGCAATCGATGCGATCGTGCCGGTCCCTGCGGCGCTGGTGAGTCTGGTGGCCGGTCAGTTCCCGGGCGTGGTCGACACCAATCGCATCGATGGACGTCTGATGGCGCTCCCGTGGTACGTCGACACGCGGCTGCAATTCTACCGCCGCGATTTGTTCGAGCGCGTGGGGTTTGCAGCGCCGCCCGACCGCTGGGATCAATGGAAGGCGGCACTGCACGCGGTGCAGGCGAAGAGCGGCGGCGGGTTCGCCATCCTGTTGCCGATCAACGAATATGAGCATCTGACGCAAATGGCCCTTTCGGCGGGCGCGAGCTTGCTCAACGCCGATGGAACTCGTGGCGCATTCCGTGCGCCGGAGTTCCGCCGCGCGCTCGCCTTCTACAAGTCCATGTTCGATGAGAAGCTCGCGCCGATCGCGGGAGCGGCACAGATTTCAAACGTCTGGAACGAGTTCGCGCGGGGCTATTTCGCCGTCTATCCGTCGGGACCTTGGACGATCGGCGACATGAAGAGCCGATTGCCGCCGAATCTCCAGCACAGCTGGGCGACGGCGCCGTTTCCGGGTCCCGACGGTCCAGGCCGCTCAACTCCTGGCGGATCGAGCCTTGTCGTTTACAAATCTACGCGCAAGCCGGCGGCCGCTTGGCAACTGATCACGCAGCTGGTCGCGCCGACCAGCCAGCAGCGGCTGCAAACATTGACCGGGGACTTGCCTCCGACGCGCGCCGTGTGGGCATCGAGCGGCCTGCTTTCGGATCCGATCACCCAAGCCTTGGCGCTACAGCTGGAGCGCACCAGTCCGCTGCCCAAGGTTCCCGAATGGGAGCAGATCGCAACCGAGATGCAGGCGGTCGCCGAGCTCCACGTGCGCGGGCGAATGACCGCCAATGACACGGTCGCCGAAATGGACAAGCGCGCTGACCGCCTGCTCGAGAAGCGGCGCTGGATGTTGTCTCGGGGCCGTGGATCATGAAGCAGCTGTCCCGATCACGCCAGGAATCTCGGGCCGGCTGGCTGATGACCGGCCCGGCACTCGCGGCGATCGGCTTGTTCTTCGTGATTCCTGCATTCGGATCATTGTTGCTGAGCTTCACGGACTTCGACATTTATGCGCTCGCCGACCTTCGGAACCTGCGCTTCATCGGACTCGAAAATTACGGCCGATTGATCGGTAACCCGTTGTTTTGGCAGGCGATGGGCAACACCATGTGGTTCGTGGTCGTTGGCGTGCCCTTGCTGGTCGCGACTTCGCTGCTTGCTGCTTTGTTGGTGAATGCGAAGACGTTGCGTTGGCGGCCGGTGTGGAGAGTCGCGTTATTCGCGCCTTACGTCACGACCCTGGTCGCCACGGCGGTCGTCTGGAATTATCTGCTCCACACGCGCTACGGCCTGATCAACTATGCTTTGGGCAAGCTCGGCGTCGGACCGATCGACTGGCTCGGCAACCCGAAAACCGCCCTTCCAGCGATCCTGCTGTTCGTCACGTGGAAGACCTTCGGCTACAATATGGTCATCTTCCTGGCCGCGCTTCAGGCTGTGCCGCGCGATCTCGAAGATGCGGCGCGGGTCGATGGCGCGGGCCCATGGATGCGTTTCCGACATGTCACTTTGCCGGCGATCGCTCCGACCGTCTTGCTGGTCGCAATTCTCACCGTCGCGGGCATGTTCCAATTGTTCGCCGAACCTTATGTGATGACTCAAGGCGGCCCGGCCGGATCCACCGTCACTGTCCTGTATTTCATGTTCGAAGAGGGCTTCAAATGGTGGAGACTCGGCTCAGGGTCGGCCGTCGCCTTCGTTCTCTTCCTGTGCATCCTCGCGGTCACGCTGGTCCAGCTTAGGATCGCTCGGAAGGCGGGTGCCATATGATCCGCGGCCGACTGCTCACGCTGCTCGCAGCTCTCGTGGCGCTGCTGGTGATGATTCCGCTCGTCTGGATGGTTGCAGTGAGCTTCATGGTTCCCGGCGAAGCGGCCCAATTCCCACCGCCCTTGTTCCCGGCCAAGCCGACGCTCGTGAACTACCGGACGTTGTTCGAGCATTATGGTGTTGGCCGATATCTCGCCAATAGCCTCTTGGTCTCGAGCTTCGCCACAATCCTGGCGCTCGTCTTCGTTGTCCCGGCTGGCTACGCGTTCGCCAAGCTTCGCTTCAGCGGCCGCGACGCGATCTTCCAGACGCTCGTCGCCTTGCTCGTCGTGCCGGGTCAGATCGGAATGCTGCCGCTTTACCTCGAGCTCAAGGCGATGGGCCTGGTCAACAGCTATGCCGGAGCGCTCGTCCCTTGGCTGGCAGGCATCTTCGGAATCTTCCTCGTCCGGCAGTTTTGCCTTTCGATCCCGACCGAGCTGCTCGAGGCAGCGCGCGTCGACGGCGCCAGCGAAGGCACGATCCTGCGGCGCATCGTGCTCCCGACCCTCAAGCCGGTGCTGATCACGCTCGCTTTGTTCGTCTTTCTGGGCAGCTGGAACGACTTCATATGGCCGTTGATCGTACTTGCCGACCAACATCTCTATACGCTTCCGGTAGCGCTGGCGGCACTGTCGCGCGAACATGTCCAGGACGATGAGCTGATGATGGCCGGCTCGGTCGTCACGACTTTGCCCGTGCTCGTCTTGTTCCTCGCGCTTCAGCGCTACTATCTCGACGGCCTTCTCGCCGGAAGCGTCAAAGGGTGAGGTGCGTGGCGATATTGCCCGCGCTTCTGTTGCTCGGCGCCGCCGAACCCGTGTTTACCGATACGATGGACGCGGCCACGTGGACAGCGGGCAGTTCGGATTCCGTGACTGCGTCCCGCCGGACCGTTGCGGGGCCGGGAGGCCGCGCGATCGAGCTCGAATATGATTTCGACGGCGTGAACGGCTATGCCTTCATTCGCCGTAAGATCGACCTCGCGCTGCCCCGCAATTTCGAAATCCGCTTCCAGATGCGCGGCCATGGCGCACGCAATGACATCCAGTTCAAACTCTCCGATGGCGACAACGTCTGGTGGAAGGTGTGGCACAACCGCCGCCCTTCGGACGACTGGCAGGATGTCGTCGTTCCCGCTGGCGACATCAGCTTTGCCTGGGGTCCTTCAAACAACCATCAACTTCACAGGGCGGACGCAATCGAGCTGGTCATCGCGCGCGACCGCGACGGAGGCGCCGGATCCATCGCCGTCAGCAACTTGCGGATCGCGGCCTTGCCCGGTGAGCCGACGCCGTCCATCGACCAGGACGATCGGCAGAATCTCGCGCTGAAGGCGCTCGCCAAGGCTGCGCCACGAGGTGCTTATCCGCGCGCCTTCGCCGGAGAGCAGTCCTATTGGACCCTCGCGGGATCGGACGGGCACGGAATTGCGGCGCTGATCAATGAGGATGCCGAAATCGAGTTCGAGAGGGGCAGTTACTCGATTGCGCCGGTCGTGATCGACCGGGGAGCAGCGTTCAATTGGGCCAACGTGACCGAGGGCCGGCGGCTCGCCGACGGGCGGCTACCGGTGCCGACTGTCGAATGGTCCACGCCGGACTTCACGCTCGAGACGACTTTGCTCGCCGATTATGCCGGTCGGGCAGCCTATGCCGCCTACACGCTCACGAACCGAGCGACGTCGAAACATCTGGTTGAGCTGCGCCTCCGGCTTCGCCCGTGGCAGGTCAATCCGCCCTCCCAGTTTCTGTCACAGAAGGGCGGCGCGAGCCCGATTTCGGCGATCGAACGGTTGGGCAATGTTGTCACCGTGGTGCAGCCGCAAGCCGACGGCGACTCGCCCGCGCGACGCCGGCTGCTCGTTGCATATGGCGCCCGCTTCGAGCGCTCGGATCAGCCGCCAAGGGCCGGCCCTAACATGGCGGGAATGGACATTGTCTACCGCTTGCCCCTCGCCGCAGGCGCTACGCGGCGCATCGTTCTGGCGATGCCGAATGGCTCGACCGTCCCGCCCTTCGACGCGAGCCTTGTCGAAACGCTGTCCTACTGGCGACGAAACTTGAATCGGGTCGCAATCTCCGTCCCACCTGCGAAGCGGCCTTTCGCGGATACGGTAGCGACCGCGTTGGCGGATGTGCTGATGACCCGCGACGGTCCAATCCTGAGGCCGGGCACGCGCAGTTACGACCGCTCGTGGATCCGCGACGGCGCACTGATGTCCGAGGCGCTGCTGCGCATGCGCCGGGCGGATGTCGCTCGTGCGTTCGCCGACTGGTACGGTACTCACCAATTTCCGAGCGGCAAGGTGCCCTGCTGCGTCGATTTTCGAGGCGCCGACCCGGTCCCCGAGAGCGACAGCCAGGGCGAGTATATCTACCTCGTCAGCGAACTGTATCGGTTCACTCACGATCGGGCAGCGTTGCAGCGCGAATGGCCTCATGTGCTCGCTGCGGCGCGATACATGGACAGGCTCCGGCTGTCGGAGCGCATTGATAGCGATCCCCTGCGTTTCGGGCTGATGCCGGCGTCGATCAGTCACGAGGGCTATTCGGCGAAGCCGCAGTACAGCTTGTGGGACGATTTTTGGGCACTTCGCGGTTACCGTGACGCGGCGGCGCTCGGTGCCGTTGTCGGCAGTCCTGAAACGGCGCAACTCGCCGCATCGCGGGATCAGTTCGCGGCCGATCTTCATTCTGCCATTCTCGCCGCGCGCGACCGATGGAAGATCCCCTTCATCCCCGGCGCGACCAGCCTTGGGGATTTTGATCCCACCTCCACGACCATTGAGCTCGATCCTGGAAATGAACAGGCGGAGACCGACCCCGCAATGCTACGGGCGACATTCGACCGCTACTGGACGGCATTCCGTCAGCGTGCAGCCGGCAAACGGCCGTGGACCGACTACACGCCGTACGAAGTACGAACGATCGGTACATTCGTGCGATTGGGGTGGCGGAACCGGATCGACGATTTGCTCACATTCTTCATGGCTGGCCGCCGGCCTCCAGGTTGGAACCAGTGGGCCGAAGTCGTCGGGCGCGATCCGCGCCAGGTCCGCTTCATCGGCGACATGCCGCATGCATGGGTGGCATCGGATTTCATCCGCTCGGCCCTCGATATGTTCGCGTGGGACCGTCGGGACGATAGCGCGCTGGTCCTTGGCGGCGGCCTCTCGGCGAGTTGGCTGACGGGGTCCGGCTCGGCGATCCGCAATCTCGCGACCCCTTACGGGTCGCTCGATTTCCAGATGCGCGGCGACCGGGATCACCTCGTCGCGACGATCGGCGGCACGGCGAGGCCACCGGGTGGATTCGTGATCGAATGGCCATTCGCGGGCGAGGCGCCTGCGGCGCGCATCGACGGACATCTTACCGCTTGGCCTAAGACCGGCCTGCGCGTGCGTCCGACGGGCAAGCCGATTCGGATCGAGGCCGCTCGAGCGGCGAACAGCAATTTTCAACCATCGACTTAACAACAAGGACAAATAATGGGTCGTTTTCCCGAAAATTTCCTGTGGGGCGCCGCGACCGCGGCATACCAGATCGAGGGTTCGCCGCTCGCCGATGGAGCGGGCCCGAGCATCTGGCAGCGGTTCAGCCATGACCCCCGGCTGATGGCTTCGAAGGGCGACACCGGCGACATCGCTTGCGACCATTACAATCGGATGGAGGAGGATGTCGCATTGATGAAGAAGCTCGGCCTCCGCGCCTATCGCTTCTCTGTTGCGTGGGGTCGCATCCTTCCGGACGGGACCGGTACAACCAATCCAAAGGGACTCCATTTCTATGAGCGGCTCGTCGACCGGCTGCTCGAGAGCGGGATCGAACCGCTGTGCACGCTTTATCACTGGGATCTTCCCGCGGCGCTCGATGATCGCGGCGGTTGGCTCAATCGCGACATTGCCGACTGGTTCGCCGATTATGCGAGGATCATGTTCGAGCGGCTCGACGGCCGGGTGAAGAAGTGGGTCACGCTCAACGAGCCATGGGTGATTACCGACGGCGGTTACCTTCACGGCGCGCTCGCGCCCGGGCATCGCAACATGTTCGAAGCGCCAATCGCCAGCCACAATCTGATGCGCGCGCATGGCGCTGCGGTGAAGGCGTACCGGGAGGTGGGCGCGCATGAGATCGGTTTGGTGGTGAACGTCGAGCCGAAATATCCAGCGAGCGATAGCCCCGAGGACGCGGACGCGGCACGGCGCGCTGATGCCTACATGAACCGGCAATATCTCGATCCCGCCTTGAAGGGCAGCTACCCCGAGGAGCTCGACGAGATCTTCGGCGAGGCGTGGCCGGAGTGGCCCAAATCCGATCTCCGCGACATCGCCCAGCCGGTCGATTTCATCGGCATCAATTATTATACGCGCAGCGTCGTTCGGTCTGATTCCGCGCAATGGCCGTTGCGGGCGTCGGCGGTGCCGCAAAAATTGTCCGCCCATACTGAGACCGGTTGGGAGGTGCACGCACCTGCGCTCAAGGATCTGCTTCTGTGGTTCAAGGAGCGCTACGGCCCGATCCCTGTCTACATCACTGAAAACGGCGCCGCCTTCTACGACCCGCCGGTCGCAGGAAAGAGCGGGGTCCACGATGGGCTGCGATGCGATTATCTGAAGCAGCACCTCAAGGCCGTCGCCGAAGCCATTGAAGCGGGCGTAGACGTGCGCGGCTACATGCTGTGGTCGCTGTTCGACAATCTCGAATGGTCGCTCGGCTACACCAAGCGGTTCGGGATTGTGCACGTCAATTTCGACAGCCAGTTACGCACGCCCAAGGACAGTGCCGCTCTGTACAGCAGGATCATCGCCACGAACGGTGACGCCTTGGGCGAGTTGGTCGCGAACCCTTAGCCGCTTAACAGGATGTCGGGGGGGGCGTCCGAGCACTGGTGAGAAGTCTTACCTGCCGGGGCAAGTCAGAGACTTCGGTGGCAGCGCTCTCAGCGCGTCTTCAGCCAATCTTCAATGATCGCCGCGATTCGCGGTGCCGCCTTGCCGTCGCCGTAGGGAAAGGTGCGGCGTCTCATATTCGCCAGAGCGGCGGGATCGTTCAACAACCGCCGGACCTCGGAAACGATGCGCGTGGAAGAGGTGCCGACCAGAAGGGCGGTGCCAGCCGCAATTCCTTCGGGCCGCTCCGTCTTCTCGCGGAGCACCAGCAGCGGGACACCCAGCGCCGGCGCTTCCTCCTGGATGCCGCCGGAATCGCTGAGGACCATGTCGGCGCCGCGCATTCGCTCGACGAGCTCGCGGTGCTCGGATGGTTGGAGCAGATGGATGTTCGGCCGGTTCTCGAGCGCGTCGCGCATCGTCTGGGCGACGCCCGGGTTCGGGTGCAGCACGAAGTCGACGATCGCTTCGCTTGAGAGCTCGCGGAGCGCAGCTGCGATCGACCGCAATCCTTCTCCCCAGGATTCGCGGCGGTGCGAGGTGACGAGCAGGCGTGGGAGCCTGTTTTCACGGTGGCGCTGCTGCTGCTGCTGCCGGGGTTCGAGGGCGAGCAGAGCGTCGATCGACGTATTGCCGGTGACGTGAATGTCGCCCGGCACCTTCTCGGACCGCAAATTCGCTGCCGCAACAGCCGTAGGAGCGAACAGCAATTCCGAATTCGCATCGATTGCGGTGCGATATTCCTCCTCCGGCCACGGGAGCAGGGGATCGTAGGTCCGCAACCCGGCCTCGACATGCGCCACCGGGACTTCTGCGCTGAAGCCTGCAAGGGCCGCGCCGAGCGCGCTCGAAGTATCGCCCTGGACGACGAGCAGGTCCGGAGGCGGATCAAGCTTCGGCAGCAGAGCCCCGGTCACCGCGCCGACGTGACGGTGCGGGTCCTCCTCAGCGGCGCAGGCGAGGCGGGCGGCGGAAAATCCGTTGAGGCCGAACTGCGCGAGATCGAGGCGCGGATGCTGGCCGGTCAGGACGAGCGTCGGCGTCAGCCCTCGTTCGGTCAACGCCTTCGCAACCGGAGCGAGCTTGATGGCCTCGGGCCTGGTGCCGACCACCAGCCTCACGTCAACGCGATACAGTCTCCCCCCTAGCTCGGCGGTCGCAGTGTGCAGCCGCTAGGAGCCAAGCTCAACGGAAATTATCGGCGTAGGCCTGAATCTTAAGACTAACCGGCGCGGCAGGGACCAGATGATAATCGAGCCCGTGCTTCTCGCAGTAAGCGATCGCCGCTTCCTTGGACGGGAAGGCGAGACGGATCTGCGGCTTGGTGTCCCCGGATCCGTTCCAGCCGGTCAGCGGATCCGGCCGAAGCGGCTGCTGGCGCTCGAACTCCAGGATCCACTTGCCGGAATTGGCCTTGCCCGACTGGGTGGTCTTGCGCTCGTGCTCGAAGATGCGGGCGACACTCATTCGTCGAACGTGGCAAAGAGCGGCTGCCGAATCAAGCGCAGAGGAATGTTCGCTATCCGACAAACGTGGTAATTGGCCGGTCCTCCTGAAGGAGGGGCTCATGACAACGACAATTTTGCGGCCGATGCTGATTGGCACGGCAATCCTCGCGCTCATCGCATGCAATAAGGAGAGCGAAAGCAGCGAGAAGGCTTCGGCGTCCGACAATGCCGCAATTGGAACCAGCAGTAGCACCGCCGCTGCTTCAACCAATCCAGTGGCAAGCGCCGAATCGGCGGCTCCTGCTGCAATCGCCCACAATGCCTCGGTGGTAACGGTCGATGCCAAGGGAACGATGACAACCATCCGCAAGGGCACGAATGGCTGGACGTGCATGCCCGATTCGCCCGCGACGCCTGGACCGGATCCGATGTGCTTCGATCAGAATGCAGGCCAATGGGTTCAGGCTTGGCTCGCGCATAAACCGCCGCCCGCCAACGTGGTCGGGCTCATGTACATGCTCGAAGGCGGGACCGACGCCAGCAACACGGACCCCTATGCGACCAAGCCGACGGCGCAGAACGATTGGGTTAAAACCGGGCCGCACATCATGATCGTAGGGTCAAAGGACATTCTCGCTGGCCATCCGTCGGGCCAGAAGCCGGATACTTCGGTCCCCTACGTGATGTGGGCGGGAACGCCCTATGCGCATTTGATGGTGCCGGTGCACTCCTAGGACGCGCGCTTCGATTTGAGCGTCGGCGCCGCCGAGGCGGGGTCGTCGGGCCACGGGTGCCGTGGGTAGCGGCCGCGCATCTCCTTCACGACCTCGCGCCAGCTGCCCCGCCAGAATCCCGGCAGGTCGGTGGTGGTCTGGATCGGCCGTCCGGCTGGTGAAGTGATGGCGAGGACCAGCGGAACCGCGCCATTTGCGACTGTCGGATGGCGCGCGAGCCCGAACAGCGCCTGCGCCCGAACCTCGACCGTCGGCCCCGCGTCGGCGGAATAATCGATAGCGTGTCGGCTGCCCGCCGGGCTGACGAACTCGGCGGGCGCGAGCCGATCGAGCTTGCGGTTGGAATCGTAGCCGAGCAGCTGGCCGAGCGCGGTGGCGAGCGCTGCGGGAGCGATGTCGCCGAGGCGCCGTTTCCCGGCGAAGAGCGGCGCAAGCCACTCGTCGAGGCGCTCGATCAGCGCGGCGTCGTCGAGTTGCGGGATCGCCGCGTCGAAGCGGTGGCCGAAGGCGGCCCGGCGGCGCAATTGCTGCGCCTGCTCGTCCCACGGCAGCAGCCCGAGCCCATGCTCGCGTACGCCATCGAGGAGCGCCTGCTCGATCGCGGCCTGGTCCGGCGCTGGGTCGGGACCGCTCGAGAGCCGGATCGCACCCAGACGCCGGCTTCGGGTCGGCGTGACGGAGCCGGTTGCCGGATCGAAATCTCCGCCGTGCCTGGTTTCGATTCGGCCGGCGAAGAAATCGAGCACGTCCGCCTCCTCGATCGGTGCAGCGGAGAGGATCCGCGCGCCCGAGGCATGACCTGCTACCTCGCCGACGGCGAGCCATTCGCTTCGTGCGAGGGGGGAGGTTGGATCGAGGCGGAACCCGCGTCCACCGACGGATTGCCAGCTCTCGCTCGATGCTCCGCGCCGGCGGGAGAGCCGGTCGGGGAAGGCGACTGCGAGCGCCTTGCCCAGGTCCTGCTCGCTAGCCGATCCCTTCGCGCCAATACGGCGGGTCCAGTTCGACGCCATTTTTTTCGCGGCCTCGGCGCGCTGGGAGCGGTCCGCGAGCCAGCGTCGCCGGCGCAGCTCGAGGTCCGGATCATTGCCACCCAGCCCGCGCTCGGTGAGGAGGACCGCGACCTCGGCCGCGGCGGTGCCGAAGCCACGCGCCGACGCTTCGATCAGCATGTGCGCGAGCCGCGGCTCCAGCGGCAGCGCCGCAATCGCACGTCCATGCTCCGTCACGCGCCCTTCGGAATCGATGGCGCCGAGGTTTGCCAGCCGCTTCCGCGCCTCCTCGATCGCGGCGGCCGGCGGCGGATCGACGAACGGCAGGCGGCGCGGGTCGGGCTCGCCCCACAAGAGCGAACTCAGCACCAGGCTCGACAGGTCGGCTTCGAGTATCTCGGGCGGATCGTGCGCCGGGAGTGAGGCGGTGGCCGCTTCGTCCCACAGCCGGATGGCGACGCCCGGGGCCTGCCGCGCCGCGCGTCCGGCGCGCTGGGTCACCGCGGCTCGGCTCGCCCGTTCGGTGACCAGGCGCGTCAGCCCCGCGCCGCGGTCGTAGCGCGGCCGCCGCGCAAGCCCGCTGTCGACGACGATGCGTACGTCCTCGAGCGTGACGCTGGTCTCAGCGATGCTCGTAGCGAGGACCAGCTTGCGCTGGCCGGCCGGCGGAAGGCGAAGCGCCGCGCGTTGCGCTGAAGGATCGATCCCGCCGTGCAGCTTGTGCAGCTCGATGCCGGCGAGAAGCGAGCCGAGCGCTTCGGCGGTACGCTCGATTTCGGCAACGCCGGGTAAGAAGGCGAGGAGCGAGCCCGAATGTTCGCCAAGCGCCGACCGGATCGCCGCGGCCATTTGCGGCTCAATCCGCGCCGCGGGATCGCGCCCGGCATACAGGATTTCGAGCGGGAAGCTCTTGCCCTCGCTGATGATCGTCGGCGGATCGCCGAGAACCTTGCTGAACCGCTCCACGTCGAGAGTAGCCGACATTGCGGCGATCCTGAGGTCCGGCCGAAATGCGCCGGCGGCATCGAGCGCCAGCGCCAGCGCAAGATCGTTATCAAGGCTTCGCTCGTGGACCTCGTCGAACAACACGGCGGAGACATCGCCGAGCTCGGGATCGGCTTCGATTCGCGCCAGGAAGACTCCGTGGGTCATGGCGACGACTCTCGTGTCCCTGCCGACCTTGCTGTCGAGCCGCGTCGCATAGCCGATCGTCGCGCCAGGCTTCTCGCCGAGTTCGCCGGCCATGAACTCCGCCGCGGCGCGCGCGGCGAGTCGTCGGGGCACCAGCAGCAGCACCTGCCCGCCGCACCATTCTTCTCCAAGCAGCGCCGGCGCCACCCGTGTCGTCTTGCCCGCGCCGGGGGGCGCAATCAGAAGCGCGCGCCCTTGCGCCGCGAGCGCGGCCAGCAGGTCGGGCAGGACGGCATCGATCGGAAGGCGCATGGCAGCGCCTATAGCGCGTCGGGTTCCGTCTATCGCGTCGCTTGGCCACTACCGATGTAATGATCGAACCATGCGACCGTCCGGCGCCGGACATCCAACGCATGCTCGGGGTCACGGATGCCGTGGCCTTCGCCGGGGTAGATGACCAGCGTCGTCGGTACGTTCATCGCTTTCAGCGCGTGCCAATATTCGATCGACTGGGTCGGCGGCACTTCGATGTCCCGTTCGCCGACGTAAATGAAAGTCGGGGTCTTGGCGTTCTTGATCGTGCGGATTGCGGACACCGCCCAGTAAGCGTCCGGATCGTCGTACATCGACTTGCCGAAATAGGGGATCATCCACTGGTCGATCCCGTTGATCCCGTAATAGCTGATCCAGTCCGACAGGCCCGCGCCGGAGACGATCGCCTTGAAGCGGTCGGTCTGCGTGTTGGCCCACATCGCCATGAACCCACCATAGCTTCCGCCCATCAGGCCGAGCCGACTGTCGTCGATCGGCGCGGCGCGTTCGGCCGCGTCGATACCGGCCAGGATGTCCTTGAGGTCGCCGCCGCCAAAATCGCGGATGTTGGCGCGGGTGAAGGCTTCGCCCTGGCCGTAACTTCCGCGCGGGTTGGGCAGGAACAAGTAGTAACCGGCGCGCGCGAGGTCGGCGGTGGTGCCCTGCCAGACGAAGTTCGGGATGTTGGCCGCCGCCGGTCCGCCGTGGACGCTGGTCACCATCGGCGCCTTGCCCGTTGGCGGCGTGCGCGGTGCGAGAAGCCAGCCCTGCACCGTGAAGGGCCCGCTCTGCCATGTGAGGCTGCGCGCGGTGACCAGCGGCTGCCACGCGTCATTGTCATGCGTGATCTTGCGCGGTGCGGCACCGGCTCCGGCGTAGATCGCCGGCGCATGCTCATAGTCCTGCTCGACGAACGCAACGTCTCGGCCGTTAGCGGCGCGGGCAATCCTCGCACCGCCAGCCGAGATCGATACGGGCGCCGACCAGATGGGCAGCCCGGGCACCACTGCGGCATTGAACGGGACTATCGCGCTTCGGTCGCCGATCAGCGCCGACGCGACCAGGCCGGACTTGCCCCACAGCAGCGACGTGAACGAGCCGCGATAGCCCGGCGTCCGATCGACCGGTTCGCCGCCACCGACCGGCACTGTATAGACGTCGCCGCCGACCGATCCAAAATCACTCATCACGCCGCCGATAAAGGCGACGGTGCGCGCGTCCGGCGACACCCGCGGCTGGTTCATTTGCAGCTTGGGCGCGGCGATCCGCTGGACCGCGCCGGTCGATCCATCGATCCGGTCGAGCTCGGCGATCCACCAATTGTCGTCGCCATTGCCGAGCGCCGACGTCACGACGAAGCCGTTGCCGTCCGGGGTCCAGTCATATTCGTAGATGTAGCGGTCGGCGGGCGACAGCGGAGTCACCGCCCCACCGGTCACCGGGACGACGGCAATCCTCTGCTCGTCGTTATGCTCGCCGATTTCGCCTACCTGCCGGACGCCGGCCTGAGTCGCGCCCGCCTGCTTGTGCGCGCCGATCGTAACCAGCAGCGCGATCCGCCGCCCGTCGGGAGAGAAACGCGGCTCCTGCGCAATGCCGTCGACCGTCGCCAGGGTGGCGGGGGCGCCCGCACCAGCAAGCATCAGCCGTGCAGTCCCCTTGCTGCTGGCGAGAAAGGCGAGCCGTCCGTCCGGCCCGAACGTCAGGCCTGAATAATTGCACTCGGCGCACGGATCGATGGTCGCGATGGGCTGGCCGGTCGAGGCCGAGCGGATGACGATCCGCCCATGCGCCCGAGTGGCCGAATCCGCGACTGCGTCGCTCTCTATTGCGGCAATCTTGTCGGCCGCCGGGCTCAGCGCAAGCGAGCCATATTCATGAAGCGTGGCGGCACCGACGGGAACGGAAAAAGCGGCAAGCACTGCCGCGACAGCAAACGAACGCATGGGGAATCACCCTCCTCGGTGAACCTCACGAATTCGGGCGCGCGGAGTCAATAGGCGCGCGCGACCGCGAACTCAGCAGCCTCGATCAGCGCAGTCTTCGCCTTGCTCGGCGAGAACATCGCGAGGGCATCGACCGCGCGGCGGCCGTACTGGCGCGCACGCTCGATCGTGTCGGCGAGCGCGTCGGTCGAGCGTAGCAGCGCGGTTGCACGAACGAGGTCCTCGTCGGACACGCGCTCGCCCGAGATCGCGGAGCGCCAGAACGCCCGGTCGGAGTCGCCACCGCGCGCGTAAGCGAGGATCACCGGCAGGGTCATCTTGCCGTCGCGGAAGTCGTCGCCCTGCGGCTTGCCCATTGTCGCGGCATCCGACGAATAATCGATCGCGTCGTCGGTTAGCTGGAACGCGATTCCCAGATTGCGGCCGTAGCATTCGAGTGCCAGCTCGGCGTCCTCGCTTGCTTCGGCGACCACCGGCGACACCCGGCACGCCGCCGCGAACAGCGCTGCCGTTTTGGCGCTGATGATCTCGAGATAATGCTCCTCGTCCGTCTCGATCCGCCGTTGTGCCGTCAGCTGCTCGACTTCGCCTTCGGCGATTACCGCCGAGGCATGGCTGAGGATCTTCAGCACCTTGAGGCTGCCGTCCTCGACCATCAACTCGAAGGCGCGGCTGAACAGGAAGTCTCCGACCAGCACGCTCGCCGGATTGCCCCAGATGAGGTTCGCCGTGCGCTTGCCGCGGCGCATCCCGGAGCCGTCGACGACATCGTCGTGAAGCAGGGTCGCCGTGTGGATGAATTCGACTGCGGCCGCGAGCTTGTGATGGCGAGTCCCCGGATACCCGAGCATGGTGCCGCATGCGAGCGTCAGCATCGGGCGCATCCGCTTGCCGCCGCCGGCAATGAGGTGGCCGGCAAGCTCCGGGATAAGCGCGACCTTGCTCTGCATCCGCTCGAGGATCACGGCATTGACGCCGTTCATGTCGCTCGCGACGAGCGTCATCAGCGGGTCGAGCGAGGGCGCTTGCGTTCCCTGAAGAGGATGGATCGTCGCAGTCACCGCGCCGCCCTAGCGAGGCAGCGGCGCTTTTCCTAGCTGCCTACCAAACGTGGACGCGCTGGTCGGGCGGCAGGTAGAGCTTGTCGCCTGGCTGCACGTCGAACGCCTTGTACCAGGGGTCGAAATTGCGGACGATTCCGTTGACCCGGTACTTCTCGGGGCTGTGCGGATCGCCAAGCAGCTGCTGGCGGAGCGAATCCTCGCGGCTCTTGCCCTGCCAGCTCGCGGCATAGGCGATGAAAAAGCGTTGGTCGCCTGTATAGCCGTCGATCACCGGCGGCTCGCCGTGACGGGCGACGTATCGGCGATAGGCGCGATAGGCGGCTTCCAGTCCGCCCAGGTCGGCCAGGTTCTCGCCGAGCGTCAGCTGCCCCTTGATGTGCACTCCGGGTAGCGGCTCGTAAGCGTCGAACTGCTTCACGAGCATATCGGCGTGGGTCTTGTAGAGCGCTGCCGCCTGCTTGGTCCACCAGTCGCGAAGGCGACCCTTGGCGTCGAACTGCCGCCCTTCGTCATCGAACCCGTGGCCCATCTCGTGGCCGATGGTCGCGCCGGTCTCGCCGTAATTGACCGCCGGATCGGCATTGGCGTCGAAGAAGGGCGGCTGGAGCTGGGCGGCCGGGAAGGTCACCTGGTTCATGACCGGGTCGTAATAAGCGTTCACCGTTTGCGGGTTCATCTCCCACAATGTCCGGTCGACCGGCTTTCCGAGCCTCGACAGCTCGAGATTCCATTCGAACTCGTCGGACGCGATGTCGTTCGCGAGCGGGTCGGCGCGGCTCACCTTCATGCTCGAATAGTCGATATATTTGACCGGGTGCCCGACGCGGGGGTCGAAGGCGGCGAGCTTCTCCAGCGCTTCCTTGCGCGTCGGCGCGTCCATCCAGCTGGCGTGGGTGATGAGGTCGCCGTATGCGGCGCGCATGTCGTCGACCAGCTCGTCGACCTGCTTCTCGGTATCGGGCGTCCAGTGACGTGCGATGTAGAGCTGGCCGACCGCTTCGCCGAGCGCTCCATTGAGCAACCGAACACCGCGCTTCCAGCGGGCCGCTTGCGCGGGAATGCCCTGGAGAGTCTTCCCGTAGAAATCGAAACGCGCGTCGTCGAACGCCTTCGGCATGAACTGCGCATGGTCGCTGATGAAGCGGAACGTCATCCAGTCCTTCCACGTCGACAGCGGCACGTCGGCGATGCGCTTACCCGCGGCTGCAACCGCGCTCGGCTCGCCGACGATCACCGTCGGCATCTTGCCGAGGCCGATGTGCTTCAGCGCCGCCGTCCAGTCGAACTGGGGCGCGAGCCTCATCAGCTGCGCGCGGTTCATCGGATTATAGGTCGCCTGCGGATCGCGCCGCTTCTCCGGCGTCCATTGGTCCTTCGACAGCCGGGTCTCGAGCGCCAAAATTGCATCCGCTTTCGCTTCGCCGTTCGGGATCCCGGCGAGATCGAACAGGTGCGCGATATAGGCGTGGTAAGCCTTGCGGATGGACTCGTACTTGTCGCCCTTGAGCAGATAATAATCGCGCGTCGGAAGGCCGAGCCGAGCCTGGCCGCTCCGCACCGTGTAGCGCGTCGGGTCCTTCTCGTCGGCGGTGATTCCGATTCCGATCGGACCGGCATAGGCAGGCTCGGCCATCAGCAGCACGAGCTGGTCCTTGTTCTTCACGTCGGCAATGCGCTTCAGAAATGGTTCCGCCGGCTTGAGGCCGCGTTGCTCGATCGCAGCCTGGTCCATGTAGGCGTTATAGAAATCGCCGACCTGTCTCATGATCGGGTCGGACGGCGCCGCGCCGGCCTGTTCGATGAGCTTGCGGACCTCGACTTCGGTCGAGTCGGGAAGATCGTAATTGTAGCCCGCGCCGCGCTTGTCCTCGGCGATTGGGTGGTTCTTGAGCCAACTGCCCTCGACGTACTGGAAGAAGTCGTCGCCGGGCTTCACGGCCTTGTCCATGTCGGACGTGTCGACGCCCCAGGCGCCGTAAACCGGCCTGGGTGCCGAATAAGCGGGGGAGGCAAGCGCCAGTGCGGCGCTCGCGCCAAGCAGAATCGAACCGAACTTCATCTTGCCTCCCCCGACTTCATTCCGTGATTACCAGATGTGGACGCGCTGGTCCGGCGGCAGGTACAGCTTGTCGCCGGGCTGCACGTTGAACGCCTTGTACCAGGCGTCGACGTTCCGAACGACGCCGTTGACCCGGTACTTGCCCGGGCTGTGTTCGTTCGTGATGACCTGCTGCCGCTCGGCGTCCTCGCGCTGCTTCTCCTGCCACGCCTGGGCGTAAGCGATGAAGAAGCGTTCGTCGCCGGTGAGGCCGTCGATCACCGGCGACTGACCGTGCTTCGCCTCGTACTTCTTGAACGCCGCATAGGCGTTCTCGACGCCCGACAGGTCGCCGATGTTCTCACCGAGCGTCAGCTTTCCGTTGAGGTGCAGGTCGGGCCATGGATAGAAGCCGTTATACTCGGCAACGAGCGCGTCGGTGCGGGTCTTGAACGCCTTCTCGGCGCCGGGCGTCCACCAGTTGCGCAGCTTGCCGCGCGGATCGAACTTGCTTCCCTCATTGTCGAATCCGTGTCCCATCTCGTGCCCGATCACGGCGCCGATTGCCCCGTAATTGGCCGCGGCATCCGCGCTCGGATCGAAGAAGGGCGGCTGAAGGATCGCGGCCGGGAAGGTGATCTGGTTCGCAAACGGATTGTAGTAAGCGTTGATCGTCTGCGGATACATTCCCCAAAGGGTGCGATCGACCGGCTTCGGAAAGCGCTTCAGTTGCAGCTTATAGTCGAAGTCGGCGGCCGCCATCGCGTTGGCGAGCGGATCGCCCTTGACCACCTTCATCGACGAATAATCGATATATTTGACCGGATGGCCGATGCGCGGCTCGAACGCGGCGAGCTTCTCGAGCGCCGCCTTGCGAGTCGCCTCGTCCATCCACTGGCTGCTCGAGATGCGCTCGCGATACGCGCCCTCGAGGTTGCCGATCAGCTCCTTCATCTGAGCTTCGGCGTCAGGCGTGAAGTGCGTCTTCACGTAGATCTGCCCGACGCCCTCGCCGAGCGCGGCGTTGACTGCGGCAACACCGCGCTTCCAGCGCGCGCGCTGTTCCTGAACGCCGTTCAGCTCCTTCGAATAGAAAGCGAAGCGTGCATCGTCGAACGCCTTGGGAAGATAAGCGGCGTGGTCGGAAACGAAGCGAAACGCGAGCCACTCCTTCCACGTCGAGAGCGGCGTCGAAGCGAGAATTTTGCCCGCGCCGGCGACCGCCGACGGCTCGGTCACCACGACACTCTTGACGCCGCCCAGCCCGGCCTTGGCGAGAGTCGAGGTCCACGCGAACTGCGGCGCGAGCTTCTGAAGCTGCGCGGGAGTCATCGGGTTGTAGATCTTGTCGATGTCGCGGCGGTCGGCGGCGGGCCACTGCACCTGCGAAAGCGCGGTCTCGAGCGCGATGATGCGGTCCGCGGAGGTTTCGCCTCCGGGAAGTCCGGCAAGCTTCTCGATCGTGATGATATAGTCGCGATAGGCGGCCCGGTGCGCCTTCATCTTCGCATTGTCTTCGAGATAATATTCGCGGCTCGGAAGACCGAGCGTCGCCTGGCCCGCGGCGACGGTATAGGCATCGGGATTCTTGAAGTCTGGGATGATGCCGACGTCGACCGGGCTCGCGTAGCCCGGCTTGACGAACAGCGACAGGAGCTGCGCGCGGCTGTTCGCCTGGTCGATCTGCGCGAGGTACGGCTTGAGCGGCGCGGTTCCCGCGGCCTCGATCGCCGCGGTGTCCATGAAGCTCGAATAATAATCGCCGATCTGCTGGCCGAGGCGGTCGCGGTTCGGGTCATTGGCGAGCTGTTCGACGATCTGCCGCACGTCCTTTTCCGCCTGGTCGGAGAGGGTCACGAACGGTCCCGCCGAAGCGCGGTCGGGCGCGATCTGAGTGTTCTTGTCCCAGGTGCCGTTCACATAAGCCCAGAAGTCGTCGCCCGGCTTCACGGACTTGTCCATCGCCGAGGCGTTGTAGCCCCAATCGCCGTAGACGGGCTTGCCCGTCTGGGCCAAAGCCGGGTTCGCAAACACGACGAGGCTCGCGGTCGCGAGCGCCAACACCTTGAATTTCATGGAATATCACCCCTCCGGAGAATCGCTCCGGCAATGCCGCAAGAAACGCGTGATTGGCAAGGAATTTCGACGAATGGCGGAGTCGCTTCGGCGGCGATCAGCCGGCGGGGAGCGACAGGCGCGCGAGCAGCCCGCCAAGATCCTCGCTTTCGTCGAGCGAGACTCTCCCGCCGTAGATCTCCGCGACGTCGCGCACGATCGCAAGGCCCAGGCCGGTCCCCGGCTTGCCCGTGGTGTCGAGCCGGGCGCCGCGCGTGAACAGCTCGCCGCGCCGCTCCTGCGGAATGCCGGGCCCATCGTCTTCGATCAGGATGTCGACCATCGCGCCTTTCGGCTCGACCGTCACGAAGACCCGCCCGCCACCATATTTGGCCGCGTTCTCGACGAGGTTGCCTAGCATCTCGTCGAGGTCCTGCCGTTCGACTCGAACCTGCGCCTGATGGTCGCCGGCGATGTCGATGGTCACATTCTCGTACAGCCGGTCGACGGCCCGCTGGACCGCCTCCAGGCTCTCCCACACGCGAGTGCGCGCCTGGGCCGCTGCGCGGCGGCCGATCGCCCGAGCTCGGGCCAGGTGGTGGTCGACTTGCCGGCGCATGACCAGCGCCTCGCGGCAGACCGTGTCGACCAGGTCCGGCGCGTGCGCCGTCGCCGCATTGGTGATCACGGTCAGCGGAGTCTTCAGGGCATGGGCGAGATTGCCGGCATGTCGCCGCGCCTCCTCGGCCTGGTCCTCGCTGTGGCTCAGCAGCTGGTTGATCTCTTCGGTGAGCGGCCGGATTTCGGCGGGAAAATCATGGCCGATGCGAGTCTTGTCGCCCGAGCGGATTTCGGCGACTTCACGCCGGACGCGCCGCAACGGCCATAAGCCGTAGACCGTCTGGAGCGCGGCGAGGATGATGAGGCCCACGCCAAGCGCGGTAAAGCTCCAGAACAGGATCGCTCGCGCCTTGTGGATTTGCTTGTCGAGGCTCTCGCGCGACTCGGCGACCTGGAAATGCCAGCGCGTGGGCGATCCGGGCAGGATCACGTCGCGCTCGGCGACGCGCAGCGACTCCTTGCGCACCGGATCCCAGAACTCGTTGCTGTCGTAGAGGTGCGGCTTAATGACCGGATGCGTTTCGGAAACGTGCAATCGCCGGTCCCATAGCGACCGCGAAGGATAACAGAGCGCCTGGTCGTAGATCTGCCGCTGGCAATGGTTGGCGGGCACGTCGCTGATCTGGAAATACAGCCCCGAATACGGCTGGATGAAGCGCTGGTCGGCGGGCTCTCTGCTGAAGTGCACCTCGCCGCCCGGCCCGATCTCGGACGCGTCGACCATCGAGTTCAGCATGTAGACGAGCTGGTTGTCGAAGCTGTCGACGAAGCTTCGCGACAGCACGCGGTCGAGCCCAAAGCCGCCGATCAGCAGCAGCGCGATGATCCACAGCGCGGCAACACCGATCATGCGCCGGGTCAGCGACCCGGTGCGGCGGCGATGCGCTCTCCGGCTGGCGGCGGATGGATGCTCGGACGCCGCCGAAACGGGGGCGGCTTCCTTATTCAAGCGGTCCTGGCCTCCGCGGGCTCCTCAAGGCTGTAGCCCAGCCCGCGAATGGTGGTGATCACGTCGGCTCCAAGCTTCTTGCGGATCCGGGTCACGAACACCTCGATCGTATTCGAATCGCGGTCGAAGTCCTGGTCGTAGATGTGCTCGATCAGCTCCGTCCGGCTCACCACCTTGCCCTTGTGGTGCATCAGGTAGGAGAGCAGCTTGTATTCCTGCGCGGTGAGCTTCACCGGCTCGCCCGCCTTTGTGACCTTGCCCGAGCGCGTGTCGAGCCGGATATCGCCCGCGATCAGCTCCGACGAGGCATTGCCCGACGAGCGGCGGATCAGCGCACGCAAGCGCGCGATCAGTTCCTCGGTCTGGAAAGGCTTCGCCAGATAATCGTCGGCGCCGGCATCCAGCCCCGCGACCTTGTCCGACCAGCTGTCGCGGGCGGTCAGCACCAACACCGGCATTTTCCGGCCTTCCTTGCGCCAGCGATCCAGGACCGTGAGTCCGTCGACTTCGGGCAGACCGAGATCGAGGATCACCGCGTCATAATTTTCGGTCGAGCCGAGATAATGGCCGTCCTCGCCATCGGTCGCCAGGTCGACGGCATAGCCCGCCCCTTCGAGAGTCGATCGCAGCTGCCGTCCGAGATTGGGTTCGTCTTCGACGATCAGAACGCGCATTGCTGCTCCCCGGAGCTGTTCATGTTCGCGCCGTCAACCCGTGGTGCGACGAGAGGTTGCGTTGGTGGAACAGTCAACCGCACGGCCGCAGCGCGGGGGCGCAGTGAAATGGTTGATGGGAGCGGCCGCGAAAAGTCAATCCGAGTCCGCAACGACTCAGCGGTCGTGGGAGCGCCGGATGATCCGGCCGGTCTGAGGATCGACGTCCACCCAGATCACGCGGCCGTTTTGGATGAACTTCATGCGATAGGTGCCGCCGTTGATTTCCGGGCCGAGATAATCGGCGCCCGGCCCGACGAACGGCATGACTCGCCGCTCGAGCTGCGGAAGCGGCATGGAACGACCGTCGTGCCGCTCCTGGAATGCCCGTTCCGATTCGCGCGGCGGATCGCCCAGCGCCGGGGCGCTGGTGAGGCCGGCCGCAAGAATGCCGGCAATAAGAAGGGTACGCAAAGTGTTCATGACTGGACTCTTTTGTCGGGCGCTCTTCTATCATCAGCCATTGAATTAGCTATGAACGCCACTGCCTGACGCCGTTCAGGGTCACAGGCCGTGGCAATTCCGCAACAGAGCCAAATCCGTACCGTCACCTGCTAGCTTCAGGGCCCATTTGCGAGACCCGCTCCGCACCTCATCGACAGGGATGCTGAAACGGGTTCAGCACGACGGATGCTGTCGCTACACGCGCGGCCATGGCCGCACCGATCCTCTCTTACGAAGACCTTGGATTGATCCAGGGTGAAGGCTGGCTCTTCCGCCACCTGGACCTTTACGTCGGCGAGCGCGACCGGCTTGCGTTGATCGGCCGCAATGGCGCCGGGAAGACGACCTTGCTCAAATGTCTCGCGGACCTGGTCGACCCGGACGAGGGCAAGCGCACCATCGTTCCGGGCACCAGGGTCGTCCTCCTCGAACAGGACCCGCGCATGGATGGCTTCACGATGTTGCGCGACTGGGTCACGCACGGCGCCGATGCGCCCGAACCGCACGAGGCTGCAGCGATCGCTGACCAGCTCGGCGTTGACCTCACGCGTCCAACCGCGACGGCCAGCGGCGGGGAACGGCGCCGGGCCGCAATTGCCCGGGCGCTCGGCTCGAAGCCCGACGTGCTCCTGCTCGATGAACCGACCAACCATCTCGACCTCGCCGGCATCGAGTGGCTCGAAGATTGGCTGAAGCGTTTCACGGGCGCGTTCATCGTCATCAGCCACGACCGGACCTTCCTCACGCGACTGACCCGCAGCTGCCTGTGGCTCGATCGCGGGCAGCTGAGGCGCTCGGAGATCGGGTTCGGCGGGTTCGAAGCCTGGACCGAGCGGGTCTATGATGAAGAGGCGAGGGCGGCGGAAAAGCTCGATGCGAAGCTGAAGATCGAGCTCCACTGGCTCCAGCGCGGAGTCACCGCACGCCGGCGGCGCAACCAGGGACGGCTCGCGAAGCTGCACGAGATGCGGGCGCAGCGCGCGGCGATGCTCGGCGCGGCGGGCACCGCCAAGCTCGCGCTGGCGAAGGACGGCGTGCGTTCCAAGACGGTGATCGAGGCCGATCATGTCTCGAAAAGCTACGGCGAGCGGCAGATCATCCGCGACTTCACGCTGCGCATCCAGCGCGGCGACCGGATCGGCATCGTCGGCCCCAACGGGGCCGGCAAGACGACTTTGCTCAAGCTGCTTACTGGCGAGCTGCAGGCCGACGAGGGCAAGGTGACCCTGGCGAAGACGCTGTCCGGAATCGTCATCGACCAGCAACGCAAGCTGATGGAGCCGCAGCGGCGGGTCAAGGACGTGCTCGCCAACGGCGGCGACTGGATCGAGGTCCGCGGCCACAAGAAGCATCTCAAGGGCTACCTCAAGGAATTCCTGTTCGATCCGGCGATCGCCGATGCGCCGGTTGGTTCGCTCTCCGGCGGCGAGCGCTCGCGGCTGCTGCTCGCGCGCGAGTTCGCTCGCGCGGCGAACCTGCTGGTCCTGGATGAGCCGACCAACGACCTCGATCTGGAAACCCTCGACCTGCTGCAGGAAGTGATTGCCGATTACGAGGGCACCGTGCTCATCGTCAGTCACGACCGCGATTTCCTCGACCGCACGGTGACGATCACGCTCGGTCTCGACGGCTCCGGGAAGGTCGACATCGTCGCCGGCGGTTACGAGGATTGGGTGAGGAAGAGGTACGAGGCGAAAGCTCCCCCTTCCGCTCGCGGGAGGGGGTCGGAGGGCGGGTCTGTTCGGCGCGCATCGGCAGATTCCGACAGGCCCTCACCCCAGCCCTCTCCCGTGGGCGGGAGACGGGCGAAGCTGTCTTACAAGGACCAGCGCGACTACGACCGCCTGCCTCAGGAGATCGAACGCCTCCAAAAGTCGGTGGCGGCGGATGAGGCGGCACTGTCCGATCCCTATCTCTACACCCGCGACCCCAAGCGCTTCGCCGAGCTCACCGAACGCATCGCTCGCCATCGCGCCGACATCGAGGCCGCCGAGCTGCGCTGGCTCGAGGTCGCCGAAATGGCGGAGCAGCTCGCCCAATAGCTTGCGAACGTTCGTGATCCGTTACAATCTGCCGCGATGATCGTTCGGTCGCTCATCCTCGGACTCGCGCTCCTTATCGGCGGCACGGCCTTCGCGCAGCCCGCGCCGCTCCCGTTCGTCCTGAAGCAGGTCGGCCCCGGCGTCTATGCGGCGATCGACGGGCCTCAGCACAAGGCTGGATCCAATGCAGGCTTCGTGATCGGCGACGATGGCGTGCTGGTCGTCGACAGCTTCTTCAACCTCGATGCCGCGCGTGCGCTGGTCGCCGAAATTCATCGCCTGACGCCCAAGCCGATCCGCTATGTGGTCAACACGCACTACCACCTCGACCATACCGGCGGCGATCAGGCTTTGCGCGACGCCGGAGCGATCATCATCGCCCATCGCAACGTCCGCGGCTGGGTGCGGACCGAAAATGTGCATCTCCTCGGAGGCCAGATCACGCCGGCATTCCAGGCGCAGATCGCGGCGCTCCCGTTGCCCGATCTCACTACCGACAAGGACCTAACCGTCTGGCTCGGCTCGCGCAGGATCGTCGTCCGCACGGTCCTCGGCCATACCGGCGGCGACCTCAGCATCTTCGTGCCCGATGCGAAGGTCCTGTTCACGGGCGACCTCCTGTGGCGCAAGATCCCGCCGAACCTCATCGACGGCTCGGTCAAGGAATGGAGCGCGACCGACGCCGATTTCGAAGCCATGCCTGACGCGGCGCATATCACCTATGTTCCGGGCCACGGCGATGTCGCCGACCTCGCCGATGTGAAGGACTTCCGCGCCTATCTCGCCGACCTGAAACGGCTGGTGAGCGAGGGACGCAAGGCAGGCCTCACGGGTGACGCGTTGGCGCAGGAAGTGGCTCCGAAGCTCAAGGCGCTTCATCCCGACTGGCCCATAAGCGACCGGGCAGCGGCGTTCGAAATCCGTTACATGGACGAGGAGCTTGCGGGCATGAAGCGCCGCCCGGTCCCGCAGCCGGACTGATCGCGCCGCTCAGGCGCTCAGTCGGTACTGCTTGAGCAAATCGTAGAGCGTGGGGCGGCTGATCCCGAGGAGCTTGGCCGCGCCCGAGATATTGTTGTCGGTGCGGCTCATCGCCTGGCGGATGGCCTTTCGGTCGGCGATCTCGCGCGCTGCGCGCAGGTTGATCGGAAGGACGTCCTCCCCGACGTCGGTCGCCGCCTGCAGGTCGAGATCGGCGGCGGTGACGCTCTTGCTGTCGGTCATGATTACCGCGCGCTTGATGCGGTTTTCGAGCTCGCGGACATTACCCGGCCAGGCATAAGCGTCGATTGCCTCGATCGCATCGGGGCTCAGCGACTGGACTCCGGGGTTGAGTTCGCGCCCGAACCTGTTGACGAAGTGGCGCGCGAGCAGGACCGCGTCGCCGGTCCGCTCTGCGAGGGACGGAATCTTCACGACGATCTCGGCGAGGCGGTAATAAAGGTCCTCGCGGAAGCGGCCGTCGCCGATCATCGCCTCCAGATCCTGGTGGGTTGCGCAGACGATGCGCGTGTCGACGGCAATCGGCTGACGCCCGCCGATGCGCTCGATCACGCGTTCCTGGAGGAAGCGCAGCAGCTTGACCTGCAGCGGTAGCGGGATGTCTCCGACCTCGTCGAGGAACAAGGTTCCGCCCTGGGCGAGCTCGATCTTGCCGACGTTCGACTTGACCGCCCCGGTGAAGGCGCCGCGCTCGTAGCCGAATAGTTCGGCCTCGAGGAGGTTCTCGGGGATGGCGGCGCAATTGATCGCGACGAACTCGCCCTTGCGCCCGCTTTTTTCATGCACTGCGCGCGCCAGCAGCTCTTTGCCCGTGCCGCTGGCGCCCAGCAGCATCACCGCCACGTCGGCAGAGGCGACGCGCTCGATCGTTCGCGCGACCTTGAGCATTTCCGGCGCGGCGGTGATGATCGACCCCAGCACGGTCTCCGCGGCGCCGGTCTCGAGCCGGCGGTTGTCCTCCTCAATCTCGTGAAGGTGGAACGCGCGAGCGACGATCAGGCCGAGCTCATCGATGTCGACGGGTTTCTTGTAGAAATCGTATGCACCCATGGCGATCGCGCGGGTGGCGCTTTCGCGGGCGCCGTGGCCGGTGGCGACGATCACCTTGGTGTGGGGCTTGAGCCGCAGGATTTCGGCGAGCGTGGCGAAACCCTCGTCAGTCCCGTCCGGATCGGGCGGAAGCCCGAGGTCGAGCGTGACCACGGCCGGCTCGTGCGCGCGAAGCGCGTCGATGGCGCCTGCACGGTCGCACGCGCACACGACTTCATAGCCGTCGTAGGCCCATTTGAGTTGCCGCTGCAGTCCCTCGTCGTCTTCGACGACAAGCAGCACTTTTCGTTCTTCGCTCATGCAATCTTCCGTTGAGGTTCGCGCGCCGGCTCGGCGGCGGGCAGCGTGATGGTGAAGGTGGTGCCCTGACCCGGGCGGCTATCGACGTTGATCTGGCCGCCCATCGCGACGATCAGCGATCGCGCTTCGAACGCGCCGATCCCGAAGCCGCCCGGCTTGGTCGAGGCGAAGGGCTGGAACAGGCGGTTGCGGATGAACTCGCCGTCCATTCCCACCCCCTTGTCGGTAATGGCGATTGTGACACGGTCGCTGGCGGCGGTGACGCGCACAATGACAGGCGTGCCGCTGCTCGCATCGACCGCGTTCTGTATGAGGTGTCCGACGGCCTGCTCGAGCGCCGTCGAGTCGACGTGCGCGCAGACGCTTGCGTCGCCGAGCAGCTGGACGTCGCGGTCGCGGCGCTTGGCGGCGATCGCTCCGCCCAGGATCGGGCGGAGCGGCTGCGGCTCAAGGCGCTGAACCCGCGCCTGGGAATGCGGCGCGAGTCGCGCCAGCAGCTCGTTCATCTTGCCGACCGACGACTGGAGCGTCGCGACCATGTCCGCCCGGAACTCCGGATTGTCGGCGTGGCGCTCGGCGTTGCGCGCGAGCAGCGAGAGCTGGCTCACCAAATTCTTGATGTCATGAAGGATGAAAGCGAAGCGCCGGTTAAACTCCTCGAAGCGGTGCGCGTTGGCGAGCGCTTCCTGGCCCAGCGCCTCCGCGAGCGAGCTGGCCGCCTGGTTGCCCGCCGTGCGCAGGAGATCGAAATCCTCCCAGTCGAGCGCGCGACGATATTCCGGTGCGGCGAGGATCACGATCCCAACAAGGCGCTGCTGGTGAATCAGGGGCACGCTGACCCAGACGGACTCGTCCTCGATCATCCAGTCAGGGAAGGGGAGCGACTTGTCTGCCGCCGTCGCCCAACCGCGCCGAAGCGCCTCGAACTCGATAATCCGGCCGCTCGCCTCGGTGGCGCTCAACAGGCCTCGCGAATCGTGCAGTGCGGTGGGCGGGAGATTGCCCGGCCAGTTCCAGCTCGCGCCAACGGCAGGTGCTCCGCCGTCACCGACCAGGAGCAGGCCGCCCGGCGCATCGACGATATCGGCGAAGGCCTTGACCAGCCGCTCCATCAGCGGCGGCGCGTCGGGACCGGCGCGCCCCAGCGTTTCGGTGAAGCGCAGCCATTCCGTCCGATAATCGTAGCGGTGCTCGAAGAGATGCTTCGCGAGCTTGACCTTGGCCCAGCTTCGCGCCCTGGCGCTCGGCAGCAGAACCATCGCGGCGACGGTCATGACCGCCAGCAGGCCGATCATCAGCGCCGCGGACCAATCGACGCCGGAGCCGCGGAGGGCCGTGGCGACGATCGCCATCAATGCGAAATAAGCGCAGATCGCGAGCAGCGAGAGAGACTGGAACGTGGCCGCCCGCGAGAGCCGGATCCGCAAACCGCTCTCCCCGCGCGCCGCGAAAGCGAAAAGCGGCGCGGTCAGTGCGACCGCCACGCCCCGCCATTCGGCGAGAACGCGCGCGGTGCCCGACCCGAGATAGGCGATCGTGTAGAGATTGAGGTCGTAGATCCAGATCAGCGCGAGCCCGAGTGTCGCCAGCCGGATGTGCGACCGGCTCGCCGGCGCCGCCTGCCCGTAGACGTTATGGACCAGAACCAGCGCGCCCGCGGCGGTCGTGATCCGAAGGATGAGGCTGGTCTGGGCGATTGTCCCGCTCGGCGAAATCAGCTCCAGCGTATCGGCGACGAGCTGCATTCCGATCACCGCTGCGACGGCGCCGTAGACGAGCTTCAGCCCATGCTCGCGTTCCTCGCCTGCGGCCGACAGGCTGTAGAGCAGGCTGATCCACAGGAGGTTTCGGGCGCTCTCGGCATAAGCGACGATCGGCTCGCCCGGAGTGACCCCGCTGAGCCATGCCCAGCAGGTGGTGAGGGCGAAGGCGCCCGCGAGCAGGCGTTGCGCCGGCCGGCGCGCGGCATCGCCGAGGCGCCAGATGGTCAACGCAGCGAAAAGCGCGGCCGCCAGTGCATGGCTCCAGAAGGCAATCAGCGCGTCCACGCTTCCGCCCGCCGTCTGGCCAATGTCAATTCCACCGACATGGCCGCAGGTGTCGCTAAACTTTACAAAGAAGTGATGAACGCGTCCCGGTGTCTGTGGAGCGTCATCCGGCCCGTCGCAGCGTCGCCGCAGGCGCGGCGCCGGTAAGAACCAACAGCTTTATTGCGATGCAGCGGCCGAGGTCGGGACCAGCTCCATCACGTCGAGCTGGGATTCGAAATGGGGCTTCGGCATGACAAGCCGCCAGCGGTTGGGTCCTATTCGCTCGACGTAGCCGGCCATGTCGCGCAGCTCGTCCTGGCCGTATTGCGGCGCTCGAGTTTCGTCGCCGAGGACGAGCGTACCGAGAAAGATCTGGCGCACTGAATCGCCAGGGAAGATCAGTCCGACGTAGCGCTGCGAACCGCCAAACTTGTTGAAGCGCTGAAGCCCTCGGGTGGGCTTTACCCGGCAGAGGAACGGCGGATTGTTGAGGTAATGGCGGCTTCCGCTGTCCGCTTTTGTGCCAACCTTGATCACCCGGCAGTGGAACATGCCGTCGGGAATGGCAGGCGGCCCAAGCGCCGAGTCGGGCTCGAGAAGCACGCCCTCGCGGGCGATCTCCGCCGAAAAGCCGGCCTTCTTCGCGTCGTCGAGCGCTGCGACGAAGGCGCTGCGCCAGTCGGCGAGGCGTTGCCGATCATCGGGGGTCGCGACTTCCTTCCACGC